>Ga0193726_1001353_pt1 | contig 19622 bp, 12 predicted proteins | sample H2c1metaG_FD_144928 | JGI IMG/M metagenome (GOLD analysis project Ga0193726, IMG submission 144928) | Soil microbial communities from a riparian zone of the East river system, Colorado, United States - H2c1 | ecosystem: Environmental > Terrestrial > Soil > Riparian zone | place: USA: East River... | reverse complement strand
CAATGGAGCGGACCGCGGCGCGAAGCACATTTGCCAGCGGCTCGGGCTCGATCACCGTGCGTAAAGCGACATAGCCTCCGTTGCCCTGCAAATCTGTAGGCGAGGCCAGGGAGCCCGCCGCCTTTTCCGCCTGTTCGACCGGCTGGTAGTACTGTTCCTTAGTGGCCGCGTCAGGCGAGCTCTCCTTTACGTCGGCGACTTCCCCCACAATGGTCATCCAGGGTGTCTGCATCTCCTGTGTGCCGATGCGCAGGCGCTTCCCGACGGGGTCTGAACCGGGCCAGTAGTGCTCGGCGAGCTTGTGGTTGACGATCGCGACCAGTTGTGTGTTAGCGGTGTCCGCCGGGGTGAAGAAGCGGCCGGCTAGCAAGGGAATTTCCATCGCCTGCAGATAATCGCCCACCACCTGCACCGGTGTAGCGATGTTCAGGTTGGCGCCCGGGGGCGGGACGTAGCCTTCTGGGATAATCGCGTTATTGCTGTTGTTACCCGAAGCCGGCAGAAACGACGTAAGCCCCACGGACTTTATGCCCGGAAGCTGCTGCAGGCGGCGAACCAATTCGTGATTGAATTCATCCACTGCCGCCTGGGTTGCGTACTGTTTCTGTGGCAGCGAGTAGGCGGCAGCAAGAACATGGTCGGGGCGGAAGCCGAGATCGACCGCCCGCATCTTCTCAAAACTCCGCAGCAGCAAGCCGGAAGCAACCAGGAGCGCCAGAGCGACTGCGATTTCGCCCACCACCAAAGCGGAACGCAGACGCGCGTGGCCGCCAGCCGTGCCCGTGCGTCCACCTTCTTTGAGGGTTTCATTCACGCTGGTCCGCAGAGCGGCAAACGCCGGAGCGAGTCCGCAAACGATACCGGTAAGGACGGCGAGGACGATGGCGAACAACACGACCTGCCAATCGAGGCTGATCTCATTGATGCGGGGCAGCGTCTCGGGTAACCAGCTCACGCCAGCGCGCAACGCCAGCACAGCCAGAGCCAGACCGAGCACGCCTCCGCTCACACTTAACACCAGGCTTTCCAGAATTGCCTGCCGCAGCAGCACCCCGGCACGCGCTCCCAGTGCCAGGCGCACGGCGATTTCGCGGCGCCGCCGGATAGCGCGGACCAGCAGCAGGCCGGCAAGGTTGGCGCAGGCGATCAGCAGGACGACAAGGATGGCCAGAAATAAGGTGCGAACCAGTTGACGAGCCTGCTCCACGGTTTCCTCGTGCAGCGAGCGCACCACCGCGTGTATATGCAGACTCGCCATCCCGGCGGGATAGTTGCGCATCGTCTCCCGGGCCACGCGCTCCGCGTCGCTCTCCGCCTGCGCCAGCGTAATTCCCGGCTTGAGGCGTCCCACCATGGAGAAGTTCCACGACGACGCTCCCGCAGGCGAAAGCTCCTTCTCGGTAAAGCTCATCGGGACCCATAGGTCGCTATTGTTCAAGTGCCCTGGCACCAGCGGGAACTCAAAGTTGTGCGGCATCACGCCGATCACTTCATAAGGCTTGCGGTCCAGAAGAATCTTGGTTCCGAGCACACGCGCGTCGCCGTGGAGCCGGTTTTGCCAGAGCGAGTAACTGATCACCGCTACTTGCTCTTTTTGGTCATCTTCCTGCTGCGTAAAGAACCGGCCCATGAGAGGCGACACCTCCAGGGCGGGAAACACTCCGCCCGAGAGCCGGGTTGCATTCACCGGCGCCGGCTCGCCAACGCCAGACAGTTCAAAACCAGTTTGCTGATACCCGCCTAGGCTCGCGAAGCTGTGGGTGTCGCGAGTGTAGGCTTGGATGTCGGGTCCAGTTACCCCGGCCTCGCCATTCCCGCCCATATCCGCACCTTCCAGAATGTCCGCGAGCTGCATCAGTCTGTCGGGACGTGGAAATGGGAGCGGGCGCAACAACACGCCTTCGACGATGGAGAAGATGGCAGTGGTGGCGCCAATTCCAAGCGCGAGCATCAGCACGGCCGTGGCCGTGAAGCCGGGGGACTTCAGCAAATGGCGGACTGCGATTCGTAGGTCGTGGAAAGGCATTGGCACTTGCCTCCTTGCGCGAATGAGGTAGGAAAGTAAGTAGCACCCATGTACCCAAGTACGATTTGGGCTAAGTGATTGTTCCTTCAGGATCTACAAAATCTGCCAGGGACAGGTGGCTGGTGAAGGCGTCCGATGTCGAAACACACTGTCCGAGAGTGGACATACCTCCACGGATCGCCGCACTCCTTGTCGTCTGTTCGGCTGTTTGTCATTAAAGTGCGGCGGTGGTTGCCACATTCAGACCGGTGCGCGGAGTGACTTGCTGATACCGGTACTCCGGTGTTCGCGCGCAAGCATTTATTGGGATGGTTTTGGGATTCCAATTGGCGGCGGGGCCCCGGGAGCGGTTTCCACCTTGGGATGATCCGCGCTATAGGGATGGCAGCAGGGTTTCTCTTTGGGAGTGAACTCCATCACTTCGACGCGGGTCCCGTCTGGGTCGTACGCGTCCAGGCTGTCTTTGCCATCGCGGCCGACTTCTGGGCCATCGAATTTTCGCAGGCCGTTGAAGCGAAGCTGGGCCGAAGCATCGTGAACGTTTTTCACGCCGAATGAGAAATGATTCTGCACTCCAAGCTCTTTATGGTCGGCGTTGGAAGGAATGTTGAGCATGTATTCGATCCAGTCGGGGCCGTCGGGAACCTGGAGTTCGTACCAGTCGACGCCGTCATCCTTGAACCCGCCGTACCAGTAGAGGCGAAATCCCAGAAGATCAACATAGAAACGATTCTCGGCAGCCAGGTCTTTGACCACGAAGCCCGCATGGATCAGGTGGGTGCTGATCTGCTTCGGCCCGTATCCGATTTTAGCCGGTAATCGATGTACGAAGGCAATGGGATTGCCTTCCGGATCGCGGACTCGGAAGGATCGTGAACCGTCAAAATCTCTTCGAATGATGCCGGGGAGCGCCCCATGCGCCAACAGGTAACGGCGCATTCCCGGGAGATTGTCGGTGGCGAAGGCGACCTCTGCGAGCCAATTTTTAAGCATCCGATTGTTGGCTTGAGCCGGTGCTCGTTTCAGGAGCACCCGCTGCTCCGACGGGGCCACGAGATAGCAGGGCTCAGGAGCTGCGTATTGCGGACAATGGGTGGTGAGTCCGAGAACTTCGGAATAGAATTGGCGGGATTTCTCGACGTCACTAACGTAGACAGAGACGTGATCGATGCCGAGGATGCGCGGGCGCTCCGCCTGCTTCTCGCGGCTCGAGGCAAGCACGGCGGATTGCAGAACCACGCAGAGGGAAACAAGAGTGGCTGCGTACTCCAATCCCCGGGCAACTTTGGAAAAACGCTGCATGACCTGCGCGATTATATATCGCAGGCTGCAGAAGGGGTGGGAGCACTGGAGAGCGGGTTACGTTTGGTGAGCGCCACCGCGTTTAATCTGTTGGATATTCCGACCCCAAAGTGCCGGTCCTCACTTTTTGTAGCAGGAACCTGAACCTCGCCTTAACACCGCTGTTCGCCTGTTTGCCACACTTGGCTCTGCAAGCCATAGTAACCAGTTGGCCGAGGTGAGGCGCAGATGTTGGCCCACCAACCACCCCAACGAAAAAATGGTTTTCGCCGAAGCGAAAACCATTGAGCGTCGAAAGCGTCCCCCCTCTTCCGCTCAGCCGCGAACTAGACTTTCTCTCAGAGCAATTCCGGGATCGTCGTATCCATGGTGATGCGGGTCCCCGTGATCGTGCCCTTGATGGAGGCAGTCGCCCGCCCTGCGGGATCGGTGGCTCTCAGCGTAAATGTGCCGCTCACAGAGTTTCCATCCGCCGACACAGTAAGCGCTTCGAGGATCCGGGTCGGCCCGGTTGGGTTCCCAATCCCGGTCGGCGCATTGGTGGTATCGTTGCCACCCCAGGCGAAGTGATTTACTCGGTATTTGTTCGGCGCGACTTTCTTCCAAACGCCCATGCAGAAATCCCCGTCCTGAGGCGGCCGCCCCGAGTTCATGATCTCCGTGCCATCGCTATGCCAGACGATAATGGCATTGTCGATTGGAGTGCCGTCCGGTGGTCCTGCACTGTTGCCCTCGGCAGTGAACACCACATGCCACATCCCCACGAGTGGCTCTACCGTGTCGGCAGCTTGAGTCAGTAGCGCCGTCGGATCGCCCACCCGCCAGGCCTGCTTATGAAGCTTCGCCGTCGCAGTGCCACACTGGGCGGCGGCCATCGCGGTCAAGAAGGCTCCCATCAAAACGAACCCCAGACCCGCACGGAACATCTTGGAAATTGTTTTCATAAATCATTCTCCTTGTAATTTTTGTTGGAAGAGGTCGCTCGAAGAGACGTCTTCGAACTCCGGGCCGCATCCTGTCGCGGATGCCCAAAAATCACAAGGACGGCAAGGTAAAGGTTGGGTGAAGAAATCTGAAGCCCTAACCAATTGATGCCAAAGCCCTTAGCCACGCGGCGCCCGGCAATGCTATAGTTTTGTGCCTCAGTTTTGGGGTGGTATGTCTGAGTCGCAGTACAAATTCGCCGAGTTCCAGCTCGATTGCGCCAACTTCGAGTTGCGCCGCCAGACACGCGCCCAGAAAAGCGAGCGCATTTCCCTCGAGCGCATTCCCATGGAGCTGCTGATCCTTCTTCTGGAGCGCCAAGGTAGCGTCGTCACCCGCCAGGAAATCGTCGACCGTCTCTGGGGGAAGGATGTCTTCGTCGATACCGAACACGGCATCAACACCGCCATCCGCAAAGTCCGCCAGGCCCTGAAAGACGACCCGGACAACCCCCGCTTCGTCCGCACGGTGTCGGGCAAAGGCTATCGATTCGTAACCGAAAAAAACGGCCCGCCGCCTCACGCGACAGCGGTGCCGCCGGAAGCGCCCCAGCCCATGTGGGGACAGTCGCCCCGGCTGCCCGGCGGCGCGGCATTATCGCGAGGCAGTCCCGACGCAAGAGACGTGGCCACGGTCGAAATCACCCCGTCCCCGACCAAACGAGCAATCGCCGCCGTTGCCCTTTGCCTCATCACCGCAGCCGGACTAATCTTCATTTTGCGCGGTCGTATCTTTCGAACGAATCAAGCCGCCCAGATCCACTCCATCGCTGTGATCCCGCTGGCCAATCTCTCCGGCGATCCCGCGCAGGAATATTTCGCCGACGGCATGACCGACGAGCTCATCACGGCTCTGGCCAAGAACCGCTCGCTGCGGATTGTCTCCCGCACCTCGGCCATGCGGTACAAAGGCGTGAGCCGTCCGGTTCGCGACATTGCCCGAGAACTCGGGGTCGACGGCATTCTCGAAGGCTCGATCGCACGCTCCACCAATCGCGTCCATATGACCGTGCAGTTAATCTATGCTCCGACCGATTCCCACGTCTGGGCCGAAAGCTACGAACGCGATCTCAACCAGGCTTACTCGCTTCCTGAAGAACTTTCGCAGACCGTGGCCAAAGAAGTGAAAGTTGCGACCTCGCCGGCACCGACGCAGCGCTATATCAATCCGGAGGCCCACGATGCTTACCTGCGGGGGCGCTACATCTGGAGCGGCCAAAACGATCAGGACAGCCTCTCCTACTTCGAGAAGGCGATCGCCCTTCAACCGGATTACGCGCTCGCTTGGAGCGGTCTGGGCGATGCGTACGGAATTCGAGCCATCGATGGCTTTGCTCCCGCGAAGGAAGTCATGGCGCAGAATGAGGCCGCCGCCCGCAAAGCCGTGCAATTGGACGATTCACTTCCTGCCGCTCACGTTTCGCTCGCCGCCTGGTATTTCTTTTACGGCTGGGACTTGCGACACGCCCTGGCCGAGGCGGACCGGGCCGTGACTCTGGATCCGAACTACGCCGACGGCCACGTGATTCGCGAGCACGTTCTGACCGTGATGAACCAAGCCGATGAGTCCATACGGGAACAAAAGAAATACATGGAACTCGAACCCTTCGTTCGTCCCTGGGCACTCGGCTACGCCTATTTCCATTTGCGCCAGTTCGATAATGCCATCGCCGAGCTTCGCATGCGCGCCCAGGCACGCCCTACCGACGTTTTCACCCGCTTTCTTCTGTCCAACTGCTACTGGCTGAAAGGCATGTGGAAGGAATCGGAGCAGGAATTGGAGCAAGGTCTGAAATTGAGCGGTAGTCCGGAAAAAGCGGCCGCCGTTCATAGAGCTTTCGAGCTCGACGGCGAGGAGGGCGCCGAACGCTGGGGCGTCGACGACATCCAAGCCCGCGCTCGTAAAGGTTACGTCTCACCATTCGACATTGCGTCGGCGTACGCGTTTCTTGGGGACAAGGAACAGACCTTGAAGTTTCTTGAGGACGCTTACCGCGAACATTCGCCCGATCTCATCTTTCTTCAGAATGAGCCAAATTTCGACGATCTTCACTCCGACCCGCGCTACCAGGCTTTGGTCAAGAAGATCGGCCTCCCACTCGTCCCATGACCGCATCGTCCCATTTCGGCGCATCGAGATCGACCGTTCCCGCTTCGAGCTGCGGCGTAACGGTCGGGCGGTGAAGCTCGAACGTATTCCGATGGAGCTCCTGATCCTGCTCGTCGAAAAAGATGGCAAGGTCGTCACTTTTTTGCAGTCTGAGTCCATCTTCCGCTTCCTCCACTCCGACCCGCGCTTCCAGACCCTGGTAAAAAAAGTTGGCCTGCCGCCTGTCCCATCACCAGCCCTTGCTACCATTTCGGCGAATGCGAACTTGATTGCGACCGCTTCGAACTGCGGGCATGACGTGTACCAATTTACCTTGCGAGAGCGTGGTATAACGCTATACGACTCCCGGGCCGCACATTTGCAGTCAAAGCCTTCCAGCGCGCATGCTTGCCGCAAGCATATTTCATCAGGAGGGTTTGCTTGACCAAGCGACACCGGTTCGAGGGTGCCTCAAATATTAGCCGTGTTTCTGGATCTGCCGAGGGCGGCGGTCCGGATAAACAGCGGGCCCGGATCACGGTGATTCTCACCGCTCTTCAACAGACTGGCTCGGTTTCGGTAGAAGACCTCAGCAAACAGTTGGAGGTCTCTGTGGTTACGGTCCGCCGCGATCTGGACACACTCGAAAGTCGGGGCCTTCTCCGAAGAACGCACGGCGGGGCTCTTTCCATTGAGCCTTTCTTTTACGAGCCGTTTCGCAACGACCGTTCCTTTCAGGCTCAAGTCGAAAAGTCAGCTGATGAAAAACGACGGATTGGCAGGGCCGCCGCCGCCCTGATCAAAGAAGGAGAAATTATCGCCCTGACTCCTGGAACCACCACCACGGAAGTGATTCGTAGATTGCCTCTCAATCACAAGATCACGGTTGTCACCAGCACCGTGAATGTTGCTATGGAACTGTCCAAACGCAAAGACCTGAAGATTTTCGTCACCGGAGGTCATCTCCATGGAGAATGGTTTTCGCTCGTGGGGCCCACTGCTGCTCAAAGCCTTTCTCATCTGCTGATACAAACACTTTTCATCGGCGCGGATGGAATTGACGCGGAGAGCGGTGTCAGCTGTTACAGCCCAGACGAGGCTCACCTCAACGCCGAAATGGTCGGGCACGCACGTAGAAAAATTGCAGTTGTCGACCACACCAAGCTCGGCATCGTTGCCGGTTGGCGCATTTGCGACACTTCTGAACTCGACATTCTAGTGACCGATTCCGGGGCTACCGACGAGATGGTGGAACCATTTGAAAAAGCACAAATCCAAGTCCTGCGCGTCTGAAAACCCTAGCTATAGCTAGTCCCTCAATACCGGGAAGATGCTGCACCAGGGGTTTCTGAGGTTGTAGCGAAATGCGCCCTGGCAACCCACATCCTTCAAATCCGTGTTTCTGAAAGTAGTGGAACCGCTCCCAGTAAGGCGGCGTTGTTTCCCAACTCAGCGGCGCGCACTTGCACCTTGCCCCAGGGAGTCCACGAATGCTTCTGCACGTAAGACTCAACGTACGGAACAATTGCACCCGCGCTCTTCATTACTCCACCGCCAATGACGATGATTTCAGGGTCATACGCGTGAACCAATCCCACCGCGTTGGCCGCCCAGATATTGAGACACCGATCCCGAATGGCAACCGCGGCCTTGTCGCCGCGGGCCGCTTCTTCAAAGAGCTCTTTAAATCCGACATCGGAATATTTTGACAGAGCGCTTTGTGCCACCCCCGGCCAATCTTTCACAACCAGTGGAAGTGACCATCCCCCTGCTTCCGCTTCGGCGCATCCAATCGCTCCGCAATTGCAAGCGCGACCGGTGAAAAGGACCGGAAGATGTCCTCCGAGACAGCCTGCCTGAGAATGCTTCCCGCGAAGCAATTGGCCTTCGATCATGGCCACGCCGCCGATGCCCGTCCCCAGGGTCATCATGACAATTTCGCTGAAGCCCCTGGCGGCCCCGGCGTAGAATTCGCCCAGAAGAGCCATGCGCGCATCGTTCTCGATCCGCAGCGGCAGACGCAAAGCATGTTGACTCCACGCGGCAAGGTCGATGTCTTTGGCGTCGTCGTATTTTCCATTCGTCGCCAACACTTTTCCAGTCCTCGAACTGACAAGTGCAGCAAGGCCCACCGCGACGCCAGCACAGTCTTGGAATGAGAGAGACTGGCTTTTTGCCAGATTACGGAGAGTGTCTGCGATCCGAGGAAGCACAGCCCGCAAACTCTTGGCGCGATCGGTGTCAACCGTTTCGTAGGCCAGAATCGTCTGATCCTCAACTACGCCACAGGTCGCGTGGGTGCCTCCAAAATCTATGGCGAACGCCTTCACCTGATTATCCTCGAAGAAGAAGTGTCTCAGAGTTTCAAGAATTTCAACGGGAGATCGAAGCTCCCCGTCCCGAGATCACGTAGTTCTTGCTTTGCTACCAAAGATTTACAAGACGCGCACGCGAATCGAAACCTGCAAGCCGAGGCTGCACTTTGACGCCATCAAACAGAGTCAAGTCCGCGCCGAAAATCGTATCGATCGCCATGTCATGAATCCCCCAGCGGCGATACAGGACCATCGTTGTGCCCTCCTCGATATCTGGGTACCAGATGGATGTGCGCATGAAAAACGGTCTGGCCAGCCTCGCCGCCACAATTCACGACAACATTGAAACTTTGCGGGTCCCACGTCTTGCAAATGGAATGCTTCAGATCGCGTAGAAGCTCAAAACAACCGGCATATTCCGCCGCATCAAGGTCGAAAATTGTCGCAACATGCCGTCGCGAGACAATCAGGCTGTGACCGGGCGCGATCGGATTGTTATCCAAAATCGCGAAAGCATGCTCATTGCAAACCAGCACGATCTCCTGGCTGGCGCAGAACTGGCATCGTTCCATCATTGCCTTTGCACCCAACCTTCTAAAGATCTAGCTCTCCGAAAGTCATCGATAGCTCCAAGTCAGTATTCCGGCAGGTACCGCATAAGAGCAGTTTAGACGATAAACGAACAAAATGAAGATTGTTTAATATTGAAAAGCACAAACAATTTGACTTATACTCGCCAGACGCATTAAGATTCGCGGGTTTGAGATACCGCTTCAGCAAACTCTTGGGACTGGGGAGGGCAATCGTCATGAGACGAAATGCGCATGCGCAAAGCTCAACACGAACCATCGGAACATTGCGCCATATCGCGGTTCTGGCATTGGTCTGCTTGTTTACACTGCCAGTTTTTGCACAATTTGATACTGGCACCATCGCCGGATCGGTTACCGATCCCTCCGGGGCGGTTGTTCCTCACGCCAAAGTGACCATCACGAATGTCGGGACCTCAATTCAGACCAGCCTGCAGACCGACGGCGGCGGAGCTTTTGTTGCTTCCGCCCTGCCCTTTGGAACCTATGTTGTCTCTTCTGGCGCGAGCGGCTTTGTGGAAACCAAGAGCCCGCAAATCATCCTGAATGTGGGTGGAACCGTCCATGTCAATTTGGCGCTGGCGATTACGGGTACGGAACAGAAAGTCGATGTGACCGGTACCTCGACTACGGTTAATACAGAATCGAGCGCGACGGGAACCACGCTGAACGCGACTCAAATCGCCAATCTGCCCATCAACGGCCGTGACGTCAGCGATTTTCTTGAAATCGCTCCCGGATCGGTAGGCTCAACCGGGTTCTTCCAGGGCAGCGTCAACGGTCTGGAGAACGTCTTTACCGGGTTGAACATCACCGTGGATGGGCAGAATGCGTCGCGCGGCGACATCAATGGCTTTCTCAATACCGAGGGCGGGGAACTGGCGCGGGTCACCCGTTCCAGCATAGACAGCATCCAGGAAATCGACTTTACCAACAGCGGTTATAGCGCCGATACGGGCCATTCGCTTGGCCCGCAAATGAATGTCATCACCAAGAGCGGAACCAACCAGTATCATGGCACGTTGTTTGAGTTTCTCCGCAATGATGCTTTGGACGCCAGGGATTACTTCCAAACGGGGGGGAACCAGCCTCTAAAGCTCAATCAATTCGGCGGCAACTTCTACGGTCCGCTTATCAAAAACAAGCTCTTCTTCTTTATCAACTATGAGGGTGATCGCACCCACATAACCTCCTTCAATCCTGTTTACGAGATTCCCAGCGCCTATGTGCGCTCCCAGTTCGTGCCGGCGATGCTGCCTGTGCTGGCGCAAATGGCGCCTCTGCCGGCCGGGTGCACCACCATACCGGCGCCTGCTTCGTGCGCGGTTCCGAACACGACTGATGTAACTAATCCGAGTGCCGGAGCGGACCTGGTTTACGATCCGGCGGTTTTACCGAACATTCTCCGGGAAGATACCGGGTCGGTCAGACTTGACTACAACATTTCGGACAAAGATCGTGCCATGTTCCGCTACGACATCAACGACTCGTTAACCAGCCAGACCATCGGTCTCAACCAGGGTCAGGTCGCGCCTCAGGCCCTAAGAACTCAATTGGGGAAAATTGAGGAAACCCACACTTTCAGTCCGACGCTGCTCAATCAATTTAGCGTGTCTTTAGACCGGTTCTTTTCCGACACCAACTCCAATACTCCGAAGCCGCTGGTTGGGTTTTCCGGTTTCTTCGTCAATCTAGGCGCCCTGCCTGGACCGAACACGTTCAACCAAATCACCCCCTTCAACGTGTTTGAGGTGTTTGACAATGTGACCAAGACGGTGCGCAGCCATACCTTAAAGTTTGGCGCCCAGATTCGCGCCAACCAGTTGAATGAATCATTGCGTCCGCAGCAAACCTACGATTTCGCCAGCTTTGGCGATCTCGAAATTGACAATCCGTTTGTCTTGGCGAAGATCGGATTCCCGGGTTCTGTCGGCGTCGTGAATACCAACTGGGATTTCTATTTACAGGACGACTGGAAGATAACGCGCAGGCTTACTGTGAACCTCGGACTCCGCTACGACTACAACACGGCATGGAAAGAGCGCAACAATCAGATACAGAATTTTGACTTTGACACGCAGTCGTTTCTCTCTCCCAACCAGCCGGTATACGACGCGCCAAAACATGATTTTGCCCCACGTCTCGGTTTCTCGTGGGACCCATTTGGAAAGGGACAGACGGTCATACACGGATACGGGGGGTTGTTCTATTTGCCGATGCAGTTCGGTTTTGGCCTGACCAGCAATGTGCCCGCGCTGGCGAGTTATAACGTGAACGTCTTCCAGGCGATCTTTGCCAACCCGCCCTTCTCTATCGCCTATCCGTCCTCCAACCCGCCGCTGATTGCCGGGACGCAAAATGTATCCATATTCCCCCAACACCCGAAAGACTCGTATTCCACGAACTGGCTGTTCGGTGTGCAACAGGAGATAGCCCGGAATACGGTCCTGAGCCTGAACTATATGGGTAACAAGACTCAGCATTTGCAGGCCGGAGTAGACTTCGCTGCGATCAATCTCAATCCCGCCAATACCATCACCGCCGCGCATCCACTGTCGGGTTTCGCCAATGAGAATTTCGACAGCGATTCCTTGTTCTCCAATTACAATTCTCTGCAAGTGCAGCTGCGCCGCAATGTGGGGAAGCTGAACCTCGAGGCGAACTACACTTGGTCGCATGAAATCGACGACCAAGTCAACGTTTTCGGCGGTTTTTCCGATCCCTTCGATCCCGCCATCGACAAGGGCAGCGGAGACTGGGATGTACGTCACAATCTCACCGGCAGCGCGGTTTACAGCTTGCCGGACTTGAAAGGCTCGAGTTCGCTGGTTCGCGCATTTCTCGGCGGATGGCAGACGTCGACCATTCTCCAGACTCGCTCTGGGCTTCCCACCAACATCCAACTTATCAGCGGCTTCTTTGGGATCCCCATGCGTCCCAACTACGTTCCGAACCAGCCCACCACCGTTCCCAACGCGAGTTGGCCGAATAGCAGCTACAACCTCAATGCCTTCGCGGTCCCGCCGGGCTACGACGGGAACTGGGGAACCAATCTCGGAGACGTTGGGCGCAACGCCCTACGTGGCCCCGGATTCTTCCAGTGGGATCTTTCGGGGATGAAGAATTTTCCGATCACGGAGAGTGTGACGCTGCAATTCCGAGTGGATCTTTTCAACATCCTGAATCATCCTAATTTCGCGAACCCCGATGGCGGCATTTGCACAGCGGTCGCAGGCCCGACGGCTACGGCGCCGGCGGGATGTGCTCCGGCTCCAACTCTGACCAATCTCAATGCCCTCGCGATTAACCCCAACTTCGGCCGCGCGAGTCAGACCATCGCCGACAATGTCGGCAGCCAGATCGGTAATGGCACGGCGCGCCAGGCGCAGTTGTCATTAAAAGTGATCTTCTAGAGCGCCAGGCCCGTCCCGGCGGCAACGGTCGAGGGTTGTGGCCGCGGAATGATTGACAACCGCAATGCATGCGCCGGGAGCGGAGCGATGCAGTACAGCCTCGGCAGTATGCTACCTTGTCGCACCCGGACTTTTGAACACAGAGAAAACCCGCAAGGCACAGGTCTGAAGATTAATGTCTACCGCTCATCGATCGAACTATGACAAGCACCCCTTCGTCCAAGTTTCCGCGGATGCGGACGCATGCGAAGTTGGTTGGCAGTCCATCGCGCAGCGGCTACGAGCGAGTGTCCGCCCCGGCCGCTATGTGCTGTGCGTCGAGTGTTATCCCGGTTGTTTTGAAAAACAGATCGAGCAGGAACTGGTTCGCGCGCTGCATCCGGCTGTGGTGGTGCGGGCGGACCAGTGCTACCTGCCCGAGAGCGCGATCCAGGCGTTGTGTGAGCGTGATCTCGGCGATGACCCAGTCTTCGCCTTCATGAGCAACTATGCGCTCTCCGAATTCATGGATGAGCGCGAAGTTGCGAAACTCCAGTTGAGCATAAGCCAGGCCACCGGCCTGGTGTTGGTGATTGGGACGGGTGCGAGCCTGGTTGTCGAAACCTGGGACCTGCTGGTGTATTGCGACATGGCGCGGTGGGAAATCCAGCAGCGCCAGCGGGCCGGGGAAATCGCGAATCTCGGCCTGGACAACTGCGCGGAACGCGCGGCGTTGAAATACAAACGCGCTTACTTTGTGGATTGGCGCGCCGCGGACCGCCTCAAGAAGCTGCTGCTGCCGCGAATCGATTTTCTTCTGGATACAAATCAGCGGGACGCGCCCAAGATGATTCGCGGCCAGGATTTGCGTCAGGGCTTGCGTAACGCCGCCCATCAACCCTTCCGGGTGGTGCCATTCTTCGATCCCGGTCCCTGGGGCGGCCAGTGGATGAAAGAGGTTTGCGATCTCCCGCGCGCCGCCGAGAACTACGCATGGTGTTTCGACTGTGTTCCCGAGGAGAACAGTCTGCTGCTTGGGTTTGGTGATCTACGGGTTGAAATTCCATCGATCAACCTGGTTTTTCAGCATCCGCGGCAACTTCTGGGAGAGGCAGTTCACGCCCGCTTCGGCACGGAATTTCCCATCCGTTTTGATTTTCTCGACACCATGGACGGGGGCAACCTCTCATTCCAGGTTCATCCGCTGACGGAATACATTCAGGAAAATTTCGGGATGGCTTACACCCAGGACGAAAGCTATTACATACTGGACGCGAAAGAAGATGGATGCGTGTACCTCGGGCTGAAAGAAAACATTGATCGCCAACAGATGACATTGGACCTGCGCGAGGCGCAGACAGGGGGTGCAGAATTCGACGCCGATAAATATGTCAATCGATATCCTGCCCAGAGGCACGATCACTTTCTGATTCCGGCGGGAACTCCGCATTGCTCGGGGAAGAACAGCATGGTGTTGGAAATCAGCGCAACCCCCTACATTTTTACCTTCAAGATGTGGGACTGGGGCAGGATGGGAATGGATGGCTCACCCCGACCGATCCACCTGGAGCATGCCCTGCGCAATATTCAATGGGATCGGACCACGGAGTGGGTGGCGAACAACCTCATCAATATCAATATGCATGCCATTGAGCCAGTCATCGCAGGCGAGGGCTGGCGCGAAGAGCGCACCGGCCTTCACCAACGCGAATTTATCGAGACTCGTCGTCATTGGTTCACCCGGCAGGTTCCACATTCCACCCATGGCGGTCTGAATGTGCTGAATCTTTGCCAGGGCGAAGAAGCAATCGTGGAGAGTCCGAGGAAACAATTCCCACCATTTATTGTGCACTTCGCTGAGACCTTCATCGTGCCGGCCGCCGTCGGCGATTACACGATACGGCCGCATGGTCCCGCGGAAGGAAAGCGCTGCGCAACCATCAAGGCATTCGTGCGGACGCAGGCATAAGTCGGTGGGGTCTTCGGGGCGGCGGAAACCACACAAGCGTGAATCTCCTTCAGCGCTTGGTCGCGATCGAATCAGCAACCATGCGCGTGGCAATCACCTTGAGCATCATGGGCAGAGAGCTGTTCCAAAACTCCCAAGCGTGGGCACCCGGATATTCGTGATACTCGTACGAAATATTCTTCGAGGAAAGCGCCTCGGTGATTTTTCGATTGGAAAACAGAAATGGATCTTCAGAGCCACACTCAAGAAATAGGTAGGGAATCTTGCTGCGATCTGCCTTTGCCAGGAGCGAGTAAATATTGTTGTCCATGCGGGTAGCACTGCCTGGCGGCCCGAAAGCACGGTCGGTGCTTTCGCGAAGTTCGGGCATGACCTTCTCGGCTCCGGCGGGCCCGTCCAGGGCTCCACTGACGCTGCCAACCGCTGCGAACGAGCCCGCGTGCTTCAGTCCGAACAGGAGCGAACCGTAGCCGCCCATGGAGAGTCCGGCAATTGAACGACGTTGAGGGGAGGCGATGGTGCGCCAGTGGGCATCGATTTCGTGCAGCAGATCGTCGGTAATGTAGTCCTCAAAGCGATCGGCCGGAACCGTGGCGGAGTTCACATACCACGAGTTCTGGGCATCCGGCATGACAATGACCATGGCATAGGGTTGTGAATATTCCACCAACTTGGTCAGCGTCACCCAGTTTTTATAATCTCCAGCCCAGCCGTGAAGAAGGTAAAAAACCGGATACCTCTGCTGCGATTGGTTATAGCCCGCGGGCAGAACGATCCGGTAATGCATATCGCGATCGAGCGATTGGCTGTGAAAGGTGCGGTCCCGCACTCGCGGCGAAAGGGCCGCCTTCGGGGATGGCGACGTCTGCGCGAACGCAGTCTGCACTGCCAGCAAGAAGGCAATTCTGAGAAGCAGGCCGGCGGTGCGCTGTGCATTGGAAAAGCGTCTCATGACACCAAAGCTCCCTGTCGTTGTTGTCGCTGTCGTTCGATTGCGAACCTCAATCCGGCAACCGATCCAGGTTTCGCCGAGACGAGATTGAAAAGATCATTCCTTGGTCGCTGCCCCCGTACCGCCCGCCTGGAAAGCCATCCCGCCGGTTGGTACAAGCATGCCGCCATCCACAACCAGAGTGGCGCCGGTAATGAACCAGGACAAAGGCGAGGCGAGGTAGACAAATTGCGTCAGCCACCTCGTCGGATCTGCCGATGCGGCCCATGGCGGTGCATGCCGGCGCAAGTGCGAATGACTCTTTCCGGATCGGAATCCAGGCTCGCGGCCCAGCGCAGCATGGGAGGATCAATCGAACCGGGGCAAACACAATTGACGCCAATGCCTTTCTGCGCGAAGTCGAGCGCCATGGCACGGGTCGCCCCAGCAGTCCGTGTTTAGCGGTGAGGTAGGCAACCGAATTCCCCACCGCCGTCATGCTCTGCGCCGAGCCTACGACGACAATGGCTGCGTTGCCGCGCTTGAGCGTGTGAGGAACTGCGAATTTCGCTATCAGGAAACAACCCTTGAGATTAACGCCCATCCGCCGGTCCCATGCTTGCTCGGTCGTGGTGAGGACGTCGCCGTAGTCCTGGATCCCCGCATTGCTGACGAGGACGTCGATAGGGCCGAATTTCGCGACCACAGCGTCGATGGCGCGCGAGGTCTCAGAGGCATGGCTCAGGTCGCCGGCAAAGAAATCGCATGCTGCGCCACGGTTTGCGATCTCGGCGGCCGTCCTCTCACCCGCCTCGCGATTGGTGTCGAGGACGGCAACAGCCGCGCCTTCTGCCGCCAGCTTAGGTGCGGCCGCCTCTCCGATTCCCATTGCGCCACCGGTCACGGTGGCCACCTTGTCCTTGAGGTCGAAGTTCACCTTCCTGGACCTCGTTCCAGTTGCGATTTGGTCCGGACTCGAATGGTGAGCACTTGAAAAGGTTGGATGGGAAAGGTGAGAGTATCCCCCCGGGTCGGAAGGAGAGGAATTTGCTGCGAATATTCACGTTCGCCGGCTTTCCCGCAGATTCCTGAAGGCGCAGGATCGAGCCGTCGCCATCTTCGGCGAGCTTCCAGGTCAGTAGCGTCACCTGGGGATCGATCTCAAGCAGACTGCCCTGCTGTGCGGGAAGGGGCGAAACCTCCAGGGAAGAGGAAACGTCGTCACGTTCGAGCGGGGTGAGGGCATTCCATCCAAAACGGGTTGCAGCGGCTGGATCAAACTGTGCGCTGCTGGTGATCGCATAGCGAAAGGTGAAGTCGCCGCCCTGCCACGCGGGAAAGTTCGTTCCCCAGTAATTGTTCATGAGCCAGGAGAAGATCGTGCTGCTCTTCGGTTTGAACTCCGCAGGCCAATCGGCGCGCACGATGTCACCGAAAGTTGTCAGTGGCGCGTCTATCGGCACCAGCGTCGCAACGATTTGCGGATTGAACACCGCCGCCCAGCTCGTGGGCAAATACCATTCGCGGCTGCCTCCGGCAAGTTCGTCTTTTGCAGGACTTACCCAGGCAGATTGAGATCCGTATGTGAATTGCGGATTCGAAATCGCGAAGGGAAAGGCGATGTAAGCCGATTCACGAGACAGCACGCGATCTTTATGCAGCTTATAGCTAATGAGAATTTTCTTTTCGTCATCCGGCAGCAGGATCTCGGTTTGAATCGAGGGGGTGTTCGGTGCGGAGGACGTAAGCTGTACGACCGTGCCAATCGGGCCCTTCTTCGCGGTGACAATCTTGCCCGAGCTCGCGGCATGGACGGCCAATGCTGGGGGTTTCAGACCTGCCCCGAAACGATAGAGACTGTTGTTGGGATAGTCATCGCCACCAGTCACATAAAGATACGAGCCAAATCTGTAAGGACTATTTGCATCGACCAGCTCCCGGCCGAGTTGCTTGTCGAGGATGCTGGCAATCGAACCCGAGGACGGATCCAGGGTAATCCGGTAGAACTGATTCTCCACGACCCGGCTGGCAGTGGCCGAGGATGTCGATGCGCGGATCGGCGCCGCAGACTTAACCGTGTAAAGCCGGTATCCAACGGCGGGAACGTTCGCGGCCACGAAGCGGACGCGGACGTTCCCGGGACCGGATCCGGGAAGCGCGATCCCTTGGCCCTTCCACAGAACTTCAAAGGGGACATTGGCGCCGGTGGCCGGATCGGAGATGGTTGTGTCCGCCGAGAGATCGGTCTCGACCAGGCCGCTCCGCGCCCAGTTCAAGGAATTGAACACGGCAATGGAGTTTTCTTTCGGCTTCACCAGGGCTTCAAGCTGCGCCCAGCCGCGCTGAATCGATTCCTTGATATCGTCGCGGGCGCGGAGCACGCGGGCTTGCTTGAGCGCGAGTTGATCCTCGCTCTGGTGATGCTCCGGTTCCGTGGCTGCTCCTACATAGGTCCAGGTATGCTCGTCAAACATCAGTTCGTTGCGCCACGCGTCGTCCAACATGAGCTTGTCGGGGTGGACGCGAGCAGCGAGGGCGGACCCAGCAGAGCCAAGGACCTCCGCAGTTGCGATGCGATGCTGGTTCTCGCGATGGGCCGCCGTGTAAGCGGCGTCCGCTCCGTACCCGTCTTCCCAGTAGGGCCCGAAGTCGCCCCGAACCACGGGGATTTCTCCCTTCCATTCGTGCTCGATCTGCTGCATGGCTGAATGGACAGTGGAGAATTCCAGCCGCGGCCACGCGAATTCCCCATTGAACGTAGCCACGATTTCGCTCTGCTCTTTCGCAAGCGCCGTGTTCTCCAGCTGAGTGCCGAAAATGACGACCGTGCTGGCGGTGTAATCGGGTCGGGTGTAGGCCTGGAGGAAAACGGGCAGAGCATCGCGCACGGATTCCATGCGCCACGGACTTCCGAAAAGTGTGTGCGCTTGCAAATAGGCCCGTGAGTACCACATCAAAACCCGGCCCCCATCGGGACCCTCCCAATAAAATGGCGACTTCTCATTCCATCGTCCCAGTAGCATGACGGGCGCACGCCAACTATTGCTCGCGGCGATGAAATATTTGATCCCGGCATCGTGCAGAACGGAGGCGTAGCCCCAAGGGTAGGAAGGCACGTCAACAATTTGAGCGGCGTCGGCGCGCGGCAACTTGAATTCACGTTCCAGGCGTCGCTCGTTGTAGAAAGATCGCGCCAGGCCTTCCCACGACGCATTGCCGGTGTGCTGATTGGAGATTTCCGGCGGGATCACGATGCTTCCGTCGCGGACATGATCAAGAAACTGCTGCTGCGCCCCGAGCGATCTGGTGTTGATGTATTGATCCGCGACCCAACTGCCATCCAGCGTCCAGCGGAAGTCCGGCGTTTTCTTGATGAGATCCAGGGCCTCATCGATCGATTGCGAATGAAGTTCCGCCACCTTGGCGGCGTAGTCGGTAAATCCGATATCGAGGTGTTCGTGAGGAATGACCGCGGCGGTCCACTTTTTTGCCGGCGCGATGCTTACAGGAGCGGAAGAGGAATCACCGAGGTGCACAGTGGCCTCGACATTTCCATTCCATTCGGGCAAGTCGAACTCGAAGCGGTGCTCCCCGAACGCGTTGGCGGAGGTGAAGGTCTGCCGGTAAGAGTGGCTTCCCACCTGGAGTTCGACGGTGCTGGTCTGGGCGGGTGAAGTGGGCGGGGCCGCAGAGTCGGTGAATACATCCACTGCCTCCAACAGCCCATTGGTCGATTGACGATAAAAGATTGTCGGCTCAACCCGGGCCTGGAATCGCCGCGAATCATACCTCTCGGTTTCACGCTGGGTAAGTTCGAGAGCATCGTAAACCAGGCCGGTGTGGCCTGGGGCGATGGCTCCGAGCGAAGTTTGAGGAGTCGCGGGATCGTCTAGGGCAGTGAGGACGAACTCGTTTTCCCCTTGCCGAAGCCAAGCCGCGGGGATGGCGATCGATTTTTCGTCCACCGAGGTTTGCGGCACAAACGTGCCTTCCCAGTCTCCCGCGTGGAAGTCGAGCCGGGGATG
>Ga0193726_1001350_pt1 | contig 19639 bp, 16 predicted proteins | sample H2c1metaG_FD_144928 | JGI IMG/M metagenome (GOLD analysis project Ga0193726, IMG submission 144928) | Soil microbial communities from a riparian zone of the East river system, Colorado, United States - H2c1 | ecosystem: Environmental > Terrestrial > Soil > Riparian zone | place: USA: East River... | reverse complement strand
CACGCCCCATCCCGTCTGGTGTCGGCGTTGGGCTCGCTAGTGCGCAGGAGAGCGAGGGGCCCCTGGGGCCAAAATTCAAGGACCCGACCGCACGCAGTGACGGTCCCCGCAAAAATTGTAAAATTTCCGAAACTCGCGCCAGAAACGCTTGAACCGTTTCGGCGATAGCTGGTTAATATCGTATGCGGTGATGGCCCTTGCTCGAAGGGGAAAGAACTGGGCGATCACCACCAGGGCGGGTAGTTTGCGCCAAAACGCAGAGTGGAAGCGACGGAATGTTGTGGCGCGGTATCCTGGTTGCGGTCTTGATTGTCGGCGCAATCATTTGGGCCCGTCAATTTTCTAATGCTCAACAAGACACTGATAGCAAAGCTCAACACGACACTTCCAGCAATGAAGAGGTCGAAATTTGTCGCGGCAAGAGCAGCTTCACGTATGAGGCCGACGGTAAGCGCTATTCCCTGCCGTTTGAAGTGGTCGACGATCAAGCTGTTGTGGAGGGAGACATCGTCTTCGGGCAAGCCACAGATGTTCTGAACGGAGGCGCAAATTACGTCGCGCCAGTCGTACCGGACTACGTTCGCGGCGAGCCAAAGCGATGGGAAAGTAATCTCCTGCCCTATATCATTGACGCTTCAGTCACAGCCCCCGACCGCGCCGTGATTCAACAAGCGATAATGGCCTGGCAGCACGCCACCAATGTCAGGTTTAGACCGCTATCCGGTGCAAGAGATTGGAAGCTTGAGAACTACGTCAAATTCTCTGGCCAGAAAAATCAATGCAGCAGCAACAGCCTGGGCATCAAACAAAGGCTGTCCGGCAAGGTCAATGAGGCGGACAGCATCAATGTAGTGGAGGTCGCCGGATGCGGCCAAAATTGGGGCCGCATCGCCCACGAGATCGGGCACGTATTAGGGCTCGGGCACCAACACTCGAGAGGCAATAGGGATGATTACATCACGATCCTTTGGAGCAATATCGATGGCCCGAAACAGTTTTGTCGAGTGATTTGGGATCAGCAGGCATTAGCAAACACTGCTTATGATTATGATTCGATCATGCACTATGCTTCCACCCAAGCCGCCAAGCGATCGTCGGACTGCAAGAAGGTGATCTACGATGGAAAACAGGACTGTCTGGCGTTCCTGCCGAACCAAGAGAAGTTGGAGCAGCAACGGCGAACGGTAGGGAGCAACGTTGAGCCCGGACAGAGAGACCATCTGAGCGCGGGCGACATCGCCCTTGTGAACATCCTCTACCCTGCGTCGCCGCCTCCTCCGTCCCCCGATCAGCCGTGTGTTCGGAGCACCACAACGTCCATTAAGGTCGGGGATCGAACGGCCACAACAACAACCAATACTGAACCCTGTTCTCCGCGTTCTCAGAAGACGATTACCGAACCAAGTCCTGACCGCCCCCGATGTTGCTGGGATAGATGGGGCGCCGGCCGCTTCTGTCGTCCTGATGCGTGTCCTGCCATCAGGGTCAGTGGGCCGCGACCCGACAGATGGTGCCGACCTGATTGGTGCCGCCCCCGCCCACGGCGTCACTGCGATGGCTGGATCGAGGATGGCTGGGAGCGCCCGCCATTCGACGACTGGGACGACGACAGGTGGTAGGCTCGAACTGGCAACACCGCTTACAGGAGCGCCCCCGGGTGACCCCGAAAACGCACAGATGCGGTCCCAGGCGGGGATTGCTAACCTAATGGTATCCCCGCGAAACCGTGTACTTCGCGGCCATGTCGAAATTGCGCGCACGGCTCTAGACAAAGACAGGGAACGTCAATGGCAAGGACCGACGATAGAAACTCCGATGGTGCACGCGCAAGCTCCGCGACTGCCGCGCATCTCCGGGGTACGCGGAGGGCTAACCCTCTCAAATACATTCCCGGCTTCTTTTATGTCCTGGTTTTCTTCATAGTCGGGAAGTTAATCTTCGCGGATCCAAGGGCCACGGTGGTCCACTGGGGTGAGTACCACCTCTCTTGGGTTGAGGTCCTCTTGGTCGCCGCCGCGATGATGGCGATGGCCGAGCAGTTAAGGGTCTCTCATCCTGGAATTGACAACACGATCGAGGCCATCTTGATGGGCGCAATCGCAGGAGTTCAGGTCCTGCTTTTCGCGCTTGGGGCAGCCGGGGTAAGGCCGCTCGCTATCTTCAACAACACGGAGTTTCTCATGCTCACTGTGATCAGCATGACACAGGCCGTCGTTGCGATCTTGATCAACGCCAGGACGCTACGGCGGACGATCGGTGTCGGCGACAACGGCTAGTGCAAGAGGAGCCAATCTGCGACGACAGCCTGATGGCCTTCTGGGAAAACTGCGTCGTAGGACCGGAGTCATGAGAGCGTATCGTTCTCGGCGCGCCGTCGGCTGTTAATCCTTCGCCTTCAGTCGCGCTTCATTTTCGGCAATAAACGCACGAATCTCATCGGACATGTTCAGAAGTTTCAACCATTGCTCCTTATATAAAGTCACCGGAAAGCGTCCCATTCCGTAAACTGAGACGGCACCCTTTTCACTTACCTTCATGCGGATGCCGTCGGAAGCTCCTTTTTTGAGAGCCGCGTTCTCGCTGCGGAGACGTTCGAGCTCAGCTTTCATATCGTCATCGGACATGGCATTTCCTTTTCGCTAGCGTAAATCACCGCTCGATGGCTGCGAGCTTCGCTGATCATCGTACCCAAAATCGATACATGTGATTTTATCACGACGCGCTCGCCGTTCATAAACAAATCGGGGCACGAAACATCTGTGCCGCAGCTACTTCGGGCACGTCGCCCTCATTGAAATGCTACCGCGAAAGCCCTTCATTTCGATAATGGCAGGGACGCCCGAGGGCCACAATTCGATGATCGAAGCCGAGCCAGAGGTGCTCAGTAAATTTTGTGGAAATTTTTTGGAAATACGTATGATGCCGAGAGACGGTAAGTCGAAATCGGAAATGGCAATGTCGAACGCTATCGGCGATTCAAGATCGATCAGCGATGGCCTATGGTAGTGAGCCACAAATACCCGATCACGTTCGCGCGACGATCCTCTTCCTTTGCCAGTCTCGCCGCGCCAGCCAAATGCGGAAATAAAATCGCTATGGGTGCAGACGTCACCGCAGGGGCGTTCCGACTTGCGGCAGTGCGAAGCCCCTTCTATTCCGTAGCCGATGGCGTGCTGACGATGCGTGATGAAAACGGAACGCCAACGGGCAAGAATTGCGGGCTTGGCCCGTCGACAACGACCGCGTCATAGCTTCGCGGCTCAAGGGGCGCGCTTATCGCCGGTCCCATGTCAAACCAATGCCGATCTCGACAAGCACGGCCGCTCCACAGATGGCAAAAAAGGTCGCTAGGTCCACGCTATCTGCAAGCTGGCGCACGCCATAATGGACCGCCACCACGATCATGGTGAGGAGTAAGAGGCAAACGATGATTCGAACTTGCACGGCCGGCCCCGCAGGCAACGTTGGGCGGCGAACATAGGCGCATGGGCCGATCACGATCAAGACATCAAAAAGAATGTGGTCGGTGCGGGCTTCATTCTTCGATCACCTCGTAGCCGAACGCGACGCCTTCCTGATCGTTCTCCTTGAACCACTCATCGGCAAATTCTGCCGTCGCGAACACCCTGAGGTGACCGACGCGCCAACCTCCTTGTTCGTATCGACGTAAATCCAAACGGTCGTCATTGGCCCCTCTTAAACTTCCCCCGCCTTATGTTTGTGAAGAGCTTCATAAAATTGGCACGATTTCTGCTTTTTATCCTTGAGGAATGCATAAGCTCGGAATCATTGTTATCGCATTTGTGGTTCTCTCGGCGACAGTGCGGGGGCACCCTCACTTCGTGCTTAGACCTACGGGACCATTGCCGGCGGTGAACGTACCCTAAAGGGTTACCGATCCCGCGCCAGCTTTCGGCGTCCCCAATTTTCTTTCGACGGATCTCGCGTTTTTAGTTGGCGAGAGGGAATCTGGCTTCGAAATTCAGAGCTTGACGACCAGCCACCTTATCCCAAGACCCAATAGCCAGAGCCAACCACCCATCGAGATGATGGCGGTAGCGACAAAGGTCACCTTGATTACAGATTGTCGCATTTTGGTTTCGACCTAATTTCGAACCTCAACTGGTCCGATATCAGTATCTCAATCCTCGCGACGCACTGTGATTTGGGTCACCCAAACAAAAGACCGCCCGAGTATGGCCGGGACCATGGCATCTGGTTGACTCTAGAGTGGGATGACTTTTCTTCGAATCGTCGTCCCACTCCATCTTTTTGTTTGAGCATGATCTTTTTCGGAAAATCGGTATCCACTTTTCCGGATCATGCTCTAGTGCTTTCGATCTTCCGGCGGCAGGTTATGCGCTCCCTGGTGATCGAACACGCTGCCAAGATCACGGCAATCAATCCATCCGCCGCAGGTCTCGCACTTGAAGAAATGTTCGGGTTCGTGTTTGTGCGGATCAGCGTTCTTGGCAATATATTTTCCGCGGGGGATCTTCATTCGTCTCTCTTCAATTTATGCTTTCCGCAATGCGTGTCTTTGCGCGATTGATCAAACATCCGTTCGACATTCCGATTGAGAGCCCTCAGCATACCGATGCGCGCATGCATCAAAGGTCCACGATCTTCTGCGGCCATGATCAGCGCCTCGACCGCGGTCTGCCACGCTTCAAGATTTTGTTCGGCCTTCGGAAGCTTCATGATGTAGTCGGCGGCATCGCGCAGAGTCACCAGCTTGCGCCCACCCGGCAGCAGGACGGGATCATCGAAGGGACGAGCTCAGGCGACAACGGGCTTCAATTGTGCGATCAGCTATCCGTCTTCAGGGATGCGCTGAACGTTCAATTCGCCCTCTTTTCCGCCGCTTCGGCTGCTGCGATCGCCGGGCCGATAGTTGCGCTTTCCTGAGCTGCTCACGGAGTTCGTTCAATTCGGAGATTTGGATAAGGTGATTGGTCGTATTATCAGTGAAAATTAAAAGGTTCTCTTGAAAAGAGCGCATTCATAAACTCCCTAACGCTGACACTCCATTTTTTTTCGCCCACTTCGCGTGGGCCGTGAGCCGGAGGACAAGATGAGGATTCAGCAGATCAAAGTAAATTTCGTCCGTCTGCCGCTGGAAGAGCCCCTGGTCGGCGCACCCTACATGCCCGGGATGCTGCGCGAATTCTTCACGGTGCAGGTGCAAACCGACGAAGGCATCGAGGGCATTGGCGTCACCGGGTTCGGCGGGAAACTGGTGCGCGCGCTTAAGGCAGCGATCGAGGATTTTGGCGAGTTGATCAGGGGTGACGACCCGCTGCGCACCGAACAAGTGATGGAAAAACTGCGTGCCGCGTCGGCCTCATGCGGTTCCGGCATAGCGACCCTTGCGATTTCGGCTATCGATACGGCGTTGTGGGATATCCGCGGCAAGGCCCTCGGCGTTCCGCTCGCGCGGCTGTTGGGCGGCTTGCGCGACAAAGTGCCGGCTTATGCCAGCGGCGCGCTGACGCGCACCACGCCAAACGACAAACTCGAGCGCGCAGCCTCAGCGCTGGTCGAGAAGGGCTATCGGCAGATCAAGACCCAAATGGCAGTGGAAGGGTTCACGCCCGTGCAGGAAGTCGAGCGCATTCGGCTGATCCGCGACGCGGTCGGGCCGGATGTCAACTTGATGGTGGACATCAATCAGCGCTGGAGCGTAGCCGAGGCGGTTTCGATCGGCCACCGCGTCGAAGCGCTGGGCCTCGGATGGCTGGAGGACCCGACGACGTGCGACGACTACCAGGGGCTCGCGAAGATCGCGGATGCGTTGACGACGCCGATCTGCGCCGGCGAATATCTCTGGGGCATCGAGCCACAGCGGCAGGCGATGTCGCGCCACGCCATCGACATTACCATGATCGATTTGCTGCGGGTCGGCGGTGTGACGCAATGGATGAAGGTGGCCGGCATGGCGGAGGCCTTCAATAAGCCCGTGGCCAGTCATTTGCTGCCGGAAATCCATGTGCACCTGGTCGCCGCCGTGCCGAACGGCCTGGTCGTCGAATATATGCCGTGGACCTGGCGCCTGTTCGACAATCCGCCGATGCCGGTCAACGGCGAAATGACCGTGCCAACCGGACCCGGACTCGGGCTGAAATTCGCGCCCGACCTGTTCGACAAATACGGCGTCGGCTAGCGCGGTTAGATGCCCATGAGACCGTGCGCCTCGGCGAAGAACATGTCCTGCCGCCATCCGCGCTCGTTGCTTGGCCTTCCCATCCCACAACGGGGCACCATCGGACTTGGCCTCTGCCAGGTCATCCTTCAGCCATTGCTCGTGGCACAGTTCTTGAGCCTCGCGCAGATTCTGAGCCTCGAACGCCAGCGTCGGCGCCGATCGATCCTACCGGACGGCGGCGCCTGATTCCGAGTGGCTGACCGCGGCGCCTTGAGGACGCGCGATTGCTCGCACTTTCAAGTACCAGCGCCGATCGCGGCGCGCATACAGCGAACACAGGTCCCATTCCCTGGCCAGGCGCATGCCATCGGGCGTCAGCGATGACAAGCCGGCTTCGTGGAATGCGAGGCCGGCGCTTACCAGGTCGCAACGGCCAGCCTTACTCGTGATGTTGTTGTCCGGAATTGGGCCCTCGACGAACAACTGACCGAGGACGCTGACGGCGCAGGGCGACAGCTCAAGCTTGTTCGCGATCATTGGCTGGCTGTCGCGCATTGTTGCCGCGCCCTTCGGGAAGAGATGATCGGTCGGCATCATAGCTGATTCCTCGACACCAAAAAAACGGAACGGCATCAGGCTCAAAGCAAAGTCTGTGTCTCACCCCTGCATGATAAAGGGGCGAGGTCTTTTCATTCTGTGAGTGAGATCACGCGAGGTCATCCAGTCTGCTGCCAATTGCTGCCCGCGGCCGTCCTCGACTGGCCCAAAGCCATCCCGCTTCTCGACTCCCAAATCGACTCATGCACGCCCCGCATAACGCAGAAGACCATTTCCCGAGCTTGGGAGAGTCACTGGCAGGCGAACCTCGCCCGCGCGGTGTCGGTGTCGGTAAAATTCCAGCGATCAATGGTCGAGTCTCGGGCCTGGCTGGGGGCCTTTCTAAGGCGAGGAAGTGGGTGCCGATTGCGAGCCGCAGTCCGAATGGCAACGATGAAGCCAGAGCCCCACAAACGGAAATAGGGGTCGGCAAGGGAGGAAACCAATGAAAACCGCTTTGACCATTGCGGCAGTAGTCGCCGCTGCGTTCACCGCAACATCTGCCGCGCAGGCGGCTTGTCCGCCCGGAAAGGTCGCTGTGGCACACGCCCGCGGCGGTACGGTTTGCATCTTTCCGTCCAAGAACTTTGGGGAATGTGTTGCGAACAGTTTGCGCAATGGCTTTCCGGAGGGGCAGTCCCAAAGTTATTGCAGAAGACGCTTTTCCCAGTGAATGCCGGCTCGACAAAGGCGTTTAATCGTCAAGCATATGATTCCCCTGACCCTTAAGGGCGCGGGCCGGGGGCGAGCCATGAGTCGATGCCGATCGACCGGCACATGATGTCGCGCAAAATCCGGCCCCACCAGCGGCCTTCTTAGACTGGTGTAGGGATATCGGCGCGCATCCTTTGCAGGGCTTGGAAGCGTTGGAGGTGGTGCCGCAAACAGGATTCGAACCTGTGACCCCGTCATTACGAATGACGTGCTCTACCAGCTGAGCTATTGCGGCGGACCATGTGGCGCGTTCGGCAACGGGGGCCGAAAACGCTCGCACCTGATAACGGGCACCGCCCGTCTTGGCAAGAAAAACGCTGGCGCGAAGCACAAGAACCCCGTTTTTGACCCGGTTTCCCAGTGCGAACCGGTACCCCACCTCCGGATCGAGTCCGGGGGTATGCTTCGCCCGAACTGCTTTGCTCAGTTCCCCCAGCGGGACAGAAAGCCGCGCCAGCCGCCGACCTGGCCCGACGCGGAACCCACTTGTTCCGCGAATTCATCGGTCACGGGTTCATCATCATCTATTCCGGGATCGTCGGGCGCCCGGACAATGGGGATGACAGGCAGAATGCTGGCCGGGACGTTTTTGGGAATGTCCTGGCGCGAGCGGAACAGCGGCGCGGGCGCCATTGGCGCAGATTCAGTTGCCGGTGGTGACGGTTTGGGTGGTGGCGCAGGAGCGGGTTCAGGCGTCGGCAAAACAACGGGCGCCGGCTCGACGGCCGCAGCGACAACCGGTGAATTGTCCTGCGCGGCCGGCGGCAGTAGCCCGGTCGGAGGCTCTACCACCACCGGGGTTTCACGCGGCGGCTCGACGCGGCGCGGCGCCGAGATCGCGGCATTGAATTCCGCGGCTTCGATCGCCGCATTCTTATCGGAGGGCAATGCCGCCAGCGGCCGCTGCCATTGAAAGGCGTCAAGCCGGCCGGTCACCGGCGACACCGGCCGCCAGCGATCCGAGACATATCCATCCGCGGTCCAGACCGGATCGTGCAGCGCGCGCACCGCGCGCAAGGTCCACGCGCGCGCCCGGCCGCTGTCGCCATGTTCGGTGCGTTCGATTTCCGCCATCAGCATCGCCACCCGCTGGGTCGGCGCATCCGTGAACGGCGCCAGCACCTCGCGGGCACGGGCAAATTCCGATGCGTCGATGGCGGCGCGGGCGATCGCCAGCGCGCTCTCGAAATGACCGGGCGCCTTGGCGGCGAGCGTCTCGATCCGCACCAGCCGCTGCCGCGCCGAATCGCCGAGTTTGACGTGCGCATAGGCATCGGCAAGATCCGGATGCGGCTGCGCCAGCCACGCCGCCTCCACAATCCGCATCGAACGCCGTATCTGATGCGCCTCGCTTTGATACTTGCTCGCCAGCACCGCGGCCGGCACCAGGGTCGGCGCCAGCTTGATTGCTTCCATCACGCTTTCGCGCGACAGATCGCGGTCGACCGTCTCCAGTTCCAGCGCGCGCGCCGTCAGCAGCACGCCGCGCTGGCGGCGATAGGCAGCCTTGTCGATCAATCCCGATGCAAGATTATTGTCGAGGATCGACAGCGCGCCGCTCCAGTCGGCCTTGGCGCAGCGAAATCCCAGCACCGCGTGCGACGCCCAGGTCGATGCCGGCGCCAATTTCAGCGCCTCTTCGGCGACCATGACGGCGGCGACCGGATCGTCGGCGCGCTGCGCTTCGATGAACAGACCGCGCAAGCCCAGTAGCCGCGTGTCCTCGCGTTCGGCCATGGCGCGGAAGGCAGCCCTCGCGCCTTCGCGGTCGCCGTCGAGCTGTGCGGATTGGGCGTGCAGCAACAGCGCCAGCGGATCATGCGTCGCATGGCGGCGCGCCACATCGGCATGCATGCGGGCCGCGACGGAATCGCCGTGGCCGATCGCGAGCAGGCCGTGGGTGATAGCGTGGCGGCCGCGGGCGTGACGGCGTTCACGCCGTGCGCGCTTGACCCGTTGCGGCGTGCGCCAGAGCCCGCGCAGGATCGACCACGCCAGCATCGCCGCGACGACGGTGACGCCGAGCGCCAGCGCGAATACCGGCAGCGAGGTTTCGACCCGCCAACCGCCCGACGACAACACCACGTCGCCGGTCTGATCGGCAACCCACGCCGCGCCCGCCGCTGCGAGCGCAATCAACACCAGAAACAGAATGATCCGGTACATCCGATTCCTATTGCACCGGTTTGGCGAGCGACGCCATGGTCTCGGCGGCAAAACTTCGCGATGCGGCGAGCGCCGCGTCGCGCGCGTCGCATTTGTCGAGCCAGGCTTGCGCCGCCGCACGATCGGCAGGCGCCAGCGTATTCAACTCGCGCCGGGCGTCGGCCAATTCGTTGCGCAGCGCCGCTGCGGTTGCCCGCGCGACCACAGCACCGCGGTCGTTGCCGACCGTATCGGTGCGCTCGATGCGGACCAGTTTTGAAGCTCCAGCCTGCAGGCGCTCGACGATGCCCGAACCGGTGGTGGCATTGTCCGGTTGCGCCGGCGGCGACAGTTTCGGCACCAGCGTCAGCAGTTCGCGGCTGAGCGCGTTTGCGTTCGGCACGCCCTTGGCCGCGAAGCCCTCGAGCGGCTTCAACGCATCCGGATTCGCGGCAAGCGATTTCGCCGCCGTCAGCGCGGCCGGATAGGGATCGCCGGTCCGCACCAGAACATCGAGCAAGGCTGCCGCCACGATACGGCGCAGCAACATGTCATCCGCCGGTTTTGCGTTCTCTTTTGCGTTCTCTTGCGCGAGTTCGGCGCTCTGCGCGCGGGCGGCGCGTTCGATTCCGGCGATGCGCTCGTTGATCGCCGTGAGATCCGGCGGCGAAGAGGATCCGCCCGGCGTTGCCTTGACGTCATCGACAATAGCGGCGAGCTTTTCCGACTGCGCGCGCGCGGTCGCCACTTCGCCACGCAGCGAGGCAAGCGATTTCTCCAGCGCCTCGATCCGCGCGGCCGATGCCGGGTCGGCCGCAGCTGTTGCGGCCTTGCTGGCTTTGGATTCGGCGCCGGCGATGCGCGCGCTCAGGTCGTCGATGACGGCGGCATTGATTTGGCCAGCGGCTGGCTCGGCGGGTATCGCAGGCCATCCCAGAATCCAGCCGACACCGATCACCAGCGAGGCGGCGACGGCGCCGGAAACAGCCGCGACGACCCAGACCGAAATCGCCGCGGCCGGTCGCTCCTGCGACGAAGGCTGTGAGGACGAAGGTTCGCGGGCAGAATGCTCCTGCGACGAAGGTTTCTCGGAAACATGCTCCGGCTGCGTGTCATCGCCCGCATTCCGGAACTCGCTCGACACTTGCGACGCTTCAAGGTCGATCGTGGGCGGCGGGCGTTTGGCCCGACCCAAATCCGGCGAAGGTCCAATGTCGTCGGGCCTGTCATCGACCATCTCAGGGGTTCCTTGCTTGCTGTGACCGGACGTTACCAGATTCGGCACGTCCTTCTGGCATATCGGTTCTGATCAAAATCAGAGCCGATCCTTTAGAGCCCCGTTTCGATAGAATCGAAACGGGGCTCTAAATTCTTGATTTGACGCGTTTTCTTGACGCGAACCGGTTTCCACTTCGCTTGAAAACGCTCTGATCTGTTGTTTTGACGTGGTTTCTTCACCGGAACCGGTGTCCCACCCCCGCCGAGAGCATGCTTCGCCCAAAAACGCTTTCTAGCGCGATACCGGGCGCAAAGCACGGTCCAGCACCTCGAACAAGGCATTTTCATTCGAGGAGGCCGCCGCCATGACCTGTGCGGCCCCGGCGTCGCGGACGACAGAGGCTACCGCCGCCGAGATGCAGCATTGCGGGATCGCCAATGCCGATATTTCGACGCCGCCCGCCCGCGCCGCGTCCAGGAACGCGCGCGCGCTGCGCCGCGAATAGTGCAGCACCGCCTCGATCCCGCTGGCGGCGAAGGCCTCGCAGGCTTCGCGCGGCAGGCTGGATACGGGAATCATCCGATAGGTGGTGTGGGTGACAACGGTGAAACCGCGTTCGCCGAGTTCGCCGGCAAGATCGCGTGCCAGATCGGCCCCCGCCAGATAAAGCAGCGGGCTGGTCTTCTTCAGTTCCTTCGCCTTCACGCCGGCGAGCACTGAGTCGCGCAAGCTGGCGGCATCGCCGTTTGCCGGGATCACGTTGTCGAACCCGGCGCGATGGGCGGCGGAGGCGGTATGCTCTCCCACCGCAAACAGCGGCAGCTTGAGCAACCGGCTGCCTTCGAGGTGAGGTGCGATGCCGCGTAGCGCATTGGCGCTGGTGACGATGACAGCGCCGTAGCGCGCATCCTGGTCATCGTGAAATGCGACCGGCTCAAACCGCAGCATGGGCGCCAGCATGACCTCGAAGCCCTTGGCGCGCAGCGCCGCGGCCGTGGCCTCGTCGTCAGGATGCGGACGTGTGACGAGAACAGCCATGCGTCAAACTCTTGGCCATTGGATTTCTGGGTTAACGGATGATTGCACTCTGAGACCTCGCAATGCTAGAGCCTGATCGGTTCTGACCGGATCAGAACCGAGGCTCTGATCTTCTGTTCGACGCGTTTCGCAAGCGAACCGGTATCCGCTCCGGATCAAGTCCGGCCGCATGCAAACGCCGCTTTGGCCGATAGCGCAAGGGCTGAAATTGGGTAACGACACCGCAATGCTGGCATCAAGTCTGGTTCTTGGGATCGAGACCACCTGCGATGAAACCGCCGCCGCCGTGGTCGAGCGCCAAAGCGACGGGACGGGGCGGATCTTGTCCAATGTCGTCCACTCGCAGACCGAAGAGCATGCCGCGTTCGGCGGCGTGGTGCCGGAGATCGCGGCGCGCGCCCATGTCGATCTGCTCGACGGCATCGTCGGCCGCGCGATGAAGGAATCCGGTGTTGGCTTTGCGCAGCTTGCGGCGGTCGCCGCCGCCGCGGGACCCGGGCTGATCGGCGGCGTGATCGTGGGCCTGACCACCGCCAAGGCGATCGCGATGGTGCATGACACGCCGCTGATCGCGGTGAACCATCTGGAGGCTCATGCGCTGACGCCGCGGCTGACCGACGCGCTGGAGTTTCCCTATTGCCTGTTTCTCGCCTCCGGCGGCCACACCCAGACCGTCGCCGTTGTCGGCGTCGGGAACTACGTGCGTCTCGGCACCACCGTCGATGACGCCATGGGCGAAGCCTTCGACAAAGTGGCAAAGATGCTCGGGCTGCCCTACCCGGGCGGACCGGAAGTCGAGCGCGCCGCCACCGGTGGCGATCCGAACCGGTTTGCATTTCCGCGGCCGATGCTCGGGCGTGCCGACGCCAATTTCTCGTTGTCGGGATTGAAGACCGCCGTCCGTAACGAGGCCAGCCGGCTGATGCCGCTGCAGCCTCAGGACGTCAGCGATCTCTGCGCCAGCTTTCAGGCGGCGGTGTTGGAATCGATGGCGGATCGGCTGAGCGTCGGCTTGAGACTGTTTCACGAACAATTCGGCCCGCCGCATGCGCTGGTCGCCGCCGGCGGTGTTGCCGCCAATCAGGCGATCCGCGGCGCGTTGCAGGATGTCGCCGCCAAGGCGCAGACCAGGCTGATCATCCCGCCGCCGGCTTTATGCACCGATAACGGCGCGATGATCGCCTGGGCCGGCGCGGAGCGGCTGGCGCTGGGCATGATCGATACCATGGACGCGCCGCCCCGCGCCCGCTGGCTGCTCGACGAAAATGCCACCGCGCCGGCGGGTTTTGCAAATACGCGCGCTGGATTCTAGCGGGAGATCGACCGCAATGCCGTCTTACAAATCAGTCGCGGTGATCGGCGCCGGCGCATGGGGGACCGCGCTCGCCGCCGTCGCCGCGCGGGCCGGACGCGACGTCGTCCTTTACGCCCGCAGCGCGGCGAGCGCAGCCGAGATCGGCGCCACGCGGGCAAACCCGAAACTGTCCGGCGCGCGATTGGACGCGAGCGTTGAGGTGACCGACGATATGGCGCTTGCCGCAGCTGCGGACATCATCCTGGTGGCGACGCCCGCGCAGAATCTGCGCGAGGCGGTCACCGCACTGGCCCCTCATCTCGCCAAGGCCAAGCCCGTCATCGCCTGCGCCAAGGGCATCGAGCGCGGCACGCACAAATTCATGACCGAGGTGATCGCGGAAGCGGCGCCCAATGCAACCCCGGCCATCCTGTCGGGACCGAGTTTTGCAGATGACGTGGCGCGCGGCCTTCCCACCGCGGTGACGCTGGCGGCCGGCGACGAAACGCTCGCCAGCGCGCTGGTGCAGGCGCTGGGCTCATCGACCTTCCGCCCCTATCACACCTCGGACGTGCGCGGCGTCGAGATCGGCGGCGCCGCCAAAAACGTGCTGGCGATCGCGGCCGGAATCGTGGTCGGCAGGAAGCTCGGCGCCTCGGCGCAGGCGGCGTTGACCACGCGGGGCTTCAGCGAACTGGTGCGGCTCGGACGCGCCTGCGGGGCGCGCAGCGAAACCATGTCCGGACTTTCGGGATTGGGCGATCTGATCCTGACCTGTTCAAGCCCGCAGTCGCGCAATTTCGCGCTCGGCATCGCGCTGGGACGCGGCGAGCAGCCGCCACGCGGTAAACTGGCCGAAGGCGAATTCACCGCGCCGGTGCTGATCGAATTGGCGGCTTCGCAAGCTGTCGATATGCCGGTATCAAATGCCGTCGCGGCAATTCTGAGCGGGGCCGTGACGATCGATGCGGCGATTGAGAGTCTGCTGACGCGCCCATTCAAGGCGGAGGGATGACAATGGCGTACTGGCTGGTGAAATCGGAACCTTCGAGTTGGTCGTGGGATCAGCAGGTCGCCAAAGGCGCCAAGGGTGAGGCCTGGACCGGGGTGCGCAATTTCACCGCGCGGCAAAATCTCGTGAAGATGAAGAAGGGCGACCTCGTCTTCTTCTATCACTCCAACGAGGGCAAGGACATCGTCGGCATCGCCGAGATCATCAAGGAGGCGTATCCCGACCCGAGCGACAAGACCGGCAAGTTCGTCTGCGTCGACTTGAAGGCCGACAAGCCCCTGAAAACGCCGGTGACGATGGCCGCCATCAAGGCCGACAAGCGATTGGCCGACATGGCGCTGGTGAAATATTCAAGGCTGTCGGTGCAACCGGTGACCGCGGAGGAATGGAAAATCGTCTGCAAGATGGGCGGGGTGTAGCTCGTCATTGCCGGGCTTGACCCGGCAATCCATCATTCCGCATAACCGTCGTCATTCCGGGATGCGCCTCTTGGCGCAGGCCCGGAATCCATACTCACGATGGTGGTTATGGATTCCGGGCTCACGACTTCGTCGCGCCCCGGAATGACGGTTTTTGATGGATGCGCGGATCAAGTCCGGGCATGACCGCCGGCTAAGCCGCCGCCGCGGTCGCGACCACTTGCGCCAGCAGCTGCTCGCGTTTCGATTGCGAGCGGTAACCCTTCATGGTCGCGGCGAAGCGTTCGAGGATGCCGTCCTCGAATGCAGTGACGATGGTGTCGTGCACATAGCTCTTGCGGCAGATCGCCGGCGTGTTGGAGAGCTCATCGGCGGCGGCGCGGACGGCTTCCAAAACCTGTTTGCGGCGGCCGCGGGCGCTGGCGGCCGGTGAAATCCGCGACAGCGATTCCAGCACCACGGCTGACGCCATCAAGGTGCGAAAATCCTTCAGCGAAATCTTGATGCCGGCGATCTCACGCAGGAACGCATTGACCTGGGTGGTCGAGACCGCGCGGACGTTGCCGGAATTATCCCGGTACTGGAACATCCGCTTGCCCGGCACGCCGCGCAGGATGCCGATGGCGCGCACCAGCTTGGCGGCGTCGCATTCCTTGCGCACGGCCTTGCCGCCCTTGGCCTTGAAGGTCAGCACGACACAGTCGTCTTCCAAGACGACATTTGACTTCAGCAGCGTGGTGGCGCCGCGGGTGCCGTTGAGGCGGGCATAGGATTCGTTGCCCGGACGGATCGCGGTGCGCGCGATCAATTCGATCACCGCCGAGAGCGCGAATTCACGGGTCGGGGCATCGCCCTTCAGATGCAGCGAGACGTTACGGCGGATTTTCGGCAAGGCAGCGACCAGCCGCGCCAGCCGATGCGCCTTGCGGTGCTCGCGAACCTTCTCCCAGTCGGAATGATAGCGGTATTGCAGCCGGCCGGCGGCATCGCGGCCGACCGCCTGCAGATGCGAGGTCGGATCGGGGGCGTAGCGGACTTCGGCATAGGCCGGGGGCACCGCCATCGAGTGGAGGCGCTTGATGGTGCCGGTGTGGCGGATCGCGGTTCCGTTGGCGCGAACGAATGAATAGCTCTTCCCGCGCTTGATGCGGCGGATGGTCAGCTGGTTCTGGTCGCCGAGCTTTAATCCCAGTTCCTTGGCAAGTGATTCCACGCTGGCGGGGTGCCCCGGCGTCACAGCGGGGTGTGGATCGGCGGAAACGGGCCGCTCAGCCTCGAAATTCTGCTGATCCATCATAGCTTTAGACGCCTTGCTCCTGATATTCTTAGCGTAATGCCGGTTATTGATCTTTGGTTCCGGCAGGCCGCTCCACCTAGGGGAGGCCATTTAGGGGGTAATTGCCGAGAGCGCCAGCCCACAATATGAGGGCTACGGTTAACAGATACCGTAGATCGGGCAAGCGAGCCGGTTTTGCGGTTTCTTTGGTTATCGGAAAACGCGATCGTGATGGCGGAAGGCGCCGGCCCGACGCCCGCGGGACGCCGGCCGATGCCTTTGATTCGCCCGCGGCTTGATCCTGCGCATGGCGGGGGAGGCAGCCAAAGGTACTATTTGTTCCGCTTGTCGGCGCCGGGCGGGCGGACGCATAATCGTTTCAACAATGAAGACGGCTTGCAGTGTCGGCGTTCACTGGCCGCATGGGTGGAGGGTTAAGATGTCCGAGAAAATTTACGGTGTGCCGGCGGAATGGGCCAAGCGCGCATGGGTCGATCAGGCCAAATATCGCGAGATGTATGCGCGCTCGGTCAGCGATCCCAATGGTTTCTGGGCCGAACAGGCCAAGCGCATCGACTGGATGAAGCCCTTCACCAAGGTCGAGAACGCGTCGTTCGCTCCCGGCAACATTTCGATCAAATGGTTCGAGGACGGCGTCCTCAATGTGGCCTGGAATTGCATCGACCGGCATCTCGACAAGCGCGGCGACCAGACCGCCATCATCTGGGAGGGCGACAATCCCTCGGAGTCAAAGCACATCACCTACCGGCAGCTTCACGACGAAGTTTGCAAATTCGCCAACATCCTGCGCACCCGCAACGTCAAGAAGGGCGACCGCGTCACCATTTATCTGCCGATGATCCCGGAAGCCGCCTACGCGATGCTGGCCTGCGCGCGGATCGGCGCGATTCATTCGGTGGTGTTTGCCGGCTTCTCACCTGACAGCCTCGCCCAGCGCATCACCGACTGCCAATCCAAAATCGTCATCACCGCCGACGAAGGACTGCGCGGCGGCAAGAAAGTGCCGCTGAAGGCCAATGTCGATGCCGCGATCGCCAGGAGCGGCGGCGTCGACTGGGTCGTGGTGGTCAAGCGCACCGGTGCCGCGATCGACATGAATCCCTCGCGCGATTTTTGGTACCACGAAGCCGCCAAGATGGTGACGACGGAATGTCCGTGCGAGCATATGCACGCCGAGGATCCGCTGTTCATTCTCTACACGTCGGGCTCGACCGGCCAGCCCAAGGGCGTGCTGCACACCAGCGGCGGCTATCTGGTGTTCGCGTCGATGACGCATCAATACGTGTTCGACTATCACGACGGCGACATCTATTGGTGCACCGCCGACGTCGGCTGGGTTACCGGCCACAGCTACATTCTCTACGGGCCGCTCGCGAACGGCGCGACCACGCTGATGTTCGAAGGCGTGCCGAACTATCCCGACAACTCGCGGTTCTGGAATGTGATCGACAAGCACAAGGTCAACATTTTCTATACCGCGCCGACCGCGATCCGCGCGCTGATGCAAGGCGGCGATGAGCCGGTCAAGAAAACCTCGCGCAAGAGCTTGCGGCTGCTCGGCAGCGTCGGCGAGCCGATCAATCCGGAAGCGTGGGAATGGTATCATCGCGTGATTGGCGACGAGCGCTGCCCGATCGTCGATACCTGGTGGCAGACCGAGACCGGCGGCATTCTGATCACGCCGCTGCCCGGTGCGACCAAACTCAAGCCGGGTTCGGCAACAGAACCGTTCTTCGGCGTGGTGCCGGAAATCGTCGATCCCGACGGCAAGGTGCTGGAGGGCGAATGCCAGGGCAATCTCTGCATCGCCAAGTCCTGGCCGGGCCAGATGCGCACGGTCTATGGCGATCACGCCCGCTTCGAGCAGACTTATTTTTCGACCTACAAGGGTAAGTATTTTACCGGCGACGGCTGCCGCCGGGATGCCGACGGCTTTTACTGGATCACCGGACGCGTTGATGACGTGATCAATGTCTCCGGCCATCGCATGGGTACCGCTGAAGTCGAAAGTTCGCTGGTGGCGCATGCGAAAGTCTCGGAGGCCGCCGTGGTCGGCTATCCCCACGACATCAAGGGCCAGGGCATCTATGCCTATGTGACGCTGATGACCGGCACCGAGCCGAGCGAGGAATTGCGCAAGGAATTGGTGGCGTGGGTGCGTAAGGACATCGGTCCGATCGCGTCGCCGGACCAGATCCAGTTCGCCCCGGGATTACCAAAAACCCGTTCCGGCAAGATCATGCGCCGCATCCTGCGCAAGATCGCCGAGGACGAGCCGGGAAGTCTCGGCGACACCTCGACGCTGGCGGATCCCGCCGTGGTCGACGATCTGGTGCAGCACCGCCAGAACAAGAAGGACGCACCGGCTTAGCTGCTGCAGATGCCGGCCCGTGTCGTTCCCCGGATGCTGTGCAGCACCATCAGCGCGTTTACGCGCGTCTTCGACGCGCTATGTCTTGTGGCGTGGTGCACAGCTGATCCGGGGTCCATCTCGCTAGCATAGTCTTCGTGGCCTTCGTGGGTACCGGCTCTGCGGCGCACCGCCGAAGAGGCGCTGCACCGCGTCCGGGACACGTGGCCACGTAGCGGCGTGCACTCACGCGATCGTCAGGTGTCAGTCGCTCCCTGCGGTCTGTTTCCTGGCGAGTGTTGTTTTCCGGGCATTTACTTTGCTCGCAGCATTTTCTTTCTATTGCTCGCGCTGGATGCGCTGGCGCAGACCTGCTGCGAAGTGGAGAGATCGATGCCGTTGAGGATTGCGGTGGCACTGGCAGCCACGCTCGGCGCGGGGATGTTGATGTCGACCGGGGCCGAGGCACGGCCGGATATCGTCGGTTTCCGCGGCGACTATTCGCCGGGAACGATCGTGGTGAAGACCAATGAGCGCCGGCTTTATCTGGTTCTCGATCAGGAGCACGCCGTCCGCTATCCCGTCGGCGTCGGCAAGGCCGGCAAGCAATGGGCCGGCATCACCCAGATCGACGGCAAGTATCGCCAACCGGCCTGGTCGCCACCGGCGGAGGTGAAACGCGACAAGCCGACAATCCCGGACGTTATTCCCGGCGGCTCGCCGCAAAATCCGATGGGCGTCGCCGCGATGACGCTGGCGGGCGGAGAGTACGCCATTCACGGCACCAACGTGCCGGGTTCAGTCGGCGGCTTCGTGTCCTATGGCTGCATCCGGATGTTGAATGACGACATCACCGACCTCTACCAGCGCGTCTCGGTCGGCACCACGGTGGTCGTGTCGCACTGATCCGATTGCCCGGGATTCGAAGATACGAAAAAGCCGCGCGGCTTTTTTGATTTGAATCAGCGGCTAGATAGAGCGGGATGCATTGGAGTTGGATCGATTCGCCGTGAGCGCGAAGCACCAACGATCTCGTGTCCCGGACGCAGCGCAGCGCCTCATAAGCGCGTTCACGCGCGTCTTCGACACGCTCGTAAGCGCGTTCACGCGCGTCTTCGACGCGCTATGGGGCGGTACACCGAGGAGCCCAGACACAAAATCGCGAAAACAACCCCATGCAAAGTAGAATGGGCCCCGGCTCGCAGCGCTCGTGCGGCTTGCGTCCGGGGCACGAGAAGAAAAATGGTCCGTCGTCACGGCCCCAACCTAATCTCATCCCGCTCTAGTGTCCTGATTCAGAAGTTCGAGTCATTACAGATTCGCATTGCTGCGCCAGAGTTGTGCTGGACAGAAAAGGGGATCTCAGATGGCTCGAGCGATGGCGGAACTGGTTCTCAGCGAGGCGGAGC
>Ga0193726_1001349_pt1 | contig 19643 bp, 20 predicted proteins | sample H2c1metaG_FD_144928 | JGI IMG/M metagenome (GOLD analysis project Ga0193726, IMG submission 144928) | Soil microbial communities from a riparian zone of the East river system, Colorado, United States - H2c1 | ecosystem: Environmental > Terrestrial > Soil > Riparian zone | place: USA: East River... | reverse complement strand
GGCGCTTGGCCGGCGCGACAAACTCGTCGGCATGATGGCGGAAATGCCGGCATCCGTGGAACATTCGCTAGCTGCCGAAACCTGCGATGAGCCCGTCGCTCCGGATGACAGGTCACAGCAACCGTTTGACGGTTCGCCGCTTGGCGACGAAGAGGGTGCAGCAGCCAGCAACGATCGCGCCGTCGTGGAAAATGAGATGGATGAGCCTCCACGACACCGTTCGCACGGCAGCGCCTTGCCGCGATAGGAATGGATATGCAGGAGTCGATATTTCACATTTCCTCCGATCGCGTCGTCGATGAGATCGATCGCGCCCGTGCGCGGGAGTATGCGCTACTGGCGATCCTGCTTTCGCGCAGCCCCGATAGCGAAATGATGGAACGGCTGGCCTTGCTGCGCGGCGACGCAAGCCCGCTCGGCGCCGCACACGCCGATCTCGCGGAGGCCGCGGCCCGAGCGGATGAGGCAAGCGCGTCGCGGGAGTATTTTGATTTGTTCGCCGGGCTCGGGCAGGGCGCGCTGTTGCCGTATGCATCGCATTATCTGACGGGCTCGCTCTACGGACGCCCCTTAGCGCGGTTGCGCGAAACCTTCCGGCATCTCGGCATTGAAAGAGATCGCGGCCATTCGGAGCCCGAGGACCACGTCGCCATTCTCTGTGAAATCATGGCAGGTCTGATCGGCGGCGATCTTGCGGCGCCGGCCGATGCCGATCGGGAGTTCTTTGAAAAGCATCTGGCCCGCTGGATCAGGCGATTCTTTGTCGATCTGGCGAACGTCAAATCGGCTGACTTTTACGCGCGCGTGGGTGCGCTGGGGCGAACGTTCATCGACGTTGAAACGGAGGCCTTTGCGCTTCCGGCGTGAGTATCTGGTTGTGAGAAGCAGGAGAATACGATGCGCGCGTTCATGGTTGCATGCTTTGTCGTCGGCGTTATTGCGCTCGCAGCCGCTGTCGTTCTCGACAGGCTGGTACAGGAGCCGGCGTCGGCCGCATTTACCGAATCCAGCGTGCGACTTTAATGCGGCGCGTTTCCGCGGCTCGGAACCACGAACGAGTCCCCGTTTTCGCCCGAATTCCTTGCGAGACTTTCGGAGTGGGCTGGCGGCCTGATGGCATGGAGGCTTCGCATGATGCGTCCGATGATTTCGGCGATCGCTGTTGGTGTTCTGATGGTGGTCGCAACGACCATGCTGTGGTCGCGATCGCCTTCGATCGAGCTAACGGCCGCCGCCATGCCGCCGTTGCAGGAACTGCACACCATGGCGGGTGTGCACAAGCTTCCGGTGCAGGAAATCGAGGATCAATCGCTGGTCTATCCGACGGCGGAGAAGCGTTGAGAGAGCGGTTCCGGTTAGTTTAAGCAGTGATTGTCGCTACGGTCCCCGGTGTCGGGCCTGTGGTGGCGCTGACCTATCGCGCGACCGTCGACGTGCCGGCGCGCTTCCGAAACTCCAAGGCAGTCGGGGCGATGTTTGGGCTGACACATTCCAAATATCAATCGGGGGAGATCAACCGAACCGGCGCTATATCAAAGGGCGGGGACGAGCTGATGCGGGTGATGCTGTACGAAGCGGCTCAGATCATGCTGGTGCGTTTAGCAAAGTGATCCTGGCTTAAGGTTTGGGCGATGAAGATCGCTAGGCACACCGCGGGATGAAAAAGGCGATTGCGGCGCTGGCGTGCCGGTTGTTAACTGACGATCAAGCTGGCCTGTTCACGATTGGCCGCATCAGTACGGCGACGGCACCACCCGGATCTTGGCCATCATGCCTCCATCCTCATGCTCCAGAATATGGCAGTGATAAACGAACTCACCGAACTGGGCGAACGGGATATCTATCACGACGGGCGCCGACGAACATTGGCCGTTGCGCCATTGGTCGGGCGTGCAGACGCCGTTTTGCTTTTCCATGACCTCAGGAATATGTGGGGCTGCCACTCCCAGCGGGATGTTGTCCTGGATGAGCCCGCCGCCGGCCGACAGCTGGCCTGACCCGTCGACGATCCGGAATCTCGTCTGGTGGATATGGAAATTGTGGTTCTCGGTCGATAGCTGGACCAGTTCCCAGGTCTCGCGCACGGGGGCCTGTCCCGGACCGAGTGGCAAGCAGATGATGTTCTGCGACGGGTCGAAGCGACTCATTGGGCGTTGGGTTTCTGGGATGACCGCGCCATGTTCATCGACTTCCTCGTAGCCGAGAGCAAACGTATCGTCGTCGGCGACGTCCTCCAATCCGAAAAAGATTCGGCGTCGGTGCCCATTTGGCAGGGCCTTGCATCCGGCCGGCAGTGGCGCCGCGCTGGCGTTGGGGACCGGTGCCCTGAAAATGCCGGCAGGCTGCATGGCAGCCATTGCATCGCCCTGGATGTCGAGGGCAGAGTTCACAAGATGGCGCGACGCGGCCTGCGCGAATTCCACTTTGGCGAGATCGAATGCCGGCCATTTGTCGCCGGACCCCATCGTGAGGCCGACCATCTTGAAGCTGGCGGTGACCCCGCTCGGGGGCGATGCGACGAGGCCGTGCGACGTCCGGTAAGTGACCCACAATTCGGCGCGGGCGCCCGGCATCATGACGATCTCGGTGACGCAGATCGGAAGCGAGCGAACATCCACAGAAGGGGGCACAGGGCAATCGACCACTTTGAACTTGGCGCCGGTCAGCTCGACCATCTTCGTCATGGGCGTGTTCTGCGGCAGGTGCACGCTGACCCCATCGACGGCAAGGAGCTGCATGATCATTGGCGTCCCATCGGAGGCGTTGATCAGATGCAGATCGTAGCTGAGGCTTCCGGACGCATTGATCAGCCGCCAGATTTCGCCGTCCGGGTCCGTCATCCGGATCGTGGGATATGGCTCGCCGTTGAGAGTGAAGAACCACCGGCCGCCAGTGTAGTCGTTGCCGCCGTCTCCGGTGTTGTTGGTGCCTGAGCACGAGCCGCGGCGCACGTCTGACGCGCCGGCCGGGAATTGCGCGCAGAAATCCGGATCCTCCTGGTGGAGCACCTCGCCATCGACGACCCGCGCCGGGCCGCTGTGAAATTGGATCGTGCCACCCGCGAGAACCTGGAGGTCCTTCAGGATCAAGTGGCGAACCTGGGCTTCCGGAAAGGGCGCGTGCACGGCATCGCCGCGCGCGTAATCCCCCGCGTTTCCGATCGTGATGATCCCAGCCAAACCACTCGACACCTGATTGAGCGCGATGCCGTGAACATGCGGATGGAACCAGTACAAACCGGAAGGATGGTTCTTCGGAATATCGATGCGATAGTCGACCGCGTCCATGGCAATGGAGCCGTGCTCATGTGTTAGTGACGCCGGGGACCCATTGGCGGGATTGAATACCGACACGAAGATATAATCGCCGAAGCTCGGGTCCGCGGACGTCGGCGCTCGCGCCGGAACAAGGAGCCCATGGGTGTGCAGATTGGTAGGGTTTAAATACAGATTGGCCCCGCCCTGGTCGGGCGCGTGGGTGAGCTTTGCCGGGTCGACTCTCGGCAATTGATTGACGAGCCGGACCTTGAGCGTGTCGCCTTGCTGCAGCGCCAGACGCACGCCGCCATAGTCGGCGACGGTGCCAGTTCCCGGCGGACAGCGGTCGCCGGTCGCAGGCCGTCGACAAATCTCATACACCCAGCCGATGGGATTGATCGCAGCACCTCCGCCCAGCGGCGCAAACGAAATGCTTGGAATCGGTCTTGGCTTGGCGATCATGAGGATGTCGAGCACGCCGTGCTCGCTCGCGAACACCGCAGGTTCGGCGAACGCGGCCAGCGCCGTTTTTCCTCCGCATGCCAGCATAGCCAACATGCCCGCTCCACTGAACCAACGGCGGATGGAAATTCTTTGCATGGGAGCGCAAATGCCTATGGCTTCTCCCCGTCGTGCTCACCATCGCCCGCAGAGGTTTGGTTAGACGCCTAGCGCAAACATTCCTAAATATCTTAGCCTAGCGCTCCGGTCATGGCGAGGGATGTTTCTTGGCACGTTAAGGACCGCGCGCTCAGTTTGGAGCTGAACCCGAAGCCGGGTTCAAGGAGAACGAACCGACATGCCAAATTCATTCGAGCTTCGGCCACACGGTGGTGCCGATGGGAAAGATCTTCTTGATGTTCGGTCATTGAAAAGTAGTTGGGTCTTTCTATGATTACCAGCTGGCGTCAAAACAGACTTCGCCATCTGGTACAGCATTCCTCGTAAGCGTCAGCGAGCCAACGCTCGCAGACGATTGCGCCTGCTCTGGATTATGAAAGTGAATTTCGGCTACACGCCCAGCGTGCCCGCGAGTTCTCCCAGCTCAGTTGCCGAGATGAGCGTTCCGGATGGCGCATGCGGATCCGTAATGATCGCAAGCGGCGCTTTCGCTGCGTTTCATTGTTCGGTGGTATTGTCAGGTACCGCACAATCGTTGCCAAGTGGTACAACATCGGCAATGGGGCTGTCGTGAATGGCCGCCAGTACGGGGTAAAGGCTGTAACTCGGCGTCAAAAGCCCGAGGGGTTTTCCGGAATCGAGAAATGTCGTTGGCGCCAACCGGAGCAATTCGTCGCCGCCGTGGTCGCAATGACATTTTCGGGGAATAGACGGTGCAGCTCAGCGACGCGCATGCGAAACGCCGAAGCAAGCGGATCCGGATAACGCTGCAGCATGTCAACTGAAAGCGCGCTCAATGCTTCGGCGACCGCAGGGCTGGGCGGATAGGGATTTTCGTTTGTGTTCAGCTTGATGACTGGCGGTTCAGGCTGGAGGCCCCGGTGTGTAGCCGTGCATGGTCTTGAGATGTGTGCGCTCGTAGACCTTGCGGGGACGCCTTCATCGAAGATGTGTGGAACATGCTCTGCGACGGGCTCGCCCTCCGCATATTTTTTCAATCACGCCCGGGCGTCACGCCGTGCGATTTTCTCGTGCAACTGCCGGCTGGACCTTCGGTTCCACCGCATTCTTTGGAAAGAAGCCCGATGACTTTTTTAGCCATCGGGCGCTCGAGAGGTCGGCACTGCGGCAGCGGATACACGCGCAACCTCTCCGCTTTTGTCTTTCGAGAGACACGACGAATTGGAAAAAGGAACGATCCACCTCCTGCCGTGTGTTGCAGAACAGCGGTCCGAAGAGAGCTGCGATCGCTCCGCGAATCATTTCGATAATTCTACGTTCAATTTCGTAATCGGGTTCAGATTCGAAAAATGCATGCCGAAAGTTGTTCCATGTTCCATCCGCGCCAAGGGGACCAAAGAATCTGCTCGTGTATTCCATGTTCCAGAAGCACAGGAGATTGTCTTGAGAGCGATGATATCGTCTGCGGATTTATTCTCAAAAGAGCGATTGCTGCTGCGAGAAATCACACATAGCATCAACAACAAGTGTGCGCCGGTTACACAACCTGGTCTGCATGGCGAGGCTGTTGCTGCTTCCTTACTGTCAAGCAGGCACTCGTACGGGTGGATGGATTTTTGGGTCTCTGGAACCATTACTCCATTTATGGCGCGTCGGCGCATGCACCAAGCTCTTTTTGCGACTGCGTTATTCGGCACCAGCTTGACCCCAACTTTCGGAGCGGAGCTGATCTCCTCACTCGTTGGCTTTCAGTGCCGTTAGCATTTATCACGAGACGACTCATGTTGAATATCACGTCGTGATAACTGCCGGCGACGAAGAGCCAGATAGCGTCATTCGCTTTGTATCTAATCTGGCACCGGCCAAGGCGTTGTCGTGTCTGTGCCGCGCGGGGCGGGCCAGCCAGCGCGGGAGCTCCACTTGCGCCGCGTTGGCGATCAGCTTGAGCTGGAGCGCCCGTCCAAGATTGACCCACGACCGATGTCGGTGCCGGCACAGGTGTCACTGTTCGAATCGAACCGGTTCGGTTCCGTGCTAGGCCCTCTGTTGCCGTCGTGCTCAAGTTGGAATTAACAGCGTTAACGGTCTTCGCTCGATCACGACTGCGTAACCGCGCATTTGAGATCGAAGTGCCAGCCAGAACAGCGGCATCGGTTTGGCCACGATTAAACGCTTCGTGCAAGACGGAGCCGAAGTGGACACCAGCGCGTATCCTCCAAAAGATGCTCGCCGCGCACTAGCTCGCGCCTCGATGGCAACCCCGTCACGGTGAAGACAGAAGGCGATCCGCGGCTTCGGAATCTTGTCGAAATACTCAACAATGCCTAACGCTAGGCGCCCGAAACGAGGATTGACCCGGCGGCGTTGATCAACGCTCGGCTAGCCCCTGGCACGCTACTCCGAGGGTGCCCCGTGAAACGGGCGCGGAAAATAGCCGCAACCAGCCAATACCTGAGATTCAGTTGAATGAACCAATCTTCTGGTGTCGCGCTCACTGAGCGACTGCGCCGGCCGTAGCTTTGGCCTTGCGCGTGAGCATAACAACGACGGTGGCAAGCGGGGCATCTGCACGCAGTTGTTTCTTAAGGATGCCTTTGCAAAAACGTTGAGGTGAAACTTTATTCAAAACTTACGGTTCTTGAGCCCGGCGACATATCCGGCCATGACGCCGAATGCCTTGGCAAGTGTGCCCTCAATGATGGTGATGCGATCGGCAACGCCGTCGCGCTCGGCGATCCCGCCGGCCATGCGGATAAGGCCGAGACCTCATTCCGGGGCGATAGCGAACGTAGCATCGAGCGCAGTGCGCATCGTGCAAATTGTCGAAATCGGATGCATACGTGAAATACCGATGGCTGACTCTGTGCGATTGTGTTGGACCCTGAGACCATGGCGAACCCGCAGGCCACGGCACGAACTCTTCGAAGCACAAGAGAAGAAGGTGTCCGACGAGAAATCCGACAGTGCAATGAACGACGCTTGGGATCGGCACGGGCAGAAAGCCACGGTTGCAACGCGGACGCCACGAACAGCGACGTCCGCTGTACGTTCAAATCGATCGAGGAGAGGGTTTTCCGGTCAGCGACGCGCTTTCGATACTCAAGTTTCCTTGGGAGCTAGCTACCAATAGTCACGCCCTGCACTTCACGTGGCGAAGTGCGACGGTGAACAAGGGATGCTCACCAAACGATACCCACGCGAGGCCCACAGGAGGCGAAAATGCTCAAGAATCCCCAATCTCTTCGGAGTGGTGCAGCTAAGCGATGCGCCATCTGCGACGGAAAATTTGGCCTCATCCGGCACCACTCCTGGCGAACTACATTCTGTTCAAAGAAGTGCGCGGATCGCTTCAAGGTCCGCCAGGAGGACGACCGCAGATGGTTACGCAGGCTTCAAGCCGCCTGACAAACAGTTGCAGTGAGAATCATGCGAAAAAAATTCTGGCGTTCAGGATTTCGAAGCAAGGAGGCTGCGCAAATGAACTATCTGTGCAAACTCCTCCTCTTATGGAGCCGCCTTTGTTGCCTATTGGCAACGCCAGCCCAAGTCCAAGAAGCTGGACACGGCCAGGCTGCATTGCACCACCATCCTCCACAGGACCATCTCCTGCACGAAAAGGTTTATTCAACATGGCACATGCCCGACAATCCTTCCGTTAGCTGTTGCAATGAGGCGGACTGCTACCCGACTGAAGTCAAGTATGTCGATGGCGAGCTTTACGCGAAGCGCAGAGAGGACGGGAAGTACATTCCCGTTCCACCTCAAAAGGTAGAGCGGAACAGAGACAATCCCGATGGCAGAAACCACCTCTGCGCGCCCCCGCCCGCCGTGGGCTTCCACCCATCCGATACCGTCTACTGCTTTGCATTGGGGGATGCCATATGAGATTCGTATTGGTGAATGGCAGGACGCCCTGCCAGCAATCTTTCTGTGTGCTGTGCTGTGAGCCAATCGGGGCGAGCTATCTGCGAGAACTCGGGACGCGGCTCTCATACTGCGATCATAATTGCTACGCCGATCACTGCAAAAAGCGTCAGGGCTCTCGAAAATCATGCAAGAGCATCATGAATTTCTCTTGCCGTCCTTAGCCGCCGGCCTTTTCGTCGATCCCGATCCCAGTCCTGTACTTGCGAACTACGGACTAGATTCGCTTCGGGTCATCGAGCCCACACAACCGCGATAAAGCATCAAAGGTCTGGCCCACCGCAAAAAAGTCGCCACGCAACAAGCACTAGAGCGCTGGCTCGACGAGGCGAATATCCACAATTCATCTCGCGATTTGCGAAAGCCAGGAGTTGTGAAACGAAAAGTGCTCCATGTGCGCCACAGCCGTGCTCAGGGATACGACGTCTCCCTAAGAGGGAATTCGATGATGAACAAAGAATTAGCCTTTGCGCCCTGGACCGCACCCCGAGCGACCCTCCACGCGCTTTCGGCGAACACGGTTTACGATATTGTCGGTGCGCTGAGTTGCCATCGGCACATGCCGGGTCCGTAGCTTCCGGGATTATCATTTGTTGCCGACGATCAGGGTGACCAGATATTTGCTGCGAAAGATGCGTTAACTGAACGCGTGCGAAAAAGTGGCTGCACGACCCACCTTTCTGTCGGACACATTGCGCGCTTCGGCGCATCCTGGCCTATCTTGAGTTGAAGTCGTCTCTTCCTTGCTGGAAGGAAATACCCATCCACCAACCCGTTCCGAAGAAGCCGGATCGGCCAGCGAAGCCAAACGGCAAAGGGAAAGTGCATGTCAAGCAGGAAAAAGACCCCTCGTCTCTCTTGGTCGAAGAAGCCCATGGTGCAAAAAGGCGTTGACGGGCCGGGCGACGCTGAGAGCCGCGCCGCCTGGAGGCGTGCCGACGAAAGCCTTGATCAAGCGCTCCAAGAGACCTTTCCGGCCAGCGACGCGCTTTCGATAACTCAAGCTCCCTTGAGAGCTAGATACCGATAGTCACGCCCGTGCGTTCCAGAAAAACGGCGGCTTTCTTGCAAGATGCAACCCCTCATCGTCGTCATTGTGCGTCGGTGACTGTCGGCGGTCTCGCTCACCTCAAGGCCGTTGAGCGTGACCACGTGATAAAGTCCGCTCAGGATGCTCCAACCAAGAAGCAAAGACGCAAGGCTTGCGTCTGATTCTGCGCTTGCTTCGAAGTAACTAGCAGGTTCCCGCCGATGCAAAAAATGGCTGGCACATCTGGAAGATCGCCTTACGAAGCGGTTGGGCAGACACTCACGGTCAGGGCGATGCTGGTCGGTGATCGTCTAAATCCGTCAGGGCTTGAAAGCCGGGATATGGTCTCAACGACCCCCGTGGCATTCAGGGTTGATCCATCAGCCTTGGTGGTGCTGTTTCGCTATGGCGTCGCTGTCATGATTGGTCTGGGTCCTGACGAACAGACTGCGTTCATGGCAACCCTAAAGCCTCGCATAATACGAGAATTTACTCGCTATGAAGAAGAGTTAGCACAGGTTCAGATCTGCGATGATTCCGGCGAGGCGGTTCAGCCGGGGGGGCCGATTTGCCTAAAATCATTCTCTGATGATCGGCTTTTGGTGGTAGCGGATGCGCTGGCCAAAAGCACTGTCCTTTCTCAAGACGAGCGCAGGGTGTCGGCAGTCTTTGATGTAATCGAGCCATTTGCGCAGGAATTGGCGGAACATGGTCGAACGCCAACGAATAGAAAGGCAATCCTGAAACTCATCGGGAATGCTTTGCTCGTTCAGCAGAGGGTTTCCGGTCGCGTGGCCGTCGCTGAAAAACCTGACGTTCTTTGGGAAAAACCACAGTTGGAGCGACTGTATGCAAGATTGGAAGATGAGTACGAATTGAAAGAGCGAGTCGATGGACTGGATCGAAAGCTGACCGTCATAGCTGAAACTGCTAATGCTTTAACCGACATTATCGATACGCGACGCTCCCTGCGTCTGGAAGTGGCGGTTGTTCTGCTTATCGTTTTTGAAATCGCGATAACGTTTTATCAGATCCTCACAGCCAGCCATTAAGCGTCGTTCCGAAAAATGCTATCCACGGACCATGGCGCGCCGCTCCACCTGCCCGAAAAATCGGGTGCACCATCAAATAGGGTTTTAGAGTCGGGGGGCAGACCAAGGGCGCCGCTGGGCATTGCAGGCACAGTGTCATGAAACCGGCGTGACCTGGGTCTGCACCTTGCTACCATCGACGAGATCAACTGCCGGGTTAAGGATCAATTGATCGCCCTGCTTGATGCCGCTGTTGACTTCGATCTCCTTGCCGAGGTCGCGTATCACCATGACCTTGCGCAGGCGTACCACGCCATTCTCAACAACGGCGACCTGCAATCCGGATTCATTGAAAATGATCGCCTCGGCGGAAATCTTATAGCTCGGTGTCTTGCGTGGGATTTGGAGTTCGATCGTGCAGTAGATTCCGGGGGTGAGAGCTCCATCGGAATTTGGGATATCGACTTCTGTCAGCAGGGTGCGGGAACCTGGCTGCAGGGCGTCCGCGATCCGCGTTACCTTGCCAGGGAAGGTGCGATCCGGGATTTCGGGCACACGTGTTACCGCATCGACCCCCGGAGACATACCGAATGCTTGGTCCTGCGGCACAAACACCTGGGTTCGGATGACCTTGCCTTGCATGATCGTGAACATGAACGTGCCGGTGGTCGCATCGGCCTGCACCAGACTGCCGATATCAACATTGCGCTGGGTGATAACGCCTTCAAACGGGGCGACGACGCGCTGATAGTCGGCGAGAACACGAAACCGGCTCCTCCGAATTGCGGGCCCCTGGCCGGCCTGCCCGACGCGATTTGCGCTCGCCACGTGGCACCCGACGCTATGGCGGCCATCGCACCAGCGATCGTCCAGCGATGAATATTCATGCCTGTAGCGCGAGGGGTGACGATCAGGTCGGCGCCGGCGTGGCCAAACTCGCGCGCCCGCTCGCTGAACATGAGTTCCGTATACAACAGTACGCCCACGCCAAGGTCGTCCATGCGACTCACTTCAAAGCCTGTGCGCTTGGTCTCGAACCAGGGTTCTTCGTAGATTCCGGAGCCAGCGCGGGAGCTCCACCTGCACCGGGTTGGCGATCAGCTTGAGTTGGAGCGCTCGACCCGCGTCGATCTCCGCCCCGGCACCGGTCTCGCCGCTCGTATCGAATCGATTGGACAGCGTCCTGGGCCGTCCTGCTGTCGGCGATGTCGTGTTCAAGGACCCAAGCCTACGCGTCCCAACACGATTGATCCGGCGGTCTTGATCAACGCGCAGCTGCGTGGCTCCCCTTGCACGCCATTTGACTGGAAGGGCGAGGGCCGCGGCCGTTCTCAGTTTTTCGGCGCCGGCGCAAGACGGAGTTTCGCGGCCATTGCCACCAAGTCGACCAGGGAGTCGGCCTTCATCTTTCGCATCACCTTGCCTCGGTGTGCTTTCACAGTGATCTCGCTGATGCCGAGCTCGAACCCAACCTGTTTGTTCAATAGGCCGGTGATGACCAAAGCCATGACCTCCCGTTCGCGGCCGCTAAGTGACGCGTAACAGTCGCGGAGCGTCCGTATCTCCGCCTCGTGACCAAGTACGGTGTGGCTGCGCTCGATGGCGTGTCGAATGGCGTCCAACAGCACGTCGTCGCTGAATGGCTTCATCAAGAACTCCACCGCTCCCGCCTTCATGGCCTGGACCGTCATTGGTACGTCACCGTGACCCGTGATGAAGATGATTGGCATGTCAATCCGATCGGCAGCGATGCGCTTCTGCAAATCGAGACCATTGAGGCCCGGAAGACTGACATCCAGCACCAGGCAATTCGGGACAAGGACTGGTGGGCGCGACAGGAACTCCTGTGCGGAAGCGAATGTCTCCGGATGCCAGCCCGCGAACCGGACTAACGCTTCCAGCGATTCGCGCACTGAGATGTCATCGTCAACAACGAACACAATTGGCGTGGTGGGCGACATGGGTACTGACCTCGATCTATGGTCAGGTGCGCCGGATAATTTCACTTAAACCCCTCGCGTGCAAGAGCGTGGCGCACCACTATTTCGTTCGAAGCGCGGCGTTGAGTGCCTCCCGGAGAGCCGTGTCGCTAAATGGCTTAGACAAGCATTCCACGGCGCCTTGTTGGAGTAGTTGCGGACGAACGGTTTCGCCTCCGTGAGCGGTAATAAAGACGATCGGTATCTTCTTCCGACGTCGCATCAACTCCTGTTGTACAGCCGGGCCGCTCATCCCAGGCATTGCGACGTCGAGGATCAGGCACCCAGTCTCGCAGACGTATTGGGAAGCGAGGAACTCTTCTCCCGAAGAGAACGCCTGCACAGCGAAGCCGAATTCCCTCAGCAGATCCGGTAGCGACTCGCGGACAGACTCGTCGTCGTCGACGACCGATACAAGCGAACGTTTGGCCATCACGAATTCCTCATAATGTGTCGCGTATCTGTCGCCCCAGGTGTCCATACCGTTGCACGATTGCCCGCGTACTTTGGATTTTCGGATCGCCGCGGAATGGAAAATGAAAACGTGGCCCCGGGACCGTCGTTCAGTGCGGCCCATAGACGGCCGTGATGACTCTCGATAATTGAGCGACTGACTGACAGGCCGATCCCCATGCCGCCGTTCTTGGCGGTGTAGAACGCATCGAAGAGCCTGACTTCGTCCTGAGGTTTGAAGCCTACACCCGTATCTTGCACACTGAGGCGCACGAGGTCGTTCTCATCCCGTTCGGTTCTGACCACCAAATGCCGCGGACGATCCTCGACGCTGCTCATCGCGTCCGAGGCATTTAGAATCAGGTTGAGGATGACCTGCTGGAGCTGCACACGGTCGCCGGTAACCGGGGGGATTTCATCATCAAGCTCAACGCACAAAATGAGCCGGCTTCTCTCTAGTTCACTCCGCAATAGCACAACGACTTCGTGTGTGGCCTCGTTGAGGTCAACTGGATCGTTCGTCGGGTCCTTCTTGCTAAAAAGCGCGCGCAATCGCGTGATTACATCAGACGCACGGTTGCCATCGCGAATCGTGCGCCGCGCAGTTTCGCGCGCTCCGTCGACATTTGGAGGATCTGCGGCCAGCATCCGCAGGCAGGTACTGGCGTTCGTAATGATGCCCGATAGCGGCTGGTTGACTTCGTGCGCGATCGACGCCGTCAACGCTCCAAGGCTCGCTACCCTGGCCACGTGTGTGAGTTCTGATCTAACCTCACCGAGTGCCTCTTCCGAAAGTCGGCGCTTCGTGATGTCTTGGACCGCCCCGATGTATTCAAGACGATCGGCTTGGTCCCGGATCCCGTGGGCAACAATTCGGAGATATTTCACAGAGCCACTTGGCATCAACAGACGACATTCGTAGTCAATATCCTGCCCATCGGCCGCCAGAGCGATCACCCGTCTCACAAGCGGGACATCCTGAGGATGAACTCGATCCAGGATCAATTGCATTGTGATCTTGGTTGAGACATCGTACTCGAAGATACGGAATGTCTCATCGGACCAGAAGTGCTCGTCAGCAGACACGTTCCAACCAAAACTGCCGGTCATACTCAGCTTCTGAGCTTCGGCCAGATAAGCGCCGCTACGCCGTAATTGCTCTTCCGATTGTTTTCGTTCCGTGATGTCACGCAAATAGCCGGTGAAGGACGGCGGTCCATCCAAAGGGATGCGCGAGATTGCCAGCTCGCAGGGGAATTCGGTCCCGTCGGAGCGCACCGCAGTCATCTCGACGCGTCGCCCGATCATTCGCGCCTCGTGCGTGGCCAGGTAGCTGGTTAATCCCCGCCGATGCTTCTCTCGGAGTGACGGCGGGATGATGACATCGGCCAGTTGCCTGCCTAAGACGTCGTCCCGATGGTAACCGAAGGTGCGCTCCGCAGCCGGATTGAACTCCGTGACGTAGCCTTCGTGATCGATTGTCACGATGCAATCGAGCGCAGAATCCAGGATTGCTGCCTTGCGTGCCTCACTGCGCTTTAATGCCGTGTCGCTCCGCGCACGTTCAATAGCGATGCTCGCGACGTGCTTGAATTGCTCAATTAAGACTTGCTGTTGTGGCGTGGGCGTTCGAGGTTGGTCGTAGTAGATCGCGAAGGCGCCCAAGATCTTACCGGCGGTTGTCGAGATCGGCGTTGACCAGCAAGCCTGAAGCCCATGTGCCATGGCCATTGGGCACCAGGCGTGCGCTGCCCATCGCATCTCCGACGCGAGGTCTGCAGCAATAACCTGTTCATTCAGATATGCCGCCATCGCGCAGGGGCCCGTATCCAGGCTTACGGCCCGGCCAATAATTGAGTTGATAAAGCTGGCTGGAAGGCTCGGTGCGGCTCCGTGTTCGAGACGCGTACCATTCGGATCGACCAAGACGACACTGCAGTAACACCCGCTGGCCGTGCTTTCGACGAGCCGACAGATTGCTTCAAGTATTTCGGACATCGAACGGCCGCCCGCAACCATATCCAGCAACCGCTTCTCACCGGTGAGCATAGCTTCAGCGCGCTTCCGGTCGTCGATGTCCGTCTCCAACACGTACCAGCGGGCGACACGATCTTGGGCGTCCCTAAGAGGCAGACCGCGTACGTCAAACCAGCGATAAATGCCGTCAGCACGGCGCAGGCGCTGCTCGATCTCGAACGGTTCTCCAGTGTCTACCGCTCGCTTCCACGCAGTAATCACCGCGGGAAGATCATCCGGATGAACGGCGTGGCCAGCCGCCCAGCCTTTCAGTTCTTCGAGCGTCGCGCCGAAATATTCCAGGACATGGCGATTGACGCTTTCGACTTCGCCCGCCGGGGTCATGAGAGCGATTAGGGCCGGAATGCTGTCGGCGATCGAGCGATAATGCTGCTCGCGCGCACGCCGGGCTTCCTCGGACCGCCTATGGTCTTCAATATCGGTGTTGATTCCGCACCATTTGACGATCTGTCCGGATGCGCCGACCAGCGGACGAGTAAGGAAGACAAACCAGCGATACTCTCCATCGAAGCGCCGCAGGCGCGCTTCCATTCTACCCGGCTCGCCGGAGGCCAGAATGGATCGCCAGTGTCCAAGCAGACCAGGCAAGTCTTCGGGATGGATCGCGGCCTGCCACTCCGGTCCATAAGCTTCGTCAACGCCGAGTCCGGTGTATTCGCACCAGTATCGATTAACGAAGTCGACGTTTCCGTCAGGCAGCGCAGTCCACACTAATCCGGGAAGCGTATCGACGACAGGGCGGAGCTCGTTCTCCATTTGGGTCCTTTCGCGACGGTCGCCGTGACAGGAGAATGCGCCACTCTACGGGCGAACGTCGATCATACCTTGGTGTCGGTTTGCCGTGAGGCAGGGTCGTTCCGTCAACAACGGTCTCTCCAATCGTATAGTAAGTCCGGGGATGTTGACCGGCAACTCGTCCCGCGGAATTCGGTATTCGCCATGGTCGGTCACGCGCGGTTTCTCGACAGGCTTCTCAAAGAGCCGATGGCGATTGCGCTGTGCAAGTGTAGTTCGGTGGGCAGAATTGCAAGCGTCGACCAGTCCAAAAGTATCGACGACACCATGGTGCAATGGATTCACCTTTGCGCTTCTCACATCTGCGTATCTGCAACAAGACCATGTCACTTGAAAGGATAGACGCCATGACCATCATCAAGGCCGCCGCCGTGCAGATGAGCCCCGTGCTCTACAGCCGGGAAGGCACTGTGGACGGGGTTGTCCGGAGGATCATCGAGCTTGGTCGCCAGAGCGTGCAGTTCGCTACCTTCCCTGAGACGGTGGTGCCATCCTACCCCTATTTCTCCTTCGTCCAAACACCTTACGAAATCAGAACCGGCAAGGAACATCTTAGACTGCTTGACCAAGCCGTGACCGTGCCATCCGCCACTACCCACGCAATTGGCGAAGCCTGCAAGCAGGCCGGAGTGGTGGTGTCCATCGGAGTCAACGAACGCGACGGCGGGACAATCTACAATACGCAGCTGCTCTTCGATGCTGACGGCACCTTGATTCAGCGTCGTCGCAAGATTTCTCCGACCTACCATGAACGCTTGATCTGGGGCCAAGGCGACGGTTCGGGGCTGCGTGCCATCGACAGTGCAGTTGGGCGCATCGGCCAGCTGGCGTGCTATGAGCATTACAATCCGCTGGCTCGATACGCCTTGATGGCCGATGGCGAACAGATTCACTCGGCTATGTATCCTGGCTCGTTTGGCGGCGACCGTTTCGCGGAGCAGACGCAGGTCAACATTCGCCAACACGCTCTTGAAGCCGGTTGTTTCGTCGTTAACGCCTGCGCCTGGCTCGACGCCGATCAGCAAGAGCAGATCATGAAGGATACCGGATGCAGCATCGGCCCTATCTCCGGTGGCTGCTTCACGGCGATTGTCTCTCCGGAAGGTGAATTGATGGGTGAACCGCTGCGTTCCGGAGAAGGCGTGGTGATTGCCGATCTCGATTTTGCTTTGATCGATAGGCGTAAGCAACTGATGGATTCGCGCGGGCACTATAGTCGACCGGAACTGCTCAGCCTGTTGATCAATCGGACACCTGTTGCCCATGTCCACGACCGTAGCGCGCAACCCACGGCGGTTGCCGTCGAGGAGGTCGATGATCATTGCACTGCGCGGGCACAATGGTCATCGAGGCCCGCGGATGGTCGAGCCAACCCGAGGACAATATGATGAAACGCGCGATTTCAGAGTACGGCCCAACGGCTACGACTAGCGTTGCAATGTCCAGCGAGCCGAAGGTCAGTCGCAACAATATTCAGGTCGAACATATCCGCATCGATTCCGGCAAGTCCTATGGCGAAGTCCGGGCGGCGCTGGAGAAGCTTCCGAGATTCGACGATCGAATTCGTGCTCTTCTGCACTATGGGGAGATCGCGCGCGTCAAAGCCGAGCTGAAGAAAATCCAGGGTGACGCCGGTCTTGTCATCTTCTCCGTCGCGACGCACGGAGACTGGCTGCAGATCCTTTCCGGGAAGCGCCACGCAGTGCAATATGTAATCGGCAATGTGCTTGTCTCTACGCAAATGACACGCCACGAACTGGCAGCAGGACTTTATGCCCCGCTCAGGATCATTCTCTATGAAAACAAGGCTGGCACTGCAACTTTCGAATACGACCGGCCGTCCAGCCTCTTTGGTCAGTATGACAACGAAAGTGTAACTGCGGTGGCGAAAGAGCTCGATCAAAAGATCTTCGACGCTCTGATCAAATCGGCAAAGTGAACCGATCGGCACAATCATGCCGGCGTCCCAAAGCATCGGCGACACCGTGGTGGTGACTCAGATAGAACAACTTTAGTGACAGCTTCGACCACGCCGAGACCAGATTTTCTAATCGTTCTCGTGCGATCGCGCCTACATCAAGCGTCCGGAGACTAGCGATGAAACTCGCAATTTTTGACGGGGCTGTCGCGCTTAGGCCAAGCGATGAAGACTGGTCCAATCTGCGTCGGCAGATAGATAATGTAGGCGCGGACATCGTCGTGAGCAACGAGATGCCATTCGGAGAGTGGCTCGCCAGCAGCGAACAGTTCGATGATAAACGAGCCGAGAATAGCATTCGTCTTCACGAAGAGGGTTTGGACGCATTCCGAAATCTTAACACGCGAATCATGCTTTCGTCGCGCCCCGTTCGCACGGATGGAAAGCTTGCCAACGAAGCGTTCGCTCTCCATTCCGGCGAATACCGGTTCTTGCATCAAAAACATTACTTTCCACAAGAGTATGGATTCTATGAAGAATCCTGGTTCGAAACCAAGCGCACGGGCTTTGAGGTGTCTCGCGTGGAGGACCTTGGCGTGGGCGTACTATTGTGTACGGAAATCATGTTCAACGAACGGGCGCGCGAGTTAGGCCGCGCCGGTGCCGATCTTATCGTGACCCCTCGTGCCACGGGCATGAATATCCATCGCTGGATGATCGCTGGTGCAATGGCCGCCATAGTATCCGGCTGCTACGTGGCCAGCGCAAATCGCATCGGGCAGACCCGCGATGGCCAGCAATTCGGTGGAGCGGGTTTCGTGTTCTCTCCCACTGGCGAGCTGTTGGCCCAGACGTCGGTCGCGCATCCGGTCGTTACTGTCGATCTCGACCTCTTAGCGACCAGACGCCAAAAAGCACTCTATCCCTGCTACTTAGTTGACCGATTCGCCGGCCGCCTGGTTTCGCAGGCGACGAACTGAAAAGCGTGCAATCCACCCGTTAGTCGGCTTGATCGCAAGTTGCGTCGCCTCGATTAGAAAGCGCATAAAGCGAATTCATATCGGGACAGACCGGCAAGCCTTTGCTTTGTGTTCTTGCCGTTTTTGGTCCTATGAACAGGTATCTGATCGTCCGTGGAGGAATGGAGCATGGCGTCGATCGAGATCAAGCGGGCCTACGAACGGCCTGCGCCGAAAGATGGCAAGAGGATCCTGATAGACCGGCTGTGGCCGCGTGGCCTGCGGAAGGATGCGGCTTCTCTCGATCTCTGGAGCAAGGAAATTGCACCGACGTCCTCACTTAGAAGATGGTTCGATCATCGCGCAGACCGCTTCGCTGAGTTCAAGCAACGTTACCGCGACGAACTGAAATCGAATCGGGCGGTGACGGAGATTCTGCGGCAGATCGGACGTGGCAAGGCAACATTGGTGTACGCTGCGCGCGACCCTGCCGTGAACCATGCCGTAGTCCTCGCAGAGTTTCTCACGAAGGCGCAGCGCAGGAAGCCGTCGGCGAGGAAGACGACAACAAAGAGTTCGATCTAAGCAGCAGACGGCGCCGGCGAGCAGAACGTCATTCGGCTTTGCGCCGCGGAAACTTCAAGTCCGGCCGGACGAAGTGGCGGATATTTACGTTCAGCGGCGGGGACATTTTCATCCACCGTCAGACACTGGACAAAAGATACTGGACCATCGTCAGCTTCGCTGAAGCACGATTCCGATTCGTTATGCAGCTGCCGAATGCCGCGGGGCCGCCGCTGCCGCGCGGCACCTGTAGAGCCTTTCGCCGATCCCGTAGCCGTCGAGAGCGGCACACCGAAATGCGCGCGCCTGGAATTCGCGATTGAAGGTCGCCGGCATGATTGCGCCGATCAGCCCCAAAATATCGGCCGACACCATGGTGCAATAGATTCGTCTTCAGCTTGGTGTCATCTGTATCTCGCCTGGTACCCGATGCGCGAGAGCCACAAATGACATTTCGTTATCTCATGATGACATGCACACAAGGCCGAGGAAGGCAATTTGCGAGATTATGCCGCGAATCGTGGCTCGCATGTTCGCGGCAATTTCGCGGTCTCCCGGCATTCCGCTGGGCGTTGATCCGCATAAGCTATCTAGATATTGTCTGGATCAACTCCATGCAATCTTGGCGATTTAGCTTTGATTGTGCGTCTACGTAATGCCTATTGTATGGACCAGTCGAAAGCGTCTTGCGAGCTTTCTCATGACACCCAACGCAATTGCAAAGTGGGATGAAAGGCTTCGCGCGGTCGAAACGGCGCGGCTTAAAAACCGAGTGTTCTTACGAAGCCGGGCGCATGCTTCTACGGCGCCGCAACATGTCGCTCCAGCGACGAAACATCTAGATCATCCGAGGCGACGAGTACGTCGGAGAACATCGAGGCTCTAAATCAGCTCGTGCTCACTCCTCATTAGACAGGAGGAAAAGATGCATTTCCAGACAGTTAGGACCAAACCGAATATCCGGCGCGCTGCAGTCCATCGCTCCTTACAAACTGTCGGCGTCGAACATGACACAGATCATCAAGGGATTTATGAGGAGCCAACCTGGCGCTGCCCTGCTGCAGTCGACGGATGGCCGCCAATCGACGCGGACATTCTGATATCGCGCTGGGTG
>Ga0193726_1001348_pt1 | contig 19663 bp, 15 predicted proteins | sample H2c1metaG_FD_144928 | JGI IMG/M metagenome (GOLD analysis project Ga0193726, IMG submission 144928) | Soil microbial communities from a riparian zone of the East river system, Colorado, United States - H2c1 | ecosystem: Environmental > Terrestrial > Soil > Riparian zone | place: USA: East River... | reverse complement strand
TGCCGGTGGTGTTGCTAAAGAGCGCCTGCACGCCTACGGCTGTGCTATTGCTGCCAGTGGTGCTCTTAGCAAGACAATTGACGCCGAACGCCGTATTGAAGCTGCCGGTGGTGTTGATGCTGAGCGCGTTAATGCCGGTTGCCGTGTTTTGGACGCCGGTGCTGTTAAAAAAGAGGGAGCGGTATCCCACGCCGGTGTTGAGGTTGCCGGTGGTGTTGTGAAAGAGTGCTTGATAACCAAGTGCCGTGTTCTGAACGCCGCTGGTGAGATTAAAGAGGGCATTAGTTCCCTCGGCCGTGTTGAAACCCGCGTAGCCGCCGTCGGGCGGTGGGCTCACCGCCCGCACCACGGGCGAAAGCCCAAAGCAGGCGAGCGCCAGCAGGACGAGAAGCCATCCGCGCCGTAAAGGCAGCCGACTCATCGAATTTGGAATTGCTGTTTTGATCTGAATCGGTTGATACATATTCTTTCCTCCTCCGGATTGGTTGATCTTGCCGCAGGCCGATCTGAAGAAGAAGAGGATGCCATCGGGAGGGACTTCCTCCACTGGATCAGATTAGGTTATTAGTTTTCAACAAATTCCTGTCGATCGGTCAAGACAAACCACCATAGCGAAACCTTCCCTCATCCCATTTTAGGGTCTTTTGCAAAACGCCTCTCGGACGTTGCCGAATATCCATCCCGCGATCGCAATCCAAATCCCTAGAAAGGCTGGCCGGAAATCGCAACGAGCCGTTGCTAGGCTGGAGCAAAACAAAAGCCGCCACGCGGTGAAGCGTGACGGCTGATTGTGTAAATGCTGCTACTTGGCTGGCGCAGGCGCGGCTTTACTGATTGTTGTTGACCACTTTCGCCGCGGGCTTGCTCATCTCAACCTGGGCGCTCACTTTTTGGATTTGTGCGGCCTGCTCTCTGAGCTGGGCCGTCAAGACTTCCATTCCTTTCGCTTGCTGAGCGACGGTTGCCTTTAACTCCGCAATGCTTGCTTGCTGGTTGTCAATTTTGCTCTGCTGTTGCTCGACTTTTTTGTGTTCTTTGAGGAACTCGTTGAGCAACATCACGCTCATCTCCTTGTAGTGCACGCCCATGGGTTGACCATCCAAGTACGATGCCAAGGCTGGGCAGGCCTCTGCCACGTCCTCGGCGATCAGGCCAAAGGCCATCGGCTGCGCGGGGTTAGTCTCCTTCTTAATCCGGTAGGTGACTGGTTTCAGCTTGAAGATCGCTTCGCTGAGTTTATCCATCGGCTTGATCTCTTCTTTGAAACGTCGCGAGGACGTGTCGATGCCGAGTTGTTGAAAACTGGCCCCCGCCGCCGTCTGAATACTAACGTCGAAAACCGTCCCAGCTGTGGGCTGAGGATTGCTGGCAATACCGGCGATAAAACACCGCGTTGGATCGATCCCCCCGAATCCGGTATCTGAGCCGATGCGGATCGTGTTGCTTTCGTCACCGTGGATGTTCGCGAAATTACTACCAGCGTTATCGCCCAGATAGACATTGAAGCTCCCCGTGGTGACAGCAGTCCCCGCTTCGTTACCGAAAGCTGTGTTTCTATCACCGTTCGAAAACTCGAGCGCATTATCCCCGAAGGCTGAGTTTTGTCGCCCCTCTACGTTGGACGCAAGCGCGTTCGCACCGAACGCATTATTCATGTCGCCGAACACAGCGCCCACATTGGCGCCAAGCGCGTTGAAACCGAAGGCGTTGTTGACGTCGCCGGCGGAGTTCTTATTAAGCGCTTGAAAGCCGACAGCTACATTGTTCTCACCGATGGTGTTGTTAAAGAGCGCCTGCACGCCTACGGCTGTGCTGAAGCTGCCAGTGGTGCTCTTAGCAAGACTATTGACGCCGAACGCCGTATTGAAGCTGCCGGTGGTGTTGATGCTGAGCGCGTTAATGCCGGTTGCCGTGTTTTGGACGCCGGCGCTGTTAAAAAAGAGGGAGCGGTATCCCACGCCGGTGTTGAGGTTGCCGGTGGTATTGTGAAAGAGTGCTTGATAACCAAGGGCCGTGTTCTGAACGCCGCTGCTGAGATTAAAAAGGGCATTAGTTCCCTCAGCCGTGTTGAAACCCGCGTAGCCTCCGTCTGGCGGCGGGGATACGGCATGCGCCACAGGCGCAAGCCCGAAACAGGCAAACGCTATGAAAAGCAAAATGAGTCTTAGTGTCGTTTTGAACCGAATCGGCTGGTACATATTTTTTCCTCCTTCCCGATTAGTTAATTTTGCCGCTGCCGATCTGAAGAAGGAAAGGATGCCATCGGGAGGGACTTCCTCCACTGGATCAGATTAGGTTATTAGTTTTCAACAAATTCCTGTCGATCCGTCAAGACAAACCACCATCGCGAAACCTTCCTTATCCAGAACACACTTTTGGAATCCGGATAATTGAGCGTAGTTACAGCGGGAGAGGCGGGGGCGGGAATCGAACCCGCGAATAGAGGTTTTGCAGACCCCGACCTTACCACTTGGCTACCCCGCCGCGTTAGAGAACGGGAGATTAGGAGCGCGCCGCCGCGCTGTCAACGAAACCACATTCCCGGCTGGCGGCTGGATGCATGCGGGAAGCGCGGTTATCATCGCCGAGTGACTTCGCGTTCAAAACAACTTTTCGCTGCCGCGCAAAAGCGAATCCCCGGTGGTGTGAATTCCCCCGTGCGCGCATTTCGCGGACTGGATCGCGAGCCGTTCTTTGTCGAGCGCGCTGAAGGCGCAAAGATTTGGGACGTCGATGGACATCAGTACATCGACTACGTGGGAACCTGGGGCCCGGCGATTCTGGGTCATGCACCGGGCGTAGTGGTCCACGCGATCCATGAAGCGGTGATGCGCGGTGTCAGTTTTGGAATTCCAAATCCACTCGAAGTCGAGATGGCCGAGCTGATCTGTAAATGGGTGCCCTCGATCGAGAAGGTGCGGATGGTGAACAGCGGCACCGAAGCCACCATGTCCTGCATCCGGCTCGCCCGCGGCTTTACCGGCCGGGACAAGATCGTCAAGTTCGAAGGCTGCTATCACGGGCACGTTGACTCTTTGCTCGTGAGTGCAGGTAGTGGAGCCTTGACGCATGGCCGGCCGGACAGCGCGGGCGTTCCGCAGGCGTTTGCCGATCTGACGATTGCGCTCCCGTTCAATGACATCAGCGCCGTGCGGACGGCGTTTCACGAGAACGACGACATCGCAGCCGTCATTCTCGAGCCTATTCCCGCCAATGCCGGCTTGTATTTTCCGGCGAAGGGTTTCCTTGAATCGCTGCGGGATGAATGCTCGAAGCATGGCGCCCTTTTGATCTTCGATGAAGTCATGACTGGTTTCCGCGTCGCGCGCGGCGGAGCGCAGGAGATCTTCGGCATCCGCCCGGATCTTACCGCGCTCGGCAAAGTCATCGGCGGAGGTTTACCGGTGGGCGCGTTTGGTGGCCGGGCAGAAATCATGGACCACCTTTCGCCAGACGGCCCGGTCTATCAGGCTGGAACGCTGTCGGGAAATCCGCTGGCGATGGCAGCTGGTCTCGCGCAGTTGCGAGAATTGGATCGGATCGATGGCTGGACATTGCTCGAGAAACTGGGAGCGCAGTTTGAAGAAGCGACTCGCGCGACGCTACATGATCTCGATGTGCCGTTCACGTTTCATCGCATCGGCTCGATGTTCTGTTTGTTCTTCGCTCCCGGCCCTGTCCTCAATCTAGCGAATGCGAAGCGGAGCGATCTGAAAACGTTTGCGAAGTTCTTTAACGGTTGCCTGGATCGCGGAGTCTACTTTGCCCCTTCGCAGTTTGAAACCGGGTTTCTCAGCACTGCCCATTCGCCCGCTGACGTCACACAAACGGCGGAGGTCGTGCGGGCTGCGCTCGTCGAGACGATTTCGTAAGGGCGACTAAAGTCTTTGCGTCCGTTCGGTGCCTAGACTAGGAACTTCCGCTGTGAGTTCGGGCCCGATCCGTGCGGTCGCAAAATTTTTCTTCGAAGGCGAACGCAAGTTCTTCGTCAAGGGCGTAACCTACGGGCCATTCAAACCGGACGCTGCCGGACACTATCTTGGGCCACCCGATCAGGCAGATCGGGATCTCGCCCAGATGCGCGAGCTCGGAATCAACGTCGTTCGTGTTTACCACGTCCCGCCGTTGTGGTTTCTCGATCGGTGTTCGGGTGTCGGGATGCGCGTTCTTATCACGCTGCCCTGGGCGAAGCATATCGAATTCCTGCGCAAGAAAGCGGCACGCGATGCGATCGCTGATTCGGTCCGAAAAGGCGTTGCCGAAAATGCCGACCATCCCGCGATCTTTGGTTACCTGGTCGGGAATGAAATTGCGAGCACGATGGTGCGCTGGCTCGGCGTGCGCCGGGTGACGGAGTTCGTCGAACATCTCATTCGGCTTGGTCGCGCGATCGATCCGAACGTTCTTTTTTCCTACGCGAGTTACCCACCGACGGAATATCTGCTTCCGCAAAACGTCGATTTCTATTGTTTCAACGTCTACCTCCACAACCAGCGCGACTTCGAGCGTTACCTTCTTCGGCTGCAAAATCTCGCGGAAGACCGGCCCCTTATCCTCGGCGAATTCGGCATGGATACGATTCGCCATTCACAGGACGAACAGGCCGAAATGTTGGGCTGGCATGTGGACAGCGTGGTGAAATGCGGCCTCGCCGGGACGATCTTCTTTGCCTGGACCGATGAATGGTATACCGGGGATCAGGAAATCACCGATTGGGCTTTTGGTTTGGTCACTCGCGAGCGGCAACCGAAGAAAGTTTTTTTCACGCTGCGCGAAAAGCTCGGTCAGGACGATGCCGCGCTGCCACACCGGGCTTTGCCTAGCGTCCCGTTCGTTTCCGTCATCGTTTGTTCTTACAATGGCGCGAAGACACTGGCGGGCTGTCTTGAGTCGTTAGGCAAGATAAGTTACCCGAGCTACGAAGTGATCCTGGTTGACGACGGCTCAACTGACAACACCGCCGAGATCGCAGCCCGCTTCCCGAACATTCGCTATATCCATCAGACGAATCACGGCCTCAGTCACGCGCGCAATACCGGCGCTCACGCGGCGGAAGGTGAGGTTTTCGCCTACACGGACTCGGACTGCATGGCCGACCCGGATTGGCTCTACTATTTGATGAATACGCTCCTGAGTGGTGCTTACGCAGGGGTAGGGGGACCGAACGTTTCGCCGCCGGCGCGCAATTGGATTCAAGCATGTGTTGCGGCCGCCCCAGGTGGACCAAGCCACGTGCTACTCACCGACACGGTCGCCGAACACATTCCCGGTTGTAACATGGCGTTCTATCGCTGGGCGTTCGAAAGTGTGGGCGGGTTCGACGCGGAATATCACAAAGCAGGTGACGACGTGGATTTTTGCTGGCGGCTGCAGCAAGAGGGGCATGTCATCGCGTTTAGTCCCACCGCGATCGTCTGGCATCATCGACGTTTCACGCTCACCGCCTTTCGCAAACAGCAGGAAGGTTACGGCGAAGCCGAATCGATGCTGCGCTTCAAGCATCTGATCTTTTTCGGACCGACCGGCACTGCGAAATGGCGGGGACAGATTTACGGGACGCCGCGTTTCAGCTGGTTCATTAATCGGCCGATAATTTATCACGGTGTCTTCGGTGAAGGATTCTTCCAGTCGATCTACCCGACGCCACAGTCCGAGATCGCTTCCTACCTCAGCAGCGTGGAATGGTTCGCGCTTTCGGTTTTTCTCTTCGGACTCGGCGTTTTTCTGCCGACCTTGCGCATTGTTCCTTACTTGATGTTTGGCGGCACCTTATGTGTGGCGCTTTCCTATATGCTTCGTGCCCGCATCGAACCCAAATTCGACACGATTCCAGCGCGGTTGCTCGTCATGTTTCTCGCCTTTGCCCAACCGTTGGTGCGTGGCTGGTCGCGTTATTTCACCTGGTTGGATTTTAAGCGGACTCCGCGCTCGGTCATTATGACGCATGAACTGTTGCCGAAGGGTTCAGGGTTCGCGGGAAGTCTGCGTCGCCGTAGTTATTGGAGCGAAGAAGGAAAGGACCGGCATCATCTGCTTGGCTCGATCTTCGGGCTCTTGGAAGAGGAGGGCTGGCGTTATTCCACGGACAGCGGCTGGAATGAATGGGACGTTCAGATTTATGGAAATTTCTGGTGGAGTCTTGTGCTCCAAACCGTAACCGAATATCACGGCGGCGCGAAATGCCTCACCCGCGCGGGGCTGCGCTACCGCTTCGTGCCGACGACCGTCATCATCAATCTGGTCTTTCTCAGCATCCTGATTTACCGCCAACTCAATCACACCAACGTCGATCTTTGGTTTCTCATCCCGTATCTCATTTTCGTTCTTTTTCTGGTTGTCAGGGCGCGCGAACTCAAGAAACGCGCGGCGGAACTGGTCGATCTTGCCGCCTATCGGTCGAATATGCACCGCGTTCTGCGCCGGAAAAAAGAGGCACCATCAACTCTTACTCCCGAAAAGAACTAACCTGACCAGATGGAGAAACAAATCCCTCTTTCGTCAGCCGTTCGGTTTTCAATTGCGTTGCTCGTGGAGATTCTGCTCTTCGCTGCCTTGAAGCGCTACGACGACTGGACTCTCGAGGCGATGCCGGTGAAGTTTGTTGCGGCCGCACTTTTTTGCGGAATGGCGTATCTCGTCGCCGTTACTCCTTTCGCGATCTTCGACAATCTCCGTAGCCAGATAGTGATTTTTTGGAGCGTCGCTGTCCTCCTGAGGTTGATGGCGATTCCCCTCGCGCCGAGCGACGACTTGTGGCGTTACCAATGGGAGGGCAGGGTTCAGTCCGCGGGATTTAATCCCTATTTGAACGCGCCGGACGATCCCAAGCTGGAATCGCTTCGGGCAGATTTTCCCGAATGGCAGCGGATCAATCATCGCGAATACCGAGTTGTCTATCCGCCGGGCGCGGAGTTGCTATTCAAGTGTGTCACCCGAATCACCGATCGCCCTCTATTCTATAAACTCCTCTTCGCCGCCGCCGATCTTGCTACGATCGGTGTGCTCCTGTCGCTCATCGGAGGCCGCAGTCGTTACTCGGAAGTGGCTTGGTATGCGTGGAACCCACTCGTCGTCTACAGCTTTGCCGGGGCAGCGCATTTCGACAGTCTGGTGATATTACCGATGGCGGCTGCGATTCTTTTTTTGTCGAAAAGCGTTACCGAAACGGACTCGCTTCGAAAATGGCTGCTCGCGCTCGCTGCGGCGGCAGCGCTTGGTCTCGCCATCTCGTTTAAGCTGATTCCCGCGCTGCTGCTGCTTGTTTGCATCTGGCCACTTGGAGTTCGCGCCATCACCCTAGTAATCTCGCTGGCCATTCCCGCTTTGCTTGGTTGCAGTTACGGATTGGCGAACGTGGTGGAGTCGTTAGGCCGATTCGTTCCGCTGACGCGATTGAACGATCTTTTCTGGTGGCTGATCGAAGACACCTATTGGGAAAATACGCACCAGCGAAATTATCGTTATAGCGTAGTCCTGCTCGTTTGCATCGTGCTCGTTTCACTGATTTTTATCCGCAATTGGAAGCGGGGCCTGCTTTGGGTGCTTGGGACTGTGCTGATTCTGAGCCCTGTGCTTCATCCCTGGTATTGTGTGTGGATTCTGCCGATCGCCATCTGGCGACGTGCTTACGCCTGGTGCGTGCTCTCTGTCACGCTGTTCGTTTACTATCTATTTTGGAACGAGCGGCTCTTTGCCCTGCCCTGGCACGCCGAACTCTGGATGCGCGGGATGATCATCATCCCGGCTCTTCTCGCCACGCTTTCTGGATTACCGCGGAGGGAAAATCAACAACCGGTGGAGGCTTAGTGCGCTCCGACAAATCTTACGCCCCTTTCACTGCGCGCATCGCCGCTCTGAAATCATCCGGCAAAAGCGCTTCGAATTTCTGAAATTCGTTCGTGCGTGGATGCCGGAAACCCAATTTCCACGCGTGCAACATTTGCCGCGGAAACTCGTTCGCAAGTCTTGGGGCGTAGACCTTGTCGCCCAGGACGGGATGGCCGATGTGGTGCAAATGGACGCGAATTTGATGCGTGCGTCCGCTGTGCAGCGCACATTCCACAACACTCTTGCCGCCACCGGAATGGAGAACGCGGTATGACGTCTTTGCGGCGCGGCCGCGCGCTGGCATCACCGCCATCTTTTGCCGATGCACGCGATGACGCCCGATCGCTGCGTCGATCACGCCGGCGTTTTTCTTAAAAGTACCGGCCACCACCGCGAGATAAAGTTTCTCCACTTCGCGCGATGCGAACTGCTTCGCCAAATCCTGATGCGTGAAATCATTTTTCGCGACCACCACGCAGCCGCTCGTTTCCTTATCGAGGCGATGCACGATGCCAGGCCGTTCTTTTCCGCCGATGCCGGACAGATTGGTGCAATGTCCCAGGAGCGCGTTGACCAGCGTATGTTCACGATTTCCGGCGCCCGGATGAACCACCATCCCCGATGGCTTGTTAATGACGAGCAGATCGTCATCCTCGAAAAGCACATTGAGCGAAATGTCTTCGGCTTCGTTCTCAATCTTTTCGAGCAGCGGCAGCGTGATCTGAACCAGATCGTCGCGTCGCACCAGCTCGCGCGGTCTCGGAATCGCGCCATTCAGCCTAACGAATCCCGTCCGAATCAAGGTCTGCAGACGCGCCCGCGATAGATCGGCGACCTCGACGGCGAGGTAACGATCGAGGCGTACACCGGCTTGCGCTCCTGTCACTCGCAGTTCTATCATCGTCTCGACCCGGCCCGGAAGGGTCGGCCTTTGCTCACTGAGATGCGAATGTTAGTATCGCCCTGATGTCCGAAGCGGAAACTGACGCGGGAGTTCAGTCGTGCCCGGCGTGCGGCACGAGAGTCGACACATCGAAGGCCGAGCCGTTGGCGCGCGTTGCCTGCCCGAAGTGCGGGGAGAAGCTGCGCGTTGACCGCTCCTTCGATAACTTTCTCCTGCTGGAAACGCTTGGCACGGGGGGAATGGGCACGGTCTACAAAGCGCGCGACACGCAACTCGACCGGCTCGTCGCACTGAAGCTCCTCCGATCGGAAGGCAAGACCGCCACCGACCCCACCTCGCAACTGCAGCACGAAGCGCGCGTCACTGCCTCGATCAATCATCCCCACGTCGTGAAGGTTTACTCGTTGGGTAGCGATCACGGCCAATTCTATGTGGTGATGGAACTGGTCGATCACGGCAGCCTCGAAGATTTGATCGAACAGCTAAAGCGCGTCCCGGAAGAGCGCGTGCTCGAAATCGGCATCCAGATTGCAAACGGCCTGGCGGCGGCGCAGGAAAAAGGACTCATCCATCGCGACATCAAACCGGCCAACATTCTTTTCTCCGACGAGCAGACGGCGAAAATCGTGGATTTTGGGCTCGCGGGCACGGCTGAGCAGAAGACGGAATCGAAAGGGGAAATCTGGGCCACGCCTTACTATGTCGCGCCTGAAAACTTAAACAACGAGCCGGAGGATTTTCGGAGCGACATCTACAGTCTGGGCGCGACGCTATTTCAGGCGCTCGCCGGCCGACCACCCATCGAAGGTGAAACCAACTCTGCCAGCGCACTGCGAGAGCTGAAGAACCAGCCGCTGGTTCTGGCGGAAGTTGCTCCCGATATTTCCGACGAAACATCGCGGACGATCATGCGCATGCTCGCGCCGAATCCAGCGCAACGTTTCAGTTCTTACGCCGAATTGATCAAGGCATTGCAACGCGCGAAACAGGCACTTCATGGGACTTCCGAACAAGAATCCGCGCGTGGGCGGCGCTGGCCGGCGATTTTGGGATTGATCATACTTCTTGGCGTCGGTTTTGGCGCCTTCTTGTGGTGGCAGAAAAGCGCTGGTCGCGGCGCTAGTGCAATCACAGCTAAGTCGACCCAGCTTGGAGAAAACGCATCCGCCGAGCAGCGCTATGAGCAAGCACGACAACAATTGCTCGAGGGAAAGTATGACTCCGCAGCCCAGGCCTTGGCGACCTTGTCGAAAGATGTGGGAATCCAGCAGCCGGTGCTCAACTGGATCCGCCTGCATCGAGCCCTCGCATCGTTACTCAGCCAGAAGCCGTCGGAGTCCGAAGGCGCGCTCGCGGAGATCGAGAATGGCGGAATGTATTCGACAAAAACGGCAGACGTTCCTCTCGCGAAATTCTTTCTCGAGACGGCGACCGCACTGCGAGGCAACGCGTCTATTCCCGCAGTCGAGGCGAAGGTGGGCGATGCTGATTCGTTCAAGGCATTTGCGCTCCTGCTCTTTGGTTTGAAGGATTTCGAACTGAAAGATGTCGATCAAGCACAGCAGCATCTCGATCAGTTCATCGTTGCACAGCCGGTTGCATCTTTCGCATGGATCAAAGACTACAAGGCGATTGCCCAGAAGTATCTGGATGACTGCCGCCTTTACGTGGCGTGGAAAGCTCAACCGAAGACCGCGGGCAATGCTAGTGAGCTCAAGATCAGCCTAGCGAACCTTCGAGAAATCCAAAAGAAGCTGCAGATTCGCGGTGCGCTGGCGGATCAGCTGCAGGTGGAAGAGAAGCAAGTGGCTTCCCAGTTATCCGATCGCGAAAAATCAGAGAACGAAATCAAGGAGCGTCAGCGACGCGAGTTGATTGAGAAGGAAAGCCCGGGCTGGAAGACGATGCTTGCTGCATATCGGCAAAAAGTTGGCGTTTACGATTTTGTCGGCGCGCACGACGCGATCGCGAAAGCACAGTTTTCGGAACCCTCACTAAAAGAATCACAGGAGAATCTGGCGAAGAAGGCGCAATGGCTGGTCGATTGGAAAGCGCACTTCATCGAAGATTTGAATCGCGTGGGATTCTCGGGCGCGATCTCCGACATAGGAGGACTGCAATACACCGGAATCCAGCGTGCTTCAGCCTCGCGTCTCAGTGTGAAGTTGCCCTTTGGCGCTACCGAACTCGACTGGGTAAAATTTTCGCCGAAGACGCTGCTGGCGATCGCGAACACTTTGCTCAAGAAAGCGCCGCCCTCAGAGGTTGCCGATCGCGATTGGCTATCCGCTGTGTTTGCCAGCGAAACCGGCCAACCGGAGCCGGCGCGTTTCCTCGCGAAAGCAGCGGCTGACGCAAAGCCCGAATATCGCGATTATTTGCCGTTAATTGCGCCCCAGTCATCTGATAAAGCACCTTAGGCTGGCGCATCTTCTGCTCCCTTGGGAGCGATGCGCATTCCCCTCATTGCTCTTTTCGTTTTTCTCTTTACGTCCGTCCTTGGTGCGCGGCCGCTTCCGCTCACTGCCAAGGAGGTTGGTCTCATGCTCCGCTCCGGTTATTCCAGCGAAGCAGTAATCGGGGAACTCACCTCGCGTCGCTTTGCCGACACGCTCGATGCCGTTGCTGAAAAAAACCTTGTGCAATCCGGTGCAACGCCCGCCTTGGTGCAAGCGCTGAAGAGCGGCAACTATTCGGTCTCGCCGGAGGAAGCAAGTCGCGCTCAAGTGGAACTCGCGGCGCAGACACAACGCCGATCTGCTCAAGCCGCGGAGTCGCGTAAGTTCAACACGCTTTATCAAAGTCAACTTGCGAAGGAACGAGCGCTCGCGGCATCGCAACCGGCCGCGGTAAACAAAATCTACCCACTACTCAAAGGCGATCTCGTTCATTGGCACAACGGCAGCCTGGCACGCTTCGACGACGCACCGCTCGAGAAAAAGAAACTCTACGCCCTCTATTTCTCTGCCCACTGGTGCGGGCCGTGCCGCAAATTCACACCGCAGCTCGTTGAGTTTTACAATCGGGTCGCGCCCCAGCATCCGGAATTTGAGCTCATCTTCATGAGCCACGATCGCCAGCCCTTCAACATGGAAACGTACATGAAGGAGGCGAACATGCCGTGGCCGGCGATTGACTTCGCGAAGGTCGGCGGCAAAGACGCGCTCAAGCAATATGAGGGCAACGGGATTCCTTGCCTGGTCCTGATTGACGCCGGCGGCAAAGTCATTTCCCACAGTTACGAAGGCGAAAAATATCTCGGTCCCGCGAAAGTGGTCGCGGATATCGAGACGATTTTCGCTCAGCAGACAGCCGGTCAGGTCGCACTAGGCCGTTAGTCCAAAAAGCGGCCTCCACGCCTCCGACCCTGCTCGACTCAAGGTCGCACCGCTCGACGGTTGCTCGCGTCCTCGAAGCGTGAAATAGAAGGCGATCATGCGCGAACCGGCCGAAAACTCTACCGCTGACCACGACGAGCGGTCCGCGCTGATCGCCGGCTTCGCCGCGTTCATCACGTGGGGACTCGTGCCGGTTTACTGGAAGCTGCTCAAGTCCGTTCCGGCGCTGGAGATCCTGGCCCATCGCTTCGTCTGGACCGCGCTGTTCCTGATTCTCCTCTTGAGCTGGCAACGTCGCTGGCCGGAAGTGATGGCCAATTTCCGTTCCCGCAAAGCATTGCTTTATTGCCTAACGAGTGGATTTGCGATCACCATTAATTGGTTCTTCTTCATCTGGGCGGTGAACGCCGGGCGGATCATTGAGACCAGCCTCGGTTATTTCATGACGCCGTTGGTCAACATTCTCTTCGGCGCAATTTTTCTTCGGGAGAGGCTGACGCGATGGCAATCAATTGCCGTTCTGCTCGCTGCGGGTGGCGTCCTCAACCTCACCTTCGGGTACGGACGTTTCCCATGGGTCGCGCTCATTCTTTGCACCTCGTTCGGAATCTATGGTCTCCTGCGAAAGCAATCGGGAACGGCGGCAATTCCTGGTTTGTTTTTCGAGACGATCGTGCTCGTGCCGCTCTCCCTCATCTATTTCACCATGTTGCAACACAAGGGCGCATTGATATTTGGACGCCCGCACGTATCGCTCTCGTTTCTTTTGATCATTTCCGGCGTCGTTACCGGACTGCCGCTCGTCTGGTTCGGATATGCCGCGCGACATCTACGTCTGACCACAGTGGGCTTTCTACAATACCTCGCGCCGACGTGTACATTTTTTCTTGGCGTGTTTTTTTACCATGAAACTTTCACGCGCGCCCATCTGATCACGTTCAGCTTGATTTGGATCGGGCTCGGGATTTTTACGTGGGAGGCAGTAGCCCGCTGGCGTTCCTTGCGAATCCGTACCGCTGTAGAGGCCGCCGTTTCGCCGGCAGGCTGAGTTACCTGTTGGGCTTCCCAGAAGACTTACGGGTTTCGTTTTGCGAGACTACGCGGACAACGTATCTTGGCCGTTCCCATGCTGACCGATGACGATTTTCAATACGCGATCGAAAATACACAGGTGATCCTCGAGCCGGCCGGCCAGATCGCCAGCTTTGGACACACCAGCTTCCGATTCTATCTCATCTCCGAGTTGATGGATCAGGTGAATGAAGTTCGCGTGCGCGACGGCCGGATTCACGCAGAACGTCCGCAGATTCTCACTCCGGAACATTACTGCCGCCTGTTACTTGAAGGGTTCGGCGACAAGGCGCAAAAATACATCGAGCAATTCCGGGAACGCACGCGGCACGCGGCGGTGGTTCGCTACGGATTTCAGTTTCGCAAGACCGACGTCACGGAAAAAAGGGTCCGTGATTCGATCGAAAAGGTCGTGGCACGCACAAAATCGCAAGTGCAGCAGGCGGACGAACCGCTCAGCGCCGTGATCCAGGGCGTGGACGACGCCTGGGAAGTTTGTCTGTTGAAGTTCACCATAGATCTGATCGAGCGTTCGTCGGGAGGCAACTTCGGAGATTTTCGCAAACGTGGATTGATTTGAGAGGCCTTTCGGGGCTATACCGGACCCAACGCAGATCACATGAAGAGAACGCGGGAAGAGGTCGCAAAAACAATAGAAGCTTTCGTTAACGAGACCGGTGGTAAGTGGGACTGGGATGATTTCCTTTCGATCAGGCTTCAAGATCCCGAACTAGATGCGGTCAGGAAGAAATGCGTCTCCGTCCGTGACGAATTTCCGTCGTCCGACACTCGACAATATTGCAGTGAAGCTGGCATGCAGGTGTTGCGCGACTTGGCCGCCACATTGCGCGGCGGTCGTGGCGCGTCGTAAACAGGGACTTGATCCACGCCGGCACTACAACTTTCGATCGCGCCGTAGCAGCTCGAAGAAAGGGAGAGCGGACAAGCAGCAGCCGGCCGTTCGGATTTCGTCGGAACTTTCGGCTTTCGTGAACCGACGCGTCTTGTCATCCTCCGCGGTTCGGACTGCCGCGTTTTGAAAGATTACCTCAAATTAAACCTCAGCCTGCTTTACTGGGTCCTGGTCGCTCCGTTTAGAGGCGAGTTCTTCAAATTATCACCGATCTTTCGGCAAATGGTTTTCATCGGCGTTCGCGCGGCGCCGATGGTGGCGCTGACGGCGTTTAGCGTGGGCGTCACGCTCGCCATGCAGGCAGCGCATTCATTGAAACAACTCGGCGCTGAAATCTACGTGCCCGATCTGGTGATGGTGACGCTATTGCGCGAAATGGGCCCGGTCTTGATCGCGGTCATCGTGATCGGTCGTAGCGGTTCAGCGGTGGCCGCCGAATTGGGAACAATGAAAGTTTCTGAAGAGATCGAGGCGCTTGAAGTGATGGCGATCAATCCGATCAGATACCTGGTTGTGCCCCGCTTCCTCGCCATGCTGGTGATGCTGCCTGCGCTTACGATTATGGGAGATTACGTTGGTGTCTTCGGCGGCTGGGCGGTGTGTACCCTGGCGCTTGATTTTAACACTGCCGGCTATGTCTTGCGCGCGCTGGAAAGCGCCGACACCTGGGACTTGTATACCGGAATGATCAAGAGCGCGGTCTTCGCGTGGATTGTAATCACGATTGCCTGCAACGCCGGGCTTCGTGTGGAAGGCGGCGCGGAGGGAGTTGGTCAGGCGACGACGGCGTCAGTCGTGCAGGCCCTGCTCGCCATGCTCGTCGCAAACGCTATCCTCACTGGAATTTTCTTCTTTGGTTCATGAACACCGAGCCCATCATCGAGGTCGATCGTCTCTCCCGAACTTTCGGGGAGCGCGTGGTGCTAAACGATATTTCGCTGGAAGTCGAACGCGGCGAAACGCTGGTCATCATGGGCGGCAGCGGTTGCGGCAAAAGCACCTTGCTGCGGCATATTATCGGTGTGATGAAGCCGACCGCCGGTTCGGTCAAACTTTTCGGCGAGGAAATCACGACGTTGAACGAGCGTGAGATCACTCGGGTCCGGCGGCGGTTCGGGATGTTGTTTCAATCTGGCGCGCTCCTTGCCTCGCTCACCGTCGGTGAAAACGTTGCGCTACCGCTCGTGCAGCACACCGACTTGTCCCCCGACGAGATCGACGAGCTGGTGAAACAAAAACTTCAGGTCGTGGGATTGAACGGATTCGAAAATCTGAAACCTGCCGAGATCAGCGGGGGCATGAAAAAGCGGGTGGGTCTCGCGCGCGCTCTCGCGCTCGATCCAGAGTTGCTTTTTAGCGACGAGCCGACGTCGGGACTCGATCCGATCATGACCGCGGTGGTGGATCAATTAACCCTGAAACTCACGCGCGGTAGTGGCATGACCGCGGTGGTGGTGACACACGATATGACGAGCGCTTTTCGCATCGCCACCCGGATGATTATGCTCGGACACGGGAGCATTGTCGCGCAAGGTACCCCCGATGAGATCCGCACCAGCCCGAATCCCGAGGTGCAACAATTTATCAATGGCGAACCCGACGGCCCTCACCCGCTAAACCTCTCGCAAGACGAGCATGAGCATCACTCACACGTTAAGCCTCGCCCTCTTGCCGCCGCGCGTGGAAGATTCCATCACAAGACTCCATGAAACGAAACGTCTCTGATTACCTCGTGGCGCTCTCGGTCATCGCCTGCAGCATTGTGCTACTGGCTGCGCTGACCATCGCTCTCTCCGGCTATCGATTGAAAAAATCGGAGCGGACTTTACAGATAAACTACGAGGATGTGACGGGCATCAAGGTGCACTCCGAAGTTCGTTACGCCGGCGCTCCCGCGGGGCGCGTGATCGCAATGCGCCACCTCACCGCTGCCGAACGGGATAAGTCGGGGAATAAGAGAGACGCCGTGCGCGTGACCATCAGTCTCGATGACGGAATTCCACCGTTGCCGGCCGATGTAACGGCCACGCTCAGCTCCGACACTTTGCTTGCACCGAAATTTGTCGCCCTCTCCGCCGGGACACCGGGCGGAAAGACGCTTCCCAACAATGCCACAATCGAAGGCCATCCGTCCTACGGCATCGAGCAAATCACGGCGGCTGCCGGCCCGCTCTTCGATAACGCGAATAAGTTGATCGATAATTTGAGCGCCACCGTCACGAACGTAAACGGCACGGTCACCAGCGTGAAAGGCGATCTCGGGAATTTCCTGCCGAAGCTTTCACCGCTGGTCGATACCGTGAAAGGAGATCTCGCCGACTTGCAGAAGGCGATCCAGGGTCTGGATGGAATCGAGAAAACCGCGGGCACATTTCTTGGCACCGCTGGCAAATTCGTCGATTCCACGGACAAACAAATTCAGGATCAGATGAAGGAGCTGCATGTGATTTTGTTGAACCTGAAAGTCATCAGCACGCATGCGAAAGCACTGATCGATACGCTGAGCGAGAAACCAAATCGTCTGATTTTCAGCGGCAAAGCGAACAAGCTGACGCCGGAGGATGAGATCATCAAAAGCCGCAAGGTGTTGCCCGCGAAGCAGCCGTGATCAATCAGGCCTGCATTTTTTGATAGCGCCGGATCAATTTGAAGAAGCGGAGCGTGTCGCGCACGGGATGAATGCTGCTCACTTCATCGGAATAAACGGTGCTAATCGGCACTGGTTCGATGCGGCAGCCCTTCCGGCTGGCGACGATCAGCATTTCAGTTTCGTAATCGAAGCGCCCCGCGCCGCCGAGGATGTCGGGAATCAATTCGCGATGCACCATGCGGAAGCCACATTGCGTATCGGGAATCTCCTGGCCACATACCCGGCTGATTTTGTTGCTCATGTAGCGATTGACCATGCGCCGGACTAATGGCATGCGGCTCACGTCATTCATGCGGGTGCCCACGAGAAGTTTGGCGCCGTTCGTTGACGCGGCGGAAATAAATCGGCTGATTTCTTCGGGCAAGTGCTGGCCGTCTCCGTCGAGAATCACCACATATTCAAAGCCGCGATCGAGCCAATAGCGCAATCCGGTTTTGATCGTTTCGCCTTTGCCGCGATTTTTCGGATGCACGACGACTTCCGCTCCAGCCGCGCGCGCGTTCGCCGCCGTCGCATCGGTTGAGCCGTCATCGATCACCAGCACATGATCGAGCTGATGGAGCGTTCGCTGTGCAACCTCAGCGATATGTTTCTCTTCGAAGTAGGCGGGGATGATCGCGGCGACAGTCGCGCGGCTCGTTTCGTTCTCGCCCCGGGCGCCGGATTCCATCGTTAGCGGACCACCGGATGGAAATCGGCCGCATGATACGAACTGCGGACGAGGGGACCCGATGCTACATGCTCGAAGCCCTTTTTGCGTGCGATGTCGCCGTAGTTATCGAAGCGCTCCGGTGCGATGTACTCCACGACCGGCAGATGTTGCGGTGTTGGCCGAAGATATTGTCCGAGCGTCAAGACCTGGCAGCCCACTTCGCGTAAATCATCCATCGTCTGGAAAAGTTCCGGCTCCATCTCGCCCAATCCGAGCATGACGCCACTCTTTGTCACCGTTTTGGGCGAAAGCTCCTTCGCGCGTCGCAGCACTTGCAGCGAAGTGTCATATTTTGCCCGCGAGCGAACCACGGGCGTGAGTCGCTCCACGGTTTCCATGTTGTGGTTAAAAATATCGGGCGCGGCATCGAGGACGATCTGAATGCACCAATCCTGAGCGTGAAAATCAGGAACGAGCACCTCGACGATAATCGAGGGATCCATTTCACGGATGGCGTTGATGGTCCGCGCAAAGTGATTGGCGCCGCCGTCTTTGAGGTCATCACGTGCGACGGCAGTAACAACCACATGCTTTAATCCCATCCGCCGGACTGCTTCAGCGACTCGCTGCGGCTCGTCTTCTTCGAGTGCGAACGGTTTTGCGGTCTGCACCGCGCAAAATCCGCAGGCGCGTGTGCAGCGTTCTCCGGCGATCATCATCGTAGCGGTTCCCTGGCTCCAGCATTCCCAGCGGTTCGGGCACTGCGCGCTTTCGCAAACAGTGTGCAATCGCAAATCGGAGATGAGTGCCTTTGTCGAAAAGAAAACCGGGTTCGACGGCAGCCGCACCTTGATCCAGGGCGGTTTTTGGGCCTGGTGGAGGGCTGGATCGATTTTGGCGCAGGACATCACGGCGAAGCTATTCGTGCCACTTTGAAAAGCAATCTCTGTACGAGTCTTGTCAACCTGAGCGAAGCGAGGGACCTCACATGGAATACTGGCGCTAACGAGAAGTCGTTTGTGTGATCACTTACCACATGTGAGATCCTTCGCCGTCTTCGCGGTTCGCGACGACAACGTTGTAGAGAGCGTTACCTGCTCGCGAACCCCCCGGAGCTCCGCGGCTTTTATAAGCGGAGAGGCCTGCGCTACATCTATTGGTTGCTGCGGACTACTCGCGGGGCAGGCTTGCTCACTTCAAGCTGGGCGCTCACCCTTTGGATTTGCGATGCCTGTTTGTCGAGGCGCGCAGTGAGTTGGGCAACGGTCGCTCCGAAATCTTTTCTTAATTGCGCAATTGTGGCGTCCTGGTCCTCCATCTTGCGATGCGCCTTGAGAAATTCGTTGAGCAGCATCGCGTTCACCGCCTCGTAACGCACGGTGTATGGCTTGCCCTCCGGGTCGCGGATGATCAGGTCCGGATTCACTTTTTCTACTTCCTCGGCCACCAGTCCAAACTGCGGAATCCCTTGCGGATCAATCCCCTTCTTGTATCGGAAGGCCACTGGTCTGAGCGCCAGAATGGCTTCGCTCGCTGTGCCCATCGGCTTAATCTCATCCTTGAACCGCGCCGAGGAGGTGGCTATGCCCAGCTTACCGTTTGAATTGACAACGACCGCAGTGCCAGTCACTGCTGCTCCACTAATTCCCCTGATATAGGTGTCGGTAATGTCCGTGTTGCCGATCCGGATGGTGTTACTCTCGCCCGCGACGCCCATGACATTGTATCCGATATCAATGTTGTTGTCGCCGCTGGTAAGATCGTGACCTGCCTGATAACCCAAGACAGTGTTGTTGCTGCCGGTGGTATTGCTAAGGAGTGCATTAACTCCATTGGCCGTGTTGCCGCCGCCAGTTTGGTTGAATACGAGCGCATCATACCCGTTAGCCGTGTTCAAGCTGCCGGTGGTGTTAGTAAAAAGCGCTGTAATACCGTTGGCCGTGTTGGCGGAGCCGGTCGTGTTGTGATAGAGCGACTGGTAACCGGTAGCGGTATTGTTTGAGTTGCCAGCGTTGAAATAGAGCGCTTGATAACCAACTGCCGTGCTCTTTTCGCCGATCGTGTTGCTAAAGAGCGCCTGCACGCCGATGGCTGTGTTGTAGCCGCCAGTGGTATTGCTCGTGAGCGCACTGACACCGGCGGCCGTATTTTGGGTGCCGGTGGTGTTGCTGAAGAGCGCCGACACGCCTACGGCTGTGCTGGAGCTGCCAGTGGTGCTTTTAGCAAGACTATTGACGCCGAACGCCGTATTGAAGCTGCCGGTGGTGTTGATGCTGAGCGCGTTAATGCCGGTTGCCGTGTTTTGGAC
>Ga0193726_1001347_pt1 | contig 19676 bp, 12 predicted proteins | sample H2c1metaG_FD_144928 | JGI IMG/M metagenome (GOLD analysis project Ga0193726, IMG submission 144928) | Soil microbial communities from a riparian zone of the East river system, Colorado, United States - H2c1 | ecosystem: Environmental > Terrestrial > Soil > Riparian zone | place: USA: East River... | reverse complement strand
CTATAGTCCTGGTACGCCGGGAGTGCTACTGCGGCCAAAATGCCGATGATCGCAACCACGATCATCAACTCGATCAAGGTAAAGCCTTTCTGAATCGCTTTCATGGGTACTCCTCAATACGCCGGTATGGCGCTTGGGTGTGTATGAGCAAGTAACGTACCCTGCCGGATTGAGAATCGTAATGCATTGTTTCTTTGGGTAGTTCATGCGATTTTCGAGGCGTGATTCACCATGAGAATTAGCGGTTCGGATCCACAACGAGGCATAGTCTGCCGCTGAGCGTCACCAGAATACCCGCTCGCGTTGGGTCACCCTTTTCAGCGGTTCATGTCACCACCCTGGCCAGAAAGTCCTCCAAGGCGCGTATCGGCGCGATATCTTCAAAGAGAACGTAGCGCTCCGCCTCGATGCGTTTGCGGACGCGTTCGCGATATTCACCGTCCCGGATCAGTTTGACCGCCAGCGAAATGTATTCTTCCTCCGATGGAGCGACCAGTTCCTGCAATCCCATTCGCTTCAGGATGCCGCTCGCCAGCCTGCCGCGCAGAAAGCGGCCTTCCCGGGTCACGATCGGGGTTCCGCACTCCACCGCCTGCATTGCGGTGTTGAAGCCGGAGAAGCCGATGGTGTCCAGGAATACATCGGCACTCCTGAGCAGTCCGTAAAACGCGGGGCCGGTCAGCCACGGAATGAAGATCACGTATTCAGCGATATTCAGACCGTACTGGGCGAAAACGATTTCAAGTCGCTGCCGCAATTTTTCCGCCAGATCGCGGATCCCCGGTATGAAAAAAACGAATTGACAGCGGCCCAATCTGCGGGCGATTTCGGCAAAAATCCAATCGTCCTGAGGTGCATATTTGAATGGCATGCCGGGGCACAGAAAAATCGGGACCTGTGAGTTTATGCCCAGCTTTCCCAGGTCGGGGCGCATGACTTCGCTCTCCCAAGGTCGATAGAAGCACCCCAGATTGGGCAGGGTAATGAGCCGTTCCGTGTAATTCTCCTGCGCATCGAGAGGCTCCATTCCTTCCGCAGACAAATAGTAGTCGATCGTCGGCAGTCCGGTCGTCTCGGGATGTCCCCACGTCGCCACCTGCACCGGGGCAAGGCGCAAGCTGGCCAGCTGTACCGACATCGGATCCATTCCGATCTCAGGATAGACCAGCACGTCCAGTTGCTGGTCGATGATGCCCTGCACCCACTGCCGCAGCGGTCTTGCTCCCTGCTCGAAATGCGCTGCGGAAGACTTCGCCAGAAGAGTCTCCTCGTCTTCACGAACTCCGAAATAAAACACGTAGAGGGCGAAGCGCTCGCGATCGATGTTCTCGAACCAGCCCTTGACGATGGCCTTCCAGACCGAGTGATTCCAAAAGTACTGTGAAGCAATCCCGACACGGATCACGCCGTCGGGGCTGCGTCTTCGGGGAACGGCAAAGTCCTGACGTTCGAACCACTCGCCCATCAGTCGCGCGCAGAGGCGTCCGTAGCGCTGGAGCAAACTGCGGTTATTTTCTTCCTGGTACGCCAGCGTAAACGGCTGCTGGCTGCCCACCGCCCTGAAACCCTCCGCGCTCCGAATCCCGTCAAACCAGCGTTCCAGTTCATCCAGTTGCACGGCAAAAGCGGTTCTGCACCGTGCGGGATCGGCGCCCGGCCCGAACATCTTGGGCACTTGCGACATCGCAAGCGCCCAGCGCGCCTCGACGTATTCGGGATCGAGCGAAAGCGCCTTCTTATGGCAGTCCAGCACTTCGTTCAATCGTCCCTGGTTTCTGAAAGCGTGCCCCAGACCATAGTGCGCTTCAGGGAAAGCCGGTCGGAGCGCGAGGACCTTCTCGTAGGAGGGGATCGCCTCATCCAGTCTGTTTTGATTCTGCAGAACATCCGCGAGGTTGTAATGCGCTTCGACCAGGTCAGGCTCGATTGCAAGCGCCTTCCGGTAGCAGGCAATTGCCTGGTCCGCCTTGCCTTGGACATTGAGCACGTTGCCCAGGTTGACGTATGCCGGGGAAAAATCTGGAGTCAGTAACAAAGCTTTTTCGTAACTGGCGACAGCCTCATCCCACCGGGCTTGATCTTTGTGGGAATTCCCCTCATTGAAGTGCCATCCACTGGATTCGGGCTCAAGGGCTGGCTCCATGCCACGATGGATGGCAGTTTCAGCGTTTTTGCTTTGATCCCTGAGGACATCCTGGAGACCCGTGTTGGCCGCAGGAGCATTGGGTGCGAGAGCCAGAGCCCTCTTGTAGCACGCGACGGCTCTGTCCACCTTGCCCTGCGCCCTGAAGGCGGCACCCAGATTGAGGAGTGCGTCGATATAGTCGGGGTCGAGCGCCAGAGCGTTGAGGTAACAGACGACGGCGTCGTTGAGCTTTCCTTGCGCCCCCAGCGCATTGCCGAGATTGTTTTGTGCGGGCGCGTTCGAAGCGTTGCGCGACAGCGCCTGCGATATCAGCTCGGCGGCCCGTCCATGCTCGCCCCGCTGGTGGGAGATGACGCCCAGGAAGTGTAGTGCGTCGATGTTGTCCGGATCGAGTACCAGCACTTCACGGTAAGCCACCTCCGCCTCCGGGAGACGCCCTGCTTGATGATGTTGCAGGGCAGCGCCCAACTTGCGCGAAGCGGCGACGAGAGAATCTTCGGCACCCACGCCCGAGAGAACCGCGGTCGGCGATTTTTCCGTTGCCCTCTTGCGGGACCCGAACAGCCATCCGAGCATACGTTCAACGACTTGGCATCATCGGTAGAATCCAGAAAATCCCGCGAGCCATCAAGAAGGCTGGCGAGAAACCGGATGATATACTTCCCCTAGAATTTCCGGCCAGTGCGGTTGGAGGCAAGCGTGATTTTCGAGCTTTTTTCTCCAGACAGGGTCAATGCACTCGCCAAGAACGTAGCGCAACGCATCACTACTCGCTATCCGCCAGTCATCGCCAACAACCCCGAGCGAACGGTCTCGCTTGGGCGCGTTGCCGAGATACTTCAAGAGGCTCTTGTCAGCGTGCCCCAATTCCATCAGGAAAGGCCCCTTGGGCTGTTGGGCAGAACAAAGCTGAGAAATGCTTTCAAGTGGGAGTTGCGGGAAATTGGATACGAAGAGGAATTCGTCGACCTTGCCGCCAAGAAACTCATTGAACGGCTGACACACCTCACCGGGTAACGGTGCCAACCCCGATGACGGATATCGGCTCGAACGGGATCAACCAGCGAATCCGGGTATCTTGCTTTCCTCTACCTCATCGATCTGATCGGGGTCGAGAAATTGTTCGGCGTACCGCAGGTAGACCTTCTTGCGAACAAATATGTCGAACAAGTCCGGGTCGATGTGGCCGTTCAGCCTGAAGTTTCCCAGGATCTCGAGCGACTCGGAAAGCGTCTTGCCGCGCTTGTAAGGCCTGTCCTTAGCGGTCAGCGCCTCGAAAATATCGGCGATCCCCATGACCCTTGCCTGCACGGACATCTGATCTCGCATCAGCCCAAAGGGGTACCCCTTCCCATCCATCCGCTCGTGGTGACCTCCGGCGTACTCCGGCACTTTTTCCAGGTGCTTCGGCCAGGGCAGCGCTTTGAGCATATTGATGGTAGCGACGATGTGATGATTGATCGTGTCCCGCTCCTCTTTGGTGAGCGTGCCGCGGGCAATCGTGAGGTTCTTGATCTCGTCTTCGGTCAGAAAATCGGCGGTTCGCCCGGAGACGTCTTTCCATTTGTAGCCGGTGCCAATCTGGCGGACGCGCTCCTGCGTGGCGGCGGACATGGCCTCTCCGCCAACGTTGCATTGACGCAGGAATTCGCGGTCGCTCTCGAGTTGGCGCAAGCCGTCTCTCGACATCTGGTCGATTTGCGCCACGCGTTCGCGCGTAAGGACCTCGTCCAACCCGGGCTCCCGCGAGAGTTCGCTCTTGCGCTTCAGTGTATCTATTTCAAGATCTCGTTTCAGGACCTCGAAGCGTGTATCCACGAGATTGATGCGGTCGTAGATCGTCTCAAGCTTGGTCGCCTTATCCACGACGTGCACCGGCGTAGTCACCTTCCCGCAGTCGTGCAACAGGCCGGCGATCTTGAGCTCATAGCGGTCCTTGTCGCTCATGATGAAGTCCCGGAGCGGCCCCTCAGAAGTCTCGTTGACGGCTTCGGCAATCATCATGGTTAGCACCGGGACGCGCTTGCAGTGCCCTCCCGTATAGGCAGATTTCTCATCGATCGCCTTATTGATGAGTTCGATGAAGGATTGGAAAAGTTCTTTCAGCTGGTTGATGAGCTGGCGGTTCGTATGCGCGATCGCGGCCTGAGATGCGAGGGACTCCGCGAGACGTTGGTCCGAATTGGAAAATGGCACAATCTCGCCCGTATCCGGATCCATGCTGTTGATCAGCTGAAGTACCCCGATAATTTCGCTCTGGTGATTCTTCATCGGCACCGTGAGGAAACCCTTTGAGCGGTATCCGGTCTTCTTGTCGAAATTGCGAGTTCCGGAGAAGTCGAACCCCTCCTCCGCATAGGCATCGGCGATATTCACCGTCTTGCCGGTCAAAGCCGTATATGCGGCGACCATCTGGTAGTTGGGCGTTCCATCCTTTCCGCGGAGGTGCAGCGGATAGAACGGTATCGGGTTCCCTGTAGTGCCGCCCATCGCGATTCCCATCGACTCGTTTCGCATGATTTCGAACCTGAGGCGCGGCCCCTCGTCGGAGGCCTCTTTCAGGTACAGGGTACCGGCAGCGGCGCGCGTGATCGTCTTAGCTGCTAGCAGGATTTTCTCGAGCAGATGGTCGATGTCCTCTTCCTGCGACAAAGCCGCGCCTATCTCGTTCAGCTGCTCAAGGCGGCGAAACAGGTCTTCGACGGTCTCCAAGAACAAAATCCCCCCGGGTGTGGGCGGCAGCCCGCGTGGAGCGCCGCTACTTGATGCAGACTGCGCGCACCTGCGGCATGTCGGTAATGCCCTGGAGTACTTTCTCGATGCCGTCCATCTTCAACGTGCGCATCCCTTCCTCGAGGCAAACCGAAATGATTTCCGCCACGCGGGCGTGCTCCTGGATCAGCTTCTTGATGGGGTCGGAGGCGATCAACAGCTCATGCAGACCGACTCGGCCCTTGTACCCGTTGCTGCAGGCTTCGCAGCCCTTGGCTTTGTAGAGAGTGAACTGGCCTTTGTCGCCGGCATAGCTCTTACCCAGATCTCTGTAGACGTTCTCATAGGCAGACTTGGCGTCCTTCTTGAACGGCCCGGTGTTGAGGAGCTCTGAGCAGTATTCCTGGAGAATTTGCTTCATCTCCTCCCCGGACGGCGTATAGGCCTGCTTGCATTTACCGCACAGACGCTTCGCCAGCCGCTGCGCCAGGATCCCGAGCAGCGCATCCGCAAAATTGAATGGATCCATACCCATGTCGAGAAGCCGGATAATCGATTCCGGTGCGCTGTTCGTGTGCAGAGTCGCGAACACAAGGTGGCCCGTCAGCGAGGCCTCGATGCCCGTACCCGTGGTCTCCTTGTCGCGCATCTCACCGACCATGATGATGTCGGGATCGGCGCGCAGGAACGATCTCATCACAGCCGCAAAATCGAGTCCGGCCTTCTTGTTCACCTGGACTTGGCGCAGACCCTTTTGCGTGATTTCAACAGGATCCTCCGCCGTCCAGATCTTGGTATCCGGCGTATTGAGAAAGCCGAGGATCGAATGGAGCGTTGTCGTCTTGCCCGAGCCGGTCGGGCCGCAGACGAAGAACAGTCCATAAGGCTTGCTTACCGTATCCTTGATCTTAGGCAGGTTTGAAGGCGACAAACCGAGTTTGTCCAACGGAATGGGCTTCCCTGCGGCCAGGATACGCATGACCACATCCTCGACGCCGCCCTGAGACGGAATCGTCGCCACGCGCAACTCGATGTCGAGTGGGCCGTATTTCTTGAATTTGATCTTGCCGTCCTGCGGCTTCCTCTTTTCTGAAATGTCGAGGTCGCACATGATCTTGATACGCGCAACGATGGCATTTCGATACGAACCGGGCACCTCGATGTAAGGAACCAGCGTCCCGTCTTTCCTGAGGCGGATCTCGGTCTTACCCTTCCCGGGATAAGGTTCAATGTGGATGTCCGACGCCCCCTGGTTGTAAGCATCGATGATGATCTTGTTGACGAGCTTTACGAGCTCGTTGTCGGCGGCGGCCGAGACATCATCGCTTCCTGCACCTTCCTCTCCGAGCGGTTCCTCTTCGAGGTCCGAGAGCATATCCCCGATGTCACCGGAGTCGACTGCCTCCGCTCCGTAGAATGCTTTGAGCGTATCCTTGAACTCCTTGAGGGTCGTGACGCGATACACGAGCTTGCGTCCCGGGAACACATTCTGGACGATTCGGGAGCTCTTCACCCTCTCTGGGTCAAGACAGAGGATGACCAAGCCTTCCTTCGCGTCTTCAATCGGCACCCACTGATTTGAATCAACGTATTCGCGCTTCAGGTTTTTCAGCAGATCCAGCGGTTTTATGCGATCGGGCTTGAACGGTTCGTACGGTGTCCCGAAAAACTTCGCCAAGGCCCCGCCGATCGCCGGAATCTTGACCTGGAACTCGTCGATCAACACCATTTCCACGTCAACCGCCTTTTTGCGCGCAGACCGCGCCGCGAGCTCGAATTCCGCTGCGGAAATGACGGCGTCGCTCACCAGAAAATCGTATTTCGTCTTGAGGACCTGCGGCTTCTGCCGCTGCCTGAGTGCGATTGCCAGCGTCTGACAGAGCTCGGCGACCCCCTCCTCCGCAAGCTGTCCGAACGGTACGCCGGCTTTGTTGTTGATCAGCTGGACCACGCCGGCCAGTTCACCACTGCCGGGCTCCGCGGCAGGCGCCACCAGCATCTGCTTGGTACGATAACCGGTGCGTTTGTCGACCTCTTGCAGGAAGCGCAGGTTCGGGTTGTGGGATCTCAACTCACCTTCGTCGTAGACGTCCTTGAGGTTGAGCATCTTCTTCGACAGCCCAACATACCCGGCGATCGAGTGTTCCGCGATCGGTAGCTTCAGGTCTTTGAAGGAATTGAGACCCGTCTTGACCTTGGAGACGATGGTCTGTTTGTCTTCGCCTACCGTGTAAATCGTCAGCCGATCTGCGTTGAATAGGGTACAGATGTCGGCGCTGACTTCCAGCATGATCTCGTCCACATTGCTCGTGGCGTGAATCTTGTTGGTGACGATCTGGAGGTTCTTTTGAAACGTCAGGCGGCTGTTGACGTCAGCGGCCGCACCCGAATGAGTTTGCAATACCGCGCTCATAGGCAATCCACCTTAGGTTCACCACCCCAAAATATGCCGAGAATCAATTACTTTACCACTCTTCAGCCTCAGTGGCTGACCCCCGCGGCACTCTCAACCCGACCCTAAAACGACGGTTTCCGAAAGCCAGGACGTTTGCACATGAATGAACTCGTCCTCGCACCGCATTTGCAAGCGAAAATCGCGCCCGTTTCACCTCATTTACCCCGCCTCGATTCCCCCCAAAGCCCGCCTGCAAGCAGGAAAGCTCGGTACCCGCGCTGGGCAAGGAGAAACGTCGCCGCCGCACTGCGTCGCTCGCTCTGGCAGTAGAGCACGTAGTCTCTTGCCCTATCCAGCACGCCGAAAGTGTTACGAATCTCCGATAGCGGGATATTGATTGCCCCCGGAAGCTTGTCATATTGGTATTCCGACGGATAGCGCACATCGATCCATTGAGCGCCGCCGGCAATCTTTTCGCGGGCTTCTTCGGCCGAAATGCGGCGAAGGAGCGGCTCACGCAGCAGCTCGTTGAAATCGTTCTGGGCGAGTCGGAGGAGTACGCCGTCCGTTGTCATGGTAACGGTGGCATTGCGCTTGGCTTGCGATACGAGCGCTTCCTCGCCGAACGCGTCGCCGCTTTTCAGGTCCGCGAGCCGCATCGATACGCCCCCTACCATCCGCTCGACCTTGCACCTGCCGGATTCGATTACGAAGTAAAAAGCGGCTTCCGCGCCCTCGCTGATCACCACATCGCCCTTCTTGACGTCAATACGCTTGAAACGGCGCAGGAGCCCGTCGATGTGAGCCGACGGCAACTGCGAGAAAGCTCCGTATTTGAGACTGCTCGCGCTGAACATTCCGGACATGAGGTTCCAACTCGCGAGCGCAGTCTCTCCGCTCGCAGGTTTTTTCTCGAGGCGACCAGCGAGCGCTAGTTGGTCCCAGGTCGCCATGAGATCGAGCAGATTGTCGTCAATGCGCACGAGCTCAACCTGGGTAATCGCCCTCGCGCTGAGGAACTTTTCCCCGGGCCTGCCCAGGGGTCGGCGTGCCTGCTCGGAGCCGCCCACGAGTACCTTCGAGGAGCCGTCGGGATAGGTAAGCGCCAGTTCTCCTCGCACGACGTATACCGCCTGGCCGAGAACACCTCGCTCGCGGAAAGGGTCGGAGTCCTTACTGACAGACTCCGTGTGGCACAGACCGGCGAGCTCGCTGAGCCTGGCTTCGGAAAGTGAAGCAACCGGCTCAAGCGACCTCAGCGTTTCAATGTTCACTTTGGCTGCGCACATCGGCACTTTGCGGACACCGGCGGTTCCGCGTCTTCCTGCTCAAAACTCGAAAACCTGGTTGTTTTGCAGCATGCGCGGCCGGTACTGACCCGCGTCCTCCTCGATTTCCTGCATGGTGAGCTCGATTTCTCCGGGTTTCAAATGCGTGATGTAGATCTCCGCGCTGCGCTCCAGTTTTGCGAGCTCCTCGGCAAGCATGCTCGGGCATAGGTGTTTCGAGATGATCGCCAGTTCTTTTTCACGGTTGCAAAAAGCAGTTTCGATGATCAGGTACTTCAGGTTGGAAATCTTGTTCACCATCGCCCAAAGGGGATCGTTTGTGGTCGTGTCCCCGGTGAATACCAGACTGCTCTTGCCGGAATCCAGGTGATAGCCCACCGCAGGCACGACGTGGTTGGCCGGCAATACCGTAAGCTTGCGCTTTTTCAGGTCGACCGTATCGCCGACCTGGATCTCGCGATACCGAAGGAAGGGTTTTTCAGGACTCGGGATTTGCGCGAAGTCGGGCCAGATGCTCCAGTTGAAGATGTGGTTGCGCACAATCTCCAATGTCGCCGGGACGGCCCAAAGCGTGAGGGGCTCGTTGCGCATTCCCCCGACTGTATCGACCATGAACGGAATGCTCGCGAGGTGATCCAGGTGCGAATGCGTGAGAAAGATGTGATCGATGAGCGAGAGCTCGGTGAGCGAGAGGTCGCCGACTCCCGTCCCGGCATCGATGAGAATATCGTTGTCGAGAAGCATCGAGGTGGTGCGCAGATGCCGGCCGCCTATCCCTCCGCTGCACCCCAGGATCCGCAGCTTCATGAGCCGATACCCATTGCTATTTCTCGTCGAACACGGTCACGCCGTCCCATTGTTCCGGTAAAGCGGCACGGCGATTCTCGGCTACTCTTTGCGCATAAAGTCCGTAGAGCATGCAACCCGGATTCATCCGCTGGAGGTTGAGCAGATTGACCTCCACTTGGTCCCATTGCCGGGAGCGGTAAAACCTGATCGTCTGGTGCCACAGCTTCAGTTCATCCATAAGCTTTTTTTCGATCTCAGCCTCCAGTCCCATCGGCTCGTAGATCGTGACCGCCTCATCCTTGCCCTTGACCTTGATCTTGTCGATCTCCTTGAAAACCACGTCCTTCACAAGCGTCCGGGTTGCCTCCCCGACGAGTATCCCCACACCGTAGTACTTGGTGCGCCCTTCCAGGCGGGAGGCGACGTTTACGGCGTCTCCCATGGCGGTATACGCCTTGCGTTGTTTCGATCCCATGTCCCCGACCCGGACGTTTCCGGAGTTCACGCCGATGCCGATTTTCAGAGTCGGCCAACCCTGCGCGGTAAATTTTTCGTTCAGCGCATCGCACTCGCGCAACATCTCCAGGGCCGCAAGAACCCCGTTACGCGGGTGATCTTTGTCTTCCACCGGAGCATTCCAGAAGGCCATGATCGCGTCGCCGATGTACTTGTCGAGTGTGCCGCGGTACTTACCCCGGATGATATTGCTCATGTCCGTGAGGTATTCATTGATGTATTCGCGCAGGTGCTCCGGGCTCAGCGCTTCCGATATGCTGGTGAAGCCGCGCACATCGGAAAATAATATCGTAAGGTCGGTACTCTTCGGCGCCATGGTGTACTGTTCGGGGTTCTCGTCCATGATGACAACGAGCTCGGGCGGCACATATTGGCCGAAAAGCTCCGTGAATTGGCGCTTGGAGCGCGTCTCGACGAAGTACCCGTAGGCCATGTTGACCGTATACAAAGTTCCTGTCATGAGCACCGACGCAGCAAGAGGCAGCACCAGGCCCGCATACGACCACATCCCCAGGTCCAGGAGCGTGATGAGCGCCATCCCGGTCACCGTGGCGGCCGTGGCCCAAAGCGGCGCAAGCAACGGGATGAGCAAGGTGAGCACGACACCGCCGACTACAAGAAGCAAGACTTCCGCTCCAAGCATGTACGGCGGCTTGTGTTTGAGTTTGCCGTCGAGCATCCCGGCGATGAGGTTGGCATGAATCTCGACCCCGGGGTACACGTTGCCCAGCTTCTCGGGCCCGGAGGAGGCATCGCCTATTCCTACCGGGGTCGAGCGAAGATCGAACAGGCCGGGCGCTGAAGCACCGATCAAGGCGATCTTGCCTTTCAGCTTTTCAGCCGGCACCCTGTCCGCCCAGATGTCCGCAAGTGAAATGTAGGGAAAGCTGCCCCGTGGGCCGCGATAGGGAACCAGCGTAGTGACCTCGTCGTCTACCGGAATCCTGCGGGACCCAACTTCGAGCCATTCCAGGCCCGTATAGTTTTTGCTGCCAAAGCGTTCAGGTGCGATGCCGGGAACGACCTTGGGCAGCACTACCGTCTTGGTGCCACTTCGCGCCGCTTCCTGCATGCCCAGATACAGTCGCACCAACGAGAGCGAAAATGCTTCGTAGTATTTGCCCTTGTATTCCACGAGCATCGGCACGCGTCGCGATACGCCGTCGTCGTCCGTCTGGGGGTTGAAATGCCCGGCGGTGACGGCGCTGGCCTGAAGCTCCGGCAGGTTGGCGCCGTAGCCTTTCCAGATTCCGAAGCGGATTTTCCTGTTGCCGAAAGTGCCCGGGGGAAGCACGGGCTCCGGGAGCGCGCCGCTTTCCACCGCGTTCTCGTCGCTGTTGAAATAGTAGCCGAGCACGACGGGCCGGCCACGAAGAAAATTGGCGAATAGCGCATCGTAGTCAAGCTCCGGGCGCAGGTCCTTCAAGGCCGACTGGAACGGTCCGATGTCCTTCAGCCGGGTCTTGGCAAGCCGCTCGAGCACCGGGAGGCCGGAGCTCTCGTCGGGCTCGGCGAACACGACGTCGAAACCGACAAGAAGCACACCGTATTTGTCGAAAAGCTTCTGCAGTATCGCGACGATCTTGTCGCGGCCCCAGGGCCAGCGCCCGAGCGCGCGCGGGTCGAGGCTGCGCTCGTCGATGTCGAGGATAACGATGCGGTCATCGACCGTGGCCGGCATGGTCAGCCGCAGCCGGGTGTCGTAGACGATGTTTTCGAGCTGGGTGATGAAACCTATCTTGTAGAACGTTGCGGCGTGGCCTACGAATAGCAGCACTACCAGCAGGCCGAGCACGATCCGGACGATGTGCTGCTTCAGGCTTCCTCCCCCGCGTCAACTCTCGTCAAGACCCGGATCTCAGGTCTTGAAGAAGAATTCCATCTTGATCCCGGCCAGTTCAATCACATCGTGATCGTTCAAGGCGTGCGCCTGGGCGTCCAGGGCCTTGCCGTTGACGACCGGAAAGCTTGCGCCTTCCACGTGCGTAATGAAAAAACCCTGTGGTCGGCGCGTGATCACCGCCACCTGGACACCGGGCTTGCCAAGCGTGGTGAGCGGCTTCGTGAGATCGAGTTCCTTGCCGGCATTGGGGCCCGACAGAAGCTGCAGGGCGGCGTTTCTCTGCGGCGCAGTCGCCAGCTTAGGTGCCGCCGTGGGTTGAGCCGTGGGTTGAGCCGTGGCACTCTGACCTGCCACCGTGTCTGCGAGGTTCCTCGTTACCGCCGCCGCGGGCGTAGGCGCCGCAGTCGTCGGAGCTGAAGACGGTGCTGCCGCGGCGGGTGCGGCCGGAGCGGGCCTGAGGGTGCCGGGACGAAGCACCATGGTCTTTTCGAAATCGGCCGCCTTGGCTTGTCCCGCCGGAGCCTCGTTCACGTACTTCAGTTTGTACTTCCCGAGTTCTATGATGTCGCTGTTCTGCAAGAAGTGTTTCTTGATCGGCTGGCTGTTGACCACGGTGCCGTTGGTGCTGCCGAGATCCTCCAGGAACGAATCCTGCAGGATCGTGACGATGACGGCATGTTCCCCGCTCACTGCCAGATTGTCGATCTGAATGTCGTTGTGCGGCTTGCGGCCGATGGTGGTACGTTCCTTGGTCAAGTTGATTTCCTTCAGGACCAGGCCGTCCATGCTGAGTATCAGCTTCGCCATAGCAGTATCCCTCTGCTCAAACTATCTAAACCAGCTCTTCATCTTGCCCACAATGCCGCGCGGCGCGGGGTAGTCCCGCAGCACCCGGACCAGTATCACCGAGACATTGTCCCGGCCTCCGTTGTCATTCGCCGTTTGCACCAGATGTTGGGCGCACAATTTCAGGTTGGAGCTGAGCGTCTGCAGCGCCAAGCCGATATCGTCGTCGCTCACCATATCACAAAGGCCGTCCGAACAGAGCAGATAGATGTCTCCCGGCTGCGTGTCGTAGTCGTGTATCTCCGCTTCCACTACTGCGTCAATACCGAGCGCACGCGTCACCAAATTCTTGTTCTGCGACAGCCTCGCCTGCTGCGGCGTAATCACGCCACTATCAATCTGCTCCTGGAGGAGCGAATGATCCTTGGTCACCTGTTTGAATTCTTCGCCGCGCAGCCGGTATAGGCGCGAGTCCCCGATGTGCGCTACGGTGACCTTGTTGTCGTAGAAAAGAGCCACGACCAGTGTCGTCCCCATCCCCGCGTACTGCGGCTGACTCTGGGCGGCTTGGTAGATCGAGGTGTTCGCCTTGGCGATCTGTTCGTGCAACATCTGGTGCGCGACCACCTGCCCGCTTTGCGCATCAATCTCGTAGGGCACTTTCTTCTCCAGCAACTGCTGCAGTTCCGTAATAATCACCGTCGTGGCCATGCCGCTTGCCACCTCGCCTGCGTTGTATCCCCCCATGCCGTCTGCGAGCACGACAAGACCCTTGTCCCCATCCGAAGCGATCGAGTCCTCGTTGTGGGACCTCACCATCCCGGGATCGGTGCAACTTGCGACCTCCAGCGTCCCCGACAGAGTCATGGTGCTCAACGATTCTCAGAGGCTGATATCAACCCCGGCACTGGTGCCCGCGACCGCGGGACCGCCGAAGGTAGTTCGCAGTTCAGCCGCGAATTCTTCGCCCGTCTGGTAGCGCTGCTCGGCCTCTTTGGACATCGCCCTGTCCAGGAAAGCGACCAATGCGGGCGGCAGCAACGGGTTGTACTGCAGGATGTCTGGCGCATGCTCGTTGGCAATTTTATACATCAGCTGCGCCATCGAATCTCCCTCGAATGGTAACCTTCCGCAGGTGAGCTGGTAGAGGCTCACCGCCAGTGAAAACAGGTCGCTGCGACCGTCGATCTTCTTGCCCTGGAGCTGCTCCGGAGACATGTAGGAAGGCGTACCAAGCACCATTCCGGTTTTGGTCTTGGACGAATCGGTGATGCGGGCAATGCCGAAATCGGTCACCTTGACCACATCGTTCTCGGGCTCGTACATGACGTTGGCCGGCTTGACGTCCCGATGAACGACGTTGTGCTTGTGCGCATAGCCGAGTGCATCGGCCACCCTCGCCACAATCGAGATCACCCTCTCCGTCGGCAGGGTATTGGGGAGTTTCGTGAACGGCACCAGATCCTTGCCTTTCAATAGTTCCATAGCGATATAGCACAGGTCGTGCTCTTCGCCGGCATCGAAGATTGTTACGATATTCGGGTGACTCAGACGCCCCGCGGTTTCGGCTTCGCGGAAAAACCGCTCCTTGACCTCGGCGAGCTCGTCTGCCTCGAATTCCTGAGAAAGCGCCATGGTTTTGATCGCCACCACGCGTCCGATTTTCGGGTCCTTGCCAAGATACACGACACCCATGGCGCCCTTGCCGAGCTCTTTTTCCACCTGATAGCGGCCGAGCATCGGTTTTTCGGCGCCTCCGCCGAGAGCCAGCGTGCCCCCGGGGTGGCTCTGCCCGCTCCCGAGAATAACCGTTTCCGACATCTGCTTGGCGCGTAACAGCCTCGCCTCAAGATCGCGGAACTTCGGGTTGTAGCCGGCCATGTAACGGAACGCGGCCTCGGCCTTGTTGAACTGACGCTTGCGTTCGAAGTCGAGCGCAAGGTTGTAAAGGTTGTCCATCACCGTGTCGTCCAACGGCACCTTGCGAAAGTAGTCGAACGCCATATCGAGCTGGCCCTGCCCCTGGAAGGCAAGGCCCAGCATGCGCGCATTGGCGGCCGACTGAGCATCGGATACTTCCTTGCCGCGTTCGGTCATGACGAAGCGCTTGGTTACGAGAAGGACGTGACCGACGACCAGGAGAGTGAGCGGCAACATGAATTGCAACCACATGCCCTGGCCGGTCATGAGCACGAAGTGTGCGGCCAGAAGCAGCACGACGATACCGGCGCTGACGCCGGCCCCCATGCCGGCGGAGAGGCGTGGCAGAAGCGCAATCAAATAGCCGGCGATCACGAGACATACCAGCCACCCGACGATCGGGCCCCAGGCCGGGACGACAAAAAAATGCCCCTGAAGGAGCGAGGAGACGGTGTGGGCCTCGAGCTCGACCGCGGGCATTGCCGGATTTACCGGCGTCACGAACATGCTCCCGACTCCCGCCGCAGTCGGACCGATGAGCACGATTTTGTCGCGATATTTATCCAGCGGAATCTTGCCGCTCGCCACGTCGTAGAAAGAATCTTCCTGGATCGCGGGCCTGCCGTCGCGATCCTTGTAGAAAAAGGTGTACATCTGAATTGTCGGATCTGCGCTCACTCTGAAATTGCCGATCCGCAGCTCGCCAGGACGGATCTTGATGTCCTTTGCGGTGAGGTTGAGGCTTCTTGCGACCAGCATGGTCGCAAGCGAGGGGTAGTACTCGTCGTAATAGGTCAGAGCAAGCGCCTCCTGCCGTATCGCTCCGTCGACGTCGGATGGGGTGTTCAGATGCCCCACCGCGGCGACAGCTGCGCCGAGGCTATCGACAATCGGCACTTCGAGGGCGCTGGTGGATAGCGGCAAGTCATCGCCACCACCCTGGATCGTAAGCGCGTTCTTGCGCACGAATTCTGGAAGAGGCTTGTCAGGCTTGCCACGGGGCTCACCGAGCGTGAACAGCACCGGCAGCACCACGTTGCCCGCCTTGGCAAAGCTCTCGGCGAGCTTCCTGTCGGTGTTGAGCGCGCCCTCGGCTTCCTGCAGCGTTGCGCCGATTTGAAGAAGCTCGGGCGATACGCCGCGGGGCGGTGCGCCTGCATCGGCGGTGACAGGCACAAGTTTGTGGTAGGTCTCGAGAAGCTTGTTGACGTAGGTGAGGCCCGGATCGATCTGCGGCTCGGAGAAGAAAACCGTGTAGCCGATGACTTTGGCTTTCGCGTCCGCCAGGCGTTCGATCATTTTGGCGTGGACCTCGCGCGACCAGGGCCAGCGGCCGATATTGTCGATGCTCTGCTTGTCGATGGCGATAACCGCAACCTTGTCGGACGGCGTTCGTGACGAAGCACGGACACCCCAGTCGTAGGCGTAGCGCTCCAGGCCCTCGATCAATTGGGACCCGCTGGTCGCGAACAGCACGAGTGTTACCGCCAGACCGAGAAACCAGTCTTTCTTCCAGAAACCCGCTTTGGTCATTACCTCTCCCGCTTATTTTTATTGTTGTTTAACGAGGGGATGCGCACCGAGTGCTCGCATTTTACGCTAACGACCTTTGAATCGGCCCTCCCGGCGTGCAGTGGCGCTGATTCCTGTCGGTGCTCCGGCTGAATAGACAAAAATTTCCCCCGCCCGACAGAAAATATGCCTTATCTCGCCCGTGAAGATCAGTAAGTTATTGATTAAACAATGCTCTAGGCGACATTTTTACAATGAATAGCGGGGGCAGTCAAATTTCTCTTCGGCGGCGAATCCGGTTGACTACCGACGCCATGAACCCACGCGAGGTCAGCAGACGCTCAAACGGCGATCCCGGCGGAAGAAACACGACAACACGTCGCGCCGCGAACGGGCGGCCGCTCAAGACGCGTCAGCTCCCGAGTACGGTGCCCGGGATGAGTCCGTTCTGGGCCACGAATTCGATCGCGGATACTTTCTTGCCGTCCTCGTGCTTTGCCTTGAGGACCTCGATCCGGCCTCCCTGGGCGGTCACGAAAAAACTCGCGCCACCGATCTCGGAAATCTCACCGATCTTGCCTTTGACGGCGCCGAAGGTGCGGAACAGGTGCTTACGGCTGTCGAAGACCTGGACTTTCTTTCCGTTCAAGGTGGTCCATGCCCCAGGAGCAGGGTTGCACCCGCGTATGACGTTGTAGATGAAATCCACGTGGTTCGCCCAATTGATCCTGGCTTCGGCGGCGCGGCACCATCCCTCATAGCTCGCGGCAGCTTCGTCCTGAACGGTTTCGCGGTGTTTGCCTGCCATCACGAGATCGGCCGCCTCCAGCATCGCGGCGACTCCCATCGGGAAAAGACGGTCGAAGTAGACGCTGCCAAGCGTGTCGTCGGCGCTGATCGGCGTCTCCTTCTGGAGAACGATCGGTCCCTCGTCGAGGCCGTCGTTCGGCCGGAAGATGGTAAGACCGGTCTTCGTCTCGCCGCGGATGATCGGCCAATTGATGGACGAAGGCCCGCGGTATTTCGGCAACAGCGAAGGGTGGTACTGGATCGTGCCGTGCTTCGGAATCTTAACGAACTCCTGTGGAGCGAACTGCAGCACGAAGGCCATGATGCCGATCTCGGCATTCAGGCCTCTCATCGCCGCCGCCGCCTCGGCGCTTTTCAGCGATGGGAACTGGAAGACCTTGACGCCCTTCTCCTGGGCCGCGGTTCTCAGCACATCAGGCTTGGCGCCCGGTTTTTCCGGAGCGCAGAACACGCCCGCCACCTCGTCGCCACGCGCGAGGAACGCCTCGAGCACGGCCTTGCCGAAGTCCTGCTGTCCAACGATCGCGATTTTCATGCGGCCTTCTTCGGCGGAGCGGAAAACGCGCCCGCCTGTTTCATTGCATTGATTTTCGAATCTTCATACCCCAGTACCTGCTTGAGGATTTCGTCCGTATGCTCCCCTAGGGTAGGCGAGCGCTGGATTTTCGCCGGCGACGCCGAGAGCTTGATCGGCATGCCGACGTTCCACCACTTGCCGCGCTGAGGGTGGTCGAGCTCGACCCACATGTCGCGGCCGCGGATGTGCTCGTCGTTTGCCAGGTCCTGGGTGCTCATGATCGGGCCGCAGGGCACGTCGAGCGGGTTGAGGATCTCCATGAACTCGCGTTTGGTGTACTTCTCGGCGAACTTGTTGATTAGCGTCCACATCAGCTGCTGGTTCTTGCGGCGCTCGCCAATGGTGGCGAAGCGCGGATCGGTCGCCAGGGCCGGGATACCGACGTCGGGGCCGATACGCTTGGCGAGCGCATCCCAGACCGCTTCCTGCACGACGATATAGAGCCAGTCGTTCGCCCCGTGGGCCTTGCAGTGGATCGCGTTGCCGAGCTGGCCGCCGCCGGAATCGTTGCCGGCGCGCGGAACTTCGCCCATTCCCTTGTAGGTGGGAACCGAGTATTCCGGCATGTCGCCGCGCGTGAGGCGCTGGTGATCGCGGAACTTGACGCGACACAGGTTCATCACCCCGTCCATCATCGCCACTTCGACGTACTGGCCCTTGCCGGTGACGCTCGCTTGGCGCAGCGCCGCGAGCAGCCCGATCGCTAGGTGCAGGCCGGTGCCGGAGTCGCCGATCTGGGCGCCCGTCACGAACGGCGGGCCGTCGGGCACGCCGGTCGTGCTCATCGCCCCGCCCATGGCCTGGGCGACATTCTCGTACGCCTTGAAGTCGGCGTAGGGCCCCGTGGAGCCGAAACCCTTGATCGAGCCCATGACGATCTTTGGATTGAGCTCGTGGATCTTCTCCCAGGTAAAGCCGAAGCGGTCGAGCACGCCCGGCCCGAAGTTCTCCATGATGATGTCGCACTTCTTCAGGAGATCGACGAACACCTGCTTGCCCTCGGCGCTCTTCATATTCACGGTGATCGAGCGCTTGTTGCAGTTGAGCATCGTGAAGTAGAGGCTGTCCGCGTTGGGTACGTCGCGGAGCTGACCGCGCGTCGCATCGCCTTGCGGATTTTCGAACTTGATCACGTCGGCACCCATCCACGCGAGCAACTGCGAGCACGTCGGCCCCGCCTGCACGTGCGTCATGTCGAGGATGCGGATTCCCTTGAGTGCTTCCATTCTGATCTCCAAAAACTCTGCGGCAGATGAAAGGCTGCCTGCCCTTGCTCAACGGCTTATTTCTTTTTTGCGCTCGGATTCAGGCTCGTGATGCGACCGCTTTCGGTGCCGGCGGTTTCATCGATCACGGCGTTGATGATTGTGGGCTTTTTCGAGCGGATCGCTTCCTCCATCGCCTTGCGCAACTCGGCCGGGGTGGTCGCGTTCACGCCGACGCCGCCGAAGGCCTCCGCCAGCTTGTCGTAGCGCGCGCCTTTCACGAACACCGTCGGGGCCACGTCGGAGCCGCCGGTCGGGTTGACGTCGGTGCCGCGGTAGACGCCGTTGTTGTTCATGATCACCACGCACACCGGCAGGTTGTAGCGACAGAGCGTCTCGACCTCCATGCCGGAGAAACCGAAGGCGCTGTCGCCCTCGATCGCGATCACCTGCTGCTTGGTTTCCACGGCGGCGGCGACGCAATAGCCCATGCCGACGCCCATGATGCCCCAGGTACCGACGTCGATGCGCTTCCTCGGCTTGTACATGTCGACGATGCTGCGCGTGAAGTCGAGCGCGTTGGCGCCCTCGTTGACGAACATCGCGTCGGGGTTCGCCTTGACGATGTCGCGCACCACGTTGAGCGCGCTATGGAAATTCATCGGCGAGGGGTTCTTCGCCAGCGTCTCGGCCATCTTGGCGACGTTCTTGGTCTTGCGCTCGGTGATCGCGCCGACCCAGTCCGCCGGCGGCTTGGCCCAGCCGGAGCCGACGCTGGAGAGGAGCGCCGAGACGCAGGAACCGATGTCGCCGACCAGCGGCGCGTCGATGCGCACGTTGCTGTCTGCCTCCTGCGGCGAGATGTCGATCTGGATGAACTTCTGGCCGCCCCAGTCTTTGTGGTCCTTGCCGCCCCAAGTCTTGCCCTTGCCGTGCGAGAGCAGCCAGTTGAGACGCGCGCCGATCAGCATCACCACGTCCGCTTCGGGCAGCACGAAGGAGCGAGCGGCCGACGCGCACTGCTCGTGCGTGTCCGGCAGCAGGCCCTTTGCCATCGACATCGGCAGATAGGGAATTCCGGTTTTCTCGACCAGGGATTTGATGTCCGCATCGGCCTGGGCATACGCCGCGCCCTTGCCGAGGATGATCAGCGGCTTCTTCGCGCCCTTGAGCAGG
>Ga0193726_1001346_pt1 | contig 19676 bp, 35 predicted proteins | sample H2c1metaG_FD_144928 | JGI IMG/M metagenome (GOLD analysis project Ga0193726, IMG submission 144928) | Soil microbial communities from a riparian zone of the East river system, Colorado, United States - H2c1 | ecosystem: Environmental > Terrestrial > Soil > Riparian zone | place: USA: East River... | reverse complement strand
CCGAAGTGCGGGGCCGCTCTTCCCCTTGGGGACTTGGCCAAGAAGCGGGTGCACTGTGAGCACCAAACGGTTCGTGCTGTGGGGCCTCTTGCCAAAGCGGCCGAGCAGTTGGCGCTCAGGATCGCTCCTGCGGCCTCCAAGGATCCTCGGGTCCTTCATGTCCTCCAAGGGCGTTTCGTTCGTCAGTACCTCAAACGCTTCGACGAAGTAGCGGGCGCTTGGAAGGGTCTGACGACCGCTTTCGTTGATCAGATTGTCGATGAATTGGTAGCCCGTGCGCTCGACACCGGCGCCGAGGATGCATGCAAGCTGGCGGGACGCCTTCTAGCAGCTGAAAACAACCCTGAACGAATCGCCCGCGTGGTGCGCTCAATTCCCGCCGATGCCTCGTACTACCTCCAGGACTTCGCCAAAGCGCTCGTGCTGCTCTTGCCCTTCGGGTCGGACCTTCAGAACGAGCTACGTCAAGCGGATATCTTTACCCGACAGTCCTGGAACTCGTTCGACGAAATCCTCAAGACGGTTGCACAGCACGGGTACCGGACTCGTTTGGGTGAGGTCAAACTTGTCAAAGGCGTGGCGTGCTTGGACTCTAAAGCCCCGGGCTCCCTCGCGATGGCGTTGTCACTGCTCAACGGTTTGACACGAGTAGGCACCTTCAAGCACACCCGTGAATGTGGCGAGCCCCTCTACCAAGCCGTTCCGGAGCCGCGTCGTTTCCCTCTCTCGCAATACATCTGCAACCGCCACTCGAGAACCTTTGACTTCCTGGTCTTGGATGAGGGGCACGAGTATGCGACCGATGGAAGTGCGCAAGAACGTTCAGCACACCGCCTCACGGCTCTCGGGATCCCCACCGTCTTGATGACGGGGTCGATCATGAACGGCTACGCCGAAAGCCTGTTCACCAACATGTGGGCCCTTTCTCACGACTTCCGCCAAGAGTTCGGGCGTGACGACCGAGCCCGATTCGTCGAGCGCTACGGCTATCTCAAGCGCGTGTTGTCGGACCGTGACCGTGACACGGGTGAAGTGATCGAATTCGGCTCACACACGGATCGCGTGGAGCGCTCAGAGCGCACGGCGGGGGATGCGCCCGGCATCCTGCCCCTCTTCTTGTTCCGGCACCTGCTGCCTATTGCCGTCACCCTCCACAAGGCTGACTTGGCGATCGACCTTCCCCCTTGTCGGCAGATCAAATGCCTGATTGAGCCTGACGCCGACTTGTTGAAGAGCTTCAAGACCCTTCAGCAGGGGCTGCTGACTCGCATCCGTAAGGATCAATTCAGGGCCGGGTTTGCGGGCAAGCTGTTCGGTGCTCTAGCTGAGCTTCCAAGCTACCTCGACCGAGCGACCCTCGACACCGGCAACCGTGAGGATGGCTCGTACGCCATCCACTATCCAGACTCGATCGGCGGCGACCTTGTGGTCAAGGGCGAGAGCTTTCCCGCCACGAGGCTTTCGTCTAAAGAGCGGTGGATGCTCGATACCTTGCGGACTGAGCTAGCGGAGGGTCGTAACGTGATGGTGTTCTCGTGGCACGTCTCGCTGCTGCCCCGCTTGGCCCGCATCATCTCGCAAGAGTTGGGTGAAGAGGTGCCGATCCTGTACGCTGAGAAAGTGGCGACCCACAAGCGCCAAGAGTGGATCAACAAGAACGTGGTGCGCAAGCAGCGTCGCATCCTGATCGCCAATCCCGTCTGTGTACAAACCGGCCTCAACAACTTGGTGCACTTCTCGACCGAGATTTGGATGGAGAACCCTGCCTGTAACCCAACCATTTTTCGTCAAGCGATAGGCCGCGTGGACCGTATTGGGGCCAAGAAAGAAACCCGCATCTACACCCCCATTTTTGCGGGAACGTTGCAGGTTCAGCTCCACGACCTCTTGCTCCGTAAGGTGGCGGTCGCGGTAGCGACCGATGGACTCGACCCTGAGTCAGTTTTGCTAGCGGCCGGCGCTTCGGACGACGGCTACCTTTCGGGGCTTTCGATCGGAAAGCAACTCTGGAACCTGCTGAACGCCAACTGATTGGTGTAAGAGGGACAGATGGAAGAAGGGCCGAAGTACACAGGCCGTCGGCTAGATGTGAGCCTGACGGGTGGCCTCATCCCTTGGGACGGCAACCAGCCCGCTTTGTTGAACGTACCGGGCTCGACCCACAACTACATGCCGATCTTCACCACTCAAGAGAAGCTCGAACAACTGATGACCCGGGCCCAAACGCCCTACGATTCGATCAAGCAGATCCAGGATGGGCGGGAGTTTTTGACCAGTATCCCGGGCGAGATCCACATCATGGTCGACCCCTACTATACGCCTGAGGGTAAGGTCCGTTGGGCGGAGATCTTCAGGGACTAATGTACCTCGTCAACCAAGAAATCGGAGATGGCTGCGGCGTCGCTTGTTACGCAATGGTGACAGGCACGAACTATTACGAAGCCTTCGGGGTTCTGCATCCAAGTGAGAATCCTGTCTGTAGCCAGACCGCTAGCCATGAGACCAGCAACGAGGACCTGCTGCAAGCACTGAGAGCCGCGGGTTTCGAGATCGAGGTGCGTATCCGCCCCGACATTCGAACCCTCAAGAAGGCCGTTCTGGTGGTACGTTACCGCATCGGCCCTTCGATGTACATGCACACGGTGGTGTGGGATGCTGAGCGCCAGCAGGTGCTCGATCCTTTTGACGACAGACCTTTCGAGGAGTACCAAGACGGCCTATGCCTAGCGTTCGAACTGTCCACCCCGTCTGGGCTCAGCTCTTCTGTCTCACTTGCCTGAAGTGGTTCTGGGTCATCCGCCACATCAGGGGGATTGAGTTCGGGCACTGCTGGCCTTGCGAGAAAGAATCCAAGGGCATCTATGGAGCCTAACCCACTACCTGTAGTACTCAGCAACCGAGAGGCTCTGCTGATCACGGTCTTGATGGTGATCAGCATCTACTTGAACGAGCACCGGCATCCCGTTCAAAGCACGTTTCTGATGACCATCGTCCTCGGGATCATGATCGTCGCGGTCAGCAGCTTCTACCACCGTCGTTTCAAAGATTAGCCCGCATGCAACAGGGCGTGCATACGAAGGTGCCGTCGCTCTTGGGTTCCGCATAGGGGTAGGGTTCGCCGCACCCTTGGCAAAGCAGGCTGCCATTAACATCACGTTGAGCTGTCGATTTGACGACCAGTTGAGCGGCTTGCGGACCTAGGCCACACTGGGCACATATCTTACGTCCGAGGACGATGAGCCCCTCTTGGCAGCGGCAGTTCGGACAGGGGTCCTGTTTGAGGGTCGTCCGTTGAGGAGGGGTGGGTGCACCCGCAGTAAGGGAACCAATGGTCTGGATGATCGGAATAGCCACGCTTCCTCTTTACACCGGTGTATAGGGGTCCTGATGGACTTCTCCAAAATTGACCCCTACGTCGCACTCGTAGCGGCACAGCGGAACATCACCTACGCGGAAGCCGTCAAGGCTCAAGACGTAGCGGCCCGAACGGAGGCCAAGCTGTGGCTGTGGAGACGTTCCCTAACGATTCTCCACATGGAGCAGGGTATCCCTGATCAAGAACGGAAAGCGACACCCGTCCTTTACGTCGACATCGACAGCACGGTGCGGCACGGCTACGCCGAGCTGGGGCGTCTCGTCACGACCGCTAACGACGTAGTCATTTATCCTGCCGCTCTGGCGAAGATGAAAGCCGCGAAGGAAGCAGGCTGGCGCATCGTGGGCATCACCAACCAAGGGCGAATCGCTCTTGGGGAAATGACTCGCGAGCAGCTGTTCGAGAACATCATCGAGACCAGTGAGCAGTGCGGGTACATCTTCGACCAGATGATGATCTGCACCCATCACCCTAACGCCAAGGAATTGGAGATGGCGCAGTGCTGGTGCCATAAGCCCAGGATCGGCAACATCGTGCTCGCGGCGGAAGCCATGGCGGATCTCCACTCGGAGTTCTACCCGCCCCACATGGCGCTCTTCGTGGGCAACCAAGAGTCGGACCGGCAGTGCGCCGAGAACGCCGGCATCCCATTCCAGTGGGCCTACCAGTGGCGGGGAGAGGCGTTCGCTCCAACGCCCGAAAATCCCAACCCACCCCCGGCACCCTAAAGAATGCCCCTTCACATCCTTAAATCCGTACACATCCTCAAGCACGGCCGGAGCCTGTGCGGAATGTCTGGAACCCCGAGCGAGTGGCCCGAGAACCACCGGTGGGTATCGTTTCAGGATGAGGGGCTGCTGCACGAAGTAAATTGCAGAAAATGTCTCCAAGTGTGGAGTACCTACCGTAAAGTTGAGGGTGATCGGTGTAAAGAGGAACCCATGACCCTACGTCAGTCCATTTACATCGTGCTCGGGGCTCTCGCTCTCATCCTCTTGTTCCTCATTGGATGGCAGCCCTTCAAAGTCTGGTCCGCCAAGCTAGATGGCGAGGCCAAGTTCGCGGAAGCGGAGTATAGCCGTCGAGTGACGGTGCTCGAAGCTCAAGCGAAGCTCGACAGCGCTTCAAAGCTAGCGGACGCAGAAGTGGCGAGGGCCCGAGGCGTCGCTCAAGCGAACCTAATCATCGGCAATTCGCTACGAGGTAACGAATCTTACCTCAAGTACCTGTGGATCAACCAGTTGGAGAACAACAAGAACTCGGTCATCTATGTCCCGACTGAGACCAACTTGCCGATCCTTGAGGCTCAGCGCTTGTCCAATCTACCGGCCCCTGAGGCTCCCCCGCAACCCGAAGCTCAGCCTTCCTCACCTGCTCACTGAAATGATCTCCGTCATGGCTACGTGCGCCCAATGCAACGGTCCCCGTACGGAGGACTGCATCGACAGCGGTGCGCTCTGCGACGAGTGTCAGCAAAAGCTGTTGAAAAAGATCGTAGAGGCAAAGCCTGAAGAGGTTCTGATGGGCGGGTCTGACCAAGCCGTCCAAGGCTTGATGGAGGCTCAAGCCAAAGGCACTCGACCCAACTTCAGGGTGACGGCCGCCGACTTCCGAGAAGGCGGCCCCACACACTTCATCCTCGCCTGGGAGACCGTCAGTGCGGGCTTCGGGGAGCTGACGTTCTTCCGCAAGGACGGGAAGCTCCACATCGACACCGAAGGCATGGGGGCCCGCTTCTGTGTGGAAGTGTTCGAGAAGATGATCGAACAAACGCTCCCTCAAGAAGAGCGTATGCCTCGGCAAACCCTCAACCCTCAGCCCTATGGCAACTACGAGGGACACGACCTCCGTAGGGCCGACATGCCGGTGCTTTGGAGCGTGGGCGCTAGCCCTCGAGACGCCATCGAAGCGCTGTGCTGGGCTCGCTGGGGTGGCACCTTGGAGAACCTGGGGGAAGCTTTGACAGGCGGTGATCCCCTCTACACGTGGGGCTATCGCTTCACCAGCGACAACGGCACGAGCTTCAAAGCGGCCGGTATTGAGATCCCGGGTGGATTTGCGTGTACGTGGTGGAAATGATCTGCCCCATCTGTGGCCATACCAAGCTGAACACTACCTACGAGGACAAGAGCTTCCGTGTGCTCTACGGACCTCCCATCGTGATCAGGCTTCGGGTCGACACCTGCCCTGCCTGCAACGAATCGGGGGACTTCGAGAACGAAAATGATCGGCCCATTCAGCAAGCGCTCGAAATCTCGGCCCTCAAGTCCGTCCCTTTTATGGTGGCGATCCTCAAGGAGGACCACCAGTGTGCGCCCGTTTACATCGAGCGTGTGACGGGCCTTCAGTTCGGTTCGATCACCCGATGTGAAGCGGGCCATTACGATGCGGCCGTCATCATCGCCCTTCGGATGGCGTGCGCTTACCCCCCTATCCTTGCCTTGCTCGATAACGCGGAGTCCAGATGACCTGTGAAGCCTTCGACCCCAACTGCGAGGGGTGCCGCCCCGTCATCCTTGATGTCACCACGCACGAGCCCTTGCCAGCCGACAGTGCCGTCATGCGAGCCGTCAACACCGTGTGGGACGCTGCCCCTCGTGAAGAGCAGGAAGCCTTCCACCGTGTGACGGTGAAGAACAGTCGTGATCCTTTGGACCTCGAACTCCTGAAAGGGCTGTCGGACCGCATGTCGGCCGCCATCACCATTTCCACGGAGCCTCAGGGCCTCGAAGTGAATTGAAATATGAAACTCTGGCTCAGTAACGGCAGTCAACTGTTGGGTCCCATCGCGTGTGCGGAACAGAAGCGCCACCCCAACGACACCGTGACCTTTCGGGTGATCGATCCCCTATGGGTAGCCCTACTGGGTTGGGGCAAAGGCGCTTGCGTCGAGGTCCAAGCTCGTCCAATGCCGGCTGATCGTCAGCTCCCACGTGACGTCTACGCCTACGAGACCTGATGGCCAAAGCGGAAATGATGCAAAAGGCCGAGCTGTATCCTGATCCTCCGCGGCCGAAGGATTACGTGTACGACCCCAAGTTCAACATCCGTTGGTTCCAACGGATGTCTGACCTCTGGTACCGTAGGCTGCCCCGGAAGGCGATCGTCAACCAAACGGGCGAAGAGGTGACGGTCCTCAGCTGGCGTCGAGCTTGGTTTGGGCCCGTGCTGTGCCTTCAGTTCCAAGATGGTCGCATTGGCCATGGCTACGACCCCGCTACCGTGAGGTTCACGTGAAGTACGCGAGTCTCTGGACTTGGCTCATCGTGCGCGCCTGTGGACGCTTGAGGTTCTACCCTGAAGCTCACCCTTGGAGAGGGCGGAATTTCTCGTTAGCGGAGTGGCACTCCGGCTTGACGCCTGTCGGACGCAGGTTCGACACCCTGTTCTGGTCCTGGTTCTGTGCCAGCATCTTCTTGGTTTGGAGGTTCTGGTGAACGACTACGATCCCGACGAACGGGTGGAGCCCATCCCCGAGAGCCACACGTGCTCGATGACCACGTTCGAGGTGCAGTTCGGGCTCAGGGTATCGCTGACCGACGACCAGCACACACGGTTGCTGAACCTCATGGAAGAGATCGTCAAGGCACCCTACAACCAACCCAAGAACGGCGTTCATTGGTTGGCAGGAGGAGGCTCACGCCCTAACTTCTCAGCCATCGACGCCGCCCTCTTGAACGTCCCTGCGGGGCCGGACGCGGTGCCCAACGGTGAGGAGCCAACGTTTGACGATGATGTGTACCAGCTATCGTGCATGGCCCGTGGCTTCGTGAGTGACCGAGAGCGGGCTCGAGTCGAGCGTGAACGTGCCTCAGTCGGCACCTGCGGGGTCTGCGGTCTGCTGCTGTTCCCGACTCCTTCGGGAGGGATTTGCAAAAACGGCCACGGTGGCGGCTAATGACCCCTCGTGAGCTGAACCTCCGCAACAAGCTGGCCAAGCGAGCAACCGTCGACCCCGAAGCGTTCGAGGTGTATCTCCACTTCATGGAAGAGGGAGCACGGCTTGAGCTTCGCACTCGACCAGGTCTCGACGAGGACTCCATGAAGCGCCTCGACTGGGCCATTCAAACAAGCATGGATACTCCGAGGTTCTCCCTCAAGTTCTGCTTTTTCTACCTGTGCTTGGGCTTGTTTGCCAGCACGGCGATCATCCAGCACACCTGGTGGTGCACCATCTTCTTAGCGTTGGCGGCTGGCTCAATTCCTAAGGGCCGCTCGGTGTAAAGAGCTGTATGCCGGATCTCCCGCTCCCCAAACGTTTTCCAGGCCGCTACTGCATGCGATCCACCATGTGGATCCCTGACAAGAAGCTGGCCCACAACGGACATTCCTACAAGATCGGCTTCGAAGGCGCCCTTCACCCCTCGATCGCGGAAGCCCTACTGGCGCTTCAGCTGCATCAAGGGAAGGTGACGCCCGAGATGATAGAGCAGCTCAAAGCCATGACGGAAGCATTGAACCCGCCCGTCAAAAAGGCTTCTGAGTGAGCTTCGTTTCTTGGTTCCTACAACGGACAGGTCTGAGTCCTCGACGGGTCCCTGAGGCGCCCTTGCAGCCCTCTGTCCTCCAGGGTCAGCTGTCGATCGCTCGAGACTTCTCGCGGTTCCCCGCCGGCCGTGTGAAAGCGGACGGCCCTCGCTCAGGCCAGCACCTGCGGGAGTTGATCCTCAGGCAAGAAGGCGACCTGACGATCGACTTCGATGGCACGATGGGCTACGGATCCTCGTTCCTTCAGGGAGCCTTCCAAGGGCTCTACCAAGACGTTCCTTTGGGACGTCTCCGGCTACGGCTGATCAGCAAAGAGGACCCGTCGATCGCTGACGAGGTGTGGCAGTACATCAACTCTTGAGCGAGGTAAGCTGGCCGCCTCGTTCAAAGATTTGTTGTTGGGTGTACTGCTCCCTCACTGAAGCGGTTGCCTCATGGGCTTGTGCGACGTCATCCGGGTTGGACGGCTGACCCCAGTTGTCGAACAGCTCCTGGTGGTTGGCATTTATGCGAGCCCGAGCTTCTGCGGTGAAGTGTTGATCCCCCTCAACAGGTCCGATCGTGGGGTCCAAACGTCTCTTGTGTGTGATGACCTTGAACTCCGTGTCGTTGCTGATGTCAAAGCGGGGCGCTAGAGCGGGGTGTGCCATCGTCCCTACGAGGACGCCCATCGCCGGCAGGTCAGGATGATGTTGGAGCGGCAGGAACTCTTTTAGGGGCGTCCAGGCGCCTCCTGACACGGCAATCGGGCGTGTGGGCGTCACGTAACCCTCAGGGCGTCCGTTGGGGAAGCCCATACCCATGACGACCGACGGCTGAATGGCCGGGTTCTTGAGCAGCATCACCTCGTAGCCTTCTTGGCGGTCAGGCCTGTACCTGTGATCGACCCTGAAAATGAAGGGCCTAAACTCACCTTTTTTCAGGAGAGGAAGCGTGGGCGGGGGAAGGGTTGCTCCTTCTCGTAGGCGTTCCAACAACTCAGTGTGCTGCTCCGCACTGTGTGTTTGGACGGATTCATACTTGGGCGGGGAGAACCAAGCGGCTTTGGGCGACACCTTCCCTCGGGGTCCGACCGGGGCACCCCTCAGTCGAGCGATCGGTCCTAGTTCGCCAAAACGGCGGAATTTACCGAAGAAACTGGCGAAAAATGCGGCGATGATTTGGAGAACTGTTCTTCTCTGCATGCCCTACCCATATCACACTCCACGCCAAATGCGCCCAATTGCGGTAGATCCGCACTCTTCCTTGCCGCAGACCGTGACACTCAGGTACTTCTGAGTAGACCGGACGGGCCTCAGGATCTTCGATTTTGGGTGCGGTTTCTCACTCTCACTACACAGAGCACCACTGAAAACCTTGAAGGGTTGGTGCTCCTCGATAGGAGCTTCGCAGACGCAGCAGACGAGGTGGGTGCCCGTTAGATCCATCCCACCCTATACACCATCAACCATCCGTGAAGGAGCCGGCGTGAAGAAAGCCGTGGTAGCCCTCAACCGCGATGGATCCGGCCCCAGCAGCACACGTGGTCCCGTTCTTGTCGACGTGAAGGGTTCCGTCCTTGAGGGAGCCAGTGCGGATCCAACAACGGTGGGTGCGGTCGTCCCGCATGGTGCAGTTAGACGCCCGACTATCAAGATCCCAGTGGTCGCCGTTGGGCAGGATGGCTTGAATGTGGATCCCACTGCAATTGGACCAATATGGGCAGTGGCCCGCCTCATGCCAGTCTGTCTCGAAGATGTCGCCCGGCTCGGGTTTACCTGAAGCGGTGTCGTAGAGCCGGGTCGAGAACACCTGGTGGTGCAAAACAATCGCCGACTGTCCAACCACAGTCGGCTTCGGGTCGCCGGGCGGCACAGGCGCTCCGCAGTCCGAGCACTGAGTGGGCCACGCTTCGGGCGGATAGTCGGCTTCCTTGCCGAAAACTCCCCAGGCATCCAGCTCCGGCACATCTCGGAGTAGCTTCATGGCGTTGTGGTAGCCCGGTTTACCGCCGCCACAGCAGTTGGGGCATGACTGGGCACTCGTGTACGAGCGTGAGAACTCCCCCGGATACTTGGGGTCCTCTTTCTGGTCTGTTAGGGTCTCCCGATCCCAATAGATGCGGAGCTGACCCCGAGTCCCGACTTCTTGGATGTACCGAGCCTTCATACCCTTCATGATCCAGCCGTCTTATTAACGGACTTGCGACGAACGGCTGTGTAGGTACCGACCCCATATCCGAGGATGAACGGCAACCCCATCCGCCAGTCACGGATCGACTCCCCGATACCCAGCACCTGAGCGGTGCCGATCGCCATCGAGCAGAGGGCGGTGGGGAGCGCTCGGTTACGCTCTGAGAAGTGGACCCAATACACACAGGCTGTCTCGATCACAAATCCAGAGGCGAAGGACAGAAGGACCGTTAGAACTGTGTGCACACTAGGGCCGGTGTATAGATGGGCCATGCACGACCCCTTGCCCTCCGTGTGGGCAGATATCATCGCTCAGTTGCCCAGGCCAGAGCCGGTCGTCTTCCACCCTGAGCCTAACGTAGACAGAGAACACCTCTCCTGCCTGCTCTGCGAGCACGGAGCCGACACATCTCGGTTGCCGCCCGAGTGGCTCATCACATTCCGTTCCGACAACTCGACCATCACCCGAGGGCTTCATGAACGATGCCGAGCAACCCACACCGCCTCCCGTCACTCCAAAAAGAGGCCCTGACTTTCGGCTTTGGAAAGCGGATCGCGTTGTATTCCGGACCCAAGACGGTGCGACCGTCACATGCCCTATCTGTGGGCTCGTAGGGGCGGCCGTCACGTATTGGCCCGGCCAGGTCATCCACTTAGCGAGCTGGGAGCCTGTTTTTGGCTACGATCATCTATCGCAACTTGGAGTGCTCGAAAGCTGTTCGCTGGTGTAGCGGACGGGCATGAGGAAAAAAGACGAACTGAGTCGCGATGACACCTGCATGAGGCACGCTCACCCTGAAGAAATGGTGTTTGTGCTGCTAGGCCGAGATGCCGCAGCTCCAGTGGCCATTCGTGCTTGGGTGGCTGAACGTTTGCGTCTCGGTAAGAACGCCGAAACGGACGAGCAAATCGTAGAAGCGTTGGCGTGTGCTCAAACGATGGAGTCCGAGGGTCGTCAATGGGTGGGAGCCGCTACTCACTACCCGCCCGGGATGGGTGAAGAGTCGAGGCGTTTGCATCGTGAGTACTCGGTGCTTGAGAAAGCCCAACGTGCGGGCGCTAAGAACGGTGCGGAAGTCGTACGCTTGACGGACGAGTGCAACGCCAAAGGGATCATCTTAGTGCCCGGGGGCGAGAACCTCTGATGGAGGAGATCGTCATGTACTTCTTGGCTCGCAAGGACCTGAAGATGAGCCCCGGCAAGCTAGCGGCTCAAGTAGGACACGGCGTGCAGTACGTGTTGACCCGGTTGCAGTACACGGAGTCGCAGGAAGAGGACCTGACGTTGTGGAAGGCCGGCAGCTCGGCCAAAATCGTCTTGGCGGTCGAGTCGTTGGCACAATTCACTCAGCTGAAGGAAACGCTGGCCGCCAGCCCCATTCCTTACGCGGTGGTGATCGACGAAGGGCGGACCGAGATCGAGCCCAACACCGAAACCCTCTTGGCCTTAAGCGCTCTTCCACGTTCGAGAGCTGTCCCACTCGTGGGCTACTTGCCTCTCTACCGCTGAATCGAATGAAGGAACACACGGGGGCGGAAACGCCACGTGTGTGGCATCAATTTGCCACACGCAACACTGCACTCTTCAATGGCATGGCAGTGTGCTTGAGGCTAAACTACTCGCCATCCGGCATGGACTACTTTCACCATCGCCACCGTCATCATCGTCACAAAAGGACACACATGGCCAGCATCACAGACGACCAGATTGCGACAATCCAAGTCAAACTAGCGACGCTCGTGGCCGACAAGGCTACCGCAGACGCTGCCACTGTTACTGCCAATGCAGCCGTCACGGCCGCACAGCAAGCTGCCGCCACTGCCGCGCAAGCCAACCTGGACGAAGCGGCTGCCGACGCCAAAGCGTCTGGCGACCTGCAAGACCTGGTGAACTTCGTCGAGAGCTTGGCTCCCGCTCCAGCTCCGATTCCCGATACGGCCCCCGCCGTATCCTGAGGTTGAACTTCCAAAGCCCTTATGGCAAACGTTGCTGTGAGGGCTTTGGTGTATCTAGTGCCAACCCAGACGCACCCACTGAGTGAGAGGTACGATCACAGCCCGGAGCCGACAGATCTCACACTCCCCGCACTCTGCGGTGGCGCCTCTTGCGGGATCCATCTTGCCTCCAGAGCGCATACACGCGAGCCTGATGCCGTCCCAGATGATGTACGGCCCCTGACCGGACGATTGAATGACGTACCACTTGTACGACGCTCGTGGGTGGCGAGCTATCGCGGTCGGCACACCATCGCTGATTCTTGAGCCCGCAGTCGACGAGCAGCTTCAGGAGCTTCCGCGTATTGGGGATCCTCAGGTCGTACAATGTGGGACTCGAGTTCAGCTGCCGTAATGGGATCCAGATCTCTCATGCGAGTGATCTACACCGCGGTGTACCGGCCCTGCATGGTTCACCCTAAAATCGAAGACGTAGACAAACGAGCGGTACAGCTCCGCAACCAACTTGCTGTCCTTGTAGTGGACCGCCGCCAAACTTTGGGCGAACTAGTCCAAGAGGCATTCCCGGATCAGAAGGTCAACGGCCACGCGCTCATTGAAGGCCATTGGCCGTGCCCTGACGACGACGGAGAAGGTCGTCAGGGCACGCCTCATAGCCCGACCGGCAAATGCATCTACGTCGTTGGGAACAACGACGACCACTGCATCTTCTGCGGGCTACCGACTGAGCGTCAGTAGCCTAGCCGACGCTACCACTGGCTTCGCGGGGTTCTCGAGGGACGGGCCAATAGGTATCAACCTGTTGGCCATCCTGAGCCGTAACATGCACGTTCTTTTGATCTTCAAAAGGGTATTCATTATCAGAGGTGCGCTCTTGAGGAGCTTCCATACGGACTAGCACTCGCTTAAGTGCTGTGATCATCCATTTCACCGTCAGGGGGATGATAGGAAAGCTATAGGATGTCGTGGCCCCGAAGTGATAAGTCTCGATCTTGAATGCCCAACGACGGCTGTATCGATCTTCTCGCTCCAAATTGGCTACCTGAACTTCACGCTCGTCTGGCGTCATTTTTCGGGTGTGCCAATCAGCAGGCCAAATGATGCAGTCTTTTCGGACGTCCAGTCGTTCGACTACAGAGAACGTCAGACCCCCATTGTTGATGTGAAGGTACACACGTTCCAGTGTTGTTTTCTTGCTCATACGAAAGCCCTCCTACGGACTCGCTAAGGGGAGTCGCACAAGAAGAACCGCTGGTGTATAGCAGGGGGATGTTCGAAGAAGATGAGGCTTGGGAAGCGGGCGTCCGAGCGGGTATCGCTCTCACCAAGGCAGACGTGGACCCTCAAGCGCTCCAAACATTGGCGGCCAATCCGTACCGTCGCAAGCCTGAGCCCCCGCGTCGACCCCTGACACCGCCGCCCGCCGTGTTGCCGATGGAACTCAAACCCCCGTGGCAAATCCAGTTTGGCGATGGTGGGCCTGAAGAATCCGAGCCCATCATGGTGCCTGCGGTGCTCAACCCTGAGTGGGGCGCCTATCACTGGACGGTGGACGGAGACCCCCGTGGTTGTGCGATCGAAAACGTCGATTGGCTCCACTACGCACGCGACGCCGACCATGCATGGCTCGTAGGAGCTATGAAAGAGCTGACGACCGTTAGAGCTTGGGTCAAGCCCATGGAGGACGGCTGGCACATCATCGAAGGCGGGGCGCTCGTGACGTTCTTTCTCCCCTACGACTGGGGGCACGAGCACAATTTGGAAGAGTTACGAGCCATTTTGGTCGAGCGTAAATGGCCCCTTCGTTAGCGGCCGGTCTTGGTGTAGAATCCCTCCATGCTGACCCGACGCCGACTCTTCAGTGCAGTGGCGGCCCTTGGGGCCTTCTTGATCGCCCCTCTGAGGGCGAAGGCGACTGAAGCCAGCGAGTGGGCGAGGGATTTCAAAATCCCCGAGAACCTCAAGTTGCCCCAGCAGGGCGAGCAGCTGGTGTTCATCCCCATCCCGCCTGACGAGCAGAATCTGATCTCCTACTTGGAGACTTTCATGCAGCGCTTCACTCAGCGGATGGACCTGACGGAGGGCTGTGAGCTGTCGATTCGCTTCCACGACCAAGATGACGTGGGATTCGGGATCGCAGAAGGGCACCGTGACATCCGATACCGTTGCATTGGGGACAACCTGAAGTTCGGGACCGTGTTCTTGCTCGCCGTGCAGGCTACAGAAGACCTCATGAGCCGTAAGGACGGCAGGATCCAGATCACGGGTCCCACTCGAGACATCACAGCGCCGGGTCGTTTTCGGGCTCAAGTGGTGTCGGTCAGCGTGATGGTCCGTACGTTCAAGCCAAAACCGGGACCCGCCAACTGGCCCGGTCTGTTTCGGACCATTCGGTTGCGTAAGAAGTGAAGATCCCCACCACGTACGCGGATGCCAAGCAGCGGCATCCTCAAGAAGTAGCGGCGGCCGTTCGGGCATTACGTAACAGCGCCAGCATGCACAAGGCGACCGCACCCTCGAAGATCGAGTGGAGCTACTCGATCGCCGTTCGAGTCGACAGCCTGTCGATGAAGGACCTGCTGTCCGACCAGTATCTCGAAAAGAAGCTCAAGGCCGAGGCCAAGCTGACGATGGAAGAGCGAGTGCAGGACCAGCTCTCGCGGTCAGGCGCTCAGCTACATGCCTCAGTGGGACGTTGGAACCACTACCAAGAGGTCGACCTACCGCCCGAGTGGGAGCAGCACACCCGAGACGAGTTTCGCAAGCTTCAGGAGCAGAAAGCGGCCTATGAGGCCCTTCCCGCCAAGGAGCGGAAGCTGCGTGCTGAAGAAGCGTTGGTGGCAGCTGAGAAGAAGTAAGGTCACTCCTTTTTGACACCTCGCCAAATTCTCGGGGTGACGGCCTGACTGGCTTCCTCCGACAGACGTTCTTCGACCAAGAGTCGGACGGTCCCAACCCCGATCTCCGACCCTGGAAACACTTTGGCCTCGCCTTTGATGCGCTGGCCGTTGACCGTCACCCCGTTCAGGCTCCCCAAATCACGGACCAGCACGTACTGACCTCGAACGGCCTCGACCGTGCAGTGTTCCTTGGAGACCGTAACGTTGATGAGCTGGATGGGGCAGCGCGAAAGCCGGCCGACGGTCCTCCGGGTGTCGATGTCGAAACCCTGGGTGGACCCCACGATTGTTAGACGAAACATGCCATTTCCCTTTCCTCACCCCTAATATGCAGAGCGGACCCCGGGAGTTCAGCCCTTTCGGTGTAAAAGGAGAGCATGACCAATGACGAATCCCGCCACTCGACGTGAAAGAACCCATGTCCCATACGATGAATCTGGTCAACGGTTGGATAGCTCTCCCCGACAGCGACGGCCTTCAGGTGACCTTGCGTCAAACGCAAGAGACGCCTGGAGGTCCTATGGGCACGTTCAAAGAGGTGGTGGTGCCAGCCGTGGTGCTGCTCGCCTATGCGGCGAACGTAGTGCGGAACCACAAGAAAGCTGAGCTGGACGACGCCAGCAGTAGAGAAATCCTGGGCCTCAGGTAAAAAGGCCCGTGGAGCACATCATTCTTTGGATGCTGTACAGGGCTTCCTTGCAGATCCGAACCCCGAGAGCGGTGTACAAGGCCAAGCTCGAACGAGCCCACGTGCGTCGCTTGGGCCGCAACTTTCGGGCTCAGCTTGACGCCTGGTGGTGTCAGCAAAAACGAAAAGACTTGGATGCCCACGCTAGTCCTTAGCCCCCGCTTCAGCACCGACTCCGACGATTTCTGGAAAGCAGCGGTGGCGGAGGGTTGGGACACCCATCGAGCGATCCGCTACAGGGCGCCTGAGAAGGCCGACCTCGCGTGCGTGTACGGAGAGATGGCGTTCTGCGACATGATGGCCGAGCGGATGGACCTGGGCCTGCTAGAGCCCCCTAATGCCTGGCTCAGCACCCTACCGGAAGAGCTAGTGAGGCGGGACCTGTGGTGCGGGACGGTCGCGGATCTGCATCGCGTGACGAGCCGCTCGTTCGTCAAACCCGCCAACGACAAGGTATTCGGCTTTGGCGTCTACGAGAAGGGCAGCGACGTACCCGTCAAATGGGTGGACCCCGCTTGCCCGATCATCGTCTCTGAGGTGGTGGCCTTCGACATTGAGGTGCGGTTCCACCTTCTGGACCACGAGATCAAAGGGGCCAGCCAATACCGTCTCGTTCAGCCGGGTGTGAATGAAGACCAAGCGGTCGCACAGGCGGTCGATTTCATCACCCCTTATTTGAAGGACCTGGACCTGCCCAGCAGTTGCGTGCTGGACGTCGGCCATATCGAAGAACGAGGTTGGGCCGTGATCGAAGCCAACCAATCCTACGCCAGCGGTGTGTACTACCAAGCGGACCCCCGCCACCTTCTGTACGCCATCCTGCGATCGTCCGGACCGCGTGGGCGGGTGCGAGAGTCCGACCGAAAGTTTCTGAGGGATCCATGACCGCTCACACGACTCGCACTGAAGAACAAAAGGTCGCGCTTGCCCAAGAGGTGATCGTCTACTTGAACGAGATCCTGGTGCTGGACCCTGCGGCAATTCACAACCTGTGCGAGAAGCGTGTTCAAGCCAATGACGCACTAACTCTTCACGAGACCACCCAGATCGGGGTTCTGGACGATGACCCTGAGAAGGTGGGGGTCGGCCTCATCGGTATCTTGAACGGGCTCGTAGGCGTGCGTGACGACCAGTGGGGCTACATCACAGCCGTCCATGGAGACGACGACAAGCTCCAACGCTTTGAGCTAACCCGGCGAGAGGGCGACGTCGAGGTCAAGGAAGAGATGCACCCTGATGTCGGGGAGCGGCCCGTGACCGATGTTGATGCCGGAATGATCATCAACGGCAACCGGAGGGCATTCGTCGAGGGTGTGCAGTACTACCTGAACGAGCTGCTGGACGACGACAGCCCACTCCACGTGATCGGCCACATCGAGAGCTTGTGCCGCGACTACGAGAAGCTGATCCGGGACGCTGTGAAGGTGTACGGGACCGATTCAGCTCCCTCACTCGTCAAGTCAGATGTAGTGGTTGATCAGCACGACATCCGGCAGCATGCCCGTTGGATTGATCGCTCAGGGCAACTCATCATCATCCGAGACAGCAACGAGAGCACGACCGCTTGGACGGATCTACGACCCGACGGAGCCAAGGGTGCTGACCGTTTCATGACTACTGCGGGCTTCAGGCGAGCCTATCGTTGGGTGCTAGACCTGTGACGGACGAGCCCGAATGCGGAGCCATTCCATTTCGTGGTGATGGCTCGATAGCCTGCGGTCTGCCGCCCCTTCATCGAGGGGTCCATCAAGCATCGAACGGCCAGCAGTTCTATCGCATCCAACCTGGCTCGTCTCAACGCCGTGAGCGACAGAAAGTGGCCCGAGTATGCCGAGAGAAGACTGTTACGCCTGCGAAGCGCTCCTGACGTTAGAGGGCAAATGCCCCAACCAAGAGTGCTCGACTCAGCCGTGCCTGCAATGCGGCAAGAAGACCTGTGACTGCCCGCCCTTAACGGCCAAGCAGAAGGTGGACCTCCGGGCGGAGCGGGACCAGAAAGCGATGGCCCAAGCCCTTACACGGGCCGCCAACGAGAGGCTCTTCCCTACCAAGAAGGAGCTGCCAACCGTACGGCAACTCAAAGCCGACATGGCGAAGCGGCCCAAGGTCCTGATGAGCGAACGACGGGCCCGGTCACAGGCTCAGTTCAACGCTATTCGCAAGATCAAGGACTAGTACGTCCGAGTCCGAGGAGCTGTCTCCTCGGACTCTCCCGCATTACCTAGGTCGCGAGAACTAGGGGGTACCGCGAGCCGCCGTCGCGTCCGACGTGGGATTCGCCGACAAGTAAAGCCCATTTCGGAGGGGCGGGCAACGCTAAAAATAGAGAGTGAGGAGGGTGGCAACGAGGAAAATCGCGAAAACGATCAGACCCATGCCGACCCCGTAGACGATGATGCCCTTCATTACGCTCCTAAAAAGCTAACTACGATCACCAACGATAACGCGATGGCACATACCACTTCGAGGGCCAGGATAGCCAGCATCTTCATGACCCCTGTATGCGACACCCCTCCCTAAAGTTCACCCTTTTCGGGAGGGTATGGGACCAGGACGATACGGTTTCTGTACTGGACGCTGCTGCTCTTCCTGTAGGGCTCCGACCAGCCACGCTCCTCTACCTTGTGGTGACAAACGTGCATCGTGTGGTAGCCACTCCCCAGCTCCACTTCCTCGAAGATGTAGAGGGGTGGGGGCTTGTAGGGACGTCCTAGCAATTCGTCGATACTCATGCCCGCACTTACACCACCGCCGGTGTACAGCGGCTCATGGACCTAAATCAAGCTAGTCAAGTTGCTGTGGACCGCATCATCGCCGACCTCTCGGACCGCCGAGGGCTCCGACAAGAATGGGACCAAATCGATAACGAGATGCAAGCTGTGATCCGTGAAGAGTGGAGGGTCATCATCGAGCAATCGTTGGCGGGGCTCCAGAACCCGTCCCCGCTCTCTCGGGACATCGCTCAGGTACTGAACCGTCACTCGGCCGAGAACGGCAGCAACACGCCGGATTTCATCCTCTCCGACTTCTTGCTGGGCTGCCTGGCCACCTACGACTCAACCCAAGCCCGTCGGGAACGCTGGTACGGCCGCACCGATGCCCCAGGCCAAAGTCCAGGTAATGAAGGGATTCTGACCCCGGTCGACACCACACCGGTGTAAGATCCTCCCATGGACATCGCCGACACCGACCAAAAGGGGCTCCTCGCCCAGGTAGAGAGCAACACTGAAATCGCCAACTGGAGCGAGAGCCGCCAAAACGAGTTCGTGTCGACGTTCCAACAGCGGTCCCGTGTCACCCGCTACATCTTGCTCGAGACGGCGGAGAAGATCTGGGAGGTGGCGCTCCGGCGACACTTCATCTCCGCCAAACACTACCGGTTCATCGTCAAAGGTCTGGTGCCCCATCGGGAGTCCTACAACCAGCGCACGAACTTCAACGACCTGAAGCAACAGCTCTTCGACAACGCCTCCCATCGCCCATACTCGGTAGGGGGACGAGATCCCCAGAGCTTGGATCTGATCGCCGACCAGCGGTCCAAGAAGATCCTCGCCAACCTGCCGCCGCTCTCCAAAGCGGTGGCAGTCGTGGACATCGAGACCAGCCGAAAGATCGACCGCAAGGCCAAGCTCGAGACGGAAGGCGAAACGCTCCGTGAGAAGCTCGAGGAGGTGTGCGGGACCATCAGTCTGAGCGCCCAAGATCCCAAGATGACGATTGGCACCTTCTTGGCGATGGTGCAAGAGCGCGAGAACGAGCGTCAGCGGTTGATCAAGCGCATGAACGTCATCGCAATAGAGGGACAGCAGCTCGAGAGCGACATCGGCAAGGCGCTGTTCGCGGGCCTTCCGGGACTGTCGGACGCTGTGGTGGACGTGATCCGCAACCACGTCGAGCAGGCGTTGGCGTTCGAAGAGACGGGCCGCCGTGTCGAGGAGCAGGTGAAGTTCGGTAACTCTTCGGCCGCTGTCGAGCTGCTACGTCACTTCGAGAAGGACGAGCTGAAGGTGTCGGACCAGGTGAAAGCTCAGTTCGACGCCGCTCTCGAAAAGCTCAAGGTAGCCGCTAAAGCGCCCAAGAAGAAGGCCACGAAAGAA
>Ga0193726_1001345_pt1 | contig 19678 bp, 17 predicted proteins | sample H2c1metaG_FD_144928 | JGI IMG/M metagenome (GOLD analysis project Ga0193726, IMG submission 144928) | Soil microbial communities from a riparian zone of the East river system, Colorado, United States - H2c1 | ecosystem: Environmental > Terrestrial > Soil > Riparian zone | place: USA: East River... | reverse complement strand
CCGCAGCGGACAAAAGCGTCACAAGCTCTCAGGATGAGGTTATCCTGAGCCTCATGGTGAGGAGCGCGGCTACGCCGCGCGTCTCGAACCATGCAATCGCGGAGGCTAGTGAACTCCCACCTGCCCGGCTTCCCAGCCCAGCATCGCCTGCTTGCGGGTGATGCCCCAGTGATAGCCGGTCAGCGCGCCGCCCTTGCCGAGCGCGCGATGGCACGGCACCACGAACGAGACCGGGTTCTTGCCGACCGCGGCGCCGACCGCGCGTGACGCCTTGGGGTTCTTGATCTTGGTCGCGATATCCGAATAGCAGACCGCGCGGCCCATCGGGATTTTCAACAGCGTCTCCCACACCCGCACCTCGAAGTCGGTGCCGATCAGGACCACGCGCAGCGGCTGATCCGCGCGCCACATCCTGGTGTCGAAGATACGCTGCGCCAGCGCGGCAGTGCCTTCGCGATCTTCCACATAGCTCGCGCGCGGCCAGCGCCGTTGCATGTCGGCAAGCGATGCCTGCTCCTCGCCGGGATCGGCGAAGGCAAGACCGGCGAGGCCCCGGCCGCTGGCGATCACGATGGCGGTGCCGAACGGCGACGGGTGAAATCCGTAAGCCAGCGTCATGCCGGCGCCGCCGTTCTTCCACTCGCCCGGCGACATCGCCTCATGGGTCACGAACAGGTCGTGCAGCCGTCCCGGACCCGAAAGCCCGGAGTCGAGCGCGGCATCGAGCACGCTGGCGGAATCGCGCAGCAAGCCCTTGGCGTGGTCGAGCGTCAGCGCCTGCATGAAGGCCTTTGGCGTCAGCCCGGCCCAGCGGCGAAACAAGTGGTGCAGCTCATCCGGCGTCACGCCGGCCGCATCCGCCATCGATTCGATGGTCGGTTGCGCGCGCCAGTGCTCCGAGATGAAGGCGATGGCGCGGCGCACCGAATCATAGTCGCGCAGCGCGGCGTTCTGGGGGCCCGGTTTTGTGAGGCGGTGCTCATTCATGGCGAGGTTCATCATGGATCTGATGTAGGCCGGGCGGGGTCTCCAAACCACCCGATTCCCGATAGCGATTCATACCACCGGATTATAGGTAGGACCACGTTTGGCGGCCTGTAGTGCTGCGGTTAAGGCTTTGGCAAAGCTTGCCTTTTCGTCGGCGCCCAGGAATCGCGCGACGGAAACCCGGCGGCCGCTCGAGACCAGATAAAGCTTTTCGATACCGAATTCCGCGTGGCATTTCTGGTCGAGCCGCACCCACAGCGGATTGAGCACCCATTCGACCACGTGGCCGCGGTGGCTCACCCGGCGCACGCGAAGTTCCGACGGCGTCACCCGGATTTCCTCGGTGGCCTTGGCGTCGCGGAAATTGATCCGGAACGCCCAGTAAATCGCCAGCACATCGAGGCCGAAAAAGCCCAACACCGGCCACGCGCCCATCAGCAGAAACGCCAGCCCGGCGGTGAAGCTGACCGCGCTGAGAAACCCCATCAGCACCAGAAAACCAGCACGGTCCAGCGAGCGGTGCGGTGTCAGCAGCGCCGAGAACAATTCCGGCTGCGCCGGTTCTGACTTGTCAAAATCGTTGCCTGCGGTCATCGCACCTCAGTATACCCGGATCATGTCGAAAATCATCCGCAGACCTCTGGCCAAATCGAAGCCCACGGCCGCTAAACCCGCCCAAAAATCGAGCAAGCGTCCCGCGGTAAGCCAGCCGCGCGATTACGCAGCGAAAAAGGCTGCGGCTAAATCGGGTCCGACGCGCGCGGCGAAGAAATCGGTCAGGGCTCCCAGGCCATGGACATCAGCCGAGGTGTACGAGGCCTTCAGCCGTTTTCGGAAAGCCAATCCGGAGCCGAAGGGCGAACTCGAACATCTCAACCCCTACACCCTGCTGGTTGCCGTCGTTCTGTCGGCGCAGGCGACCGACGCCGGCGTCAACAAGGCGACGCGCGCGCTGTTCGCGGTTGCCGACACGCCGCAAAAGATGCTGGCGCTCGGCGAGGAAAAAGTCCGCGAATACATCAAGACCATCGGGCTCTATCGCAACAAGGCGAAGAACGTCATCGCGCTGTCGGAAAAACTGATCGCCGAATTCGGCGGCGCGGTGCCGCGCACCCGCGCGGAGTTGGAATCGCTGCCGGGCGCCGGCCGCAAAACCGCCAACGTCGTGCTCAACATGGCGTTCGGCGAACACACCATGGCGGTGGACACGCACGTGTTTCGGGTCGGCAATCGAACAGGCCTGGCCCCGGGCGATACGCCACTCGAGGTGGAGCTTGGCCTCGAGCGCGTGATTCCGCCCGAGTTCATGCTGCACGCGCATCACTGGCTGATCCTGCACGGCCGCTACACCTGTCTCGCGCGCAAGCCACGCTGCGAGGTATGCCTGATCAACGATCTCTGCCGCTGGCCGGAAAAGACGGTTTGAGGCATCATCAGCGTCATACCTAACCGCATCGTCCGGCATGCGAAATCTTCTTTCGGTTGTTGTCCGGGAGAATGATCTGGAAAAAGGGGGCTCCGTTTGAGTCAGCAAGAGCAGATCCGCGCGGCGCCCGCCGCCAGTCAGGCTGGATCAACATCACCCTCGCCGGCTGCCGCTGCGGCAGCCGATGCGCCGGCGGCGCAGCCGCCGCTCGCACCACGCCATCCCTGGAGTCGCTTCGCGATTCCGCTGTTCGCCGTGCTGGCCGCGTTCGGATTCATCGTGCTGGCGACGCTGCGCTGGGACGCCTGGGTCGGCAGCGCCGTCATCCAGACCACCAACGACGCCTATGTCAGGGCCGAACTGACGCGACTGAGCAGCCGGGTCGCCGGTGAAGTGCTCGCGGTTGCCGCGAACGATTTCCAGCGCGTCAAGGCTGGCGATCTCCTGGTTCAAATCGATCCCGCCGACTACCAGGCCCAGGTGGCCCAGGCGGAGGCCGGCGTCGCCGGCGCACAGGCGGCGCTCGACAATCTCGCCAACCAAGTCGAGCTGCAATACGCCACCATTGCGCAAGGCGAGGCGCAGCAGGTGTCCGCGGCCGCTCAGGAGGTCGAGGCACGTCAGGAGCAGGAGCGGCAGCAGTCATTGACACAGACCGAAGCCGGCACCCGGCAAAAGCTGGAGCAGGCCACCGCGGGTTACGCCCGCGCGCAGGCTGATGTTCGGGCGAGCCGGGCCTTGGTCGCGGCGCAGCGTCACCAACTCGAGGTGCTCTCCGGCACCAAATTGCAGCGTGCAGCGGATCTGCAGGGCGCCAAGGCAGCGTTGGCCGCAGCCCGCCTCAAGCTCGGCTACACCAAGATCGTGGCCCCATTCGACGGCGTCGTCGGCGAGCGTCAGGTGCAGCCGGGCGACTACGTCAATATCGGAAGCAGCCTGATCAATGTCGTGCCGCTGCCAAACGTCTATGTCATCGCCAACTACAAGGAGACCCAACTCACGCAGGTGCAGCCGGGCCAGCCGGTCGACGTGACCGTCGACAGTTTCCCAAGCGAGCGATTGCATGGCCGGGTCGAGCGGATCGCGCCAGCCAGCGGATCGCAATTCGCGCTGCTGCCGCCCGACAACGCCACCGGCAATTTCACCAAGGTGGTTCAGCGCATTCCGGTTCGGATCGCGCTCGACAAGAACCAGCCGCTGCTGGAGCGGCTGCTGCCGGGAATGTCGGTCGTCACCAAAATTCACACCGGCGAAGCGGGAACCGATGGCGGAAAGTAGCGAGGCCGGACGTGACGATGGCCATGGGCCGCTCTCGCGTGGCGGCATCGCACCTCAACCGTTGTTTGCGGTCGGCGCCGTGCTGCTCGGCTCTTTCCTCGCAAACTTCGACAGCCGGCTGACCTCGGTCGGATTGCCGGACTTGCGCGGCGCTTTTTCGCTTGGCTTCGATGAAGGCGCCTGGCTCTCGACCGCGGCGATCGGCTCGCAGATCTTCATCGCGCCGGCGGTGGCCTGGCTCGCGACGGTGTTCGGTCTGGGACGCATTCTCGGCATTCCGAGCCTTGTCTATGCCCTGGTCTCGCTGGTGATCCCGTTGGTGCGCGATTACAACGCGCTGATCGTGCTCAGCATCGCCCACGGCCTGTTGCTGGGCACGTTCGTTCCGGCCACCCTGATGATCATCATCCGCAATCTGCCGATCCGGTGGTGGCTGCCGGCGATCGCGATCTATTCAATTCGGGTCGGCTTCTCGCTTGATACCAGCACGGCGCTGGTCGGCTTTTACGTCGACCATTGGGGATGGCAGTGGCTGTACTGGCAGGGCGTGATCATCGCGCCGCTGATGGGATTGATGGTCTATCTCGGGACCCCTCATGAAGAGGTCAACCGGCCGCTGCTCCGGGATGCCGACTGGGGCGGCATGCTGCTGCTGGGCACCGGCGTCTCGATGATTTATGCCGGCCTCGATCAGGGCAATCGCCTCGACTGGCTGGGATCCGGTACGGTGATGGCGCTGCTGGTGGGCGGCGGCCTGCTGTGCGTCGCTTTTCTGATCAACGAGGCGATGGTTCGCCAGCCCTGGGCCCATATCAACGTGCTGTTTTCGCGCAATGTCGGGCTCTCGCTGGTGGTCATTCTTCTCTACACGCTCACCAGCCTGTCCAATTCATCGCTGGTGCCGAATTTTCTCAGCGTCGTCGGCCAGTTGCGGCCTGAACAAACCGGCACGCTGCTGCTGGTCTATGGCGCGCTGCCGATGTTCGTGATGGTGCCGGTGTCGATCTTCCTGCTCCGGCATGTCGACCCTCGCTTCGTGCTGATCGTGGGCCTGTCCGCTTTCGCCGCGGCGAATCTATTGGGGACCCAATTGACGCATGTCTGGGCGCTCGGCGATTTCGTCCCGATCGTAATGCTGCAATCGATCGGGCAGGCGTTCACGCTGCTGCCCATTATCATCCTCGCTTTGTCCAACGCCGACCCGACCCGGGCGACGGCGTTCGCCGCCTACATCCAGATCATGCGGCTCGGCGGCGCGGAGATCGGCGTCGCGCTGATGGGAACCTGGCTGCGTGTCCGCGAGCAGATCCATTCCAACTTCATCGGGCAGCATCTGGCGAACGGCAGCGACAACGTTTCGCGCATACTCAAGCAACTGGCCGATAGTTTCGCGAGCCATGGCGCGGCGACCGCACCGGCGCGTGCGTTGGGTTCGCTCTCGGCGCTGGTGCAGCGCGAATCGAACGTGCTTGCCTATATCGACGGCTTCTGGCTGACGTTCTGGCTCGCGATCATCGCACTCGGCTTTGTGACTTTTATCACCCGTGCGCCGCCGGGACCTCTCACGCCTGTGCCGTTCGGTGCCGCACGGGCACTGATGCAGCGGTTCGGATTGTCGCGGACGTAGCGCGGGCGGATCGCATATCAACTCGCGCCACCTCGTCCTGAGGAGCCGCGCCGTTGCGCGGCGTCTCGAAGGATGGGCCTCATGGTTCGAGACGCGCGAAGACGCGCTCCTCACCATGAGGGCATCACACCGGCACGCTCGTCTTTCGCGAAGGCTCGATCAATTCCGGCCTTGGCCCGCTCAGCCGCTTGTGCATGTGAACCATGAAGGCCATGCCGAACAGCGGCGTCGCCAGATTGACGATCGGGATCGACACGAACGCCGCGATCACCAGTCCCGCGGTGAACACCAGCGCGGCATTCTGCTTGCGCATCGCCTTGGCTTCGGCGGGCGGGCGGAACCGCATCGCCGCGAGCTCGAAATATTCCCGCCCCAACAGCCATGCGGTCGCGATAAAGAACGCGATGAAGCCAGCACCGGCCACGAACACGAACGGCAGCGCGATCAGATAGACCAGGATGGTGAGCAGCGCGGTCTTGACGCCCTCGGTCATGGCGAGGCCGTACGGCAGCGCGGTGCCGGGGCGCTCCGCCGGATAATGTTCGCGCTCGACATGGTCGGCGACATCGTCGACAAACACGCTCGCCACCAGCGAGGTGATCGCGGGCATCAAGAACACCGCGCCGAACACGACGCCGAGACCGGCGGCGATCGAGACAATCCAGGCGACCACATTGAGCAGGGTGTGAAAGTTGGGACCGAGCATCGCCTCGGCCCAGACTTCGCCTGAGACCGCGAACCAGCTCAGCAGCCGCTGCAGGCCGATCGCCAGCACCACGATCAGCACCAGGGCGAGGCCAATCGACCGCCACAGGATGGAACGCATCGGCGGCGATAGGATTTGCGAAAGCGCCTTGACGGCGGCGTCGAGCATGATGGTTCTACCTCTCTCGAAAAGCCCTTGCGAGAGGTAGCCATGCGCAACGGGTTCGGCAAGAGCCGGCGCGGGCTCAAGCGTCGAGCGGTTTGCCGCGCACGTTGGGGCCGAAGGTGCCGATCGCGACAATCACGACCACCATCGCTGTCGTAATCAGGCCGAACACGCCGCCGACGCCGGCCTCGCGCAGCACATAGGCGACGATGAAGCCGGAGAAGGTCGCGCTGACCCGGCTCATGGAATACACGAGACCCGACGCCCGCGCGCGGATCGAGGTCGGGAACACCTCGGTCTGATAGGCGTGATAGGCATACGACATGGTCATGTTGGAAGCGGTGATCAACACCCCGCACAGGATCAGGAACGCCGGCTGCTCGAATTGCGAGAATGCCACCCCGAATACCGCGATCGCCACCGCCGCGCCGCAGATGATCCATTTGCGCTCCAACCGGTCAGCGAAGCTTGCCGCCAGCAACGGCGCAATCGGGTAGGCGAACGCGATGATGAAGGAATACTGCAGGCTCTTGGTAACGGTGATGCCCTTCTCGACCAGCAGCGCCGGTACCCAATTGGCGAAGCCGTACACGCCGAAGGCCTGACAGAGATTGAAGATCATGAACATCACGACAAGCGAGAGGTACGGCGGTTTGAACAGCTCCGCGTAGCCGGCTTTCGCGGCCACCCGCGCTGGCAACACATCCGCTGCTCGCTTCGCGGGCGCATAGGCGGTGCCGGCCGAGGTTTCGAGCATCGAGAGAATTTTGGCGGCCTCCTCGGCTCTGCCATGACGCGCCAGCCAGAGCGGGCTTTCCGGCACGTACAGCCGCAAGATCCAGATCACCATGCTGCCGGCGGCGCCGATCAGCACCACCCAGCGCCAGCCATCGATGCCGTAAGGCGACAGCGGCACCAGCCACCACGCGAGCGCCGCAACCACGGGGACCGCGGTGAACATCACGGCTTGATTGACTGCGAAGGCGCGGCCGCGCATCCAGCTCGGCACCAGCTCGGTGATATAGGCGTCGATGGTGATGATCTCGACGCCGATGCCGATCCCGGCGATGAATCGCCACAGCAGCACGCCCTCGGACGTGGTCTGGCACGCCATCGCCACGGATGCTGCGGTGTAGCCGAGCAGCGCCCAGGTGAAGATCGACCGCCGTCCGAACCGGTCGGCCAGAAACCCAAGGAAGAACGTGCCGACGAACAGCCCGGCAAAGGTCGCCGCGACGAACGCGCCTATCCCTGAAAAGCCGAAAAAGGCCTGCGTGGTGGTGGTGAGCAATCCGCTGCGGTTGAGGCCCGGCGCGATGTAGCCGGTAAAGAACAGGTCGTAGACCTCGAACCAGCCGCCGAGCGACAGCAGAATCACAAGCCGCCACAGATAGGATGAAGCGGGCAGGCCTTCGAGCCGCCGTGATATCTCGTCCGGTCCGCCGCGCGCGGCCGCGGCAAGGTCAAGCCCGGTATCGATGCCGATGGCGCTCATGGAATCCTCCCCCGAAGGCCCGCGGAGGCTGATCCAGCGGGCTCGTTCTGTTTCCGGTCATTTTTCTATTGAAAATGTACCGGATGGATCATGTTTGGCTGTTATGAGCCAGAAATCCAGACGAACATATCGATAACAACGTTCGACATATTCGATACCGCGTGTTGGTTGCGCTGTTCGTAAACCGCTATGAAATACCGGAGCTGGCGCGAATCCATGGGTAGAGGAACTTCAAATCGGCGGCATTAGCGTTCTAGAGGGGAGAACGCACTATTCGCCGGATTATATTTTTCAGATAGCGCATGGAAGCCTAGTGTGGGGCTCAGCCGCCGACCGAAAGAACACGGGAGATAATGATGACCGGGACGGGACTGCCCCTGGCGGGCGTGAGGGTGGTCGAAATGACCCATATGGTGATGGGTCCGACCTGCGGCATGATTCTGGCGCAGCTCGGCGCCGATGTCATCAAGGTCGAGCCGCCTGCCGGTGACAAGACCCGCAGCCTTGGCGGGATGGGAATCTCGTTCTTCCCGCTGTTCAATCGCGGCAAGCGCAGCGTCGTTCTCGACTTCGCGAAAGCGGAGGACCGCGAGACGATGGACCGACTGCTGGCCAGCGCCGACGTATTCCTGGAAAATTTCCGCGACGGCCAGCTGGAAAAGCAGGGGCTCGGCGCCGATGAACTGCGGCGAAAATATCCTCATCTGATTGTCGCCGGACACAAAGGCTTTTTGTCCGGCCCCTACGAGCATCGCCCGGCGCTCGACGAGGTCGTGCAGATGATGTCGGGCCTCGCCGCCATGACCGGCACCAGCGAAAAACCGCAGCGGGTCGGCTCGTCGGCGAACGACATCATGGGCGGCATGTTCGGGGTGATCTCGATTCTCGCAGCGCTCTACCAGAAGCGCAGCGGCGCCAGCGGCGCCGACATTCGTATCGGGCTGTTTGAAAACTGCCTGTTCCTGGTGGCCCAGCATATGGTCGAGTACGAGATGACCGGCGTGAAGCCACGTTCGATGCCGGAGCGCGAGCACGCCTGGCCGATCTACGATATTTTCGAGACCGCGGGCGGCGAACGCATTTTCATCGGCGTCGTCACCGAAGGCCATTGGCAGAGTTTTTGCCGCGAGTTTTGTCTGTCGGAATTTTTGGACGATCCCACGTTGCGCACCACCACCGACCGGATCCTGGCGCGCTCGAGGATCATTCCGCGCGTGACCGAAGTGATCAAGCACTGCAACGCCGCGGAGCTTTCGGCAAAACTCGACCGGCTCAATATCTGCTTCTCGCCGATCAATCGCCCGGAAGATCTGTTTGGCGATCCGCACGTGTTGCGCCCCGGCGGGCTTGTCAATAACGTCAATGCCAATGGAGAGGCGTTCCGCGTTCCCGCGCTCCCGATCGAGTGGAACGGTGCGAGCATCGGCGAAGGACTGAGAGTGCCGGCGCTCGGCGCTGATACATCTGCCGTTCGTGCCGAGCTCGATGGGCAGGATTTTTCTCCAACCGGCAAAGCCGCTGTGAGGCTCGCATGACCCGCGTTCAAGACGTTTATCCCGACAGCAAAGTAAGTTTGCGCGAGGTTGGCTTGCGGGATGGCCTGCAACTGGTGAAGACGTTTCCGTCGACGGCGGCGAAGCAGCGCTGGGTCCGCGACGAATACGGCGCCGGCGTGCGGCATTTCGAGGTCGGCTCTTTCCTGCCGGCGTCGACGTTTCCGCAGTTCGCCGACGTGCGCGATATCGTCCGCACCATCGCGTCACTGCCGGGTGCGCATGGCGTGGCGCTGGCGCTCAATGAACGCGGCGTCAACGAAGCGCTGGCGTCAGGCGTTGCTGAAATTGCGTCGGTGGTCTCAGCCACCGAGGAGCACAGCCACGCCAACGCCAACCGGTCGCGCGATCAGGCCATTGCCAACGTCAAAAGGCTTTGCGAGTTGCGCGATGCAAGTTCGCACAAGCCGATCGTCAATGCCGCAATCTCGATGGCGCTGGGATGTTCGATCGCGGGTCCGGTAGACCCGAAGGAAGTGATCAAGCTCGCCGAAAAATGTCTTGAGGCCGGCGTCGATTTCGTCGCGGTCGCCGATACCGTCGGCTATGCCGGCCCGAAGCAGGTGGGCGAATTGACCAGGGCGATCGTGAACATGTCTGGCACGAAACCGGTGTGCGTTCATCTGCACGACACGCGGGGAATGGGCATTGCGAACGCATCGGCAGCACTCGATGCCGGCGCGCGCATCCTCGACGGTTCGCTCGGCGGCCTCGGCGGTTGCCCGTTCGCGCCCGGCGCCACCGGCAACGTCGTGTTCGAGGACCTGGTGTTTCTATGCGAGAGCAAGGGATTTGCCACCGCTATCGATATCGAGAAACTGATCGCGGTGCGCTCGATCCTGCGATCGGAAATGCCGAATGAAGCGCTCTACGGCGGGCTGGCCCGCGCCGGGCTGCCCGACAAAAAAGCCAGCGTGGCCGCCTGACATCCGAAAGCCGTCAGCGTCGGACGGTCATCCGTCGGCATTGGCTACAGCCGCTTCGTTCCGAAGCTTCGGTTGAGGCTTTTGCCAGACATCATGCAGCGCCATGCCGCCGGCCATCGCGGCCGCGAAGGCGATGATGCCTGGCGACAGCGTCGCGAGGCTTTCCAGGACCGGCCCTGGGCACAAGCCAACGAGCCCCCAGCCGATACCGAACAATGCCGCCCCAACGATAAGCGGCGAGTCGATCTCGCGCTTGGTCGGCCAGAAACTTCGCGCCGTAAGCAGGGGCCGCGAGCGGCCATTGGCCAGCATGAAGCCGGGAGTCGAGACGGCGAGTGCTGCGACCATCACCACGGCAAGGCTTGGATCCCAGGCTCCGAAGATATCAAGAAAGCCCAAAACCTTGGTGGGCTGGACCATTCCAGAAATCAGCAGACCGGCGCCGAATATCAATCCGCAAAAAAGAGATGCGATCATCGGCATGGCTCAGCCTCCCAACACGTGACGGGTGATAGCAACCGTCGCGATCGCCGTCAGCATGAAGATGACGGTTGCCGCGATGGAACGAGCCGACAGCCGCGCCACGCCGCAGATGCCATGGCCCGAGGTGCAGCCGCCTCCGAGCCTGGTGCCGAAACCAACCAGCAGGCCGGCTGCGATAATGACAATCCAGCTTGCCGGCAATTTCGGGGTTGGCATTGCATGCCCGATCCAGGCGGCCATCAGCGGCGCCAGAATGAGCCCTGCGATGAAGGCGATGCGCCAGCCTTTGTCGTCATTGCCGAAACCGAGGAGGCCGCCGAATATGCCGCTGATGCCGGCGATCCGGCCGGTCAGCAGCATCAGCAGGACGGCGGACAGCCCGATCAGGCCGCCACCGATTGCCGCCGAAAGCGGGGTAAAATTCTCCATGACGCTTACTCCACAGATCGCAGGCGCACGATCTCCGATGCCCCCGGCCGACTAAATCATAGACGGGTCACGCGCAGCCGCAATGCGTTGCCAACCACGCTCACCGAAGACAGCGCCATCGCTGCGGCGGCGATGATCGGCGACAGCAGGATGCCGAAATGGGGATAGAGAATACCTGCGGCAATCGGGATGCCGGCGGCGTTGTAGATGAACGCGAAGAACAGGTTCTGCCGGATGTTGCTCATGGTCGCCTGCGACAGCCGGCGCGCGCGAACGATGCCACCCAGATCTCCCCCCAGAAGCGTTATGCCCGCACTCTCCATCGCAACATCGGTGCCGGTGCCCATCGCGATTCCGACTTCCGCCGCCGCCAACGCCGGCGCATCGTTGACGCCGTCTCCGGCCATGGCGACGACGCGGCCGGCCTTCTGCAGCCTCGCGACCACCGCACTCTTCTGATCCGGAAGCACTTCCGCCTCGACATCTGATATCCCGAGCTTTCGTGCCACCGCGTTCGCCGTGGTCCGGTTGTCTCCGGTCAGCATGATGACCTTGATGCCTTCCGCCGCCAGTGCCTTCAGGGCATCCGGTGTCGACGGCTTGACCGGATCGGCGATGGCGAAGAGCCCGGCCAGCTTTCCGTCGACCGCGATATTGATGACGGTAGCGCCCTCGCCGCGCAGACGCTCACCTTGTTCTTCCAGGAACCGGGTTTCGATGCCGAGCGATGTCAGGAAGTTGGCATTGCCCAGAACAACGGTCTTGCCGTAGACCTTGCCGGTGGCGCCCTTGCCGGTCGGCGAGTCGAACTCTTCCACTTTGCCCAAATCGAGATTGCGCTCCTTGGCGGCCCGCACGACCGCGTCCGCGAGCGGATGTTCGCTGGCGCGCTCGACGCTCGCCGCCAGCCGCAGAATATCGGCCTCCTGAAATCCGCCGGCAGCAACGATCGAGACCACCTTGGGCTTGCCCTCGGTCAGTGTTCCCGTCTTGTCGACCACCAGCGTGTCGATCTTCTCCATGCGCTCCAGCGCTTCGGCATTCTTGATCAGCACGCCGGCCTGGGCGCCGCGTCCGACGCCCACCATGATCGACATCGGGGTGGCGAGGCCGAGCGCGCAGGGGCAGGCGATGATCAGCACGCTGACGGCGGCGACCAGACCGAACGCCATCCGCGGTTCCGGGCCGAACATTGCCCAGGCGCCAAAGGCGATGAGTGCCACGACAATGACGGTCGGCACGAACCAGCCGGCGACCTGATCGGCCAGCCGCTGGATCGGCGCGCGCGAGCGTTGCGCCTCCGCCACCATCTTGACGATCTGCGAAAGCAGGGTGTCGCGCCCGACCTTGTCGGCGCGCATCACGAAACTGCCGGATTGATTGAGCGTGCCTGCGATCACCTTGCCGCCGGTCTCTTTTGTCACTGGCATGGATTCGCCGGTCACCAGGGATTCATCGAGCGCCGAGCGGCCTTCAAGGATGACGCCGTCGACCGGCACTTTTTCTCCCGGCCGGACGCGCAATTTGTCGTCAACCTTCAGACTGTCGATCTCAACCTCGTGGTCGGCGCCGTTATTGTCGACAAGGCGGGCAGTTTTGGGCGCCAATTGCAACAGCGCCTTGATGGCGCCGGAAGTGGCCTCGCGGGCACGCAACTCCAGAACCTGGCCCAGAAGAACGAGGACCGTGATCACCGCGGCGGCCTCGAAGTAGACCGAAACGGCGCCGCCGTGCCCGCGGAAGGTTGCCGGAAAAATACCGGGTGAGATGGTGCCGACCAGGCTGTAGCCATAGGCCACGCCGGTGCCCATCGCGATCAGGGTGAACATGTTGAGGTTGCGCGTGACCAGCGATTGCCAGCCGCGCACGAAGAACGGCCAGCCAGCCCAGAGGACAACAGGTGTGGCGAAGGCCAGCTGAATCCAGTTCGACAGCGTCTGATCGATTAAGCCGTGGCCGCCGACCAGGTGGCCGCCCATTTCCAGAACGACTGGCGGCACCGAGAGCACGAGGCCGATCCAGAACCGGCGCGTCATATCAGCGAGTTCGGGATTGGGTGGCGCGTCGAGGCTCGCGACCTCAGGCTCCAGCGCCATGCCACAGATCGGGCAGCTTCCGGGACCGACCTTTCGGATCTGCGGATGCATCGGGCAGGTATAGATTGTGCCCTCCGGTACGGCGGCTTTGGGCTTGCTGTCGTCGAGATATTTTTGCGGATCGGCGGCGAATTTAGTCTGGCAGCCCGCCGAGCAGAAATGAAAAGTCTCGCCGCGGTAATCGAACCGGTGCTGGCTGGTCGCGGGGTCGACGGTCATGCCGCAGACGGGGTCGCGCACGGTCGCGTTGCCGTCGGAATGATGGTCGCCATGGCCATGGCCGGCGTGATCGTTGCCCCCGCCGCAGCAACCGGGCTTCGCCGTTTCCGCCAGGGGAGCGGCCGTTGCTTTGGATGCGCAGCCGCAGCCGGACCCCTTTGAAGCGCCGCCTGCGTTTGCGTTTCCGGCTTCGGTCATCGAACTCTCCAGCGCGCCACTTGCAACCCGTACCCTGTAGGGGTATATAGGGCGGATGCGAAAAGACATCAAGACATCCTGCCAAAAACGCCTGAGCCGGATCGAGGGCCAGGTCCGCGGCCTGTCCAAAATGGTCGACGAGGATCGCTACTGCATCGATATCGTCACGCAGATATCGGCGGTTCGAGCCGCGCTCCGGCGCGTCGAGGAAGAGGTGTTGAAGGATCACGTGTCGCATTGCGTCGAACACGCGATCACCAGCGGCAGCAAGACCGATCAGCGGGAAAAGATAGCGGAACTGATGGCCGTGATTGGCCGGTCGGACAGGTAATCCGGGCTTTAACGCGGGTTTTTCAGCATTAATGCCGATCAATTCCGGTCGGACGGAATCCATGATATGAAACGCCGGTCGCCTTGCTATTGCCACCAGCTTGCGAGAATCTAGCTCCGTGAACCGAAACTTTACCATACGCCGGCTGCTCGCGATCCTTGTGATCGCCGGTCTTGCGTTGGCCCCGGTTTCCCGGCCCGTCATGGCGGAAATGTCCTCCGACGCGTCGATGCAGGCGATGGCGGATGAGATGTCTGCTGCGGAGACCACGGACGAGATGGCAGGCGACATGCCGTGCTGTCCGTCGAAGGCCCCGGCGCCGGTCGGTTGCGACAAGTGCGTGTTCATGGCGGCCTGTACGTCCCTGGGCTTCGTCGGCATGCCGAGCGCCGTGGTCCTTCCGTTTCTCACTGCTTCGGGCGACGTCGCTTCCCTGCAGAACGATTCATGGCCCGAGGGCCTCGGCCATCCACCTCCCGAACATCCGCCTCGAACTCTGGTCTGAACGGCGTCACGACGCCGTTTGCTGCCGCGCGACTTGATCGCGCGGATCGACGCATGACGCCTTGCGGCAGGACCATGACTTCAGAGGAACTCAAAATGAAGAAACTTCACATCCCGCGCGCCCTCCGGGCAGCGCTGATCGGCATCGCTGTGATCGGTTCAGTTGGAATCGCGCGCGCCGACATCAAGGACTATGAATTCAAGCTGATCGAGCCGACGATCGCCGTCGGCAAAGACAAGGTCGTCACGGTCCAGCTGGTCAACAAGAAGACCGGAAAACCAGTGCCTGATGCGGTCATCTTTGCCACCCGTCTCGACATGGCGCCGGACGGCATGCCGGAGATGGCCACCAAGATCGTGCGGGAGCCGGGCGGTGAGCCGGGCAGCTACCGCTTCAAGGCGGCCTTCGGGATGGAAGGCAGGTGGCAGCTTTCCCTTGGCGCCAAGGTTCAAGGCGAGACCGGCACGGTCGAAAGCAAGCTTGTCATCACGGCGCAAAAGTGAAACGCGCCGTCCTCGCGGGCGTCGCCGTCGCCGCTGTGATAGCGGCGGCGGGTGGCGCATTCATCGGTGTTCGCGGGCACCTTCATTCGGAGTCAGCCGCGGCGCTTGTTGCGCCCGCGGCTGCGCAGACCAGCGACGATCCGGTCTACTATCAGGACCCCGACGGGCGTCCGTTCTATTCGCTGACGCCGAAGAAAACGGCGGACGGACGGGACTACCGGGCCGTGCCGGCCAGCGCGGATCTCAGCTTCGACGAAGAGCCGGCCGCTGCTCCCGCAACCACGGTGGCCGCTGACCGCAAGATCAAGTTCTACCGCAATCCGATGGGGCTGGCCGATACCTCGCCAACTCCGAAGAAGGATTCGATGGGGATGGACTACATCCCCGTTTACGAGGATGAGGACACCGACGATGGCGCCGTCAAGCTTTCTCCGGGGAAAATCCAGCGCACCGGCGTCAAATCCGAATCCGCAGCTCCGCGCGTGATCCGTACGGCAGTTCGAGTGCCCGGCACTATTCAACTCGACGAACGCCGCATCTCAGTCATTTCGATGAGATCGGAAAGCTGGGTCCAAAGGATCGCCGATGTCACCACCGGCACCCGGGTCAGCAAAGGCCAACCCTTGATGGAAATCTATAGCCCGTTGGTTTCCTCGGCTTCCGCCGAATACATTGCCACCATCAATTCGAAGACCACGGGCGGCAGCGGGACTTACGGGCGCGGCTCGCGGCAGCGGTTGATGAATCTCGACGTTCCTGATGCAGCGATCGTCGCCATGGAAAAGACCGGCTCGGTTCCGATCGCCATCCAGTGGTTGGCGCCGCGCGACGGCCTCGTGCTGGAGCGCAATGCGACCGAGGGGATGCGGGCGCAGCCTGGCGACGTCTTGTTCCGCGTCGCGGACACATCCGTTGTCTGGGCACTCATTGACGTGGCGGAGCGCGATCTGGGCGCTCTTTCGGTCGGTCAGCCGGTCGTTATCCGGGCGCGCGGCCTTGCCGGCCGCGAGTTCACCGGAAACATCAATGTGATCTATCCGCAGCTGAACCGCGAGACGAGAACCGCCCGCGTCAGGGTTGAACTGGCGAATCCCGATGCGGCATTGCTTCCGGATATGTATGTCGACGCGGAGATCGACACCGGCAGTCCGCAGCCTGTGCTCGCCGTTCCGGAAAGCGCCATCCTCGATACCGGCAGCCGTCAGGCGGTATTCATCGAGAAGGGGCAGGGGCGCTTCGAGCCACGTGACGTGAAGCTTGGCCACCGCGGCGGCGGTTATGTCGAAGTGCGCGAGGGCGTCACCGAAGGCGAACCCGTCGTCGTCTCGGCCAACTTCCTGATTGACGCCGAGAGCAATCTGAAGGCCGCTTTAAAGGGCTTCTCGGACGCGGGAGCACAGCAATGATCCCCCGCCTCATCGCCTGGTCGGCGCGCAATTTGCTGCTGGTGTTTTTCGGCGCCGGCTTCGCCGCCGCGGCCGGCATCTATGCGCTCGCGCATCTGCCGCTCGACGCCATCCCCGATCTCTCCGACACCCAGGTCATCGTCTACACGGAATATCCGGGTCAGGCGCCGCAAGTGATCGAGGATCAGGTCACCTATCCGCTGACGACGGCAATGCTCACCGTGCCGCGATCGAAGGTGGTGCGGGGATTTTCGTTCTTCGGCGTTTCGTTCGTCTACGTCATCTTCGAGGACGGCACCGACATCTACTGGGCCCGTTCGCGAGTGCTTGAATTCCTCAACGGCGCGGCGTCCCGCTTGCCGGCCAGCGTGACGCCGACGATGGGTCCGGACGCCAGCGGCGTCGGATGGGTCTACCAATACGCCGTGATCTCAAAAGAGCTGAATCTATCGGACACGCGGGCGATTCAGGACTGGAACCTGAAATTCGCACTTGCCAAGGCGGAGGGCGTTGCCGAGGTCGCAAGCGTCGGCGGCTTCGTCCGCCAGTACAACGTCATCCTCGATCCGCAGCGGATGCGCGATCTCGGCATCACCATGCCGAAAATGCGCGATGCGATCCGCGCCAGCAATGCCGATGTCGGCGGCCGCACCGTCGAGCTCTCGGAGTTCGAGTATGTCATCCGCGGCAAGGGTTATCTCAAGGGCATCAACGATCTCGGCAACATCGTGCTGAAGACCAGCAACGGCACGCCGGTGCTGCTGCGCGACATCGCCCGCGTCGAATTGGGTCCGGATGAGCGGCGCGGCATTACCGAATTGAACGGAGAGGGCGAGGTCGCCAGCGGCATCGTGCTGCAACGCTTCGGCGTCAACGCGCTCGACGTCATCGACAACGTGAAAAAGCGCTTCAAGGAAATCGCCAGCAGTCTGCCGAACTCGGTTGAAATCGTCCCGGTCTATGATCGTTCCAACCTGATCAACGCGGCGATTGAAACCCTCAAGCACACGCTGCTCGAGGAAAGCGTCGTGGTGGCGATGGTCTGCATCGTCTTCCTCTTGCATTTCCGCAGCGCGCTGGTGGCGATCATCATGCTTCCGGTCGGTATATTGATGGCGTTCGGAACCATGAAGCTGCTGGGTCTCGGCGCCAACATCATGAGCCTTGGCGGCATTGCCATCGCCATCGGCGCCATGATCGATGCCGCCATCGTCATGATCGAAAATGCCCACAAGCATCTTGAGCGGGCTGAACCGGGGCGCTCGCGGGTCGAGGTCCTGATTGAAGCTGCCTCCGAAGTCGGGCCGGCGCTGTTTTTCAGCCTGCTGATCATCACCGTCTCGTTCATGCCGATCTTCACTCTGGAATCGCAGGAGGGACGGCTGTTCAGCCCGCTGGCGTTCACCAAGACCTTTTCGATGGCTGCGGCGGCCTTGCTGTCGGTGACGCTGGTGCCGGCGCTGATGATCGTCTGCGTCCGCGGCCGAATCGTCCCGGAGCACAAGAATCCGATCAACCGTTTTCTGATCTGGGTCTATCGGCCGGTGATCGCGGGCGTGATGCGCGCCAAGGTGCTGACGATCCTTGCTTCGCTGGCGATTCTCGCGGTCACGATCTGGCCTGCGCGACAGTTGGGCAGCGAGTTCATGCCGAGCCTGAATGAAGGCACGCTGCTCTACATGCCCACGACATTGCCTGGCATTTCGGTGACCAAGGCTGCGGAACTGTTGCAGATGCAGGACAAGATCATCCGGTCGTTTGCGGAGGTGGCATCGGTGTATGGCAAGGCCGGTCGCGCCTTGACCGCTACCGATCCCGCACCTTCGGAAATGTTCGAAACAATTGTCAACCTGAAGCCGAAGCAGGAATGGCGGCCCGGAATCACGCTGGAGAGCCTGACCGCCGAGATGGACCGCGCACTGCAATTCCCGGGTGTTTCCAATGCCTGGACCATGCCGATCAAGGCGCGCATCGACATGCTGTCGACGGGCATCCGCACGCCGATCGGGGTCAAAGTGATCGGCAGCGATCTGGTCGAGATCGACAAGCTTGCGAAGCAGATCGAGCAGGTTCTCAAGACCGTGCCGGGAACGTCGTCGGCCTACGCGGAACGCGCGCTCGGTGGCTACTATCTCGATGTGACGCCGGATCGCGCGGCCTTGGCCCGCTATGGCATCATGGTTCAGGACGTTCAGGACGTCATCGGTACCGCGCTCGGCGGTCAAACCGTAACCACGACGGTGGAGGGGCGCCAGCGGTTCAGCGTCAACATGCGCTATCCCCGCGACCTGCGCAGTAACGCCCAGGCCATCGCCAGCGATGTCCTGGTCCCGATGCCGAACGGCGGCGCGGTGCCGTTGGGCGAGGTGGCCAGGATCGCACCGTCGCGCGGTCCGACATCGATTCGCACCGAGAACGGACAGCTCGCCGTCTACATCTATGTCGATATTCGCGATCGCGATCTCGGCGGCTACGTCGCCGACGCGCAAGCTGCGGTGAAGGCAAGCATTCAGTTCCCGGCAGGTTGCTATGTCGTATGGAGCGGACAGTTCGAATACCTTGAGCGCGCGGCGGCGCGTCTGAAGATCGTGGTGCCGGTCACGCTGCTGATCATCTTTCTGCTGCTGTATCTCAACTTCCGCTCGTTCGCCGAGACGATGATCGTCATGCTCTCGCTGCCATTCGCGCTGGTCGGAGGAATCTGGCTGATGTGGTGGCTCGGCTTCAATCTTTCAGTGGCCGTCGTGGTCGGTTTCATCGCACTCGCCGGCGTCGCAGCCGAAACCGGCGTGGTTATGCTGATGTACCTCAATCATGCCCTGGCGGAGGTCAGAGCCCGGCGCGAGGCCGAAGGTCGCGCACTGACCCGACACGATCTTTATGCCGCCATCATGGTAGGTGCTGTCGAACGGGTGCGGCCGAAGATGATGACGGTGGTTGCCATCATGGCTGGCCTGCTGCCGATCATGTGGAGTACCGGTACCGGCTCCGAAATCATGCAGCGGATTGCGGTCCCCATGATCGGCGGCATGATCTCCTCCACGTTGCTGACGTTGATTGTGATTCCGGCAATCTATGGATTGGTGAAGGAGAGAAGCCCGAGTTCCAACCGCAGCGCCGACGACGCGCCGGGCGTGAAGCGCGGGCAGGTCGAACCGAACACCGCACCGGCAGGTCAATGATGACAGGCGAAGACTAGTACTGACTATGAGAGATACGTGAGTCGCTTGCTGCCCATGCTTCGAGACGCTCGCGTCGCTCGCTCCTCAGCATGAGGTTGTTGTGTTTCAACAAGTTAGACCTCATCCTGAGGAGGCCGCGAAGTGGCCGTCTCGAAGGATGGGC
>Ga0193726_1001344_pt1 | contig 19679 bp, 22 predicted proteins | sample H2c1metaG_FD_144928 | JGI IMG/M metagenome (GOLD analysis project Ga0193726, IMG submission 144928) | Soil microbial communities from a riparian zone of the East river system, Colorado, United States - H2c1 | ecosystem: Environmental > Terrestrial > Soil > Riparian zone | place: USA: East River... | reverse complement strand
CCGGCCAAAAGATCGAAGGAATCGGTGACGTTTTCCGACGGCCGCACCGATTCCTTCGATCTTTTGGCCGGCTTCGACGGCATACGTTCGACGACGCGACAACATTTGTTCGGAACAGCATTCGTACCGCGGCCATCGGGTTACGGCGCCTGGCGCGTGCAAGTGCCGCGGCCGGCTTACGTGCGCGGCATGGAATTCCTGCAAGGCGTCGGCAGCAAGACCGGCGCCATGCCGCTCAGCGATAATCTCATGTACGTCTTCCACATCCGCCCCGAGGCGCCCGACGCCGTTTTCAAGCGCGAGGACTATGTCGATCTGTTCAAAGCGCGGCTCGCCCGATATGGCAGCTACGTTACCGAAGTCGCGGCTGCACTCGATGCCGATTCCGACATCGTCTTCAGCACGATCGAACCGATCCTGGTGCCGTGGCCGTGGTTCCGCGGCCGCGTCGTCATCGGCGGCGATGCCGCGCACACCTCGCCGCCGCATCTCACCCAAGGCGCGGCCATGGCCGCGGAGGACGGCTGGGTATTGGCGCGCGAAATGCTTACCGGCGACGGTTCGGTCGAGGCGCGGCTGATGCGCTATTCGCAAATGCGTTATGCGAGAAGCGCCTTCGTCTATTCGTTCTCGTATCAATGGATGCTGGACGAGCAATCGGTTCGCACGCCGGCCGATCTGGCCGCGGCGCGATTGGAGCTGGCGATGAACGCGTCGACGCGCATCGGCGCCAGCGATCGCATTCTCAACAGCTGCGTTATCTAGCTTTTCAATGCTGCAATATCTTCGACAGGAACAGCTGCGCCCGGTCGCTGCGCGGCTTGCCGAAAAAGTCGGCGGTCGGCGCGTCCTCGACGATCTCGCCCTTGTCCATGAACACGACACGGTGGGCGACCTTGCGCGCAAAACCCATTTCGTGCGTCACCACGATCATGGTCATGCCGTCCTTGGCGAGCGCCACCATGACGTCGAGGACTTCTTGAATCATTTCCGGGTCGAGCGCCGAGGTCGGCTCGTCGAACAGCATGGCGATCGGGTCCATGGCGAGCGCACGCGCAATGGCGACGCGCTGTTGCTGGCCGCCGGATAGCTGTCCGGGAAATTTGTCGGCATGCACGCGCAAACCGACGCGGTCGAGCAGGCGCATGGCGTTGTCGGCGGCTTCCTTGTCGTCGCGGCGCAGCACTTTGACCTGCGGCAGCGTCAGATTGCGCATGACGGAGAGGTGCGGGAACAGCTCGAAATGCTGAAACACCATGCCGATCCGCGCCCGCAATTTGGGCAGGTCGGTTTTGGCATCGCCGACCGAGATGCCGTCGACGACGATGCGGCCTTGCTGGAACGGCTCAAGCCCATTGACGCATTTGATCAGCGTCGACTTGCCCGAGCCGGAAGGTCCGCAGACCACGACGACCTCGCCCTTGGCAACCTCGGCCGAGCAGTCCTTGAGCACCTGCGTCGGCCCGTACCACTTGCTGATGGCGTCGATCTTGATCACGGCGTTCAACGGATAATGGCGATGCGGCGTTGCAGGTGCGCCACCGTGCGGGAGGCGGCGAGCGAGATGACGAAATAGACGACGGCGGCAAACGTGTACATCTCGACCAGGCGTCCGTCGCGCTCCGCCACCTTGGAAGCGGCGCCGAGGAAATCGGTGACCGAGATCACGTAGACCAGCGACGTATCCTGAAACAGGATGATAGTCTGCGTCAGCAGCACCGGCACCATGTTGCGGAACGCCTGCGGCAGCACGATGTAGCCCATCGTGGTCGGGTAGGTCATGCCGAGCGCCTGCGCGGCGGCCATTTGGCCGCGCGGGATCGACTGAATGCCGGCGCGCATGATCTCGCAGAAGAACGCGGCCTCGAACAGCGTAAACGTCACGAGGCAAGACGCGAAAGCGCCGACTTGGAGCGGCTGCGCCGACCGCGTGATCCACTGACCGATATAGGGCACCAGGAAATAGAACCAGAAAATCATCAGCACGAACGGCACCGAGCGCATCAGGTTGACGTAAGCGGCGGCCGGCAGCGTCAGGACCGCGGTGCTCGAGAGCCGCATCAGCGCCAGCAGCGTGCCGATCACGATGCCGCCGAAGGTCGCCAGCGCGGTCAGCAACAGCGTGAACGTCATGCCCTGGTAGAACAGGTAGGGCAGCGAGCGCCAGATCACGTCGAAGTCGTAATTGGCAAACATCAGCTCAATGTCCTGGGCTCAGTGTCCCGCGGCCGGCGCCTTGAAACCGAGATAGCCCGGCACCGCAACGCGGCGCTCGACGACGCGCATGGCGAAGGTGACGACGATATTGATGACGATGTAGATGATCGTCGCGGCGGTGAATGCCTCGAACACCTGGAACGAGAATTCCTGCATGGCGCGGGCGCGGGCGGTCAATTCCATCAACCCGATGGTCAGCGCCACCGCGCTGTTCTTGATGGTGTTGAGCAGTTCCGACGTCAGCGGCGGCATGATGATGCGATAGGTCATCGGCATCAGCACATAGACGTAGGTCTGCGGCAGCGTCAGCCCGAGCGCAAGCGCGGCTTGGCGCTGGCCGCGCGGCAAGCTCAAAATCCCGGCGCGCACCTGCTCGGCGACGCGCGCCGACATGTAGAGCCCGAGCGCGACCACCGCGGTGTAAAAGGAGGCGTTCGGCAGTTGCTTGAGCCAGGTGCCGAAAGCGTGCGGCACGATCTCCGGCACCACGAAGTACCACAGAAACATCTGGACCAGGAGCGGAACGTCGCGGAACAGCTCGACATAGACGTTGCCGAAGCGCACCGCGGCGGCAAACGGCATGGTGCGCAGCGCGCCGACCAGCGATCCCAATGTCAGCGCGATGATCCAGGCGCAGGCAGCGGTCGCCAGCGTCCAGCCGGTGCCGAGCAAGAGCGTCTGGAAATAGCTATGGATGCCGTCGGGAGAAAGCTCCCAGAAGATGGCCCAGTTCCAGTGATAGTTCACGCCCTAGCGTCCGCGCCGGACGGCGCTCACTGGGCGTACCACGCGGGATCGCCGCTATCGGTCGGACTGGCGATGACCTTCTTGAACGGCGCGCTCATCGGCAGGTTGAGGTTGACGCCCTTGGGCGGTATCGGCTTGAGGAACCACTTGTCGTAGATGGCGTTGATCGCGCCGCTCTTGTAGGTGGCCGTCATCGCCGCATCGACCACGGTCTTGAACGGCGCATCGTCGCGGCGCAGCATGATGCCGTAGGGCTCGACCGACAGCGCATCGGCCGATATCACGTAGTCGCCCGGCGTCTTCGAGGTGGCGACGAGACTGTAGAGCAGAATGTCGTCCATCACGAAAGCCGCGGCGCGATCGGTCTCCACCATCAGAAATGCCTCGGCATGATCCTTGGCGGCGATGATGTTGAGGTCGAGATGCTTCTGCGCGCCGATCTCGGTGATCTGCTTGATGTTGGTGGTGCCGGAGGTCGAGACGATGGTCTTGCCTTTGAGATCCTCGACTGTCTTGAGGTTGGCCGATTTCTTCGACACGAAGCGGTTCGCCGTGACGAAATGGGTGATGGTGAAAGCGACCTGCTTCTCGCGCTCGAGATTGTTGGTCGTCGAGCCGCATTCGAGGTCGACGGTGCCGTTGGCGATCAGGGGAATACGGGTGGCGGAGGTGACCGGATTGAGTTTTACCTCGAGCTTATCCAGCTTCAGTTCCGATTTCACCGCGTCCACGATCTTGTAACAAAGGTCCATCGCGTAGCCGATGACCTTCTGATTGTCGTCGTAATAGGAAAACGGCACGGACGACTCGCGATGACCGAGCGTTATCGTGCCGGTGTCCTTGATCTTGGCAAGCGTGCCGGTGAGCTGTTGCGCGGACGCCGGCACGGTGAGGATGCTCACCGCCGCGATCGCGGATGCCATGATTGTGTGACGCATTGGTTGCCCCGCTGTCGGCCGGAGGACTTGAACTGAACGTCCCCGGTGCGTGCATCATAGCGGCTTTCGCAGGCACTCAAAAGTGCGGCCGCGGGCCATTACAGACTGATTCGGCTCGCCGACGATGCGCCGCGCGTCACACGTGCTGGCCGCCGTTGATGTGGATCTCGGCGCCGTTGACGTAGGACGCCATCTCCGAGCACAGCACGTAGATGATCTTGGCCACTTCGTCGGGCGTGCCAAGACGGTGCATCGGGATGTTCTCGACGATTTTCTCCGTGCCCGGCGACAGCATCGCCGTGTCGATCTCGCCGGGCGCGATGGCGTTGACGCGGACGCCGTGTGCGCCGAAATCGGCGGCCATTTCGCGCGTCAGCGCCGCCAGTGCCGCTTTTGACGTCGAATAGGCCGTGCCGGCGAAAGGGTGCACGCGCGAGCCGGCAATGGACGTGACGTTGACGACGGAGCCCTTGGCGGCCGAGAGCTCGTCGAGCAGGCCGCGCGCCAGCATGATCGGCGCGAAAAAATTCACCTGAAAGATATGATGCCAGTCGTCGCGCGAGGTTTCGAGCGAACCGAGCCGCTTGCCGCCTTCAGCCTTGGGCGAGATCGCGGCATTGTTGACCAGCGCATGCAACTCGCCATTGAGGCGGCGCTTGGTTTCCGCGATTGCCGCTGCGGTGTTTTCGGGATCGGCCAGATCGACCTGAATGTGGTCCTCAGGCCCCGCCTCCCACGGACAATTTTCCGGAAACGGATGCCGCGAGCAGGTGATGACCCGCCAACCCGCCGCCGAGAAACGCTTGACGGTGGCATGGCCGATGCCACGGCTTGCCCCGGTCAGGAGCAGCGTGCGGCGCGGCTGATTGCTCGTGGTCATGGTCGCCATTTTACGCTCATGGATAGAGCCGCGTCTTGGTCCACGGCGCGTTTAAATCTGCGCGCGTAAACGCAATGCGATCGTGCAGGCGGAACTGCCGCTCCTGCCAGAACTCGATCTCGGTCGGCATGACACGGTAGCCCGACCAGAACGGCGGCCGCGGCACCGTGCCGACGGCGAATTTCGCAGTGCTGAGCGCGATCGCCTTCTCGAACGCCATGCGGCTTTCCAGCGCCGACGACTGCTTTGAGGCCCAGGCGCCGATCTGGGCCATGCGCGAGCGGGTGGCGAAATAGGCGTCGGCTTCTTCTTTCGACACCGGCGCGACGGCACCGCGGGCGCGCACCTGGCGCTGCAGCGTCTTCCAATAAAACGTCAGCGCCGCCTTTGGCGCTGCGGCAAGCTCGTAGCCCTTGATGCTGTCGACGTTGGTGTAGAACACGAAGCCGCGCGCATCGAAACCCTTCATCAGCACCATGCGCGCATTGGGCAGCCCGTCGGGGTCGACGGTGGCCAGCGCCATGGCGTCGGGATTGACCGGCTCGGCGCGCTTGGCCTCGGCGAACCAGGCCGCAAACAGCCGCACCGGCTCGTCGGCTTGGGTGAAGTCACCGCCTGTTAACCATGTCGGGTGTTCTATCGGCGCCGTATCGGACATTCCGTGGGGTACCCAGTGCTCGCGTGGGGCAATCGGGAAGCGAGCCGCCGGCCTCAATATAGTGGAGCCGGGGCGCTGCGCCTATGTTGGCGGTTGCGTTTTGCGGTCGTGCTCTGTGGGCTCGCCACCGGCGGCTGCACCTATCAGCTGCATTCGCTACTCTCCAAGGACGATGGCGACGGCGACCAGACCGGCTCCATCAGCCGGCCGGGCGAAGCCGCCGGCCGCATCGCCGATGCCGCGCCGTCCTCCGAGGCCGACCTCGCCTATGCGCGTGCCGCCGCTTCGGACGCGCTGGCGCGCAGCGGCAAGGACGCCAGCGTGCCGTGGCAGAATCCGAATACCGGTGCCGGCGGCAACATCACGCCGCTCGCCACCTCCTATAGCGAAGGCGGCGTGCCGTGCCGCGATTTCCTGGCGAGCTACGCCCACGGCGGCTCGGAGGATTGGCTCCAAGGCGCGGCCTGCCGCACCAGCCAGGGCAATTGGGAAGTCAAAAGCCTAAAACCCCTCAAGCGCTCCTGAAGCGGTTATCCTCGCCGGTGAACCGCGCCGATTCGGCGTCGCATTGCGAGACGGGCGCTTTCATCCCACATTAGGCCATCGGTGGGCGGCGGGGCCGGCCCGGAAAACCAGCGGAGTTGCTTGGGGATGCGTGATCCCTATGAGGTCTTGGGGCTCGACCGCAAAGCGAGCGCGACCGACATCAAGAGCGCCTATCGGCGGCTCGCAAAAAAGCTGCATCCCGACGCCAACAAGAACGATCCGAAGGCGGCGACGCGCTTTGCCGAATTGAACGCCGCGCACGAGATCCTCGAGGACGAGGACAAGCGCAAGGCGTTCGATCGCGGCGAGATCGACGCCGAGGGCAAGCCCCGCTTCCAGGGTTTTGGCGGCGGCGGCGGCGCCCACCCGGGTGCCGGCTTCGGCGGCGATCCCAATTTCGAAAGTTTCAGCTTCGGCCCGGAAGGTTTTACCCGCAACGCGCGGCGCGGGCGTGGCGGCGCTAGAACTGGTGGCGGTGGCGGGTTTGGCGGCTTCGAGGACGTTTTGCGGGAAGCGTTCGGCGGCGGCGCGCGCGGTGCCCGCGCGAATTTCGAGCCGGAGGATTTCGGTGTCGGCGCCGACGTTCAAGCCGAAATGTCGGTTTCGCTGACGGACGCGGCCACCGGCGCCACCCAGCGGCTGCACCTGCCGAACGGCAAGGACGTGGACGTCAAGATTCCGGTCGGCATCATGAACGGCCAGCACATCCGGCTCAAAGGCCAGGGCATGGCCGGGCAGGCCGGCCCGGGCGACCTGCTCATCACCGTCTCGCTCGCGCCACATCCGATCTTCACGCTGGACGGCGCCGACGTGCGGCTCGACTTGCCGATCACGCTCTATGAGGCGGCGCTAGGCGCCAAGGTGCGGGTGCCGACACTCGACAAGCCGGTCGAGATCACGGTGCCGCCATGGACCTCGAGCGGGCGCACCTTCCGCCTCAAGGGCAAGGGCTTTCCGGCCAAAGCGGGCCGCGGCGATCTGCTTGCCACCATCCGCATCGTGCTGCCGGAGAAGCGCGATGCCGAGCTCGACGAGCTGATGAAGCAGTGGCAGGGCGACAAGCCCTACGATCCGCGCAAGGATATGTAGGGCGAGGGTTAGCCGCCCTGCTGCGGTGGCGTGCGGGTGTCGATCTGATCGTAGGCGGCTTGCGCGATGTCGTGGAGCTTGTCGCGTTCCGCCGGGCCGCTGAGCACATAAGCGACGTTCTGATCGACCCAGTAATAGGCGGCGTTCTGGGTGCCCGTGGTGTAGCGCAGCGCCATCTCGCGGTCGCTGGTGCGGCCGCAATAGAGCGTGAAGCGCTCGCCCGAGGACCCTTCATACATGAAGAACGCTGTCGCTCCGTTCGGGCCGGGCAACAGCCGGCCGCCGACGAGTTTCAGTCCCATGCGTTCGAGCTCGGGCGCGCGCAGCGGCGAGCCGAGCCGCTTCGACAGCCACTCCACAAGGTGCGGGCGCTGATCGCCGGGCACTTCGACCGGATGACGGACTTCGACCACGTAGAGCCGGTAGGCTTCGAGCGCGTCGGCGGTGAAGCGATCGAGGTCGGACGGCGAGGCGGCCGCGGCGCCGCGCGCGAGCCAGCCGGCGGTGCCGCCGGCGATGAAAGCAACGACCACGGCGGCAACGGCAGCCGCCATCCAGCTGCGGCGGATGCGCGTCAGCCGCTCGACCTGGAGCCGCTTCGGCGGCACTTCGCTGGCGACCCCGCCGTAGCGCTTGCGAATAAGCTCGGCCTGGGCCCGCCAGGCGGCGACCCGGGCTGCGTCGTCGGCGTGCGCCGTAAGCCAGGCCTCGACCGCGCCGCGACGGTCGGCCGGCAGCTCGCCGTCGACATAAGCGTGCAGTTCGTCTTCGCTGATCATCTGGTCTGTCATCGTTCGCTCTCTTATTTCACGCGGCGCAGCGCCGGGCGCTCGCCGTCGAGATAGGCCTTGATCTGCATACGGGCGCGGGCGAGCCGCGACATCACTGTTCCGATCGGCACGCCTTGCACCTCGGCAACTTCGCGATAGGTAAGCCCCTCAAGCACGACGAGAAGCAGCGCCGCGCGTTGATCCTCGGCGAGGTCGTTGAGCGCGCGGGCGATATCGCGGCTGCCGGTGTCCGGACCGGTTATCGCCGCGTCGCTGTCCTTGATCGGGGTCAAGGTCGGACGGCGCGACAACGAACGCAACCGGTTGCGATTGAGATTGGTCAGGATCGTGTAAAGCCATGCCCGCACGTCTCCATCGTGAAACAGATGCTCGGAACGCAACGCCCGCACCAGCGTGTCCTGGACGATATCGTCCGCGGTCTCGCTGTCGCGGGTCAGCGCCCGGGCGTACCGCCGCAGCGCCGGAATCGCGGCCTCGACCCGCTGCCGGAATTCACTCAAAGACTGGCTCCGCGTCCAAAGCCGGAAACTTCAATCAAACCAACACCAATGCCCGCGCTGTATTCCGCCCGCGCCAATGCGGCTTTGCCGGACGCGCGCTTGCTGGCGCCCACGGGCCTATGCCATAGGAGGCCGGGTGGGGGAAGCTGCAACTGAGGTCAGGGAATGCCGGACAACTCGGGCCTCATGCGCGGCAAGCGCGGCCTGGTCATGGGGGTCGCCAACCACCGCTCGCTCGGCTGGGGCATCGCCAAGGCCTGCCGGAGCCATGGCGCCGAGCTGGCCTTTACCTATCAGGGCGAGGCGCTGAAGAAGCGCGTCGAGCCGTTGGCCCGGGAAGTCGGCGGCATCGTGGTCGGCGATTGCGACGTCACCGAGCCCGCCACCATCGATGCGGCCTTCGCCAAGCTGCAATCGGCCTGGGGCTCGATCGATTTCCTGGTGCACGCCATCGCGTTCTCCGACAAGGATCAGCTCGACGGCCGCTATGTCGACACCACGGCCGACAATTTCACCAAGACCATGCTGATCAGCTGCTATTCATTCACCGCGATCGCGCAACGCGCCGAGAAGATGATGCCGAACGGCGGCGCCATGCTGACGCTGACCTACTACGGCTCCGAGAAGTGGATGCCGCATTATAACGTGATGGGCGTCGCCAAATCGGCGCTGGAAGCGTCCGTGCGTTACCTCGCCGCCGACCTCGGCGTGAAGAACATCCGCGTCAACGCCATCTCGTCGGGGCCGATCAAGACGCTCGCCGCCTCCGGCATCGGCGACTTCCGCTATATCCTGACATGGAATGAGTACAACGCGCCGCTCCGCCGCAATGTCACCATCGAGGAAGTCGGCGAGGCCGGCGCCTACCTTCTCTCCGACATGTCGCGCGGCGTCACCGGCGAAGTGCACCACGTCGATGCCGGCTATCACGTGGTCGGCATGAAACATCCCGACGCGCCGGATATCGACGTCGGGCCAACAGAGAACAGAGGACGGACGACGGACGACAGATAACGCGGGATGGATTTTCCGTCCTCTGTCCTTCGTCGTCCTTCGTCCGGTTTGCAGTCATGCCGGTCCTTTATTTCATCCGACACGGCGAAACCGAATTCAACGTCGCGCAGCGCCTGCAGGGCCGTTCCGAGACCAGCCTGAACGCTCGCGGCCGGACGCAGGGCAGGGAATATGCCGGCGTGTTGCGCGATTTGTTCGAGCGTGACCGGCATCAGCCGTCCGATTACGCCTATGTGTCGAGTCCGCTGTTGCGCGCCCTGGAAACGATGGAGCTTCTGCGTTCCGAGCTCGGCCTCGATCCGAAGGCCTATGCGATCGACGACAGGCTTGCGGAAATCTCCTACGGCGAATGGGAGGGCTTTACGCTGGCCGAAGTCCAAGCGCGCGATCCAGGCGTGCTGCAACGGCGCGAGCGCGACAAGTGGGATTTCCGGCCGCCGGGAGGCGAGTCCTACCGCGAAGTCGCCAAGCGTGTCGCCGCCTGGTACGCGACGGTGACGCGCGATACCGTCGTTGCCGCGCACGGCGGCGTCGCGCGCGCGCTGATGGCGAATTTTCATATTCTGCCGGAAGAGGAAGCGACGCATGCCGACATTCCGCACGGCGTCGTGTACGTGTTCGACGGCGGCACGTTGGCGCGTTACAGCTAGATAAAACGAAAGCGGCCGAACTTCGGTCCGGCCGCTCAATCTTCCCCGCAAAAATGGAAACGGCCGGACTTGGGTCCAGCCGTTCCTCGAAGCACCGTGTCGGCGCCTCGCGAAAACCGAAGATGACGGCGCTGCCCCAATACGAGGCCCGCGCTCGCGTCATTTACTTCGTCTTCTTCTTGGCCTTTTTCTTCTTCGCCATTGTCAGCATCCTTGGTGTTTGTGTTGATCCGGCGGCAGGTTGAGTTCTAGCTATTCAGCGGCGTCTCGGTCCCCTGGGCCATCGCCCCCCTTGCCACCAATGACGATGCCACAGGACGGTTTTTCCCGCAATAGGGAAATCGCAAAAAACCTTTATTTTTCCGTGGCTTAACGGACGTTCAGGTTGCCATTAACCGGCGTTCAGCGAGATGAATGCGAAATGAACGGACAGTGGCAAGCGGCGTAGAAACTTGCTCACTTGATCGGCACGCATTCGCGCCCGCAAAAGATTGATGCAGATTTTCTCCCGATTGCGAATGCCGCGATGCAAAAAATCGGCACCGTGAGCGCGTCATGCTGCGGGCGCGAACGAATTTGACCCGATGATAAGCGCGGGCTACCAAACCCGGCACGCCCTTGTTCCAAGCCATTCAGCGTCGATCCGCGTCACCGGCGCACCAAGTCGTACAACGCAAAGCCGCACACGATGTCGTTCAATACGTTCGGCCATATGTTCCGGGTGACGACCTTCGGCGAGAGCCACGGGCCGGCGATCGGCTGCGTGGTCGACGGCTGCCCGCCGCGCATTGCGCTGACCGAGGCCGACATCCAGCCCTATCTCGATAAGCGGAGGCCCGGGCAATCGCGCTTCACCACCCAGCGCCAGGAGCCGGACGCGGTGAAAATCCTGTCGGGCGTGTTCATCGACGAAGCCAGCGGCCAACAGGTGACGACCGGAACGCCGATCGCACTCCTCATCGATAATGTCGATCAGCGTTCGAAGGATTATTCCGATATCAAGGACAAGTATCGCCCCGGTCACGCCGATTACACGTACGACGTCAAATACGGCCTGCGCGACTATCGCGGCGGCGGCCGACAATCGGCGCGCGAGACGGCGACGCGGGTCGCGGCCGGCGCCATCGCGCGTAAAATCGTGCCCGGAATGCAGGTGCGCGGCGCGCTGGTGCAGATGGGGCCGCACCGCATCGATCGCGCCAAGTGGGACTGGGCCGAAGTCGAGCGCAATGCGTTTTTCTGTCCCGATGCGGACAAGGCTGCGTTCTTTGCCGATTATCTCGACGGCGTGCGCAAAACCGGCTCGTCGGTCGGCGCGGTGATCGAAATCGTCGCCGACGGCGTGCCGGCGGGGCTCGGCGCGCCGATCTACGGCAAGCTCGACGGCGATCTGGCCGCGGCGCTGATGGGCATCAACGCGGTCAAGGGCGTCGAGATCGGCGCCGGCTTCGGCGCGGCCGAGCTGTCCGGCGAAGAGAATGGCGACGAAATGCGCATGGGCAACGACGGTAAGCCGATCTTCCTGTCCAACAATGCCGGCGGCATCCTCGGCGGCATTTCAACCGGGCAACCGGTGGTGGCGCGCTTTGCCGTCAAGCCGACGTCCTCGATCCTCACCCCGCGCCGCACCGTCGACCGTTACGGCCACGACACCGAAATCTCGACCAAAGGCCGCCACGATCCGTGCGTCGGCATCCGCGCCGTGCCGATCGGCGAGGCCATGGTGGCGTGCGTGGTCGCGGATCATTATCTACGTCAGCGCGGTCAGGCCGGCGACAATGTGAAATGGCCGTTTCCAAGTGGCCGGTGAGGAAGGCGCAAAGGTCGGCGCTGGGGGTAGCTGATGGCTGTCTGTGACTACTGCAACAAGAGCTTCAATTTGTTCGGTGTGTCCGAGAATGGCTACACGTATTGTTCCGGAAAATGCAAAGATCAGGCGCAGGCGCTGCTTAAGTCCCTCGATCGCTTCAATCCCCAAGAAATTGACGCCTACATCGAGCGGGTCCACAGTGGTCCCTGCAAACAGTGCGGGCAATCGAAACCGGTTGATTTTTATCAATCGTATCGAGTTTTTTCGGTGATTATCTTCACCCGGTGGACGACGCATAATCATTTCGTTTGCCGTCCCTGTGCGCGCAATGAGCAGCTGAAGTCGCTCGCCTATTCGGCGTTGCTCGGTTGGTGGGGCTTTCCTTTCGGCTTTATTTTGACGCCAATTCAAATCATCCGAAACGTTGTCGGGCTGGCCGACTCGTCTGACCGCAGTCATCCATCCGTGCGATTGCAAAATTTGCTTAAACTCAACTTGGCGCGACAAGTCGCAGCTGGGCCGCGGTAGAGAGAATAAACATGGACGACGCGCATCAACGGATTCAGGCTGCAGTTGCGGCATTCGCGCGCGGCGACATCCTTATCGTCGCCGACGACGACGATCGCGAGAACGAAGGCGATCTGTTCGTTGCGGCCAGCCTGTGCACGCCGGAAAAGATGGCCTTCATCATCCGCAACACGTCCGGCATCGTCTGCGCGCCGCTGGCGCCGGAGGAGGCGCGGCGGCTGCACCTCGATCCGATGGTGGCGCTCAACGACGCGCCGCTCGGCACCGCATTCACCGTCTCGGTCGACGTCCGCCACGGTCTCTCCACCGGCATATCCGCGGAAGAGCGCACCAACACCGTGCGCGCGCTCGCCAACGGCAATAGCGGGGCCGCGGATTTCGTGCGGCCCGGCCACGTTTTTCCGCTGGTGGCGAAGGAGGGCGGCGTGCTGATGCGGTCCGGTCACACCGAGGCGTGCGTCGACCTGTGCCGGCTCGCCGGATTAGCGCCGGTCGGTGTGCTTTCCGAACTGATGAACGACGACGGCACGGTGATGCGCGGCCCCGAACTGGCGGCTTTCGCCGAGAAGCACAAACTGCAGCGCATCTCAATCTCGGAGTTGATCTCCTACCGGCAGGCGCGCGACAAGCTGATCGAGCGCGCCGGCGAGTTTCCGGTGGAATCCGAGATCGGCACGCTGACCGGCTACGCTTTTCTCACGCCGTTCGACGCGGTCTATCACATGGCCTTCGTCCACGGCCAAATCGGCGACGGCAAGAACGTGCTGACGCGGCTGCATCGCGCCAACATCATTTCCGACGTGTTCGGCGGCGCCAAGCCGATTCACCGCACGCTGGCCCGCTTCAAGACCGAGGGCAGAGGCGTGCTGGTGTTGCTGCGCGACGGCACTGCGGGCGTGCCAGTCGTGTCGATACCGAAATCCGGCGACACAGCATCCGAGGAGGCGCGCACCAGGCAGTGGCGCGAGATCGGGCTAGGCGCGCAGATCCTCAAGGATCTCGGCGTCAATTCCATCAGGCTGCTGACCTCGTCGCGCCGTTTGACCTATGTCGGGTTGTCGGGCTTCGGAATCGAGATCGCCGGCACGGAGCCGATCGACGCATCGTGATCGCCGCGACACGGCGGCTGCAAGCAATGGAGGGCGAAGTGACAAGCATTGTTTCTCGAATTCGCATTGTTACGGCCATCGTTGCCGTCGGCCTGACGCTGTCGGCTTGCGGCTACAACACCATCCCGACGCTCGAGGAGCAGGCCAAGGCGCGCTGGGCCGACGTGCAGAACCAATATCAGCGCCGCTCCGATCTCATTCCCAATCTGGTGGCGACGGTGCAGGGCTATGCCGCGCAGGAAAAGAACGTGCTGACCGCCGTGGTCGAGGCGCGCGCCAAGGCGACCCAGATCAAGCTCGATGCTTCCGACCTGACCGATCCGGATAAGCTCAAGGCGTTCCAGGATGCGCAGAACCAGTTGACCGGCGTGCTCGGCCGCCTCTTGGCGGTGACGGAGAACTATCCGGACCTGAAATCCAACGCCAACTTCCTGGCGCTGCAGTCGCAACTCGAAGGCACCGAGAACCGCATCGCGGTGGCGCGCCGCGACTACATCGACGCGGTGCGCGCCTATAACACGGCGCTGCGCACGTTCCCGAGCGTGCTGTGGGCGAAGACGGCGTTCTCCGCCAACAAGCCGATGGCGGAATTCGCCGCGAATGAAGGCGCGCAAACGCCGCCGCAGGTAAAATTCTGATCGCCGGGCGCTGACATGCATGCGCTGCTGCGAGGCGTGGCGTTGGTTTGCTGCCTGGTCACGGCGGCTTTCGCGCTCGATTTTCCGCAGCTCACCGGCCGCGTCGTCGATCAGGCGGGCGTCATGTCGCCGGACGGCCGCAGCGCTATCGAGGCGAAGCTGAAGGACCTCGAAGACAAGTCCGGCATCCAGCTGGTCGTCGCCACGGTGAAATCGCTCCAGGGCGGCGACATCGAGACTTATGCCAACCAGCTGTTTCGCAGCTGGAAGCTCGGCCAGGCGCAGAAGAACAACGGCGTACTCCTCCTCGTTGCGCCGGCCGAGCACAAGGTCCGCATCGAGGTCGGCTACGGCCTCGAAGGCACGCTGACCGATGCCTTGTCGTCGGTCATCATTTCGAGCGCCATCGTGCCGCGCTTCAAGGCCAACGATTATTCCGGCGGCATCGAGCGCGGCGTCGACGGCATCATCAGCGTGCTCAACGGCGACACCACCGACTGGCAGCCGAAAGTCCAAGTCCGCGAAGACAGCCCGGCGCAGCTTTTCAATGCGCTGTTCCCGATCCTATTTTTCTTTTTCTTCATTCTCGTTTTCAGGTTCATGGTCGGCCCGACGCGCGGCACGCCATCGGGCTCCTATGTCAGGCGCAACGGACAGCTCGTCTTTGTGCCTTATACCGGCTCGAGTTGGAGTTCGGGCTCGAGTTGGGGCGGCGGAGGCGGATTTTCCGGTGGCGATGGCTTCTCCGGCGGCGGCGGCTCGTCGGGCGGCGGTGGCGCGTCCGGGAGCTGGTGATGCGGATCTTGCGGACGATCGCCGCCGGCGTGCTTGCGCTTTGCCTTGGATCGCCGCTCGCCTTGGCGTTCGATTTCCCGAAGCTGACCGGCCCGGTGGTCGATCAGGCCGATATCCTGACAGCGGCAAGCCGCAGCGACATCGCAGCCAAATCGATCGCCCTGCAGGAGAAGTCCGGCATCCAACTCGTCGTCGCTACTGTGCGGTCGCTCGAAGGCAGCGACATCGAGACCTACGCCAATCAACTGTTCCGCGCCTGGCAGCTCGGCCAGGCGCAGAAGAACAACGGCGTGCTGCTTCTGGTCGCGCCCGCCGAGCATAAAGTGCGCATCGAAGTCGGTTACGGCCTCGAAGGCACGCTGACCGACGCGCTTTCTTCAGCCATCATTTCCGGCGCCATCATTCCGCGCTTCAAGACGAACGACTTTACCGGCGGTATCGACCGGGGCGTCGACGGCATCATCAGCGTCCTCAACGGCGACATCACCGATTGGCAGCCGAAGCCGCAAGGTTTCATCATCGATACCGACAAGCCCGGCGCCTTGAATACGGCGCTGCCGATCTTGGGCTTCCTCGCCGTCGCCATTGCGCTTCGGCTTTTGATCATGGGCATAGCGCGGCTTGTGCAGGCCATCGGCCTCGTCAAGCCATCCGGGCACTATGTCAAACGCGGCGGTCGCATGGTCTTTGTGCCGGTTCGTAGTTCGTCGCGGAGTTCATCAAGCTGGGGCAGCAGCGATTCCTCCAGCAGTAGCAGTTCGTCCTCCGACAGCTACTCCGGCGGCGGCGGGTCATCGGGCGGCGGCGGGGCATCGGGGAGTTGGTGATGCAGTTCAGTCACGAAGACCATGACGCGATCTCGGCCGCTATTCACGCGGCGGAAACGCGCACCTGCGGACAGATCGTCTGCGTATTGTCGCGCGCGTCGTCCGACTACGCCTATGTCCCGATCCTGTGGTCGACCGTACTGGCGCTGATCGTGCCGTGGCCGCTGATCTATTTCACGCACTGGAGCGTGCAGAAAATCTATCTGTGGCAACTCGCGGTCTTTGTTGCCGCGGGCCTGGTATTCTCGTGGCTGCCGTTGCGCATGGCGCTCGTGCCACGTCCCCTGCAGCGCGCGCAGGCGCACCGGGCGGCGCTCGAGCAATTCGTCGTGCGCCGGATCGCCAATACCAAGAATCGCTGCGGCGTGCTCATTTTCGTGTCGCTGGCGGAGCATTACGCGCGCATCATCGCCGACGACGGCATTGCGCAGAAAGTGCACAATGCCGAGTGGCAAGCCGCCATCGATGCCTTGACCAGCCATATGCGCGACGGCCGCATTGCCGAAGGCTTCATTGCCGCCATCGAACGCTGCGGCGCCGTGCTCGCGGCCCACGCGCCGCCCGACGGCTCGCCGAACGCTCTGCCGGATCGCCTTTACGTCATGTAGCGCGTATCATCGGGAGCGAGATGCGCGGACTCGCAGCCATTGTTTTCATGACATTTGCGGCGATCGTCGCTGCGGCTCTTGCTTTCAGGAGCGACGCGGCGCCGCTCGCCGCGCCGAAATTCGCGCAAGATACGGCCATGACGGTCGATACCGAGCTCGTACTCGCCGTCGACGTGTCCTATTCCATGGACCCGGACGAGCAGGCGCTGCAGCGCGAAGGTTACGTCCAGGCGCTGATGTCGCGCGAATTCATGCAGGCGCTGAAGCTCGGCCCCAACGGCCGCGTCGCCATCATCTATTTCGAATGGGCCAATGTCGGGGACCAGAAAATCCTGCTGCCATGGCGGCTGATCGACGGGCCGGAAACGGCAGACGCGGTCTCCGCCGAGCTCGCCGCCGCGCCATACCGGCGTGCCTCGCGCACGTCGATCTCGGGCGGCCTGATGTTCGGGCAATCGTTGTTTGCGTCGAGCGGCTATCACGGCCTGCGCAAGGTCATCGACGTATCGGGCGACGGCGCCAACAACAACGGTCCGCCGGTGACGCTGGTCCGCGACGACGTGCTGGCGAAGGGCACCACGATCAACGGCCTGCCGATCATGCTCAAGAAGCCCAATCTGATGACCATGGATATCGAGGATCTCGACGTCTATTACGAGGACTGCGTGATCGGCGGCCCCGGCGCGTTCGTGATCCCGATCAAGGAACGCGAGAAATTCACCGAAGCGATCCGCACAAAACTGGTGCAGGAAGTCGCCGGCCTCACGCCCACGGCGCGGGCCGTGCCGGCGGCCGCGACTGCGCCGCGCATCTCTTGCACCATCGGCGAGCAGAAGTGGCGCGAGCGCTGGGGCAATTGAAGCGGGCGACGATCAGAAGCCGACAAATTGGCTGCGATAGACGCTCTTGCAGTGATCGAGTCGCGCACTCAGCCGCTTGGCTTCGTCGTGCAATTCGGCTCGCTCGGCCGCGCCGATTGCCATCGCGAAATAGTCCTTGAGATCGCTGTAGCGGGCCGCCGGCGAGCGGGCATCGTACATCTCGTTGTAGGCGGTCTCGGCCAGCGCTTCGTATTTGGCGACCTCCTTTCGGCATGCCTCGTCCGATAACGCCATCATGCCGTCTCGGTGAAGAAGTCGCGCATCAGCATGTAGGATTTGCGGCACAGTTTTTCGTCGTAGCGCGTCGGACCGGCATGAACCGTCGGGTCGCAGAACGAATGCACGGCGCCGCCGAACATCATCACTTGCCAATCGATCTTGGCATTGGTCATTTCTTCCTCGAACGCGTCCATCATCGGCTTCGGCGTCACCGGATCGGCCGAGCCGTGGATCGCCAGTACGCGGCCCTTGATGTTGCAGGGCGTGCCGGCCACCACCGGATTGGGATTGGTGACGTGGAACACGACGACCGCGTCGAAATCGGCGCCGGCGCGGGCCTGTTCGAGGACATAGCCGCCGCCGGCGCAATAGCCGATCGCGGCTTTCTTTCCGGTATCGATGAGGCCGAGCTTGTCGGCTTCGCCGAGCAGCGCGTCGTAGGCGGCGCCGCCGCAGGCGACGGTGAAGGTGAGGTTTTTGTGCACGGCGAGCATGCCGGCCCGCAGGTCGTCCACGGTCTTGGGCTTTTGGCCGTAGCCCGCGCCGAACATGTCGGCCATCAGCACGACATAGTCCTTGCCGGCGACGCTGCGCGCCTGGCCGATGGTGTCGGCGCAAACGCCTTTCCAGTCCGGCTGCATGAAGATCAGCGGGCGTTTTGCCTTCACGCTGTCATCGTAGACGATCACGCCCTCGAACTGCCTGCCGTCGACCTGATACGGCACCTTCTTCTCGGCCATCGTTCGCTCTCCTTGGTCTCGCTCCGGCAATAGTAACAAAATCGGCGGCGGGGAACACGGTGCCGGACAGGTGCGATGCTGCCGTGTCGTGAGCGAGGCTGTGCGCAGCGGGCGGCAAAATCTCGCGCGACACCTTGTCTATCCAATCGCTGCTGACCTGGGCTAAGCTCAAAGCCAAGGGACGCCGGGGAAGGGGATAGAGGCCGTGGATGCGCGGTTTTGGCTGATACAGGCCTTCAACGGCGTTTCCTACGGCGCGCTGTTGTTCCTGGTCGGGAGCGGGCTGTCGCTGATTTTCGGCGTCATGCGCATCGTCAACCTGTCCCATGGCTCATATTTCCTGCTCGGCGGCTATGTTGCCTTGTCGGTGATCTGGACCACCGGCTCCTGGCTGTTGGCGATCCCGGTCGCCGCCGTCTCCGTTGCGCTGATCGGCCTGGTGATGGAGCGGGTGTTTTTGCGGCCATTGGGTTTCGATCCGCTGCGGCAGGTGCTGCTGACGGTGGGCTTTGCCTTCCTGTTCCAGCAGGCCGCGCTTGATATCTGGACCGGCAACCCGTTCGACATCAATCCGCCGGCCGTGTTGACCCAGACAATCGTGGTCGGCGGCCTTCACCTGCCGCTCTACCGCATCTTCATGATCGCGGTTGCTTTGTTCATCGGGCTTACGCTGTGGCTGGTCATGGAAAAAACCCGGCTCGGCGCCACCATCCGCGCCACCGTCGATGACGCGGAAATGGCGCGCGGCGTCGGCATCGACACGTCTCATATCTCGATGCTGATTTTCGCGCTCGGCGCCTTTCTGGCGGCGCTCGGCGGCGTCATCGGCGGCGCCTTTCTCGGCGTCTATCCCGGTCTCGATTTCGAAATGCTGCCGATCGCCTTCGCGGTGGTGATCATCGGCGGCATGGGCAGCCTCGGCGGCGCCGCGATCGGCGCGTTGATCGTCGGGCTCGCCGACAATTTCGGCAAGGCGTTGTTTCCCGAAATCTCCTACTTCACGCTCTATGCGCCGATGGCCCTGATCCTGGCGGTCAAGCCGACCGGGCTGTTCGGACGGGAATGAGCATGGCGCGCGATCGCGTAAAAATCCTGATCGTGATCGTGGCGCTCGCCGCCGTCGCGCTGGTCGTTCCGCATACCACGTCGTTCATCATTCTGTTGGCGACGCGGGCGCTCGCCTTCTCCATCCTGGTGATGAGCCTCGACCTCTTGCTCGGCTTCACCGGCCTCGCCTCGCTCGGGCAGGCCGCCTATCTCGGCGTCGGCGCTTATCTGACCGCGATCCTTGCCGCGCGCTACCAAGTCGGGCTCGGCTACGATTTCTGGCTGGTGATCGTGTTCGGCATGCTCGGCGCCGCGGCTCTTGCCGCGCTGTTCGGGCTGCTCGCGACCCGCGCCACCGGCGTCTATTTCCTGATGATCACGCTGGCGCTCGGGCAATGCGTGTGGGGGCTGGCCTATCGCTGGAACTCGCTGACCGGCGGAGACAAC
>Ga0193726_1001343_pt1 | contig 19680 bp, 14 predicted proteins | sample H2c1metaG_FD_144928 | JGI IMG/M metagenome (GOLD analysis project Ga0193726, IMG submission 144928) | Soil microbial communities from a riparian zone of the East river system, Colorado, United States - H2c1 | ecosystem: Environmental > Terrestrial > Soil > Riparian zone | place: USA: East River... | reverse complement strand
GATGGCCGCGCCGCATCCGCTTATGAACGTGCGGCTGAGCAATCCCAGAAATCAGGATCGAGCGCTTCCTCTGCGATTCCTCGCGAGTCCGGCGGTGAGGCCTTTCCCGCTTCCCCGCAAGCTCTCGACAGGGTCGCAGCTGCTTCGACCGGGAGCTGCCGTAGTCATAGTGCACCGCGACATGCCGCTGGAAAAATCCCAGAATTTATCGCCGGGCATTCCCCCCGGCATCGCGCGGTTCAGGAGCAAGGTCCCAGCGGCGCAAACAAGCGGCTCCAGGTCATCAAATTCGGCGGGACCTCGGTCGGCGACGCCTCCTGCATTGAGAGAGTTACCGAAATCATCCGAGCCACTGCGCGTGAATGCAGCGTTGTAGTGGTGGTTTCCGCGATGAGCGGAGTTACCAACAAGTTGATCGAAGCGGCCACGCAGGCTGAGGCAGGAAATAGTGACCGGGTCAAGGGGATTCTTCGTGGTTTGCGAGAGCAGCACCACGCGGTCATTGATGCCTTGATTGATTCTGCCGTGAAGCGGGAGCGCATCGGCGCCAAAATGGAAGAGCTGTTCGAAGAGGCGGAGCGTTGGTGCGAAAGCACCATCCTGCTTCACGAATTGGCACCGCGAACCATGGATTCAATCTCCAGCCTTGGCGAGCGCCTCTCTGCTCCACTGGTCGCGGCTGCGCTGGCGGAATGCGGAGTTGAGAGCGAAGCGATTGACGCTTCCGAACTGGTTGTCACCGACGCAAACCACGGTGCCGCCAGCCCGCAAATGGATCCAACACGCCAACGCTGCGAGGCGCGTTTGCGTCCGCTCTTGTGGCAGGGAATCGTCCCCGTAGTCACCGGTTTTATCGGTGCAACAACCGATGGAGTTCTCACCACGCTCGGTCGCGGTGGTTCGGATTATTCCGCGGCGATTCTGGGCGCGGCCCTCAATGCGGATGAGGTCGTCATTTGGACGGATGTGGACGGCATGCTGACCGCCGATCCGCGCCTGGTTCCCGGCGCTTGTACGATTCCGGCGATTTCCTATCATGAAGCTGCCGAGCTCGCGCACTTTGGCGCCAAAGTTCTGCACCCGAAAACCCTCAGCCCTATCGTGGAGCGCGGCATTCCGGTTTGGATCCGCAACACGTTTGCGCCGGAACGGCCGGGAACCAAAATCACGCCGGACGGTCCGTCCTGCATTAAAGAAGTCCGGGCGCTCACTTCGCTGAGCGATGTCGCAATGATCACAGTGGGTGGCCCCGGGGTCGTAGGGGTCTCCGATGCTTTGGCCCGTGCCTTGCGCACAACCGCGACGGTTCGAGCCGATCTGATGCTGACTTCGCAGTCATCTTCACCGAATGACATTTGCCTGGTGGTTTCGTCAGCGCTGGCCAAGCCTATGGTCGACGCTCTGCGGCTTGAGTTCGCGCAGGACCTGGCGCACGAAAAAGTGCGGCACATCACCTTGGATCCGACGGTTGCAATCGTAACGGTGGTCGGTCAGAACATGCGCGACCGATCTGGAATTGCCGGGCGTGCCTGCCGCGCCTTGGGTCGGGAGAGCGTGAACATTATCGCCGTCGCGGAAAAGACTTCAGAGAGCAACATCTCGTTCATCGTGGCGCGGAAAGATATGAAGGCGGCACTGATTACGGCCCACGGAGAATTCCAGTTGGGCGGCACGGAAATCGTAACCGTTTCTCTTTCTCAGAAGGAACCTACCAAGGTCGTCGAGACGTAGTTTCACCAGGCTCCTCCCTGGCAGTTTTCAATCAATCAGCCCTCTGCGTGAGAATTACAGATGTCTTGCGATGGACGAGGTGCGAAAGGCTTAGGCAATGGATTCGTATCAGTGCATAGCTGCAGACGTGAAACTTGGCAAAGATGTGAGGCTTTCCAAGTTCATCAATCTCTACGGCTGTCAGGTCGGTGACGAAACCAAGATTGGTGCGTTCGTGGAAATCCAAAAGAACGCGTCGGTTGGGAAGCGTTGCAAGATCTCGAGTCATACCTTCGTCTGTGAAGGGGTCGAGATCGAAGACAACGTTTTCATCGGTCACAGCGTGACCTTTATCAATGACGGCTATCCGAGGGCCACAACTGCAGATGGCGAATTGCAGACCGAAGCCGACTGGAAGGTCGAGCGGACTGTGGTAAAGAGGGGGGCATCGATTGGCTCAGGGTCGACCATCCTCTCGAAACTCAGCATCGGTGAAAACGCCATCGTAGGCGCTGGCAGTGTGGTCACCAAAGACGTTCCCCCGAACAGCATCGTAGCGGGAAATCCGGCAAAAGTTTTGCGTTATATCGAAAAGAACACAGACCAGGAGGTCACAAAAAATGAGCGTTCCTAGCAATATTCCGTTTCTTGATCTGGTTACACCGCATGTTGAGCTCGAAAAAGAACTTACGGCAGTCTTCCTTCAGGCATTAAGAACGGCTGGCTTTATCGGTGGCCCCATGGTGGAGGAGTTCGAGGCGGCGTTCGCCAAGTTCTGCGACACGAAATTTTCTATCGCAATCAGCAGCGGCACCGATGCGCTTCGCTTCGCCTTGATGGCGTGCGGCGTGAAGGCGGGCGACGTCGTTGTGACTGTGCCACATACGTTCATCGCAACCACTGAGGCCATCTCGCAATGTGGTGCTCTTCCGGAATTCGTCGATGTCGACGAGCGAACCTACAACATGGATCCGGTAAAGCTGAAGAACTACCTGGAAACCCAGTGCAAAGCGGACGCATCGGGCAAGCTGATGAGCCTTCGCAGCGGTCGCCAGGTGACGGCGATCGTGCCGGTTCATCTTTATGGCCAGTGCGCCGACATGGACGCGATTCAGGAATTAGCTGACAAGTATCGTCTGATAGTCGTGGAAGATGCTTGCCAGGCTCACGGAGCGGAATATTTTTCCAAGAAACACAATCGCTGGATGAAAGCCGGCTCCATTGGCCGGGCTGCAGCGTTCAGCTTCTATCCAGGCAAAAACCTCGGCGCTTGCGGCGAGGCGGGCGCCGTCACCACCAATGATCCGAAGCTGACCGAGGACATCAAGCGTCTGCGCGATCACGGCCAGGCCAAAAAGTATTATCACGATGTGGAGGGATATAACGGCAGGCTGGATTCGATTCAGGCTGGCCTTCTCAGTGTGAAGCTGGCTCATCTGGCGAAGTGGAATGCCACCCGTCGCGATCGCGCCGCCGATTACAGCCGTCTGCTTGCCGGCGCCGGTAGTTTTCTGACACTGCCCTTTGAGCCCACCTGGTCGCGTGCGGTGTATCACCTATACGTGATTCGTACAAAAGACCGCGAAGGCATGATGGCCTACCTGAAAACGAAAGGAATTGGGACGGGAATCCACTATCCTATTCCGCTGCACCAGCAGAAGGCGTATGCCGTGATGAATTACAAGGCGGGCGATTTCCCTGTGTGCGAAAAACTCGCCGCGGAGATCTTGTCGCTGCCAATGTTCCCGCAACTGACGTCTGAGCAGCAGCAGCGGGTGGTCGATGAGACCCTCCGGTTGGCAGCCGTCAACACGGCCACGAAGCGGACGCCCGCCTTGGCGACAGCCGAGTAGGGCTGGTATCTTTCTCAATGGGCTTGCGGCGGTGGTCCCGGGTCACCGCCCCAGTCCAGGGTCAAATCAACAGTATTTGGAGCATCTTCAACACTTTGGAACGTGGCCTTTTCGAAGTCTGGTCATGTACCAAAGAGACCTGTTGCGCAAACGCCGACATGGATATAACCGTGGTAGCAGGTCCGTCCAGTAAGTCGTGAGCAACTCCCCTACTGGCAACAACTTATAAGTCCAGTAGGTTCGCGCATAGGCGAACCCAGCACGCGATATTTGGAGGAAACGGTGATAAGCCCCCGCAAACTGTTACTCGTGGTAATCTTTGCCCTCGCCGCACTCGGCGTCTCGGCAGCCAGCGACATTTACTTTGCCCAGAATGCAGCCGGCAGCAACAACGGATCCAGCTGCGCTAACGCATTCGCCTACAACGACGGCTCGCATGGCATCAACGTGGGTGGGAATTGGTCGCCGGGAAACAAGCTACATATCTGCGGCACCATCAACGCGAACGCCGCGACGAACGTGATTTCGGCGCAAGGCAGCGGATCTAGCGGCAACCCGATCACGATCAAGTTCGAAAACAACGCGATTGTTCAGGAGCCTTATTTTGGGACCAGCGGGTCTTCCGGGATTTATCTTAGCGGGCGTAGCTTCATTACGATTGACGGAGGATCGAACGGGCTAATTCAAGCCACGCAAAATGGAACGGCAGGAACCAGCGCCTGCCCGGCGGGAGCCTGTACTTTTCAGAAAAATAATACGACCGCGATTGAAGCAATGGGCAGCAACAACTTCACAGTGCAGAATCTTAACTGCGATAATCAGTACTTGCAGACGGCCCACGACAGCGTGGGTGGCGCTCCCGGAATCGCTTGCATTCATTTCCAGGGCTCGAATGTTTCGATCAACAACAATCAATTGCATAACGCCGGCATAGCCATCGACAATACTCAGTACAAGAGCGACGATAACACTCAAATTTTCGACAACGATTTCCAGGAAGACGGTTGGGCAATTGGTTGTGCCGGAGCTGCGTACACGAACACCAACTACCAGATTTATAACAATCATTTCCACAATTTTGATCGCTGGACTCTAGGCGGTGGAGCGACCCACGTCAACGGGATCCATTGCTACGACGGTTCGGGTGGTGGCATTGCATCGTTTTATCTTTACAACAATGTTTTCGACGGCAGCATGGGCAACTGTTGCTGGACAGGTTGGGTTTACCTGGAGTCGAACGGACCTGGGGACAACTGGAACAACAATACCGGCACGGTTTTTGCCTTTAACAACATCTTCGTGGACAGCATCGGATTGGGAAATGCTTCTTTGCAGACGGGCGGAGGAGTCAACCACCTAATTGTAGACAATTCCTTTTATGGAACGCTGAACTCTGGAACTTGTTTGCAGTGGGGCGGTACTGGAGTAACGATACAGAACAACGTCTTCAATAATTGCGGCGAGATCATGTTTGCGGATCCGCATAGTGGCCAGACTCCAAGCTACAAGGCTATCGACTACAACATTTACGGTAAGGCTCAATCGGGCAACGCTCTCTGGCACGTAAATTCGATGAGCGTGAGCTCGATGTCGGCTTGGCAGAGCGCATGCAATTGTGACGGTCATTCACAAGCTCAATTGAGTTCACTGCTTGCCGATATAACGCCCGACGGGGTTCCGAGCAGCGGATTCATCGGAGCCCAGCAAGGTACAGATTTGATGAGCATGGCAACGGGAAAGCTGGCTGCACTGGCTTACGATACGGGAGCTGGAAATAGTCACACTCCAGTGTCGCGACCGACCGGAACCTGTTCCACCCAGGGTTCATCCAGTTGTTGGGAAATCGGAGCTTATTTCGGCTCCGGAGGCGCTTCTCCGCAGCCACCAACAGGATTGGCTGCTGTTGTGCAGTAGTCCCGTCTTTTCAATCATTCCTGCAAGTGTAGAAATAGCGCGCCGCGATCGCGGCGCGCCGTTTTGTTCCGCCCTCTTAGATAATCAAACACGAGAGTCCTTGTCCAAGCCGCTCAGCGCGGGCGCCGGTACGTTGAAGCCGGGGATGCTCTTCCGAAAAAGATAACACACACTCATGCAAGATCCCATTACGTTTGTGGTCACGGTGAACAAACGAGATATTCTCGAAAATAACTTTTTGGCATCCCCGTGCCTGCTTAAGCCTCACTCGCACCAGATCCTGATCCAGGAAGGTTATTCGTCGGCGGGCGACGCCTATAACGATGCCATTGACAAGAGCGAGAATGATTTGATCGTGTTCGTCCACCAAGACATGATTTTTCCCAAGCCATGGGTTTCGCAATTATTGACATCGGTAACATTTTTGGATTCCCAGGCGCCCAACTGGGGGGTTCTGGGGTGCGGTGGCACCGCGGCCGACGGACATGGGCGCGGCCATCTATATTCCACAGGCCTAGGAGTGCTGGGGGAGCCTTTCGAGTGCCCTGTACCGGTGCGGGTGCTTGATGAGATCGTCTTGATCTTCAGGAAGTCGTCCGGCTTGCGATTCGATGACACCCTCCCGAACTTCCATCTATATGGCACCGACATATGCCTCCGGGCGGAGAAAGCCGGGAGAACGAACTACGTAATCCCGGCATTTTGCATACACAATACCCACCCGGGCCTGATTTTGCCCCAAGAGTTTTATGACTGTTGCAACCACATCCGGCAGAAATGGAAGGGGTTCCTTCCTATTCAGACGCCGTGTATTCGAATCACGAGATCCAATTTCCCGATCTATTCAAGGCGGCTACGGGAAGCCTATCTCCGATACGTGCGTCGGAAGGAAGCCATTGGAGAGCGAGTAAAGAATGTGCAACAACTTATTGGATCCCTCTCCGTCAAGTATTAGAATCGTAGGGTCCAGCCGAGCTTTGGGGATTTGTTTGGAATGAGATTTGATCGGCTTGGAATGTGGGAGGATAACTGGTGGAACCGAAGGGATTAAGATTCGGAGGCGGTGCGGCAGAGACCGCCATACACCCCGCAGTGGCGGTGGCAGTCATTGTGGCCGCCGCTCTCATCCTGCTGCTACCGAGAAAACGTTTGTACCTTCCATTCTTGCTAGCCACTTTTTTGATTCCATTTGGAGAAGTGGTGGTCGTGGGTGGGGTCCATTTCCTGACTCCCCGAATCGTCATTCTTTTGGGATTGATTCGCATCCTTATATCGAGGTTTTCGTCGAAGGAGCAGACTCTCCCGGGTGGATTCAATCTTGTAGATAAACTCGTAGTTTTTTGGTCGGTGACCTATGGTCTGGCGTTCATCTTTCTGTACCTAGAATGGGGAGCGGTTGTCAACCGCGTTGGCGTCTTGCTCGACTCTCTGGGCGGCTACATGGTGATCAGATATCTGATTCAAGATTTGAATGACGTTTACCGTTACATCAAGGTCTTCGCTCTGATCGCCGTGGTGATGGCGGTCTGCATGATGAACGAACAATACACCCATCGGAATGTGTTCGGGGAAATTGGCGGAGAGCGAAGCGTTCCGGAAATGCGGAACGGAAGAGTTCGGTCCCAAGCTGCTTTCCATCATCCACTGTTGGCTGGAGGATTTGGCGCTACGATTGTGCCACTGTTTGTAGGGCTCTGGTCGCGCAAGAAGGAGAAGATCGCGATTATAGGAATGGCGGCGTCGGTAGTTATTACAGTGACGTCCGCAGAAAGCACAACGTTGCTGGCGCTCATGGCGGCTTTGCTTGGCCTTTGTCTCTGGCCCATTCGGCGCCACATGCGCGCGATCCGATGGGGGATTGCTGCGGCCCTGCTGGGCCTTCATATGGTCATGAAAGCCCCGGTTTGGGCTCTCATCGAGCGAATTGACCTGACTGGTTCTTCTACCAGCTATGATCGCTTTATACTCCTCGACAACTTCATAAGACACTTCGGGGACTGGTGGCTCTTCGGAGCAAAGGACTACAACACTTGGGGCCTCGATATGTGGGATCTCTGTAATCAATATGTTGCTTATGGTGAAACTGGTGGCCTGGCAACCCTCGTGTTGTTTATCGCAATCATTGTTTTTAGCTTTGCGGCGATCAAGAAGGCACGCAGGCGGCTCGGGACCAGGGAACGTCAGCAGGAGTGGTTTCTGTGGTGCCTCTGGGCGGCTTTGTTTTCCAACATGGTTATCTACTTTGGTCTAGGTTGGGATGATCAGACGGAGTTGGCATGGTATTCACTACTAGCAATGATCTCGGTAGCAACGATTATTAAGGTAGTGAGTATACCTGCCCCAGCTGAGTCGCGAATCGTAGCCGAGCCCGAACCAGCCTTTTCGATATAGCCAAGAATTCCTCCATGAGAGCTGTAGATGATATTCAATAATTCGGGACTTGTTTGTCACATGAGCTCCCGCGTTCGCTGATGAACAGTAGTCTGGAATTTCTCCAAGTTATGCGTCGAGATCGCATTTGGTTTGAGGATCCCGTAAGGATCGTGCCCCGAGTTCTTACAAGTCTTTATAGTCTCTGGGTGAGATTAACTTATCCATTTGCCTCCATTGGGCGTGGTGTATCTATTCACTACACCTGGGATTTCCGCAAATATTTGGCCCGTCGCGTAGTCCTTGGGAATTGGGTATTGATACGGAAAGATGTTCACTTCGGCATAAGCTGCCCGGACGCCGCGGAAAAAGGATCGCCGGTAATTATTATCGAGGACAATTGTGCCATTCATCGCCGAGTGCAAATCTCCGCCAGGAATCGTATCCATCTTGGGCAGGGCGTAATACTGTCAGCCTCCGTGTTGGTGATGGACCACAACCACGAGTTTAGAGACATTACTCGGCCGATCAGAGAGCAAGGCATTACAGAAGGCGGCACAATTCGAATTGAGCAAGGTTGTTGGATTGGCCACGGGGCCGCAATTGTCTGCGGTGCTGGTGAACTTGTTCTTGGTCGCAATTCTGTGGTTGGTGCAAACACCGTTGTCACTAAAAGCTATCCGGCTAATTCAGTGATCGTCGGTAACCCAGCCAGGGTGATAAGGCAATTCGACCCGATCAAAAAAACGTGGCTCCCGCGAGTCGACACTTCCACAGCAGAAAGTGGCAAAGCATAATTTCAAAATGCTCGGCCGGATGAAAAAACACGTCGATCTGATTCGCGCAGGCGAAAGCCTTAAGGCGAAGGTGTTTCGGGGCGGAGTGTGGCTGGGCGGCGGAAGTTTCGCCGAACAGGTTACGCGATTCGGAAGAAACATAGTCTTGACCCGACTGCTTGCGCCGGAGGCATTCGGCGTGATGGCGGTTGTTCTGTCTGCTTCTTCGGTGATCCACACCGTGATGGACATCGGGGTTCGGGAGGCCCTGATTCAGAATCCAAAAGGGAGCGAGGATGACTATGTAGACGCTGCATGGTGGATGGCATTCGGCCGAGCCGTTACATTCTGGGCGATTCTATCCGCGATCGCACCCTTAATTGCCGGATTCTATGGCAACGCTGAACTCGGTCCGCTTTTCAGGGTTTCCGCGATTGGAGTTCTGTTCGAGGGAGCAATCAGTTCCCGTGCATATCTTGCGATTAGGGAGATGAAATTTCGAAAGTGGGCGATCATCAATCACGGCGGAGCGATCCTAGGTGTGGTCGTCGCCGTTGTGCTCAGCTATTTTATTCGCGATGTGTGGGCTCTGGTGCTCGGGTATGGCGCGGAGAGTGTGGGTAGGTTTAGTCTGTCGTACCTTGTTTGTCCATATCTGCCACCCCGTAAATTACCAGTGGGTGCGATTCGCGACCTTTTGACATTTTCACGAAGAGCCTTTGGATTGTCGCTTCTGAATCTTGTCTTCGCTCGGGCCGATGTCTTCGTTTTGGCCAAGATGTTTTCGCCCGCCGATCTGGGCTTGTATACCATGGCCATCTATCTGGTTCAGACGCCGACCAGCTTCATCATGAATTTGCTCGGCCAAACCATGCTTCCAACTTTCTCACAAGTCCAAGACGATCCGGCAAGGACCAGCCGCATTCTTGTTCAGGTAACATCGGCGCTGGTTCTAGTCGGAATACCCGTCTTGTTTTTTCTTTTCTTCTGCGGACGTTCGCTGCTAGGTATTCTTTATGGAGGCCGCTACAGCGCGGCGGCTGGACCCTTGATCGTAGCTTCTCTGGTCGCTCTCCTGAATTTGTTAAACGGTCAGATCACGAGCATTTTCTTCGCGAAGGGACGGCCGCAGCTACACCGGCGTTGTGTGGTCATCATGGCAATCATCATGATTGCTCTAATCTATCCATTTGTCGCTTGGTTCGGTCTGGTGGGCGGCCAACTTGTTGCGTTACTCGCCATTATCGTTGGATTCGCCTTCCAAATCGTGCGGGTGAGAGACTTCATTGAGCTCGATTCAGCCCAGTACGGCAAATTGTTGCTGGTATCCGGCGGCGTTTCATTGGGAGTAGCGGCAATTTGCTTTGCCGCTCGGAGACTGAATTTCGGTGCCGCACCCATACCGAACGTGCTAATTGGAATCGTGGGATGCATGATTGCGTACGGAATCAGCGGAGGAGTTTTTCTGCGAAACGGGTTGAAGTGGCGAAATCAGGATTAAGATGAGGTGCAGAGATTCACAAGCATCTTTCCCTGAATCGCGCCAGCGCTTCCCGTCCCCAGGAGTATGAGGGTTTTCAGCCTGAAATCGCACTAACAAAACTACATGAAATTATCCATCATCATACTGTGCTGGAACGATCTTAAGGTCATCGACGACTGTTTGCGGTCGATTTATGCGACTACGCATTCGGTTGAATTTGAGGTGATCGTCGCGGACAATGGCTCGACCGATGGCTCCATTGAATTCATTGGAGAGAACTATCCCCAGGTGCGGTTGATTGAGAATGGCAAGAACCTGAGATTTGCCAAGGCGAACAATGTTGGGATCAGGGCAAGTCAAGGGGAGTACGTCTTGATCCTCAACCCGGACACGATTATTCATGAACGAACGCTGGATACGGTTGTGGCGTTGGCCGAAAAGCATCCGGAGGCGGGCGCGTTTGGATGTCGAGTCTTGAATTCCGACGGCTCCTACCAGGCTTGTATTCGACCTTTTCCATCGATTCGCGGGGAATGGATTGCGGCGCTCTGTCTCAATTCGTTGGGCCATCTTTCCGATTGGTTCCAGGCTGGCAGCTATGTTGACTGGAAAGGCGAGTCTCAGCGAACGGTTGGTTGGCTGGCGGGTTGCTTCATATTGGTGCGCGGGGAATTGCTCAAACGTCTGGGTGGCTTTGACGAACAATTCTTTTACTACCATGAGGACATGGATCTTTGCCGGCGAGTATGGCAATCCGGGCAAACAATTCTTTACACACCGGAGGCGACCATCACCCACCTGGGCGGGCAGTCGACGAGCAAAAAGTTTCCGCCGATTGGCTTCGCATTGGACGGGCAGATTACCCGCTATCTTTACTACTACAAGTATGAGGGAGTACGAGGCGTGCGGAGGGCCCGCAGGGTTGTACTGGCGTCGCTGGCTCTGAGGCGCATTGGCTACCGGTTGCTGGAAATGGTGAGGCCTACGGAGAGTATTAAAAACCGGCTTGAGCTGCTTCGAGTCTTGTACATGTGGAACGACCGCGTCGATCCGGTTCGGCTCGTGGAGCACGGGGAAGAACCTGATCTTGGGATTAATCTCGGGATCCGAGTGCTGGAGCGATAGGGTGAGCCGGAACAGCAAGCACGTCCATGTACTCTACAGCTTCCCAAATAAACTTGGAGCCGCGAGAATTTGCTACACCGCGTGGCAACAGGTCAATGGCCTGGTCGAAGCTGGCGCCGAGGTGACTGTCTTTACAGGCGGCTTGCAAAGGCCTGTTCCAGCGGGAGTAGAGGTTCGCACCACGCTTGCTCGAGGCAAGCTGCGAATTCCCTACAAGTTGATCGGTAACGGGCGCGCATTGGCTTTGCACGACTACTTAGTTTCGCGCTCGCTCAGAGAATTTGTTGGGAAGATCGATATCATCCACACTTGGCCATCGGGCGCTCTGCGGACACTCAAGGCGGCGGCGAAACTGGGAATTCCGACGGTATTGGAACGACCTAATGCACATTCCCGGTTCGCAATGGAGGTCGTGAAAAAGGAGTGCGATCGTCTCGGAGTCGTGATGCCCGCCGGCCACGAGCACGGCGAAGATCTGGGGAGGCTTCGGATCGAAGAGGAAGAATTCCGCCTCGCCGACAGATTACTCTGCCCGTCCGATTTTGTTGCCAGTACATTTCTCGACAAGGGATTTCCGTCCGAGAAGCTCGCGCGGCATCAGTACGGTTTCGACGACAAGACGTACGTACCAGACGGACGAAAACAGCATCGGAATCGCGGGCTGGCTATGTTATTTGTTGGAGGCTGCGCGCCGAGAAAGGGCCTGCACTATGCGCTTGAGGCTTGGTTGAAATCTCCTGCCCACCAGGACGGGGCATTTCTGATTGCAGGAGAGTTCATTCCGGGATATGCCGAGAGATTATCCTCGATGCTGTCGCATCCGAGTATTCAAGTTCTGGGCCAACGAAACGATGTGGCGGAGCTAATGAAAGACTCTGACGTGCTTGTTCTGCCCTCGATAGAAGAGGGAAGTGCTCTTGTTACGTCGGAAGCGCGGGGAAGCGGATGCGTTTTACTGGTCTCCGAAGCTGCCGGTGCTGTTTGCAGGCACATGGAAAACGCATTGGTGCATCGCGTTGGCGATGTTGAGACGTTGACCCGACAGATTACGATGCTTTATCAGGACCGAGCTCTTCTCGAGAAACTGCGTGCCTCGAGCTTGAGCACGTTGAGCGAACTTACCTGGACCGCAGCAGGATCGAAACTTCTACAGGCCTATACCGAAACCATTGAGATGTATCGAACCAATTCGGGCCGCCAAGCAGTTTTGCCCGTAAGCGATCGGATGGAAATCCCTGTTTCTCGCTAGCTCGTATAAACCGACCTAGCTTCAGAGGATTGAGGTCAAGATGCGAGAGCCTTTCCCCTCGTATTACTTAGTTTGCAGAAATCAGCAAGGACATTGATGATACCCAAGAACATTCGATACGTAATCATCTCGCCCGTTCGCGACGAGGAAGGATTCATTGGCAAGACTGCTGAGTCGATCTTGAGCCAGACTGTTTTACCAAGCGAGTGGATCTTGGTGAACGACGGATCATCCGATCGGACGGGAGAAATTCTCGATGCGTATGCTCGGGAACACGCATGGATTCGAGTTGTACATCGCGCCAATCGCGGCTTTCGGAAGTCCGGCGGAGGCGTGGTCGAGGCTTTCAATGACGGCTTGAACGCGTCGCAATTCAAGGATTGGGATTTTCTGATCAAGCTGGATGGCGATTTGATTCTGACCCCCGATTATTTTGAAAAATGTTTTGACGAATTTCGCAAAGATTCGAAACTCGGGATCGGCGGAGGCACGATCTACCATGAGCTCGATGGCAAGCAGCACATCGAGCACGTTCCGGATTTTCATGTTCGTGGTGCAACCAAGGTCTACAAACGCGCATGCTGGGAGGCAATCGGTGGATTGTGGGTGGCGCCGGGTTGGGACACGATCGACGAAGTCAAGGCAAACATGCTCGGCTGGACGAGCCGGAGCTTTCCTGAAATTAAGCTCCTTCAGCAACGGCCCACAGGTACGTCGGAGAATTTGTGGAAAGACCTGGTGAAGTGTGGCCGGGCCCGCTACGTGTCTGGATATCATCCGCTTTTCATGATCAGTAGTTGCATTTTTCGTCTGTTCCAAAAGCCATTTCTCATGGGTTCCACGGGGCTGTTTTACGGATATGTTTCCGGGTATTGGAAACATCTTCCCCAGGTAAATGACCCGGGTTTCATTAAATACCTACGTGATCAACAGATGCGACGGCTGATGGGCAGGGAAACAATCTGGAGATGACCGAGATCGACTGCATTTAGTCGATAGACCGACCTTCCTCCCATAGTAAAACCTAACCTCCATTCTGATCGGAGCAAGAAAGTCTCAAAATGTGTGGTATTTGTGGAAAATTAGAATTTGAGCGAGACAAGCAGGTCTCCGCAGACCTGCTGAAGCGCATGGCGGATGCGATTCGGCATCGAGGTCCGGATGACGAAGGCTTCTATGTGTCTGGGCAGATTGGACTTGGGTTTCGCCGGCTTTCAATCATCGATTTGAGCGGGGGCCACCAGCCTCTCGCGAATGAAGATGACACGGTCTGGATCGTCTTCAACGGAGAGATTTACAACTACCAAGGCCTTCGCGAAGAACTCCGAACTAAGGGACATGTTTTCAAGACGCATTCTGATACCGAGGTGATCGTCCATCTCTACGAAGAATATGGGCCCGACTGTGTCCAGAAGCTTCGCGGGATGTTCGGATTTGCAATTTGGGACATTCCGAGAAGAACTTTGTTCATGGCGCGGGACCGCGTCGGAATTAAGCCGCTTTATTACTATCAGGGCAAGGATTTTCTTTCCTTTGGCTCTGAGATGAAGGCGATTCTTGCCGACCCGGCGGTTCCTCGTGAAGTGGATCCGGAAATTATCGATCGATTTCTGACTTACTACTACGTCCCTGGTGGCAAGACGCTGCTCCGCAATCTCTTCAAGCTCGAGCCGGGGCACCTACTGATAGCGAAGGATGGGAAAATCGATGTCCGTAAATATTGGGATCTCGACTTCTCGGGTGCGAACAACCATCACTCGTCGAACGGCTACGAACGTCAGCTAGTCGACATACTGGACGAGTCCGTTCAGCTCCACATGATCAGCGATGTTCCGATCGGTTTTCTCTTGAGTGGCGGCCTGGATTCTACCGCAATGCTGAGTTTTGCTTCGCAAAAGACCGACAAGCCAATCAGCACCTATACGGTGGGTTTCACCGCGAAGGGGGTAATCGACGAGCGACCCTATGCCAAAATTGCGGCGGAAAGGTACGGTTCAACGCACTACGAAATCTCGATGTCACCGGACGAGTTTGTCGATTTTCTTCCCAAATACGTATGGCACATGGAAGAACCGGTTGTTGAACCGCCTGCTGTGGCTCTGTATTACGTCTCGAAGCTGGCAAGCCAGTATGTGAAGGTGCTCATCTCGGGCGAGGGCGGAGACGAAGCTTTCGGCGGCTACGAGAATTACCGTAATAATTTCTGGTTCGAGAAAATGAAGCGAACTCTCGGGCCATTTCGTGGAGCCGCCGGTCAAAGTATGAATATGATCGGCCACTTGATGAATTCACGAGCGCTTTCAAAATATGCTCCCCGCATGAGTGCGGATTTTGGGGACTATTACCTGAGCCGCGCATCGTCGCCATTCCAGTTTTTCAATAGAGCCGACTCGAATCTCTACTCTCCTGAGATGAGTAACAGAGTGAACAAACAGCGCTCGATCGACGTGCTGCGCCAATACCATGCGAATGCAGCGAATTTCGGCTTACTTGAAAAAATGCTTTATATCGACACCAAAACCTGGCTGCCGGACGATCTCTTGGTCAAGGCCGATAAGATGACGATGGCGAACTCGGTCGAGTTGCGCGTTCCGTTTCTCGATCACAAGCTGCTGGAATTTGCGGCGCAACTACCGAGAAATCAAAAGGTTCGCGGCTGGACGATGAAATACGCGGCGAAAAAGGCTCTGGCCAAGCACGTTCCTGAGGAGATCTTGAACCGGCGCAAGGCCGGCTTTCCGGTACCGTATGAGTCGTGGCTCCGGAATAATATGCGCGAATGGGTAAGTGGAATCCTGCTCGATCCGCGGACGGCATCCCGAGGCTATTTTCGGCAGAAGACTGTGGAAGACCTCATTCAAAGCCATAACGCTGGCGCCGGATATTCGAAGGAGATCTTCGCGCTCGTGGTCCTTGAATTGTGGCATCGCACGTTTATCGATGGGCAGGTGCAAGCGTGAGCGTTGCTTCCTGTCGAACCGTCCGTGGTCCGCGCTAAGCTATGAGTCCATCTCAAGACAGAACATCGGGGCAGGTACGAAACACCGCGATCATACCGACTGAGGAGAATTTGAAGCGTATCGTGATGATCGGCGTCAGCCTGGGCGTTTTTGCAATTGACTGTTTGCGCCGCGCCATGTACGTCCTGATAGGCAAAAAGATGCCGGCAACGGCGGTCGTTCTTGCTTATCACTCCATCACAAGAGAGCAGCGTGCCGCGTTTGCCCGGCAGATGGATGCATTAGTCCGCTGCTCCAAGCCATCCCGCGCAGACGATTTTGTGTTTCCTCCGAATGGTGGGCGTTATACCTCGGTGACGTTTGACGACGGATATCAGAATATTGTGGATAACGCAATTCCTGAACTGGCCCTGAGGGGAATTCCGGCAACAATTTTCGTCGTGGCCGGGGCATTGGGTGAGATTCCGGGTTGGGAAGACTACGCGGACTCCTATGACCCCGATCTGCATGATCCGATTGTGACGGCAGAGAATTTGCGGAGGCTGCCTTTTGATCTGGTCCAAATTGGCTCGCATACTATTACCCATCCGAATCTCCCGCAATTGGCGGAGAAGCAGGCACGGGCCCAGCTTTCTGGGTCACGGGCGATGTTGAAAGAAATTACTGGTCAAGAAGTGAGTCTCTTTAGCTTTCCGTATGGATCTGCCAACGCCAAACTCGTCGGATGGTGTCGCGATGAAGGATATCAGCGAGTGTATATCACACATCCCAGCTCGGCGCTCTCCCGAATCGACGGTCTTGTGGTGAGCCGGATCAAGGCGGATCCTGAAGATTGGCCCTTGGAATTCCAGCTCAAGCTCTATGGAACCTATCGATGGCGAAACCGGTGGCGGGGAAGTACAAGTGACTGACGAGATTCGATGGCCCATGGCGGCTCTTGAGGACTTATCGTGATTGGCGTTATCTCGGAAAACACTGATGACTTTGCGGTGCGGGAGTTTTTTCAGCTGTTCAAGACGCAGTGGGAAAGTTATGTTCCTGGCCGTAGCTATGATCTCGTAATCAGCACAGCTGGGGAAATTCCGCCAGGCCTGAATTCGGGTGCGGTCGCGATTTACTCGTCGAGGAAGTCTCTCGTCGATAGCGAGATCGGAAGCATCCCGCACGGGACACAGCAGAATGTGTGGCTCGATTTTAAGGGCGCCAAGTTTCCTCTCTACGGAAAGGCCTCAGCATTTGAGTCAGCGGAACGGCCATTGTTGCACAGCAACGGCCGGAGTGACATTTTGGCGTTTGAGGTCACGCGCGCGTCGAACCTGATCGTGCGTGTGGGGTATGACCTCTTTGAGGAAGTTGCCTTCCTGCTCTCTAAGGGCCAGCCAGCAGGGAACGCTCACATTCCAACGTTGGAATTTCACATCGCCTTTCTTCGCAGCATCATGGCGGGTGCCGAGATCCCTTTTGTGGAAATTCTGTCTTCGCCTAGTGGATACGAGTTCGTCGTTTGCCTCACTCACGATGTTGACTTCACCGGCATCCGCGAGCACAAGTTTGATTCCACTATGTGGGGATTTCTCTACCGCGCCCTTGCAGGTTCTTTCGTCAACGCGCTGCAGGGGCGAGAATCGTGGTCGAAGTGTTGGAACAACTGGCGGGCGGCCCTTTCTCTTCCGCTTGTGCATTTGGGATTGATGGAAGACTTTTGGCTCGAGTTTGATCGCTTCAGGGAAATCGAGAAGGGTATGGGCTCGACCTTTTTTTTCATTCCCTTCAGGAATCGTCCAGGCATGCGTGGTTCTCGTCCTGCACCAGACCGCCGGGCTGCCAAATATGACCTGTTCAAGATCAAGGAACAGATCCTCGATTTGGCCGAGAATGGCTGCGAAGTTGGCCTTCATGGCATCGATGCATGGGAGGACCCGGGAAAGGCACTGGTTGAACGAAGCAGGATTTGTGAAATTACAGAACAGGGTGAAATTGGAATCCGGATGCATTGGCTGTACTTTGATGAAAATTCACCGAGAGTCCTCGAAGAGGCAGGATTTTCTTACGATTCGACCTTTGGCTACAACGACGCGGTGGGTTTTCGGGGAGGAACCGCGCAGGTACATTGCCTCGCTCCGTCCAAGTCCTTGCTCGAGCTTCCCTTAGGTCTTCAGGACACGGCGCTCTTTTATCCGGATCGCATGAACTTATCCGAGTCCGAGGCGATGGATGCATGCAGAAATCTAATGCGGCAAACCGCCCAGTTTGGCGGGGTTTTAACCATTAACTGGCATACCCGAAGTCTTTCCCCTGAACGATTGTGGGGCGAATTCTATGGACGGTTGCTGGGAGAGATAAAAAAATACCGCGTGTGGTTCACCACGGCGCAAAAAGCCGTGGACTGGTTCCGAGCCAGGCGGGTGCTATGCTTCGAGCAAGTAACGTTTACGGTGGATGGTGTGCGGTTGAAAATAACCGGTGTTCCTGACGTCAATCATCCATTTGTCATGAGAATCCATCATGCGAAAGCCGGCAGGTTCGCGGAATCTGTGACTTCGAGTTCCAAGCCGGCTTATACGGACGTTCCCTGGAAAGGCGAAACTGAGCTGACTCTGATTCAAACAGAGCTCAGCCGAGTCTGATACTTATGAGTCTAAAATCCACTGGTGGTTCAAAGAGCGATCCCACATCGAAACGAGTGTGCATGATCGCCTACACGCATTACCGGTTCGATGGCCGGGTACGACTTGAAGCAGAATCGCTTGTGACCTGGGGTTATAACGTCGTCTTTTTGGTGCCCAAAGCGAAGGAGACACCTACAACTTACACGTTGGAGGGAGTCACGGTGCAGGAGTTGAATGTCGGCAAGTATGGCGGAAAGAACAAGATCAGCTATCTGCTCTCATACGTAACGTTTCTGATCCTTGCGTTTTTGGCCTGTACGCGTTTGTTTTTCCAGTCCAAGATCAAAGTCATTCATATTCACAACATGCCGGACGTGTTGGTGTTTGCCGCCATTATCCCTCGAATCGTTGGCTGCAAGCTGGTTCTTGACCTTCACGATACCGTCCCCGAGACGTATGAGGCTAAGTTCGAGAAGGCCTCCCGGGTCGTGCTGTTTTTCTTGCGCCTCGAAGAGCGGATCTGCTGCGCCGTCGCGAATCGAATCATTTGCGTGAATCATCCCCAGCGGGATGCGGTCATCAACAGAGGTGTAAAGGCCGAGAAGATCTCTACAGTTATTACAATGCCGAAGTTCACCTCTGCAGTGCCGTCTCGCGAGGCATCCCAGCAAGATCAACCTTTTCGCATGGTGAATCACGGAACGATGTCGAAGCGACTGGGGAACGATTTGATTATCGAAGCCACCGTGAAGCTTGTGAAAGCCATACCGGGATTTGAACTTCACATTATCGGTGGCGGAGATAATTTGGATCAGCTGGCCCCCATGAGTAGAGCCTTGGGGATTGAGAAAGCCGTGCATTTCCACGCTCGTGTCCCTTGGGACGAATTGGGCAAGAAATTGAGCATCATGGACGTGGGGATCGTAGCGAACCGGGTTAATGTCGCTACCAAATTGATGCTGCCTTCGAAGCTGATTGACTATGTCGTACTTGGTATCCCGGCGATTGTTCCAAGACTACAGGCGATCGAGTACTATTTTTCGGAAACGATGGTCTCCTATTTCGATGCGGAAGACATCGACTCCATGGTTGCTGCCACGGTCGCTTTATATCAGGACAAGGAGCGCAGGGAGCAACAGCCGGTTCATGCCAGAAAATTCTTAGAAGAGAATCGGTGGGATGATCCGAACAAGGGTCTGAGAGGCCTCTACGACATTCTGTTCAAACGGAGGATGCAAGACTTTCCGGATTTAAAAGGGGATGATTCGAACCGTGATGCGTGGCGGGACAGTGGCAAGACACCAGATCGTATCGAGGACGACAAACTACGGGGTCTCGAAAAAGTGTAGTTGCAAATTGCATGGCGACTGGAAAAGTTTTCCTACTGTCTAGGTACCGATTCACGGTAGCGGGTGTTTTGACTTCAGAATAGCGCCTAGAATAACCAGAAAGAAGGTAGAAAACCTTGAGTAAAGAAATCGTCGTTGTGGCAGGACTGGGAGAGGTGGGACGACCGCTGCTTACCATCCTGGCGAGAAAATATGAGTGTATTGGCGTTGACCTGACGCCGGTTGAGCTGGATGGTCCGTGCTCAGTCCTGCACGCCTGCTATCCCTTTGAAATCAAGGACT
>Ga0193726_1001342_pt1 | contig 19698 bp, 20 predicted proteins | sample H2c1metaG_FD_144928 | JGI IMG/M metagenome (GOLD analysis project Ga0193726, IMG submission 144928) | Soil microbial communities from a riparian zone of the East river system, Colorado, United States - H2c1 | ecosystem: Environmental > Terrestrial > Soil > Riparian zone | place: USA: East River... | reverse complement strand
AAGTGAAGCCGATTTTATATCTGGCGGCTCTAAAATCCTCCGTCCCGATAACTTCCCGATTGTTAAATCCTTCAATAGTCGTACAGCTTCGTACTTCGTCACCGTCGATCTTGCAGGATTCCGAAAGGCAGAAGGAAATCAACTTCTCCGTTCTGATGAAAGCGTGGTCGCGGTCACAGCAGTAGATGGCGACGTCTGGACCGTATTACGAATTCGGCACGGCCACTGGGAAGTACGAGAGACAGCAACTCAAATACTTCTGGCATGTAGAGCCTTCCCAGGTTCCCGCCTTGGCATTGAGTCAGGCGCCCTTGAAGCTGCAGTTCGTCCATATCTTGAAGATCTTATGCGCGAGTATTCGCGTTACGTTCACATTGAGCCACTGAAGCACCAGAATGCAAGGAAACAGGATCGCATCAGTTGGTCGCTTAGCGGACGTAGCGACCGTGGACTCATCCAGCTCCTCACAGATAAGCCGGACATCTACACGGGACCAGAAATCCAGCCCTGGAACAACTGGTTCCTCGATCAAGTCGCAGACTTCCCAGACCCCCTTGCCCACGATGACGGACTTGATGCAATTGCCTACGTTGATCAACTCAGCCAGGCTTCCTACTTTGACGGCTCTGACATCCCTGAGTGGATTCCTGTCGACAACATAAGCGGATACTAATTCATGTCAGTGATGCCAACGCGGGGTCAGAGTATTATTGTCGAGACTTCTGAAAGTCTCGCTCGTGATCAAGCTAAGATTCAATCTATCAGCAAAGGGGCTGCCCTATGCGGCTGGATCTACACACGGATTAATACGTGGGAAGACGTTCGTAACCGCGGCTATCAGCAGCTATGGGGCGAGTACTGGCGCATGTGGCGCGGTAAGTGGTCCGTACAAGAGATCAATCGTCTATCAGAACGATCTAAATTGCTCATGCCAGCGCTGTCGCAGGCTATTGAGCAGACGGTATCGGAGATTGAAGAGGCTATCTTTTCACGAGAAGAGTGGTTTGACGCTGCAGTGGATACAGCTAAGGATATGGCTGGCCTGCTTATGCGTGACCAGTTGCTTGGCGACCTGGATAAGGTAAATGCTGCCGATCAAATCATGGAAGCCGTGCTTAATGGGGCCATCTTTGGAACGATGGTTGCTAAAGTTAATACAGGGCTGCATACGGAGCATACTCCAACTCGCGACTCCCAGACCTACGAGCTTAAAGCCAATTCCAAGAAGCAAGTACAAGTTGCCATTGAAGCAATACGGCCTGACCAGTTTATACCTGATCCTGTCGGTGTCACTGTTCAGCAAATGCTTGGATGCGCGCATCGTCTTCAGAGAACCCTCAGCTACGTGCTCGAAAAGTGTCAGGATGGGACATATAATCAGGCGGCAATCAAAGATATAATGCCCACGCGGCGGCTTAAGAATTCTGATGTGGATCTAGAAGATCCCATGGCTATCAATGCGACGTACGAAAGCGAGCAGGTTGATCTTATCGAATATCATGGTAAGGTCCCTGCTCGTTTTCTTATGGAAGTCCAGGAAGCACGGAATGTAGCTGACGAGCTCTTAAATCTGGATTTAGAAGACATTTCAAAGCGTGCTGGCGAAGGCCCAATGGTTGAGGCTATCGTCACTATTGCTAACCAGGGCATACTTCTGCGTGCTATACCGAATCCCTTTACACTCGTGGATCGCAGTATCGTCGCTACGCAGTTTGAAAAAGTACCTGGACGGTTTTGGGGAAGAGGCGTAGCAGAAAAAGGCTATAATCCACAGAAAGCACTTGATGCTGAAGTTAGGTCGCGCATGGATGCGTTAGGCTACTTATCAGCGCCTATGCTGGGCGTTGACAGCGGTCGTGTACCTAGAGGCTTCAAATTAGAAGTCAAACCCGGCAAAGTGTGGTTAACACAAGGCAACCCAGACGAGGTACTGCGCCCATTCCCAGCTTTAAATTATAACACTATGACCTTTGAGCAGGCATCCGAGATGGAGCGCATGGTTCAGATGGGCACAGGAGCGTTAGATGTTGCTTCTGCTATCAAGAATCAGTCACAGTCGGGCGCTAATAGTATGTCTTCTAACAGCATGCTTATGGGCGCTTTCGTTAAAAGGTCTAAGCGGTCCATTGCCAATATTAGTAGGAACTTTATCGGACCCCTTCTGCAAAAGGTTATCTGGCGATACATGCAGTTTGACCCTATCCGATACCCTAAAGATTTCGATATTAAGCTTAAGCCTACTCTTGGAATAGTCGCACGAGAGGTGGAAGCTGGTCAGATGACTCAGTTGATGGGAATGATGCCGCAGGAGTATCACCAGGTACAGTTACTTCTAGCGCAGGGCGTTATTGAACATACAGCGTTATCGAATAAAGTAGAGCTATTAAAGGCGATCAATCAGGCCCTACAGCCGCCTGACCCGAAGGTTGTCCAGCAACAGCAGCAAATGCAGCAGCTTACTATGCAGACGCACGTGGCGGGTCTACAGGCGCAGTTGGAAGGCTTCCAGTTGACTAACCAGAAGACTAAGGCTGAGATACAGAAGATCCTGGCGGATGCCGCCTATAAGTCACATGAGGCCGACATCAATATCACGCGTCTCAAGCAGGACGAACAGCGCATTAGACAAGATCAACAAGAGCAGGAACAGTTCGCTGATCAAAATAAGATCGCGGCTGCTAGGCTGCCGATAGAGTGGCTCACAGCGCAGGCACGTATGATTACGGCGCAAGCTGCTGTTCATAAAGCCAAACATCCACCTAAACCAGCAGGACGTAAATAATGATTATCGCAATTGTTGCATTTGTAGTTGGCACTGCCATAGGAGCAGTAGGTTATAAGTTTGTTGCTCCGAAGGTGGCGGCAGCGGTTACCGCAGAAGTCGGTAAAGTAGAAACTGTCGTAGCGGATATTAAGAAGATCTAATGACTCATAAGGAGTTGATGATCGCCTATCTGCTACAGAAGGTAGCATTGGAAGACTGGCATGCCGTATGGGATGCTGCAATCGATTTGAAATGTATCGACGTGGGAGGAGAGGACTATGTTGGATCTGGAACAGATCAACCTGCTTAATAACGGCGCTAAAGAGCGCTACATGCTTTTAGAGAAGCTATTTGACCACGCAGGTTTCAAGTATTTGTTGGAATGGGCGAAGGCGCAGGTCGTAGATTCAACGAATCGCGAAATGAACGCCACCAATTGGGAACAAGTGTGTTTCTTCCGTGGAGCGCGGTTAGCATACGCCAATTTCGCCAATATCGAAGATTTCTCAGAAAGAGAGTTTGCTGAAATAGCGCAGACAGCGCTAGAAGCTAAATTTGAAGCTGAGCAAGAGCAACTTGAAGCAGACGGTGAGTAGGACATAGTGTCCAAACTTATTCTGTTTGAATTTGCTTGTACGCAATGCGGTCATGTATTCGAAGACCTTACCAAACCAGATATGTACTGGAGCAAGTGTCCCGAATGTATGGCGAACGCAAAGCGTATCCTATCCTCGCCAAGGATTAACCACCAGGCTATGGCGGGCAGTGATTCTGCCTCTCCAGAAACCTTGCGGCACTTTGACAAGGTTCACAATCAGAGAAAGAAAATCGAAGAGAAACGTTTTGCGGACCATGGAGACTATGGCAAACCGGCAGGATGTGATTGACGACCTTTTTCGCCTCAAACGGCTAAGCTCTATATAGAGACGCCTGGAGTACCAGATTATGGTTAGACTCGTTGATATCCCCCTAGACGCGGGTGACCCCAATAAGGCTGTCACTGATATTGAAGCAGCGATCACAGAGTCCAGATCGCAAGAGCGTACGCAAGAAGGTACGCGACAAGAGACACAACAAAGACAGGTTCATGCTACTGATCTCAACGATCCGCGCTTCGCGGGTAAATCGACTGAGGAAATCGTTAGCATGTATCGTAATCTTGAAAGTCACAGTGGCAGACTGGCGAATCAGCTTGGAGAAGCACGCAACTCAGTTAACGCGCTAATTCTAGGAAAGAGAGAAAACGATCTCCGTGTAGGTTCAGGCACACAAAGGGAACCAGCTAAGCTGAATCCTGCTGATCTCATGGTTGACCCCACCAACGCGCTAGATAACTACTTTCGTGAACGAACTAACCCAGAAGTTAGCGCTCTGAAAGATCGTCTTGCACAACTCGAACAGCAACTCACACAGACTGTGTTTACTGTTAATCATCCGAAAGCAACTGATATTACTCAGGATCCGCAATTTGCGGCTTGGGTGCGACAGACGCCTCTTCGTATGCAATTAGCAGATGCAGCAGCAAATGGCAATCTTGTCCAAGCTGATCTTCTGCTGAAAGAATGGCAGCACACACAGACAGCAGGAACCAATTCTACTACGAACACGAACAATCGTGCTCAAGAGTTGGCTCGCAGTGTCTCGCTAGAATCTGGATCTAGTGGATCTGAAGCCGGTGACGGTAAAGGATCTAAGAGTACCCGGACATTTAGCAGGCGCGATCTCATTGCACTGAGACAGCGAGATCCTGAGAAGTATGAGTCACAGGCACTGCAGAACGAGATTGTACGGGCGTATGTTGAGGGGCGGGTAGTTGATTAAAGCACATAGAACATAACAATATCATAAGAGAACAATAATGGCTACAGCATTAGTCCTTAGCAATGATATTGCAACAAGTTTAACCGGTGGTCCTGGTAGTCCGAACGACGTCCATGCCGCTAATTTCGTTCCTGCATTGTGGAGCGACGAAGTTGTTGCAGTATATAAATCGAATTTGGTTCTTGCCAACCTGATTCGTAAGCTCAATCATAGAGGCAAGAAAGGCGACACTATCCACATCCCGACGCCAGCGCGCGGCACGGCTGTGAATAAGGTTGCACAATCGGTTGTGACACTACAACCGTTTGTTGATCAATCAGGTGTTGGTGGTATCACCATCACGATCAATAAGCACAAGGAATATTCTCGTCTTATCGAGGATATCGTTGATGTGCAAGCGTTGCCAAGTCTGCGTCGGTTCTATACGGACGACTCAGGTTATGCGATCGCAAAGCGCGTTGACCGGGACATCTTCTTCCAATTGGGCTCTGGAACGGCAGTTGCCGGTCCTGTGGGCACTTTCATTGAAGATCCCGCCACTGGTAACGTCCTTGCTTCAAGCACGGCATCCCTCTTCACTGGCGACGGACAGACTGTGTACAGTCCGGCTGCTGCTGGTGGCGCTGGTAATGCCTCGGACCTTACTGACCTTGGCATTCGCCGCGGTATCCTGAAGCTCGACCAAGTTGATGCGCCGATGGCGGCTCGTTATTTGGTTTTGCCTCCGGTTGCTAAGGCGCTGCTCTTGGGTGTCGCTCGGTTTACTCAGCAAGCCTTCACGGGTGAAGCTGGTCCGGGTAACAGCATTCGCAATGGTCTCGTTGGTAATGTGTACGCTGTCGAAGTGTACGTCTCCAACAACCTGCCGAACATCTTCGCCAACAATGGCGCAGTTGGCGGTTCGATCGCTTGGATGATCCAGCGTGATGCGGCTGTGCTTGTCGAACAGATGGGTATCCGTACTCAGCAACAGTACAAACAGGAATTCCTCGCGGATCTGTTTACTGCTGACATGATCTACGGTACTGGTATGCTGCGTAGCGGTTCTGCCGTTCCGTTTGTAACTAACAACCTTCTCGACGCTTAATCCCTAGTGGATTCGCTGGGGAGTAATCCCCAGCACCTAATTCATGGACCCAATACCGCAATTAAAATTAGCCCACTGGCGCTCCGTCCAAAAGACGTCGAGCTACGCCATTCAAGGGCAGGATTCACGGTCTGGGTTCACCAATCTAAATGCTACAGGTAATATCGTACTGACATTACCTAAGGCATTAGTTGGCGGAGTCGCCATGCAGTACAAGTTTCTTGTATCTGCGGCGCACACAATAACTGTAACTCCCAAGATAACTACGGATACGATACGCGGCAAAGCCGCAGGCGCTTCCGCTACGAATGCGACACCAGGTAGTTTCCTCTCGCTAATATGCCTACAGAATGGCTTCTGGGAACCTGAAATTAATAACGGAGCATGGTAAATGGCGACTTCTACGTTACGGCAAATGCTCGTTAAGACGCTGATTAATATCGGCGAACCTACTGCTGCCGCTAACGTTCCTACTGTTGGTACTGCGATCACTGATCCATATCAACTACAGATATGCAACTTCATCAATCACATACGTGAGGAAGTGGAGCAGTCTTGGACGTGGAGTAGTCGCTGGCAGACTTATGTGATGCAGTATGTCACAGGTAACGTACAGCAGCAGATCATAGACACAGGAGGCTTCTTCCTGCCAGCAGGAGCGCAGCCTAATAGTGGATCTAAGGTCGTCCGCATTCATAATCCTAAGTTCGGGCGAGAAGTTGGTCTAGTTTTTGATATCACCACCTTCGGCATTCCATTCGTATTGGATGAAATGCCACTTGCGGATATTACCTACTACAACACGGTGCTTAATCAGACGCCAGTAGCGTACAGCACCAATTGGTGCATACAGGACAATGGTAATGACCAAGTGAACCTGCTCATGTACCCCGGAGCTAATAGCACGCGGTTTATCCAGGTTACCCTCTATAATCCACAAGGTTATATTGACCCAACCAATGGAACTGGTAATCAAACAGACACATGGGATACGGGTCCTGGTGCCAACGACACGCTTACCTTCACAGCAGCAGTAGCGCTAGGAGCCACCAGTGGTACACTCGTTGCGCCGTTTGCGTTTGCAAATGGGCCATATCCTATTATCTTTAGCGGACCGAATACTGGCGGCAGCGGTCGCGTGTCTCAGACGGTAACGGCTACGATGGTTCAAGGTAGTAAGAACGTTACTTGGACTCCTGGGTTAACCTCCAATCTCTTCGCGCCGAATGTTATCCTTACTGGCGTCACAAGTGGCGGTCTAGGTGCGGATAGCCCTATCATAATGAATAACCGTATCATAGAGCTCGGCTCAGCTTGGTGGGCGCTGGAGGAGCGGGGCGAGACGCTGGGCGCTAATAGCATGTTCTCAGAGGACAAGTATCGTAGAGCGATTGATGACCTTATTGGTAAGGATCAGGCCGAGCAGGGCGATCTAATGATGATCGTAGCGTAATGAGCTGGAACGGTAACAGTCTAGCACAGATTCCAATTGTTGACCAGCTACAACCGCTGGATTTCGTCACACCTGGATTCCGCGGACTTAACACAGTACAGTCTGGATCGCTCATGGATCCCGGCTACTGCGTCGTAGCGCAGAATGCCGTTATCGACACTAGCGGCAGATTGGCAGCGCGGCAGGGCGCTAATCCAATCACCTTTGAATCGAATACGCTGACCTTTGCTGTTGCGCCGTCTGGTACGACTGGGACGCTTAGCCTAGTATGGTCGCAAGCCAGCGGTCCGTATATCGTCACATTTAGCGACGGCCAAGTACGCCGCGCTACAATGACTAATGGCAGTTTCACTGTCACCTGGACCGGAGCACTGACGGGCACGCCTACAGCGCTATTCACAGCCTCGGCAGGAGCCTCTGCAAGTATAACTTTCACTGTGCCGCCTACTGGTACGGCAGGTACACTGACTGCGCCATGGCCGCAGAAGACGGATACTTATAATGTATTCTTCAGCGATGGCGAGAATCGTCAAATCCTACTGACACAAGGCTCTACATCTGTCACCTGGGCACAGACGCTATCTGGAGCAGTGACATTAACTGCTACGGTAGTCTTCTCGATTCAGTCCCTCTTCGAATATAATCAGGGCCTTGGTGTATACCAACAGATACTGGCATGGGCTGGCGGCATTAGTAATAATCCGAATAACCCCAACAATAACCTTGGCGGAGCAGTTAATGTCACAAACGGTAGATGGTTCTTCCAGAATTTCAACAATAAGTGCATCGGCCTACAAGTTGGACAGAAGCCAATCGTCTACACGGGAACTGGAACTTTCGCGACAGTTATCGAAAGCGGAGGCACTGCGCCTACTGGCGGCGTCGGTTGCGCGGCCTTTGGACGCGTTTGGTGCGTCGATGCGGACTTACAGACGATCAAGTATTCAGGATTGCTAGATGAAACAGATTGGTCTACGACAGATGGTAATGCAGGTCTTATTGATATGCACACTGTCTGGTCCGATGGCACAGACCAGGTTACGGCGATCTTTGCATTTAACGCATCATTGGTTGTATGCGGCACTAGACACATCATATTCTTCACGGATGGACGTGGATCGATGCTTGGCATGGATCCGACACAGGCATATGTCTTTGATATGCTCGCAGGTACCGGTTGCGTATCCCAATGGACGGTTGATCATGTGGGAGAAGCAGATGTCCTCCTCTTATCGCCAAATGGTATACAGTCTCTAGCGCGGCTAACGAGTAATCGTAATAATCCGATTGAGACGCTGAGCAAGTATAACCGCGACACTTTACTGGAGCAGCTACAATCAGAGATTCCAGCTAATATATCCGGTTGCTTTAACAACCTGACTGGCTTTTATATATTAGGATTACCTAATAGTGGTGTTACTTGGTGCTTTGATCAGCGCCGCAAATATCAGGATGAAGTAGGCGAAGTCTGCTCAATTACTACTACATGGTCGATGGCTCTTACAGCATGCTGTACATTAGATACTAATCAGCAACTCTTTCTCGCTCGTCAAGGACAGGGCACAGTCTGTAATTATTCAGGCTTCTTGGACGAATTCGCTAATTATCAGTGGGCGTATCAGAGTCCATGGATGAATCTAGGACAGCAGATTGGACAGCGATTGAAGATGCTTAAGCGTCTCTCGTTGATTCTATTCACTGCAGGTGCTGCTTCATTCACTGCTACGTGGGCTACGGACTTCAGTGCCAATCAGGGCAGCGCGACGCAAAGTGTAGCACCCTTCGGTGTTAACTCGCAGTATGGCGTAGCGCAATACGGCATAGGACAGTATGGTGGAGGTAGCAACCTCTTCAATTGGAAGTATAGCGCACATATACGCGGACAGTACTTTCAACTCGGTTTAACAACAATAGTAACGGGTGTGTTCGCCCTTCAGCAAGCGCAGTTTGCTGCGAAGATCGGTAGGATAGCATAATGGCAAATTACGTACAGTCCACATTCTTTACGCCTAAAGATACGCTGCCGCCGAATAATCCGGCGAAGACTATCTTTGGCGCTGCGTATGATACGGAGTTTGGCAATATCGCTACGGCTATTGCCACTAAACCAGATAATACTACATCTGCGTCATTCCTATCACTAACTGTAGGAACGCCTACGGGTGGCAATCTAGGCGCGGGATCAATCAATGCGCAGAGTATTGCAATCAACGGCGTAGCCGTTATACCTGGTGGAGCAGTGAGTTCTGTAACGGGCACGGCTAATCAAGTTACTGCGGCTCCTACGGTTGGAGCCGTAGTGCTTAGTTTACCGGCGTCTGTCATATTCCCAGGCACAATTACACTTGATGGGCAGACTGGTGCCAATATAAGTATATTGCCAGTAGGTGCAGGCGCTACAACTCAATCCGCATTCCAATACTTTACAGATAACAATCTGTATATTGATGCGCCTAACACTGGGACTCCAACTGGCGGCAAAACAATATTTCGGCAAGACTCGTCAACGCCATCACTATCTATTTCTGCCGCCCGCAATGTCACTATAGCTGCGCCTACTAGTGGTGATGCTTTATCTGTTTCCGGCGCAGGGACTAGTTATGCTACTGAGATATTTGGTGGAGGTGGCGTAGGAAACAATAGAGGGCTACATGTAATCGCAGGCTCAAATAGCAGCGATGTAGTTTTAGTTCTGACAAATGCCGCGCAAACAGCCAACTATCTTATTGTAGACGGTGCCGGTTCAATATTTACGAATGGGCAAACCGCCGAAGGCGCGGGCACGATCAGCGCCGCAGGCCTATTCATCAATGGCGTCGCTGTTACCGCAGGTGGTGGTGTAACTACTGGAACATTTACTGGCACAATAACTGGATGCGCTACGGCTCCTACTGTCACCTGTAAATTCACTAAAATAGGTAATTCCGTAACATTGCGCGTACCTGCCCTAAGTGCAGCAAGTAATGCTACGACATTAAGCCTAACCGGTCTTCCTGCGGCAATTCAACCAGCAACTGGTGGTGTACAAACGTCTGCTATAGGTGGCATTCTTGATAGTAGTTCGGCTACTGGTGACTTTTTAGGAACATGCTCTGTATCGGGTGGTACACTTACATTTTTAAAGTTTATTGGTACTGCCAATGGAACTATTACCACTACTGCATTTAGTGCAGCATCAGCTACGAAGGGCTGGGTTGATTTCTCATGCACTTATGATATTACCTAACGAATCTCAATATTAACCTTTGGGATACAAATTAATGCCTAAACCTCCGCCATTGATTTTAGATCAGAACTCTCCTGCATTTAGTTCTCCAGATGCGGCAGCCCACGCGTATTCCAGTAATATGGGTAAGAAAGGCGATGCCGGGGAAAAAGCCGGTGTGATTCTGAAAGATCCAGAAGGTAAGTATCGCTATTCCACTACGCTGGATGGAACTGATGAGAATTTTCAACTACATGCGGCTATTCCGAAAGGTTATACCTTTGCAGGTATAATGCACTCGCACCCAGGGGATGACGCGCGCGGTCAGGTATTCTCGCCTGATGATATCCATACTGCTACTAATTTAAAAGTACCTTCGTATATATCATTTTTAGAATCTGGCGAAGTGCGCAAGTACATTCCTGGACAAACTAAGACGCAACAAATGACTGATCCTGCTAGCAAGATGCCGTTAAATGTTGCTCGTGGCGATGACCTAGATATAGAGGCAGGCCATTAATGAACAATACACCACATCATCAAGTTGGAGGATGGTTCGCATTGATCAGCCTAGGTGGCGCAGCGCTCGCCAAGTTGATATCAGATAATAGCGCCTTCCTATCAGGCTTGGCTAGTATATTTACAGTACTAGCCGCTGGCGTAAGTATATGGTTCACGCTCCGTAGAAAGAAATCTACGTAGCATCACGGTTGGTCCTCCGGGACCCGGTGGAGGATGTATTGAGTTCCTCTCCCCTCAATCTCCTCCATCGTTAGATTAGTATATGGCCGTCACTGTACAACAACCTGGTGATTATACAAGTGGTCAGAGAGCCAAGGCTAATCCTGATGGTAAAGACTTCGGCGAGTTAGCTATACAGAATGCTGGAATGATAAAGGATGGCGGCTCTGCTATCCAGAATAATAATGCAGCATTCGGTCTTCTGTCTCCACAGCAAGCACAAGTATACAATAATTCTGAATCAAATGTACTTGCTAGTTCCGGTCTGACCATTGCGCAGTATAACGCGTTAGCGCAGACGAATACTATATCACCGGCTATACAGGCACAGGTTACTGGGGCAATAGATCAGAATTATAATGCTACGGTTAATCCCTCTACGTGGCTGGATAAACTAGCCTCCACAGTAGCACTTGGAATGACTGTAGGTATAGCTACGGCGGGTATTGGAGCCTTTGCTGGGCCTGCACTGGGAGCGTCTTTAGGCTCTGTAGGTGGCACGATTGCCACTGGAGCGCTTACAGGAGCCGCTGGTACGGCGCTGACGGATGCCCTAACGGGGCAGCCACTCACAGCAGGCAGTGTCGGTAGAGGGGCCGCAATGGGAGCGGCAGGGGCTGCTGCAGCACCATTAGCTGGGCAGTTAAGTAATGCTACGGGACTATCTGGTACGGCTAGCACAGGCATACTTAAGGCAGGTATGGGAGCAGCAGGAGCCGCACTTAACGGCGGCAATCCTCTACAAGGCGCAGTGGCTGGCGGAGTAGGCAGCATTGCCAGTAGCGGATTAAATAGTGCAGGATTTGGAATGGCTAGCGGCTTCCTTGGAAGCCAGATAGGCGGCTTTGCGGGGCAAGCGGTTGCAGGACAACCAGGACAAACGAATATGATGGGTCAAGGCAATGCGAATCTTCCTTCGGGTGGTGGTATAACCAATCCGTTCGGAAGCGGGACATCACTTAATAGTTTTATGAGTGGTATTGGTTCTCTTGCTGCGCCAGTACTTAGTGGTATGGCAGCTAATAACCAAGCTAGCATGCAGACTAATGGTTACACCACTGCTGGTAATGCGGCTAACTCGGGTAATCAATTTGGTTTCTCTGGTCTTGGCGGCATGGGCGGCCAGTTCGCTAATGGTCAATTGAACCTTAGTGGCGGATCAATGAATCCTGCTGCGGGTCAATTTAGTCAATTCGCCAATAACCAAGGTGCTATGGCGAATCAGTTTGGTACGGGCGGTGTCCCATCAAATGTAACGGGTGCGTATAATAACTTCAACGGCCAGATAGGTATGGGCCAGGGGAATGCTAATAGCGGCGCATCTACTGCTATGGGTGTTATGGGTCTAGGTGCATCTACGCTCAATAGCGCAGGAGCTAATCAGCAGCAGGCGTATCAGACGGCACTAACCTCTGGACAAGCTGCACTGAATCCGCAGATTCAACAACAGTCCAATGCGTTGCTCAACAGTAACTTCTCTAGAGGCATGTCAGGATCATCTGGCGGTGCTCTGCAGACGCAGGCTCTACAGAATTCATTTAACACAGCGGAATTGCAGAATCAGAATCAGGCGACTACGCAGGGTCTGAATGCGTATAATTCTACTATTAATGCCGGTACTGGTATGTTTAATAGTGGTGCTAGTCAGGCTGGTAACTTCAATAATCAGGGTGTTAGCTTCGGCTCACAGGGATTAACTGGAGCGCAGAGCTACAGCGCATTCTCGCCGCAATTGGCGGGCATGTATCAGGGTAATGCGAATAGCGCAGCTACGGGGTTTAGCACTATTAATAACGCCTCCTTAGGTAACTTCCAGGCAGGCTTAGGTGCTATTACCAATCAAGGTAATCAGATGAATAAGGGCGCAGCTACGCAGGTAGGTAGTGCGAATTCATATAATGGCGGATTGGCAGGCTATGCTGGTGGAGTATTAGGTTCTCCAGGAGCCGTAGGCAATCTATTAGGCGGAGCTTCAAGTCTATTCAACGGCCTCAGCGGTCTATCAGGGAGTAATCCAACGGACTACAGTAGCATATTTGGAAGTGGTGGTAATTTGAGTTATGGCAATGTAACCGGTAATATGGGTATGCCGAGCTTTGATTCTAGTCAAATGGGAGCCACACTGCCAGCTAGTAATGATTATAGTAGTGATTATGGACTGGGAGACTGGTAATGGCACAGCAGCAAGAAGACACTAGTGATTACGGCGTACCCGATCCTAATGAACTGCTGAGTGAACAGCAGGCGTCGTATGCGCAGGAGATGGCACGATCTCCTAATGTAATGAGCCGAGCCATAATCTCAGGTATAGGTGGCCTACAGAACTTCAATGGCGGCGGTCCTCAGATGACTGAAGCCAACCGTGTACAGGATACTATGAAGCAAATTCTAGCGCAGACCAATGCAGATGCGCCAGAAGGAGAAGATCCGCTCACTAAACAAATGCGCGTTACTTCAGCTATGGCTACCGGATTAGCATCAGTATCCCCTTCGGCGGCACTCAAGGCACAGGATCGCCTCGTACAGCTAGCGCAGGCTAAACAGCAGCAGGGGATCCTAAACACTAAGCAAGAGGAAGCTCAGGAGACGTTAAAGCAGGAGAAGCAGAAGACTACGATCATGTCCAATACGCCGCAGACTATTGTGCTGGCACAGGATCAAGGTAAAGATGCCAATGGACTGCCACTTGGTTATAAAGAATTCAAGACGTATGATGCTAGTGATCCTAATTCTATCACACAGTTACGGGCGGATCAGGCTGCGGCCAAAGCCAATGGCGTCGAAACAGTTCCTATGACTATGAAAGAGTTGATTGATGGCAAGTCACAGGCTGCGATCACGCGTGGACAATACCAGGTACAGCAGGCTATGATTGCTGCGCAGAGTAGAGAACAAGTGGCTTCCGAGAAGACCGGTAGTAACTCGGTTAATGATCGTATGACCAACAGGCTGCTTACGGCCACAGATATGTCTGCTACACAGCTATCTAATATAGCTTCGCAGAACTTCGGCGTAAGCCGCGGCTTCTTCGGAATTAATGCTAGTCCCGGCACTAGTCTAATGGATATGACGAAAAGCAATCTACTGAATGCTCTCACGCCAGAAGACTATCAGATGTATAACGCAATGGCAGCTAATCTGTATCGTCCGCTGAGTATGTTAGAAACCGGGGGCGGACTACAGGGTGGACAGCAGTTCAGTAATCAGATCAAGCAAGCTCTAGCTATTAGCCCAACTGATAAGCCTCTCACAGTACTTACTAAATTGGCGGAAGCCAGACAGATCATTGACACCGGTAGTGAAGTCTATATGGCCTCTAAATCCGTCGATCAGGGCATTAAGGCACAAGTTCAGCAGAAGCTGGATGCGCTTCATATGGCCGTGCCTTGGACTCCTGCGGATGTCATAGCATATAAGAAACAGCTAGAAGTAGATCCACAATTAACCTTTGCGCAGTTTGCTCAGTCACTGGACGTTCCAGGACAGGCCGCTAAAGCCCAGGCTACAGCCAATTCAGCCGTATCAACAGCTACGGCTCCTAAGAAAGATTCCAATGGTACGGCATTCGTTAGGGAGTTCTAATGGCTGATACAGACAGTGGGTTTAACTCAAATGACGGTATCCTGCCAGATGTGGCCTCTAGGGCCTCAGCTACAGATCTAGGTCCGGCTATTAGCCCGAAGGAAGCTAACCTTAGACAGCAGAGCGGCGGCTACGGGGCAGATGGCAAGCCAGCGCCGTCAATGGCCGTCGTAGACACACAAGGTAGTCCTGCACCAGCGGGTAAGCCTACTACGCCTAATGGTGGGCCTATACGGAGCTTACAGAGTGTTGAGGCTGCCATAACTGGAGCGCCTAGCGGTCCTAATCAAAAAGGACCTGTCCTACAGCCCCATCAGTTCCAGATGTCCACACTGACGCCTGAAGCCCTACAGAGGGCCGCTGATGCCGGTGGCTTCGATTCCAGCAAAGTACCCAAAGAGTACTGGCCGTATATACAGGGTAAGTATGAGGCTGCATTAGATCCCGGTACGCTGGATAGTGTGCGTAATTGGATCCGCGGCACGGGTGTAGGTCACTTAATGGCTGGAATGGACTCTAGCGGCCCACAGGACGTCATTCCATTGAGTACGATGGAGAAGATTAGTCCGGCTATGGCTGAAATGCGTAAAGTGGATGAATTCTTCAATCAGAACATCCAATCGCGTATTATCGAGAAGGGTGAGAATATATCAGCCGATGGCCTGCATTACACCCCTCCTGAGTCCTACAAGATAGGTAAGATAGTGGGTAGTGTAATGGCTAGTCCAGCTAGCGCTGGCGGGATTCCGCAGGCTGCTAAGGTTATGGTAGGTGCGGCCCTTAGCGCTGGCGGTAAGGCTGCTGCGACTATTGGAGCATATGCTGCTGCCAATCCTAGAGCAGCGCAGTTGGTAGGGGAGCTAGCGAAGTATACGGCGTTAGGAGCCATCTTTAAGGCTACTATGGGCGGTGGCGGCGGCGCGCCTCCCCCATGATGCCATCTAGCGTACAGGATATCCTAGAACCGCTGGTTAAGGAATCAGAAGCCTGCAAGCTAGTGGCATATAAGAAGGCGGATAATGTATGGACTATCGGCTGGGGCCACACAGGAGATGAAGTAGTTGAAGGTCTGCGGTGGACCCAGGAACAGGCAGACGCTGCTTTAGTGCTTGATTTACAGTCCCATTACGCACAAACTCTCGCACTAACTCCCGCACTTCAGACGTATAGCCCCTCAAGGCAAGCAGCATTAGCTGACTTTGTGTATAACCTAGGTTCCGGTAGATATAAGACCAGTACTCTGAGATCCGCTGTTCTAGTTGGCGCATGGGTAAGCGTAAAGACACAGCTAGGTCTATGGATTCACGAAGCTGGGAAAGTCGAGCCAGGACTTGTGGCTCGCAGGAAACGCGAGATTGCTCTAATCGATCAATAGGAGAGATCATGGTCATTTCCGATATAGTAAGTGGGATTCTTAAGCCGATTAGTGACGTGATTGATCATGTCACGGTGTCGGGTGATGATAAAGCCAAACTACAGATGGCACAACTGCAGGCATCTCTTCAGGCTGCTGGAGCAGTACAGCAATACGAGCAGACTCTTCTTGATGGGCAACTGAAGACAATAACGGCCGAAGCACAGAGTAGCAGTTGGTTAACTTCTTCTTGGCGTCCGATAACGATGTTAACATTTCTCGGATTGGTGGTATGTGACAGCTTTGGTTGGCTGCATTCTCCGCTAGCCCCGCAAGCGTGGACTCTATTGCAGATAGGTCTTGGTGGCTACACCGTAGGTCGGAGCGTAGAAAAGATAGCACTTCCGATTGTGAACGCAGTCGTAAAGAAATAGTAGACATAGGAGGAGAGCCCTGTGTTCGATAAATTAGTAGATGTCTTATTAAACTTCTTACATCTATTCAAGTTTTGGATTGTAGTTCAGCCGTATGAGCAAGCGGTACAATTAAGATTGGGTCACTACCAAAAAGTACTGACAGAAGGCCTGCACTGGCTGATACCGTTCGGAGTTGACTACTGTATTTCCGAACATATCGTGCCAACAACTCACTCTTTGGGAGACGAGTCTGTAACTTCTCAGGATGGGAAGTCAGTTGGCTTTCATGCTGTGGTGACGTATCGTATATCGAATATTCAGAAAGCAACTCTTGAAGTTGCCGATTCGAGTCACGCAGTACTGGATGCAACGTGCGGAGAAATTGGCCGAGTGATGCGGGAATCAACGTGGGCGCAGATGCTTCAAGCTGATTTGCCTGAAAGATTAACTTCTGCATGTCGAAAGCGAGGCTGGCGATACGGAATAGAAATTCTGAGCGTGCAACTTGCTGGTTTAGCATTAGTAAGATCCATTAGATTAATGCAAAAATAACGTAAACGATAATAATAAAAGTAAGGGGCTCACAGGAGCCCCTTTTTTATTGTCTACAGTTTGGTAGTCCCTGCGCCGTGTTCTGGCTCGCCATCATTCTCTGGCATAGGCTCCGAGCTCTGCGGGATCTTTTGCTTAAAGCCGCAAGACTCGGCTTGCTCGGTCAGATCCGACAGCCGTTCCACGTCCCGTACGTTGAACTGGCACTTCTCGCTCTGCGAGCACAGTTGGTAGGCTTGATAAGTTTGTATCAGCTTTGCGCACGCTACCCGTTGATGTTGGGTAGTTCTCCACGATAGGAAGCTGATGCTCAGCGCTGCTATCGCCGCTGTCGCCGCCAAGAGCGCGAGCAAGCGTTTGCCATTTATCATAATCTCTCCTTGCCGCGAGTACTTCGCGGATAATATCTTGCTGTGCAGATTCTGCTGCACTCAGGCGTTCCCGTGCTATATCTAGCTGATCCTCAACATATTGAAATGGATCATCGTTCGCAACCAGTCCAGGACGCGCCGTGTTAGCTCGTCTTGATACGGCAGGTTGTGGTAGGCCCACCTGTACATCCTTAACAGGAGCCACAGTTTGAGTATCTTCAACATCAGCCATATCCTCCTCTCGTTTACGCCTGAGCTTCTCCTCCAGAGCAGCAGCATTAGCTGCGTGCATCCCTGCACTACCTCTCTGTATGATGGCATTCTTAACGCCCTCACACCATCCTAGGATGACCTTCTTTTTATGCTCCTGAAGAATCCAATCTGATTCAATATGATCCGTACCATCAGGTGGGATATAGACGAACTGCATCTGACCATTAGGATTCACACGCTCTCGTGTATTCGCCAGTATGTCACCATCTCCTATATCACATGGCTCCACACCGGGTACGGATGTATCACCGGAAGCTACGAGAGCTTTCATAGCATCATCCCCTGTCGTAGACAATCCACTCGCTAGTCTACTCATGTCAACATACCTCTACGCTTAGCTACCGGTAGCAGCATAACTTTCCCACGGCTCCATCCATGACAACTCTGGCACAGGTATCGCTGATACATTCCTTGTTGTAATGATCGCGTACCGCGAGCCTCCAACTTCTTTGATCCGCACTTCGGACACGAAGCGGCCGTATCCAATGTATACGCACCAAGATTAGGGTGCTGATCCATCCAAGGCCTCAGTGTCTTGTATACCTTCTCGCACAGCACTGTATCCTTAATATTGTACTGCTTCATAACTTTCCATGCCTTGGGGTTATCCTTGAGGCACTCAGTCCACAGTTCCATACCAGGGAACTTACGGTGATCATCCTTCGGGCCATCCGCAAGATACCGTGCAAGCCACTCAAGTCTGTTACTAGAGAAAGCAAAATGCTTCTTAGCGACCAGCTTTGTGTCGATTACGCGGATCGGAGAGTACGGAGGGAATCCCGAGGCGACTAAGCGTGCGTTCACCCGCTTCACGTCGAACGCTGCACCATTCTGCGCAACTACAATATCTGCTTCGTCCAGTAGGTGCCAGAGCGAATCTAGTAGCAGCCAGTCGTTCCGCGTCGCCTCTGCGCCGTTGCCGCTCGTATCCCGGTAGATAATCTCTCGAGAGTCCAGCCATTTCGCGGCATAGGAAAGGATAGAAGTTTCCTTCTGAATCTGATTCAACCCGATGTTCTGGTCCCATAGACCCCACGTGAGGCTCTCAAACGGAGCCGTTTCAATATCTAATGTAAGTATCCGCGGACTACTTGGCTGTTTTTGCTTTTTCATTTTCTTCCTGTATGATTAATTCTAGCCGAGCTAGTGCGTTCCATGCAACTTGCGCGGCATGTAACACATCAGGTCCCAGACCGCCCGCTCCAGTATCGCGAGCATCAGCTTCATAGACGAGATGCCGAGCCAAAGCAGCGCCATAGCGGCGGATACCATCAGGTACACTACGCCAGCCCATCCATGAGTATTTTCGCGCTCCGAGTTCAGACACGTGAGCAACAGCTTCAAGTGCGTTAGGAAAGTATTGAATGGCTCCGCGAAGAACGTCCACCTTGCCTTTATCAAGCTTCGCTCCCGGCTGCTTCGCCGACAGCCCCCTCGGGTCCGTCTCCAAGGAAACCGAGGACTCTATTCCTGAGCCTACTCTTGTGGAGTCCGCCTGCTTTGAAGTCAAGTCCGCCATGTTTGATACCTCGCTTTGCTCGTTGATATATACCTCTGGGGCAGGTTTCGGCCAACCTTGCGGTGACTCCAATAAGAACGCTACCATATGATCCATCCTCTAATTTACGTGTGCGGTGATGCTCAATTCCGCGGTGTTCTGCGGCTCTTTCGGGGTTTTGTATCTTTGCGAATTCCCGCAATCCCGCTCGTAGCGCTTTGCTTTGCTTTGCATTCATGTAGTTCCCACTTTAGCTTTTCGATTATTCGCTGTTGATCGGCGTACACGTTGGCGTACTGTTGTTGCAACTGCTCGCGTATCTGCTGCTGAATTATCTGTGCTTCCTCGCTCAGCGTTCGGACGCGGTAGTCCTCTATCGGACGCCAGCCGTACCGCTTTAGTTTTGCGAACACGAACCTTTGCCACGCGGTTCTCGCCTTGTCGCCAATCGTCGTCTTTAGGTATCGCACCATGCCATATACTCACTTTTGCCTTCGGCAGAAATTTGTTGAACCATTGACTTATGCGGCTCCTCTCACCGGTCCGCTTGGATCTGGCTCCTGCTGGGAAGTCACTTTGGA
>Ga0193726_1001341_pt1 | contig 19723 bp, 19 predicted proteins | sample H2c1metaG_FD_144928 | JGI IMG/M metagenome (GOLD analysis project Ga0193726, IMG submission 144928) | Soil microbial communities from a riparian zone of the East river system, Colorado, United States - H2c1 | ecosystem: Environmental > Terrestrial > Soil > Riparian zone | place: USA: East River... | reverse complement strand
CAGGGGGCCGTAGCCGCCGCCAAGGGTGAGACCCGCCATACCGACAGACCCCACCGACCCCGTCACGGCCGCGAGCCCAAAGCGATCGGCGACCGCCGCAATGTCGGCTGCACGGGCGCCGCCCGATAGGCGCACGCTCTGCCTGCTGTGGTCGACGGCCGCGCCGTTCATCCTGCGAAGGTCAATGACAAGGCCATCACACAAGGATCGAGCCGCCCAGTCATGGCCACCCCCCAGCACCGACAGCGAAAGATCACTGTCGCGGGCAGCGCGAACTGCCAACTGCACGTGTCTAGTCGTGAGGCAATGAACGATGGCCTGAGGTGTCCGGTTGACCGGTTTTGCCCAAATCGCCATTGCGGCCTGGTAGCGCTCTTCGCCCGGCATCGATAGTTGACCGGGCAGTTGCTCGCCAAGCTGACGAAGCTTTCCTTGGATCAGATTCATGCTGCTTCTCCTCGTCCTAGCGGCGCGATACAGCCGCGCTGTGCCCGGCAACTTGGGGAGAAGCCAACAACTGATCGTGAAGATTCCTGCTCTTTGCGTCGCGGTCGGGCGCCTAGCTTTGCGAGAGAAATGCCGTAGACGTGCCGGAGCCAACGAGAAAGGTGACTCTGATCGGCGAGACCCGTGCGCGCGGCGATTTCCGCCAAACCCAACCGGCCCTCTCGAACGAGATCACTCGCCCGCTGCAACCGGAGACGGACAATGTAACGGTGAGGGGACATGCCGACAGAGCGCGTGAACATACGCGTGAAGTGGAATGAGCTGCGCCCAGCGATGTTCGCGAGGGCTGCGACTTCTATGGGCTCATCGATGTCGCCGATCCTTTACTCGCGCAAGCGCTTACTGCCAGCGCGCTGGATTGCGACCGTTGGGACGTTTGCGTTTCCGTAGCCGCTCGATCGGCCAAACAGGATTGAAATAAACCAAAGCGCAGTTTCACCATTGCGGTTGACATGAGGAACCATGACCCTCTCGGCCAGTGCACGCAGTGACTATGGCTTCGGAGCCGTTCCGATGGCTTTCGCATTCGATATCAGAACGTACCCGCGAGTTTTATTATCGTTGCTCGCATCGGTCGTGTTCATCGCATTGAACAAGTCTGACGTGGTAACCCATACAGGCGGATACTTGTAACGCGCGACGTCCAGGATTAGGAACCGGTCGGCCTTTGCATCATAAGCCGCCAATGGCGAAATATGCCCCCCGATCTGCTGGCCCATCACTTTGCGGAGATAATTCACGATCACGAAACGGCCTTTGGTTGCGAGGTATTCGCCTGCTGCTTTCCGAAACTCGTCACGACCGTGCTCTGTCACGTGATGGACCTCGACTTTGATTGGATGCAAGCTAAGCAACTGGCCAAGCTGGTCTAGAGTCATGCCTTGCCGAGCTAAAATTGCTCGCGGCAGAACGGTCTCTGTGCGGTCGTCGAGCAAGTTATCCTGTGTGAATGTGTGATAGGGCTCATACTCGGGACTTGCGGGAGCGGGAGCGTGGATCGCATTGAGAGCCATAACCATGCTGGCAACGCCGCAGTAGGCTTGATTCTTCTGCGTCTCAAAGGTGGCGCTGATAGCGAAATAGGCTTCGTGCGCCTGGGCCTCAAGCAAGAATTGCTCGCCCTGTTGAGATCGAAGATCGGTCAAATTGTCCGGCAGCGGCAACGTCTGCGCCGTAACGCGGGTCGCAAATAGGCTCAAGATGACAACGAAGCTTCGGATAAACCGGATCGGCATGGATTTCTCCTTCTGGGACAGTCTTTTGATCACGGGCACATCATGATCGTTCAGCCTTCTGGCTCGTTGACTGGAAAGATTGCTGTTCCCGATCCTCAATAGTCTCGAATGAAGCGCTCAGGAGATTAGCCGTGCGGAGCGCAGCGAAACGTTGTTTCGGCCGATTGATCATCCTGCGCGCTCCGTTGCCGGAAAATCTTTTGAAGGCGCGGATTGTCATGCCGTAGTCAGCCGAGCAGCTTGGCCGCCGCCCACGCGACGAGTTCACCTTGGTGGCGTTCACCGGCCAGATCTGTTTCGGTCGGCTCACGCAATCCGTCACCGCCCGCCACCGTCGTTGCGCCATAGGGCGCGCCGCCCACGATCTCGCCGACACTCATTTGACCTCCCTGACTGTAGGGAAGCCCGACGATGATCATGCCAAAGTGCGGCAAGTTGGAGATGATTGAAAACAGGGTCATCTCCTGGCCCATGCTGGGTGGCGGTTGATGTGAAGGCCCCGAGGATCTTGCCGTTGAACGCTCCGCGCATCCAGAGGGCGCCGGTCCGATCGAGGAAGGGCCATCTGCGAGGACATGAAACCATAGCGTGCCCGTGCCAACGATAATTGCGTCGTAATGCTCGAGCTCGGTCACAGTCGCGAGGGGCGCGCTTGATCGAGCCTGAAGTGCGCGCTTCTGGCGACCTCTTCCAGGAACGGTCTCAGGCACGCGTTTGACGTCGAACTTGGCGCCGGTGGCGCGAGCGCCTTCTGCGACGGCTTCGGCGAGCTTCTCGATATGGCCTTGGGATAAATAAAAGAGAATGAGAACGCGGGTCATTAGGACTCCTGTCGTGTAGAGCCGTGGCGCAGACGTCCCGAGCGGTTCAGCAATGCGTGAGGATGATCTAAGCGTGTTGTCTGCTTAGGAAAACCGGGATTATCTTCATCGTAACGTTCGAGGAAATAGATATGCCATCCACCCCAGGTACACCGACGCTTGTTGCAGGTCGTATGGTCGAGAAACTGAACCGACCTCCGGGATATCACGTCGCCTCTCGATGATAGTAGCGTAGAAGTCCGCCCAATCGCTCCCCGCATCGCACTGGCCCCTCGCGCTGCCGATCGTTTACGCGAGGAAACAGCAGGACGTTGCTCCTGACCGACCTTACCCTGCGCTCCGCATGGGCATTCAGGTTCGGACTGCGCGCCGGCAGCGCAAGCGGTCCAGCCTGACCTGATGCAATGATGGCTCGGAAGGACCGCGTGAACTTGGTGTCGCGGTCGCGCTGGAGATAGCGGCAATCCCGCAGCGCACCACATTCGTCCATGGTCGCATTCCGAGCGATTGCTTCATCCGCGCCTCATTGGGGTGAACGGTGATCCGGGCGAGGTATATTCGGCGGCGGCGGCTTCAAGAACCGTCAGCAAAATTCTACTGAGCCGCCTCAGGAACTGCTACCCCCCCAAGTCGACAAACGGCCCTCCAGACAGTCGCCAATCCGGCTGAGAGTTCTCTCGATCAGATTGCTCATGGTCTTCGGTGGCACGTGGGCAATATACAGCCCGGCCCATTCGCCATGATTCTGGGGAGCCAGGAGCGACGGATCGTGAAGATTCCTGCTATCGGTGAGTCAGGCCATCAACTGCGTCGGGGACACGCCATGAACGCGGCGGATCCAGCGCGACAAATGGCTCTGGTCAGCGAAGCCTGTGCGCGCGGCGATCTCGGCCAGCCCGGATCGTCCCTCGCGTACAAGGTCGGCAGCACGCTGCAACCTGAGACGTACGACATAGCGGTGAGGCGTGATGCCGACGGATCGGCTGAACACTCGGGTAAAGTGAAATGGGCTCAATCGCGCCATGTTTGCCAGCGCTTCGACATTGATGGGCTCATCCAGGTGAGCCATGACATGGTTTCTCACACGCTCAAGGACATCCTTGCCCAGCTTGCCCCGCACGAGAGCCATGGGTTCTGACGTATGACGGCCAACCAACGCGTCGATGAAGCCACTCGTGGCCCGACAAACGCTCATTCAACCGAGTGCCAAGCCCTCGGCAGCCGCGAACGCGAATCGGCCAGGCTCGACGGCGACAAGTATGGCATCGAGGCTTTCTTTCGCATGGGCGGCGCTGTCGATTCCGGCCGGACAGACGACCAGCGCGCCGCTCATCGGCTCGTGCCGAAGCGTCCGGTCCCCGATGCGGCAGTCGAACCGGATCTGTGACGACATGTGAAACCAGATAAGGTGCTGTCGCGGCGTCGCGCTGAAGTGTGCGCTCCCACGAAATCGCACTTTTAGGACCGATACGCCGCTTTCGCCCGGGGCGCTGCCAGCGGCCAGCATCGTCGGCAAGCTGCCATCCTCTTGCATCAGGTGAAGGTCACTGCTCTCGATCATGATGGCTCTTCCAGGATGGCCAAGGACGTAGCCTCCACGTGGTGGTGGAATCGGCGAACCGCCAGGGACCAAGTCGAAGGAGATGTCGTTCGTGTTGCATTGTGGTCACAGAATCTGCGCGGCACCTGCCGTGCGAACAAAATATTGAACATTTCCAGAGCTTGAACCAATCAGGCTCGCCGGGGACTCAATGGCACTGCGAAAACGATGCGAGATACCGCGCGGACGATCCGCCTTCAAGGTTCCTGTTGGTCCTGGCAATCAGACGCCGTCGAGCGCAACGCGTAGCGCGCGGAGCAGCGCTTCGGCTTGCTCGACGGGAGGATCGTCGTTGCAGTTCTCGATCGCATGCAGAGGCCATCCTAAGCGCGCGCTGGCCTCCTCGGCGACCGCAAGCGGCGTCGCGCCGTCGTGACGGCCCCAGATCAGTGTGGTCGGAATTGCTATGCGCGCGAGGTCGCTGGTCGAAATCGCTGGCCCCCCGAAGTGTTCCATGAGTGCGGCAACCGCCGCCTGAACGCCCGGTGTGCGAGCACGATCAGAACGCGCTTGTTGGTCTCCGCAGGCTGGCTTTTTCGCGGGACCGCCAGTCGGTGGCTGATGTTTCCATCGTGGTCTTCCTTCGTTGCTGGTCGCGCGTTCGCATCAGCGACCGCACGATCACGATCTGGGAAGCATTTCCCATCGTAAAATCGGCATTGTTTGAAACATCAGGTTCGAGGAGTCCGATATGTCGTCGGCGCGAGCCGCCGTTCGCTCGTCAGGACCTCGCTGCGATCGCGATCGACGCGCCGGCTATCGGGAAACCCTGCGCCGTTTGCCGGACATCGAGGGGGTCGACCTCGCGCCGGCTTCCTCATCCTCCGACGCCTGCCCGGCGAACCGGGCAATCAGCGCGCAGCCCGCCGGGCCGGGCGGCGTATCCGTCCGGTGTATCGCGTAGAACCTCACGGACCCGTGTTTCAATTCCGGCATGTCGAGCCGGACGAGCCGGCACTTCCCGATATCCTCGCGGACCATCGGTTCAGGCATGTAACCCCAGCCGATGCCTTCCCGCAGGAACGTGTGCTTCGTGTGGAGGTCGGCCAGTCGCCAGGTCTGCGTGCCGATCACGCCGCGATCATCGCCCTCGGTGAGGGTCGAGCGATCCGTGAGCACGAGTTGCAGATGCTCGCGCCCCGCGCCCGGCCCGTTGCGGCCGGCGCGGGCGAGAGGATGATCGGGGGCGGCGACCGGAACGAGGTCGACGCTGCCGACGCCGATGCGTTCGAGGCCGGCGATCTCCCGGTCGAGCTGCACGCAAACGCCGAGCGTGGCCCGTCCGTCGAGCACCCTCTCCGTCACCGCGCCCAGGGCTTCGACATGCAGATGCAGCGCTACCGTCGGGAAGTTGGCCCGCAAGGTCTTCAGCGCATCGACCACCCGCGCCGCCGGCAGCATTGCGTCGAGGACGAGACGGATCTCCGCCTCGAGGCCGTGCAGAAGGCCCCGTGCCTTGGCGCGCAGCCCGTCCATGCCGTTGGCGACCGTGCGGGCGTCCGACAGGACGGTCCGCCCGGCGTCGGTCAGTTGCGGCCGGCGCGTCGACTCGCGGTCGAAGAGCGAGAACCCGAGCTGATCCTCGAGATTGGCGATCGAGTAGCTGATGACCGACGTCGCGCGGCCGAGCTTGCGCGCGGCAGCCGCAAAACTGCCCGTCTCGACGACGGCCAGGAGAACCCGCAACTGGTCGAACGTTGGCGTACCGGGATCGAGCGGCATGACAATTCCCTCGATGGTTACGATCCAGATTTTATGCGTTTTGCCGACGGCCCGCCCACCCCAGATCGCCGGTACAGCGTTGCAAACTCCACCGAGAGGTCCCCATGAACGCCCTGCCGCAAGCAAGCAAGCCGTACAGCCGCCTCGAGCCAGGCATGCAAAAGCACCCGCTCGTCGATCTCCTGCAATTGGCGCCCGCGATCACCGCACTGGCTCTCGAGATCGAAGCGGAGCGCCGGCTTCCCTCCGAGCTGATCGAAACGCTCAAGTCGGCCGGTGCCTTCCGCCTGTTCGTGCCGGCAAGCGCGGGCGGTCTCGATCTCGATCTGCCCACCGCGCTGGAAGCCATCACGACGCTCGCCCGATTCGACAGCTCGGTCGGCTGGAACGTCATGAACGCCAGCGGATGCTCGCTGATTGCGACCCTCCTGCCGCGCGAGACATACGAGCAGGTCTATGCCAAGGGACCGGACACGATCATTGCCGGCTCGAATCAGCCCGCGGGCAAAGCAGTGGCCGTCGCCGGCGGTTGGCGGGTCAGCGGACGATGGCCATTCGTCAGCGGTTGCCGGCATGCCAACTGGATGTTCGGTCTCTGCACTCTCAGCCGCAACGGCGAATCGCTCGGCGGCGACGGCAAGGCGCTGGTCCAGGGATGCTTCCTGCCGGCGCAAGCCTGGACAGTCGAGGACACTTGGCATGTGGCCGGGCTCAAGGGCACCGGTAGCCATCACATCTCCATCAAGGACGTGTTCGTTCCGGCCGCGCGTTTCTTCGATTTCGCCAACGGCACGCCCAGCCAGTCCGGCCCGCTCTACCGGGCCATCCGCCAGGTGCTGCCGGCGCTCCATGGAGCGAGTTCCGTGGGCATCGCCGAAGGCGCCCTCGACGGCCTCCTGGCAATGGCCAGCTCCGGCCATCGGCAGACCAATGCAGCGCAGCCGATGCAGGGCTCGGAGACATTCCAGTACGAGCTCGGCCGTGTCGCGGCCGATGTGAGGGCGGCGCGCGCGTTCCTGGTGGCCCAGGCGAAAAGCCTGTGGGACCATGCTCTCGCAGGGACCTTGAAGGACGACGCGCTGCACACACAGGCGACGCAGACCGCGGTGTGGCTCGCCACGACCGGCGTTCGCGTTGCCGATGCCTGCTTCACCCTTGGCGGCGGCGGCGCCATCTACGACACGTCGCCCCTCCAGCGGCGACTGCGCGACATGCACACCGCCGCCCAGCACGCCGTCGCACACCAACGACTCTACGTCGGGGCGGGTCAACTTCTGTTGAACTCCGCTGGCTGACTTGCAAGTCGCTTGCCGCTCGAAGCACGCCGGGCCCTTCACCACCGGAATGGAGACAACCATGGACTCAGGAACTGAACCATTGCGCGCAGCCATCGTCAGGCCCGAACACGTGCCGACGATCAAACCCTTCGGCATCGACGTGAAAGTGCTCCTCTCCACAGAGGCCACCGGCGGCGCCCTCTCGGTCCTGCTGGGCTGGCACAAGCCGGGCGAAGGGCCGCCCGACCATGTCCATTACGGCCAGGAGGAAATCTTCTTCATCGTCGACGGCACCTATGAGCTGACGATCGGCGGGCAGACCTCGACGGTCGGCCCCGGCACCATCGTCTTCCTCCCGCGCAACACCGTGCATCGCTTCCGGAACGCCGGCGAGAAGACGGCGTGCATGCTCGACTGGAGCGTGCCCGGTGGCCAGGACCACTACTTCAGAGCCATCTCGGAACTCGCCGCTGACGGCGGCTTCACCGGCGAGAAAGCGATGGATATCAGCAAGAAGTTCGACACCAACTTCCCCGACGCACACTAAGCCGCCCGCGCCTGAAAGCGAAAGGACTCTTCGATGGACAAGCTCGCACCTCGCCATCAGACGATGCTGGCCACCTGGCAGCAACACACCCACGCTGAATTCGTACTCAAGGACCCGGAAGCGGCTCTCGCTACCATGGCCGACGAGCCTTACGTGTTCCTCATTCCGGCCGGCACCGGCGGCGTGGGCCGGACAGAGGTATATGAGTTCTATGCCAATCGATTCCTGCCGCATATTCCGCCGGATTTCGAATTGACCTCCCTGTCACAGACCTTCAGCAACGACCGGATCGTCGAAGAGTTCGTGATCCGCTTCACCCACACTCTCAATATGGATTGGATGCTTCCGGATCTGTCCCCCACCGGTCGGAAAGTCGAATTCGTCCTGATCGGCATCGTTCAGTTTCGGGCCGGCAAAGTTGCTCACGAGCACATCCATTGGGATCAGGTCACGTTGCTCTCCCAGTTGGGTGTCTTGAATCATCCAGTGGCGCACGCTGGAATTGGCAGTGCGGCGCGACTTCTTGAACTTTCGAGGTCTCACGGGGGCATGGACTCTTCCGCCGCGTAGCCAGCCCGTTTTCAGCTTCGGCAATGATTGGAGGGACACGATGAGCAACAACGCATTCGGCGAAGGCGCAAAGGCCGTCGTTCGCAGGAACACCGAAGAGGTGCAGGGCAAGGGCAATTTCGATGTTTTCGAGGAGCTCTTCGCCGATGACTTCGTCGACCATACGCCTCAGCCCGACATGACTCCGGACAAGCCCGGCGTACGCGGCCTCTATAAGACCATTCGGAAGGCTTTCCCAGACTTCCACGCCGTCATTCATTGGCAGACCGCCGAAGGCGAGATCGTGACCACCTTCAAGACCTATCACGGGACGCACCAAGGTACGTTCCTAGGCGTCGCGCCGACTGGACGGAAGATCCACTTCGAGACCGTGGACGCCATGCGCGTCCACAACGGGAAAATCGTCGAGCATTGGGGGGTGGCGAACCTCTTCTCACTGATGCAACAGCTCGGAGGCTTCGCCGAGAAGGAGATGGAGATCAGCTAGAATACCCTAAACCTTACCCCTTCGGCTTCAGCCGCGGTCCCTAGCTCCTGCACATGGGCGTGTCTGCAGCCATGCTCTGGCGTGCGGTGGCACAGGGAGTTGTGGCTTGATTCCTGCAGAAGGTTCGTTCCGCGGAGCGCCCGGAGCCTTCGTCGTCGGGGCACCAGTAGCTTTCGCGGCTGGCTGATGTCCGCCGGCGGCGAGGCGCTCGCGGAAAGTGATCGCGGCGAAGGCATCCTGCACTGTGCCAGCGCCAAGGGCTCTACGCCGGTGCTGCGCGATCACCTCGGAGGAGCACTGGTCCTGATCTTCGGTATGGCAGGCGCAGACAGGACTGGGCCGAAGCACCTCATTTAAGGACACCGATGCGGCTGGATGCCCTTAACGAAGGCGCGATCCGCATCGACGCGCCCAGCGACATCCGCATCCTGCCCGGAATCGCCCAGGCCCGAGCCGACCGGGCCGACGTCAATCGCGTAGAGGAAAATGTAGCTCCAGGGCGTGACCGAACCCGACTCACCGGCCTAGGCTGCATCTCCGGCACCCATCTACATGACCGGCGAGCTGTTCTGATCGCGCAACACAGCATCCTTGCCCACACCGTCATGACCGGCCGGGAGCCGGGTCGCTCCACCTCCGGCGGATGGCGAATCAATCCCTTGGGGGATTGCTCGCGCAGTATCGCTAGTGTTTCGGTCTTGGACCGACGATCGACGCAGCCCATATCGCGATCAGGACCGATAGGACGCCGGGAAGCTTGTCTTGGATCAACCCGGTCCCAGTGGCCGCGGCCCTCGCCACCGGGACCTTTGCCCCTGGTGGGTGGGTTCATCGTGAGGAGCAACGAGTCATGGCATCTCTACGAGAAAAGTTGAACGCGCTTCGCGGCCAGGGTGTCGAGAAATATGGCTCTGCAGGCTTGCTGCTTTCGTCAGCCGATCGAGGGTGGTCGGGCCTGCATGCAGAGCTTCGGAGTCACAGTGACGGTATTATCGCGTGGAATAGCACGCACCCTGATACCGAAATTTGCGTCGACGTCTGCGGCAACGGATCGATCATCTCACGGCAGGGCCGCGACGGCGGCGGCCAGACAGCCGCAACGCGGGGCACCATCTGGCTGTCTCCCGCCGGCTCGCAGGAAGGCTCCATCGATATCTCCAAACCTGTCCCGGGAATTCTGCACATCTATCTTCCATCGCGTCACTTCTCGCCGGACAACCTGGACATCGATCTCGACGAGTCCCTGGTCCCCTCGCTGCGTCAACAGGACAGCTTCGAGGACCCGCTTCTGGCGGAGATGGCCTATGCACTCGCATCCGAACTGAAGACGCAGACCGCTGGCGGCAGCCTGCTTGCCGACACCTTGGCTTCAAGTCTGGCGGCAAGACTGGTTCAACGCCATCTCGACCCTTTACCCGCCCGGCGTTTGCAGTGTCTCGGACAGAACGGCCTTGATCGAGGCAGGCTGTGGCGGGTGTTGGACTACATCGAGGCGAACCCGGAAGGCGATCTCACCATCGACCACCTGGCATCCGTTGCCTGCCTGAGCCGGTTCCATTTCGCGCGAGCGTTCAAGGCTGCCGTCGGCAGATCGCCTCATCAGTACGTCAGCGCCAAACGTCTCGAGCATGCCAAGGCACTGTTGGCGCGAGACGATCGGCCCCTGGTCGACATTGCGCTCGCGCTCAACTTTTCCTGCCAGGCCAATTTCACCCGGGCGTTCGCGCAAGCCACGGGCCAGACACCTGGCCGTTATCGCCGGAGCTTCAAGTCGACCTGACGACGGCCAACGCGGCTCTTCCCAACGCGGCTCTTCATCGTCAGCAACAAATGACAACGCCGCAGCAAGCAGCGCAAAGAAGCGGCCGGGGACGTCGGTCACAGTGCCGTCGGTTAACCCGCAGCCTGCCCTCGTGATCATCGAGGCAGCTGCCGCCTGAAGGAACCATCATGTCGCCTGAACAGAAGGTCGTCGTCATCACCGGCGCCTCGAGAGGCATCGGCACCAGCCTGATGAATGGTTTTCGCGAGATCGGCTACGGCGTCGTCGTCAACGCGCGCTCGATCGGGAAGATCGATGGTGCGAACGATCCTGCCGTCGTGGCCGTCGAAGGCGACATCGCCGTCGCCTCCACGGGCGACCGCATCGTCAGCGCGGCCCTGGACCGCTTCGGACGACTCGACACGCTGATCAATAACGCTGGCATCTTCATTGCCAAGCCGTTCACCGACTATTCAGAAGCCGACTTTCTGGCGATGACGGCCGTGAACCTGGCGGGGTTCTTCCATGTCGCCCAAAAGGCGGCTTCCTGGATGCTGGGTGCGGGCTCCGGCCACATTGTCAACATCACGGCAACGATCGCCGAGCAGCCCATGGCGGCGCTTCCCGCTTCTCTCGCTGCCCTGACCAAGGGCGGACTCAACGCGGTGACCCGCTCCCTTGCGATCGAATACGCCCAACGCGGTGTTCGCGTGAACGCCGTCGCGCCGGGCGTGATCAGGACGCCGATGCATTCGCCCGAGACGCACACGTTCCTCGCCGGCCTGCAGCCCATGGGACGAATGGGCGGGACGCAAGACGTCCTCGACGCCGTCCTCTATCTCGAAAAGGCGACCTTCGTCACCGGCGAGATCCTGCACGTCGACGGCGGCGCGTCGGCGGGGCGCTGGTGAGGGAGGTTGCGATGTGGCCGGACCGACGCCTGATCGACCTTCTCGAGATCGAGCATCCGCTCGTGCTGGCGCCGATGGCTGGAATCGGCACCGTCGGACTTGCCGCTGCGGTCTGCGAGGCCGGCGGCCTGGGCTCGATCGGTTGCGGGACGATGGAGCCGGCACTCGCTGCCGAGACGATCCGGGGGTTGCGCGGCCTGACCAGACGGCCGATCAACGTCAATTTCTTCTGTCATGTCCCGGCGAAAGCCGACGCCTGCCTTGAGCTCGCCTGGTACCACAGGCTGGCGCGCTACTATCGTGAACTCGGAATCGACCGGAAGTTGCCGCTGCCCGGCACGGATCTCGCACCGTTCGGCGAGGCCCTGTGCGCGATCGTCGAGAACGCCAGACCCGAGGTGGTGAGCTTCCATTTCGGCTTGCCCGACCCGGCTCTGCTGTCCCGGGTCAAGGCGGCGGGTTGCCGTGTCTTGTCCTCGGCGACGACGGTCGAGGAGGCGCTGTGGCTGGAAGCGCGCGGCGTCGATGCCATCATCGCCCAGGGCTACGAAGCCGGCGGACATCGAGGGACATTTCTCGCCGCCGACGTCAACCAGGCCATGGCCTCGCAGGCCGGCACCCTGGCGCTGGTGCTGCAGATCGTCGACGCTGTCCGTGTGCCAGTCATCGCCGCCGGCGGAATTGCCGACGGTCGTGGCATTGCCGCCGCGCTCGCGCTCGGCGCGGCCGCGGTGCAGATCGGGACCGCCTTCCTGCTCTGCCCCGAAGCAGCAACGCCGTCGCTGCATCGCGACGCTCTTCGGCAGGCGCGCAGGCGGGCCACCGTGGTGACCAATGTCTTCACCGGGCGGCCCGCACGCGTCCTGCCCAACCGGCTGACGCTCGAGATGGGCGCGATCCTGCCCGGCTTGCCGGATTTCCCGCTGCCCCTGGGCGCGCTGCTGCCGCTGCGGACCGAGGCGGAACATCGGGGAAGCAGCGATTTCACGTCGCTGTGGGCGGGTCAGATGGCCGCCTGGGCACAGGAGATGCCAGCCAGGGCGCTCGCTCTCACGCTGGCGACGCAGGCCATCGAGCGATTGAAACACTTCGATGCGCGGATCCCATGAGAATCGTCATCGCCGCGACGCCCACGGCCGGCCACGTCAACCCGGTCGCCGCCATCGGCCGCATCCTGGTTGCCGACGGCCATGACGTCGTTGCGCTGTCGGGCCATGCCTTCCGCAACCGCTTCGAAGGTATTGGCGCAAGCTTTCGCCCGCTTCCCGCCGGCGCGGATCCGGATTTCCAGGACATCGCTTCGTTCGTTCCCGAACTCAGGAGCCTGCCTGAAGGCACGCCGCGGCTTGTTCGGAGTCGCATCGTCCTGGGGCGCGTCTTCATCGACACGATGCCGCCGCAGCATGAGGCGCTGCAGCAGATCCTGCGCGACGTCCACGTCGACGCCATTGTCGCGGACAACGCGTTTCTCGGTGTCCTGCCGATGCTGCTCGGGGCCTGCGCATGCCGTCCCGCTGTCATCCTTTGCGGCACGTCCGTCCTGCACTGGGAGCGCGCGGACGGCGCGCCGAACTTCGCCGGCCTGCCGCCCGCAACCAACGAGGCTGAGCGGAGGGAGTACGCGACCATCGCGCAGGCACGTGATGTGACTCTCGAGCAGCCCAACGTCCAACGGGCAAACGGGCACCTGAAGGCAATGGGCGTCCGGCCATTGCCCAGGAACCTCTTCGAATCCGCCATCGCACTCGCCGACGCCCATATGCAGCCTTCGGTCCCGGGCTTCGAATTCCCCCGCGTCCTACCACCCTCGGTGCGGTTCATCGGCGCCCTGCCCATCGTCCCCAACCAGGCCCCGCTGCCGCCCTGGGAAGCTGAGCTGGAGGGCCGGTACAAGGTGATCCTGGTCACCCAGGGCACGGTGGCGAACCACGATTTCGGCCTGCTGGTCGCGCCGACCCTGGCGGCTCTTGCGAACGAGCCGGATCTCCTCGTCGTTGTTGCCACGGGCGGGCGGCCGGTCGAGGCCATCCCGGGCCCTATTCCCGCCAACGCGCGCCTGGCCAGCTATCTGGCCTTTGAATGGCTGCTGCCCAAGGTCGACGTGTTCGTCACAAATGCCGGTTATGGCGGCGTCAACCAGGCCATGAGTTTTGGCGTTCCCCTGGTCGCCGCCGGGCTGACCGAGGACAAGGCCGATGTGAGCGTGCGCGTGGCCTGGTCCGGGGTTGGCATCAACTTGGCAACGAACACGCCAACGCCCGTGGCGCTGAGAAACGCCGTCAGGACCGTGCTCGATACTCCAAACTATCGTTTGCACGCCGCGCGCATGGCCGACGAGTTCGCTGCCATCGATACGCGTGCCGAGATCCTCCGGATCGTCAGCCAGGTCACGGCAAAATAAGCAGGTAAATGGCAGACGCGAGCTTCCACTTCGCCCTGCCTGCATTGGGCATGCCGAGGTATCCATCGCGGTGAAGCAACCCCATACATAGGAAAGCAACCCCATACATAGGTATGTCTCCCGCCACCGTTTGTAGAGGTGCTACGGCGGCCCACGTCATGGATTCCTCGCCTGCAGTCTCCAGAGGGCGGCGGGGTGTCCCCGAACCATTCGCCCATGGTGCTTCGGCCAGGGGAGATCCGATGTGACCACGCCGACAACGCTCGAAGACTGGCTCGCCCGCTCCGGCTTGTCGCGCCTTGCAGCGGCATTCCATGCTAACGGCATCGGCCTCGACATCGTGCGGTCCCTGACCGACGACGACCTAAAGGAACTCGGTCTCTCGATCGGCGACAGGAAGCGGGTGCTCGCTGCGATCGCCGCCCTGGAGCAGGCGGCGCCACCGCCGCCGACCGAAGGTGAACAGCGGCAGCTCACGGTGCTGTTCTGCGATCTGGCCGGCTCGACGGCGCTGGCTGCCCGGCTCGACCCGGAAGACATGCGCGACCTCATCCGCGCCTACCAGTCGGCGTGTGCCGCGGCCATTGCGCGCCACGACGGCTTCGTCTCGAAGTTCATGGGCGACGGCGTGCTGGCCTATTTCGGTTATCCGCAGGCGCACGAGGATGAGGCCGAGCGCGCCGTGCGCGCGGCTCTCGACATCAGGGGCTGCATCGGCAGCCTGAAGACGCCAGCCGGCGTTCCGTTGCAGGTGCGCATCGGCATCGCCACCGGACTGGTCGTGGTCGGCGACCCGATCGGCGTGGGGGCCGCCCTGGAGCAGTCGGTCGCCGGCGAGACGCCGAACCTCGCGGCCCGCCTGCAGGCACTTGCCGAACCCGACAGCATCGTTATCGACGAGGCCGCGCGCCGGCAGGTCGGCGACCTGTTCGAGCTTGCCGACCTCGGACCGCCGGCGCTGAAGGGCTTCGCTGTCTCCCAGCCCGTCTGGCAGGTGCTGGGCATGAGCCGGGTGACCAACCGATTCAGGGCCCTGCGGTCGGGCACCGCGCCGCTGGTCGGACGCGACGCGGAGGTCGAGCTCCTGATGCGCCACTGGGACGCCGCCAAGGCAGGCCGCGGGCGCGCCGTGCTGATCTCGGCCGAGGCCGGCGTCGGCAAGTCGCGGCTTGCCGAGACGATTCGCGAGCGCATCCGCGGCGAGCCACATCTCGCGCTGCGCTACTTCTGCTCGCCGCACCATCGCGAAAGCGCCTTCTATCCCGTCATCGGCCAGCTCGAACGTGCCGCGGGCGTCGAACGCAGCGACGACGCGGCGACCAAGCGACGCAAGCTCGCCAACCTGCTGGCGGGAAGTCCCGCCGAGGCCGAGTTGCCCCTGCTGGCCGAACTGCTGTCGTTGCCAGGCGGCGAGGAGTGGCCGCCGCTCACGCCTGACCAGCGCAAGAGGAAGATCTTCGACGCCCTGATCGACCTGCTCGATCACACGGTCCGACACGTCCCGGCGCTCATAATCTTCGAGGACCTCCACTGGATGGATCCGACATCGGGCGAGCTGACCGTACGGGCGCTGACTTGCCTCGACCGCCTGCCGGTGCTGCTGCTTGCGACGTCCCGGCCCGACTTCCAGCCGCGCTGGGCCGGCCACGCCAACGCCTCGACGATCACCCTGCCGCGGCTCGACCGGCACGCCCAGGAAGCGCTGGTGCGCGACCTCGCCGGCAGCGTCGCCTTGCCGGCCCCTGTCGTGAACACCATCCTCGACCGCAGCGACGGCGTGCCTCTCTTCCTCGAGGAGCTGACGAAGGAGGTCCTGGAAGCAGGCGAAACGGCGGGGCCGACCGACGTCATAAGAGCGGCGCCCGTGACCGTACCCGTGAACCTGCAGGCGTCGCTGATGGCCAGGATCGATCGCCTTGGCTCGGCGGCGCGCGAGGTGGCGCAGACCGCAAGCGCCATCGGGCGCGAGTTCCCCTACGACCTGGCCGTCGCCGCGATGTCCGGCGACGAAGCCCAGACACGCAGCGGCCTCGACCAGCTCGTCGCCGCCAGCCTGGTGTTCCAGTACGGCAGCCCGCCCGACGCCTTGTACCGGTTCAAGCACGTGCTGGCCCGAGATGTCGTCTACTCGAGGCTGTTGCGCGGGCCGCGCCAGGCGTTGCATGGCCGCATCGCCGGCTATCTGCAAAGCCGGATGCATGAGAAGGGCGACGCCGAGCCCGAAATACTGGCCTGGCACTTTGCCGAGGCGGCGCAGCCAGAACAGGCCGCGTCCTACTGGCTCGAAACGGGGCGGCGCGAAGCGGCACGCTCAGCGAATCTCGAGGCCATCGGCCATCTGAGGCGCGGCATAGCGGCCGTGTCCTCTCTGGATGAATCGCCGGCGCGATCGCGACTCGAGCTGGCGCACCAGCTCGCCCTCGGACCATGCGTGCTGGCGAACCAAGGATACAGGAGCGACGAACTCAAGGCGGCCTATGTGCGCGCCTGGACGCTCGCCGAGCGGTTGGGCGACGACCGGGCGCTCTTCACAGCGATGTGGGGGCGCTGGATCACCAGGGGCCAGGAAAGCGTGCACGACGAGGAGGCGGACGAGCTCATCGCGAAGCTGTTCCGGACCGCCGACGCGATCGGCGACAACGGCCTCTGCCTGCAGGCCCATCATGCGGCCTGGGTGCGGACGCTGTGGCTCGGCCAGCCCCAGGCCACCCACGATCACGTGACGACGGGCCTGGCCCTCTACGATCGCGCCACGCAGGCGGAGCACGCCGTCCTGTATGGCGGCCACGACGCGGCGGTCTGTGGACACGGTCATGGTGCCATCGCGCTCTGGAACCTCGGTCGGCCCGACCAAGCACTGGCAAGCGCGCGGCACGGCATCGCGCTCGCCACCGATCTCGGACATGCGCCGAGCCTCGCCCATGCCCTGTGGCTGGCGGGCTTCGTCCACCAGATGCGTCGCGATGCTCCGGCCGCGCTGGAGACCGCCGAACAGCTGCTGGCGCTGGCCAGCCAGCATGACTTTGCGGTCCATCGCGTGGCGGGCCGCGTACTGCGGGGTTGGGCCCGCGCCCTGCTCGGCCCTTCCGAGAGCGAGGGCCTGGAAGAGATGCGCGCGGCGGTGAAGGCGTACCGGCGACTGGCCGGCATTATGGCCGGGCCTTATCTGGTGTCGCTCGCCGACAGCGAGCGGCGGGCGCATCATTTCGACAGGGCCGAGGCAACGCTGCTGGACGCAGAGACTTTCGTCACGCAACGTGGCGAGCAAATCTGGATCGGCGGTGTCCTGCGGTCGAGAGGAGATCTGGCAGCCACCCGGCCGAGGCCCGACCTCGGGTTGGCGGAAGGCTGCTACGTGCAGGCATTGGCGATTGCGCGCCGCGTCGGTGCCAAGTCCCTGGAGCTGAGGGCCGCCAAGGGCCTGGCCCGCGTGTGGCATCGGCAGCACAAGAAGGAGGCGCGCGATCTGCTGGAGCCGATTCTCGCGTGGTTCACGGAGGGATTCGATACACTCGATCTCATCGAAGCGAAGGCGGTGCTCGACGGGTTGTGAACGGCTGCGCTTCCAAGGGTGCTAGTCGCTGAGGAGCAACGCGTGTGCATCACCCCAGATCTGGATCTATGCTCCAAAGGCCTCAAGGGCGCTGATTGTCGGCCGCGTCATTGGCCACTAGGCGAAGCCTGGCAGTTGGCCGGCAGCCTGCAACCTCCGTGGCCGCCCCGCGTAGTCGGTCCACGATGCCGAAGCGGGTCACACAAGCGAAATCAGATCCGACCATGCTGGTCTTGCTGGCGGCGATCGGAATCGTCGGCCTACTCATCGCCCGGCGTTACGGCGTCGCGCATCTGCTCCGAACGGTAAATCAAGCGCTCGGAATTGCCCGGGTAGTCCGGACGGCACGCCCTTCAACGGCACGGCCTACTCGCAGGCAGCCAGCGCGCAGAGTCCGGCCCAAGGTGGATGGGCTTCTCGAAGCCGAGATAGAATCCCTGCCAGAGCCAAAATCTGATTCACTGAAGCGGTTTAATCGCGGCGCGTGCGCTAACGTCTGCGGTCAAAGTGACGCTTCGCCTGGTATTCGGAAAGTCTCACGGCCACGCGAAATCCCTAAGGTCGCTTGCGATCGCTGTTTCCCCCTGCCCGCGCTCGCAACGACAACAAGTTCAGGGATGACTGCCAAGGGGTCATACCGCATGGTGGGTTAATGTCGAAGGTGGTGTTCTCTGCATGGTCGACGATTGCGCGAGCTCGTCGACTGCTGCGGCGAAGGCCAGTAAGACGAAAAAGAGCCTGCAGCATTGCAGTTATCGCCGACCAGTCTCAACTTAGCCCGGTCGAGCGGGACTCTCGTATGCCCTCAGGCAGCCACGGAAGATGGGCGCACAAACGCCATCTTTGCCGATCATTTCGTCGTCGTCGCCGGTGTAGGTGACTTTAACGACTTTATCGTCGACGATGCGAACGAGGGCGTGACAGTAAGAGCCGCTGCCGCCTGCGCTGAACCCGCCGCCAATAATCGGAAGAGTAATCTGCACACCTCCGGTGCGCTCGTAATGGATTTCGTAGGAATAAAGCTCCGTCCGCGGATCGAGCTGCTTGGTTCGTGTCGGAATGCCGGCGCAGGATTGCAAAGTCTTAACGTCCATACCGACGATGTACTGGCGGCCCTTCTGCGCGACTTCATATCCGGGCGAGCACGCATCCATTAAGAACAGGAGAAGCAATGGTTGCAGGACCAATTGTCTAGGCATGAAAGGACTCCCCGACTTAAGCTATGAGTTGATTTCCACTTCCACAAACGAAGCCTTGGCCATCGCGGACACGCTTTGGGCATGTCGCCTTCTTCTAGGGCTAGTCTAGACTTTATCACTCACGCTCGGCCGGATCCCCAGCAAGACCGTTTGGCTCGCCTGCTTCGGATAGGTACCTTCATTGGAGGGAGCGGAACCCGTCCACGGCCAGGGCCATTGCACGGTTTCGTCGAAGTGCAGGGAGGAAGAACATGGGCAAAAGAGGACCTAAAAGAATACCGACTGTCCTGAAGGTGCTGCACGGCAATCCGGGTAAGCGCCCGACACCGGTCGACGAGCCCGAGGGTGTCGGCGACCTCTCGGCGCCGCCTGCCTACATGGACGAAGAGCAGCGTGCGCAGTGGCATTATGCGCTCAACCGCGCGCCGCCCGGCCTACTGACCGGCACCGATCGCGACATCTTCGCAGCGTGGGTCAACGCCTGCGTCGAATACCAGAAGGCGGTCCTCGAGGTTCGGAAGCTCGGCCAGGTGGTCAAGACGGGCGTGGTTACGGACAAGAACGGCAACACCAGCGGCGGCAACGCGATCCAGAACCCCTACCTGTCCATCATGAACCGGCAAGCGATGCTGATGTCGAGATTCGGCGCGGAGCTGGGCTTCAGCCCCGCGGCCCGCGCCTCGCTCGGCAGCGCCCGCTCCGACTTCGGCGATGGACCGGGGACTGGTCGCCGGCGTCGCGCAGGTCAGAGCGAGCTCGACCGCTATCTCGCGCTCAAGCCCGACAAGCTGAATTGATGAAAGACTAGGCTAGGGCCGTGAACCCGAAAGGGGCTCTACTCGTACCAACGTAAAATGTCCGCTCCTGGGCCAAAAGCGATGCCATGTCGCAGAAGGGCAGATTTTGTTGCAGAAGTTTGTTGAGGCGTACGATGAACGGTGATTCCGTGTCTGCGGAACGATTTTCTGCGGAGACGGGCAATGATGGGTCGGCTCAACCAGGATCAAGGGCAGCTTTTCTACTCGTTCTGCCTTGCTGACGCCGTTCCGGACGATCACCCGATCCGCGAGATCGCGGCGGTGCTGAATCTGAAATGGGTCTATGCGGAGCTGGCGCCTCATTACTCCAGGA
>Ga0193726_1001340_pt1 | contig 19731 bp, 20 predicted proteins | sample H2c1metaG_FD_144928 | JGI IMG/M metagenome (GOLD analysis project Ga0193726, IMG submission 144928) | Soil microbial communities from a riparian zone of the East river system, Colorado, United States - H2c1 | ecosystem: Environmental > Terrestrial > Soil > Riparian zone | place: USA: East River... | reverse complement strand
ACGTTATCCTGCCTCCGTGGGACTACAACGTCGCCCCGACGACGCATCAGCCTGTGATCCGCCACAATCGCGACACCGGCGATCGGGAGCTCATACTGATGCGCCGGGGTCTCATTCCCTTCTTTGCGAGCAGCCCCGAGAAGTTCAAAGACCTTTCCACCATTCTCGCCCGCGCTGCGACTCTTCTGGAACGACCGACTTGGCGCGAACCCTTCAAACGGCGGCGCTGCCTTGTGCCAGCTGACGGACTTTATGAATGGGTGCGACCTGAAAGTCGTCCCGATGATTGTCCGGCGTTGTCACACGACCGGACCTGCCGTCCCATCGGCAGTACCCTAGGAGGTCGGGCGGGTTGGTAACGGCCCGTTGAGAAGCCCTCTGACAATGTACCCGCGGCCGAAAGGCTGCTGAGCGAGCCGCGAGGCAAACTCAGGTCTGCCAGCACCGAGGCGGACAGGGCCTAGGGTTTGTGGCATGGCCAGCATATGCGAACTCACGTATGCATCGACAAGAGAGAAGAAGCCAAAGGTGCTGTCAGGCTTCCAACGCAGCGGGTACGGAAGCTCCATTCTCTTCCGTCATGGGCAAACAAACGCTGCCGGTGTTGTAAAGAGGGCCTAAACCACAGTGTCATCAGAACGGAACAGGGTAAGCCCGTATCGTCCCCGCGAAGGTAGAAGTGCCGCAAGGCCCGACAATGGCGATGCGGGTAAAGGAGGAGAGAGCAAGCGAATGCCGCCCCGTAATAAGGCGGATACGGACCTTATGTCCGGCGCGAAAGCGAGCCCACTTCTCTCTGGTCTTCCATCACGAGAGAACATGATCAACCGGCATGAAGACGCAAAGCAGATGACGACGGAGCAATCCGTTGGTGCAGCGTCTCACACTCCTGTTCACTGGCGCGAGATCGACTGGCGTTTGGTAAACGGAGGTGTGCGCCGGCTCCAGGTGCGTATCGTGAAGGCGGTGGAAGCGGGCAGATGGGGCAAGGTGCAGGCCTTGCAACGGCTGCTCACATGCTCTCGGGATGGCAAGCTGTTGGCCGTTAAGAGAGTGACAGAGAACGCAGGAAAAAGACCTCTGGCGTAGACGGCGTGAGTTGGGATACGCCAGAGAAGAAGATGGCAGCGGTAGATGGAATGAAACGGAGGGGCTATCGACCTCTTCCGCTTCGGCGCATCTACATCCCGAAGTTGAACGGTAAGTTGCGCCCGCTCGGCATCCCCACCATGAAGGACCGAGCCATGCAAGCACTACACCTGCTTGCACTCGATCCCGTGGCGATTCCCAGCTTGCTCGTGTCGCTTTCCAGCCTATAAAAAGAACCCACCGTGGCGATGACGGCGACAATACCAGCGAGTATGTAAAGCAAAGTACCACAGGCTCTCGCAGCGCGACCTGGATCGATCCTCCACGTTGGTGAAAACTGAAGAAGCACAACGACCGCCGACACTAGCTCTACAAAGCTGTCCGATCCGAAAGCCAGTAACGAAACGCTTCTAGCCTTCCAGGCGGCTGTAAGTGCTACTGAGCACTCTATTAGCATCCAGCCTAATGTTATAAATTGCAGGCAAAGAACATCGGAATCGGTTCTACTGCGAGCGGGAGCGATCATTGAACTGACTCTTTCCCTTCGCCTTCCAGAATCGATGCGGCAGCACATAGGTGAACCCAGCAAAACCTTCCCATTTTGTGCTCGTACTCGTCCATCCATGATTGAGACCGGCGTCCACTACCAGATTAGGCCTAACCGGATAGGCAACGGCGAATAGAGAACCGACTGCGTTCCCGGCTGTGAGCGGTTGCGAAAAGTGCCACAACTCTCCAGAGAGAGTGAACTTCCCTGTCGGATGCGAGATGGAAAGCGTTTGGCCCAGCTGGGCTCGCCGAATCGTTCCATCTGCCTGTTCCGTCACGATACCGTTTAGGTCGAAGTGAAAGCCGAGCAGATCCTCGCTGATGAGAATGAGAGCGCTCTGGCGAGAGGTGCCGATATCGATCTCCGGCGCAGGGCTCTCGTAGAGCCGCCGGATGTAGCTCATAGACACTGTGGGCATCCGGCCCTGGCCTTCGAGCAACACATCCTGAAGTCCCGCGAACACTTCACCTGGACGGTTATCTGGGTTACCGTTTCCGGTGCTGTGGACGAAGGGTTCTGTGAGCGCGAGGAGCTGAAGGCGAGGCAGCACCGTGAACTTCGTGACTTGATTAATGCTGGCTCGTCTTGAAAATTCTTGAGAGTCCGAAGCGTAGAGCGTCCCATTTTCAAACTGCAAATAGCCAACCGGCGTCAGGGTAGCGGGGGTAGAGACGGTTGGACGACCGGGATTTGCGGTCGGAACCTCAGCTTCTACTGACTGGCCGTGTGCAGGGAAAACTAAAAAGAAAAAGGGGCACGCTCCTATGAGCGTGAACATACGAACTCGCATACCAAGGCTCCATTTGTGCTGTGTTGTCACGCCCAGGAAAGGCGCGACTCTGACGAGCTACGAGGAAACCGAGGTTCGGGGTGGTCGAAACTGCGAAGACGGCGCAATCAGGACAGGAAGCGGTGCTGGAGCGGCCGGATATGAACCCAGTAATCCCATCGAGATGAGCAGGTCGGTGTGAATCGGCAGCCAATGAAACCCGCAGCAGGCGCAGATACCATTGCAGTCATCCGGAGCGATCGGAGCAGGATGGTCGGCGGTGGACTGAGGCGAGGAAGCAGCAAGGCTCGTTGGGTGCACATCATCGCAGAGATCGCAATGAGGAGGAAAGAGCGACAGGCACGCCAAAACCGCGCAAAGCAGCCAAGCAGCGATTCGAATTGTAAGAGTGCCTCGCTCCATTCATCCACAATGATATGCGGCCAGAATGATATGCGGCAAACATCGGGTACTGCGGGTGCTACGGTCTCTGGGATGGTACGGCTGCAAACCAATTACTACCTCTCTCAGCAACACAGGAGAGCTAGAAATTGGACGTCGTAAAGGCGATGACTGTGCGCCGAATAGTCATCGCCGCTAAAATATGCTACAACGTGAGAGAGCAGCGATAATAAATGCAAAACCTGTTCCAAGGCGGACGGTACGAACGGAAGTGGCCCCTATGGCTGCGCCTGTTCGCGATTGCCTGCCTCGTCATGATCTGTGTGATGAGTACGGTCCAGGCCTTCCACGCGCATGACCAGTTTTCTCCTATAAAGCAGCACTCCGGCAATAACGGTCCGTCCTCGGACGACCATTGCCCGCTTTGTGTAGCGATGCACTCCGCCTTGCCCGTGTCACTCCACTCGGCTCCAGCGCCGATGCTGAACGTCCACGCCCTGGATTCTGCGGCGGCCGATGCCGAGCGAATCTTCCGGTGGCGATTCGAAATGGCCAGCCGCCCACCTCCTGCTGACCAAAACTGCGCTTAGTTCCTGCAGGCGTCAGGATTCTTCAGACAATTTAAAGGACCTGTCCTCCCTGTGATTTCGTGCCCTCTTTGGCACGCGACAGCGCTTTTCAGCACGACGCTCATTCGAGCTCGACAGGAGTTATTCCTATTATGTGCAGGCCTACCCTCACTCGACTTTCGTTACTCCTCCTCTCACTGGCACTGCTTGTCACTGGAGCACTGGCCCAGGGCACCTCAGGCAATTTGACGGGCACCGTGACGGACCCCAGCGGAGCGGTTGTACCCGGCGTCACCGTTCAGCTTTTGAATCCCGTCAGCGGATACGAACGCACAACGAAGACGGATGCGGCCGGAACGTATCACTTCTACAACGTTCCCTATAACCCTTACCGCCTGGTCTTTAACGTGACCGGCTTTAGCAGCGCAACTCAAACGGTAGACATTGCCTCAGGCGTGCCTGTGACGGTGTCAATTCGGCTCGGCGTCGAGACGAGTTCCACCAGCGTCACGGTAGAAACCGGCTCTGACCTGATCGAAAACGACCCGACGGCCCACACCGATGTGGACCGTCACATCATCGATCGGCTTCCGCTCGAGAGCCAGTCGTCTTCACTCAGCTCACTTGTGACGCTGGCCTCTCCCGGAGTCGCCGCCGACTCTAACGGCCTCTTCCATGGTCTCGGCGATCACGCCCAAAACTCCTTCTCTGTGGACGGACAGCCGATCACGGACCAGCAGAGCAAGGTGTTCTCCAACCAACTCCCCATGGAAGCCGTCCAGTCGCTCACGGTCATCAGCGGAGCACCACCCGCTGAGTTCGGTGATAAAACCAGCCTCGTCATCGTTGCAACTACTCGCTCCGGCCAAGGTGTTACGACGCCGCACGGCAGTATCTACGGCTCTTACGGAACCTTCGGTAGCGCGAACGGCGGAGGCGATCTGTCATACGGCAACACCCACTGGGGTAACTTCCTCGCGGTCAGCGGTTTGAATACCGGCCGCTTTCTCGATGGCCCTGAGTTCACGGTCATACACAGTAAGGGAAACGAACAAAACATCTTCGATCGTGTGGACTACCAGTTCTCGGATAAATCTTCCGTCCACACCAACCTGCAGTACACCCGTTCCTGGTTCCAGACACCGAATTCCTTCGACACATCCGCGGTCTTCGATCAGTTCGGCAACCCGGTCGGGCCTGCGGATCAACGCTCCAAGATCGAGACCTTCAACATCGCACCAACTTACACGCGCATAATCAATAAGGATACGATCTTAAACTTCGGCGGCTTCGTCCGCAGGGATGCCTTCAACTACTTCCCCAGCAATAATCCACTGGCCGATCTCGGCCCCATCCAGCAGGAGACCGTCGGGCAGACCCGTTCGTTGACCAATGCCGGTCTGCGCACCGATGTCTCGTACATCAAGGGCATCCACAACATGAAGTTTGGCGCTGTGTATGAACAGACCTACCTTCGTGAGAACAACAACATCGGCGTCATCGATCCGACACTGAACTCGCCCTGCCTCGATTCGGACGACAACCCGGTCATCGGCTTCAACGACCCGAGCCAGTGCCCTTCCTCGCTCGGCTACCAGCCTAATTCAGGCTTCAATCCAATCCTTCTGCCGATTGACCTCACCCGCGGTGGCAACATCTATTCCTGGCATGGCCAGACAGCTGTCAAGCAGCTAGCCATGTACGTTCAGGATCAGATCACAGCCGGCAACTGGGTCTTCAATGTCGGTATTCGCGGTGATCTTTACAACGGTCTTTCCGTCGAGCGTCAGGCTCAGCCCCGTCTCGGAACCTCCTACACCATCAAACAGACCAACACGGTACTGCGCGTCTCCTACGCAAGAACCATGGAGACTCCCTTCAATGAGAACCTGGTCCTCTCCGTCAAGGGCTGTGTTGATCCTGTACTGCAGGCTGTCTTCGAAACGCTCGGGCAGTGCACTCCGGCATCGTTCGATCCCGGCTTCCGCAATGAGTTCCACGCCGGCCTGCAGCAGGCGTTCGGCAGGCATCTCGTCTTCAGCGGAGACTATATCTGGAAGTACACGCATAACGCCTATGACTTCAGCGTACTGGGCGCAACTCCCATCACCTTCCCCATCGAATGGCATAACTCGAAGATCCCGGGCTATGCGCTTCGTGTGAGCGTTCCCGAAACGCATGGCATCAGCGCCTTCGTCGTAATGTCGTCAGTAGCCGCGCGCTTCTTCAATCCTCAAATCGGTGGCGTAGGCGCAACCGTCAGCACTCCAGGAGGCTTGCCGTTCCGCATCGATCACGACGAGAAATTCAACCAGACCACGCACGTGCAGTACACCTTGCCCTTCCGCAAGAGCACCTGGGTCGGCTTCAACTGGCGTTATGACAACGGTCTCGTCGCAGGCGCGGTGCCCTGCTACAACACCATCGGCCTCAACACCGGCTGCGGAAGTACCTCCATCACACTGCCGAATGGTCAGCCGGGAGTGGATCTGAGTGGCCTTACGTTCGATCAGCAGTTCCAGGCAGGACTGGCCTGCGACGGCATAAGAGCCACACCCACCTCAGGCTTTACGCAGTGCGATGCGAACGGTCTCACCTCAAGTCTCATCAACATCCCCAAGCCCAACACAGAGGATGATGACCACAACCCGCAGCGAATCGCGCCAAGAAACCTCTTTGACATCGCACTTGGAGAAGACAATCTCTTTCATGGCGACAGATACAAAGTTGGGCTTCGTCTTACCGCAATCAACGTCACCAATAAATTCGCCCTCTACAACTTCCTCTCCACCTTCTCGGGAACGCACTACGTCTCACCCCGCGCCTTCACCGGACAGGTAAGTTTCAACTTCTAATCGCATCACATCAGCGAGCCAACAATGACGCGGCACTCCACAGTGAGCGCCGCGCCTTTCTCGTTGATTGATCGATCATTTTTCATAAGAAGAAATCACACGTCGTCGGAGCTAGGAAGGTCGATGGCTAATCCCCGATGGAGACACTTTAGCAATAGCGCTCGCAGGCGCAGAATAAAAATGATCGGTTGGAGCTCGCGAGAGAGAATGAGCATGGTGCTTCTATGCCTATTAATATTATTAGCCCTTGCTGTCGGGGCATGGCTGTCACGAACAATTTCCTGATTGCCATGCCGACTGAATCATCAACTTTTGTTCGAGCTTGCTAAACGAACCGTCACAATCGGCGAGGGTAATTGCAACTGCCATGTCCGGCGCCGATCGGCAATGGCACAGCCTTTAATAAAGAAAGCGAGTTCGTCGCTTGGTCTTGTTCGAGTAGCCAGCCCGATGCAGCCTGACTGTTCGCCCAGCCAGTCGACAGCCATGCGAAAGATCGTTCAGGCCATCTCTCTCTCAAAAAGCGGAACTACATGAGCCACTGGCCCGAGTGCCGTGAAATCGATCGTCGTTTGCTCGTGTCCATGGGGATGTTGCTCACGTCATAGCTCTAAAAGAAGCGGCGGCATCTCCGAGAGGACCGCCCTTGTGCGGCTCACTCTGGCGTGACAACCGGGACGAAGAGAAATCATCAAGTGCAATAACGATTTTCCAGGCACGCGGTGATGGACAACAATAGAGCGCTTGCGGCGTCCGGACGCTCCGCAGACTCGGCAGCAGTGATGGTCCCGCTCCAGAACTTGCTCGCGTAGTCCACCAAAATACTCATCGTCCTGGCGCTTGAGTGTATGGCAGGTCGCACATAAACCTAGTGCGAGAATCTTCTCGCGGCCGCATCGGCAATGCAGCGCTCTCTGTACTCCCGTCTTATGGTTCTACGTTTTCACAGCCAGCCATTGCTATATTGATATCTGCTGCGATCCATCCCTCTTTCCATGGCTGTGTTCGGCCTCCATCGAACGGAATACCATTTGCTCGGGCATCTCCTCCGGTGTCGAACAGCAGACCCCAGGTGTTTGCGTAATCGTCTTCCCCGCCCTCGGCCAGCACCCGTTTATTGCGATCCGATTCGAGCGCTTCAGTATCGGCGTCTTCCCAGCCACAACGCCAGCAGTGATGAGCCTCCTCCGAATCTGGGATTCCGGCTAGCCGCGCCCGGTATCCGGATGCATATTCGAGCGGTTGCCACTTCTCTAACGCGGTGAGTCCAGGGTGAATCATGCCGGTTCCTCCACTTGATCGGTACGGTCGTTACCTACAATAAACCTCTAGTGTTATCAGTTCTAGATTCATCTTGTAGGTACTAGACCCATTCAAGTATCTGGCTGCGCCCAACGCGCTATTTCAGTTCCTGACAAAATTGATAGCCATTCGCTATCAGGCTTTCCGAAGGCGTTAGCAGCAGCCCATTGGGCAAGCTCGACCAGGTTATCGAAGCTGCGCCTCGTGCCGCTAGGGTCGGTCAATATAAAGGAGCGTTCTCGCACACCTTCTGGCAAATTTAATTTGGTCACGAGTAACACCGCCCAAACGCAGAGGCATCGTGGGTTACAGAGGTAGATGTCCCCCTCCGCGTCCGTGAGAGTGTAGGAGTGTGAAGGAACTGCCACCATATCGTAGGAGCAGACTTGTCTCTTCATAGTTGGTCTTTCTTAAACCTAAGACGCATGGTAGCGCGGCGCAGCTGCGCGCGGCTAAGACATTTCGCTCCGTAAGGAATAACGATAGTGGGCTTACGATGCAGCAAGCTGTCAGGTCAAAACGCACACTATGCGACCGTTTGCATAGCGTGTGGGACGCGTTCATTCCGCCCGCAACGTTTCCACAGGATCGACCTGGACTGCCCGCATAGCCGGAAGACATGCAGCAGCGGCAAAAACGAGCACCAGTGTGCCTCCGGCTACGCCGACGGCTGCCGGATCGAACGTTTTCACTCCATAGAGAAATGAACGAACGGCATAGCCCGCAGCCCACGCGCCCGCGACGCCGGGAATAAGCCCCAACAATGCCATCCTCCCAGCCTGGCGCATGACAAGCCCTGCAGCTTTGCCTCGAGTAGAACCAAGGGCCATGCGAATTCCAATTTCGCGACGGCGCAAGGCTACCGAATAAGCCAGCACGCCGTAAATACCCACGGCTGACAGCACCAACGCGATAACGCCGAACCCTGCAACGAGCCGCAAAGCAAGCCGCCTCTGGCCCAGCGATTTCGCGATGCCGTCTTCCATGGACCGTAGATTCATCTCTACCATCGTTGGTGCTTCCTTGGTGACGGCGGCGCGCAGCTCCGATGCCAGCACGGACGGAGCCAAAGGGGACCGCACCGCGTATTGCGCGGTCATACTAAATACCGCGCCCAACAGCGAACCTTTGGGCAGCTGCATATAGTCGAGATAAACCATCGGCTGGTACGGTGCCCCGAGATCAGCTCCCTGAATTTCGTTCTCCACCACGCCAATGATCGTCATGGGCTGAATGAAGGGAAGGTCCGCATCCGTCTCACCTGGATTGCGATGGAATCGCACGCTCGCACCGAGGGGTTCCTGCCCTCCGATGTACTTCTTTAGGAAGGCCTCATTGACCAGCACCTCCATCGCCGAGCTGGCGTCCTCGTCTGCCACAAAGTTGCGCCCTTTGAGGAGGCGAATTCCGCTCGTTCGCACAAAGTTCGCGCTCACCATGCTGTAAAAGGCGGAGTCTCCCTGATGAAATGCGCGCCCGGACACCTCCGTGGTTCCGTCCAGGACCATGTTGTAGCTTGAGAAGGGAACCTCCGTTTGCATCGTCACCGATTGCACACCCGGAAGCGTCTCGAACCGACGTAGTAGGCGCGTTTCGATCTCGCGCGAAAGCTCAGGATCCTGGTTCTGCTGCTCGGGCATGAGGACCAGCGTCGTCACGCCGCGAGGATCGAATCCCAGTTTCACATTTTGGAGCGATTGCAGGGTACGCACAAACAGGCCGCTGATCACCAGGAGTACGCACGTCAGTGCAACCTGAAACGCTACCAGGATTCCAGGCAGCCGCGATTTCCATGTAACGCTCTTGGAGTGGAATCGCGCGTTTGTTTGACGGCGAATATTCAACATAGGCGCAATCGATGCGATAACGCCCACGAGCACGGCCAGCACGCCGGTACAGACCAACACAACTGGCTGAACAGACAACTCATCGAATCGTGGAAACTGCTTCCCGTAGGCGTGCCGCACCGCCTCGATCGCAGCATAGGACAACGCCCCTCCGAGCGCCGCGCCGAATAGTGAGACAAGAATGCTCTCCGTGATTAGTTGCTGGAGCAGCCGCCCAAAACTGGCGCCCAGCGCCGAGCGAGTCTTCATCTCCGGCATGCGGCTGGCCGCGCGTCCGATCTGCAGGTTCGCAGCGTTGGCGCACGCGATCAGTAGCAGCACGCCGACGCCGCCAAGCAGTGTCAACAAGGGCCTCTCCATGTCGCCGACGACCAAATCCCGATACGAGCGCATCGCGAGGCGCCTGTACCTCTCCCCGCTTTTCCGGTCGGCGTGAGCAAACACGTTCCCCGCATCCGCCAACGCCTGCTGTCCGGAGACGCCAAGCTTGAGGCGCGCGATCGTCAGAGCCGACTCGATCATGAAATCGTCTTCGCCCGAGGAGTGGAACGAAACCGGCAAATAAACCACCGACTCTCCCGTTCCCTGAGGAGCATGGAATCCGGCCGGCATTACTCCGATCACCGTGCGGAGCTGGCCTGAAACCTTGATCGCCGATCCAACTGCTCTGGGGTCTGCATGCAGCCGTTCGCGCCAGAACTCGTCGCTCACAACAACCACCCCAGCCTTCGCGTCGGCCGGGCCGATCAAGCGCCCGAGCTTTGCCTTAACACCGAGCATGGGGAAGAACTCCGCCGTTACTTCCGTCAGTACCGTAATGCGCGTTCCATCCGATGCGGTCACTGGTCGCACCATGGTGTTGTATCCGCTCACGTCGGCGAAGGAATGGGTGCTGCGCTGTAGCTCGTCGATTACCTTATACGACAGCGCATGAGACGAAGCGGAGAACCCGTCCGGCCCGTCTTCACTATAGATCTGCACTAGTTGCTCGGAATGCGGCAGAGCCACAGGCCGTATCAGAATCGACTCGATGATTGCCAGCATGATGGTCACGGACCCCAGCCCCAGCACGAGGGTGCATACCAGTGTGGCGGTGTATGCCGGAGCTCCCCTCAGACTGCGCACCGCGTACCGGACGTCCTGCAGCATGCGCTCCAGCCACAGCCCGCCCCAGATCGCGCGGGATTCCTCGGCTGCAAGCAGCACATTGCCGAACTTCTTCCTTGCGGCTTGTCTTGCTTCATCAGGCGACATCCCTGATTCGATGTTCTCTAGCGTTTCGATTTCGATGTGCGTCTCGAATTCCTGCAGCAACTGATTCCTGCGGTTGTTCCAGCCAAACATGAATCGAGTCCTCCCACTATGGGTTTTCTTCGGCCACCGGCGCCAGAATCCGCGCAATCGCGTTTGAGAACTTCTGCCACTTTGAAGCTTCTGTGAAGAGTTGCTTACGACCCTTCGCGGTCAAGCGATAGAACCTGGCCTTGCGGTTGTTCTCCGAAATCCCGTCCTCGGCTGTGATTAAACCGAGTTTGAGCAGGCGCTGAAGTGCCGGATACAGGGAACCATGGCCCACCTGTAACGCCTCGCCTGAGCGCCGCTCAATGGACCGCGCTATTGCGTGGCCATGAGCGCGGCCGAGGGCGACGGTCTGGAGGATCAGCAGATCCAGGGTGCCCTGCATGAGTTCAAGTTGATGATCAGTATCTCTAGTCGACATTCGACCTGAGACTATGCCAGCTTCGGGTCGAATGTCAAGGGGAGCGGGCTGTCCCCACTCAGATTGAGTTAGCGACAAAGTGCAGCGGAGTTTTTGTCGCTTCTTTTCCTGCGCTGTGGGATGATCGCATGGGCCACGGGAGTGCTCAGTTTACGCATTATCTCCGAGTCACTCGTTGACCTCACTGAGTGACTCGCCCTGTTAGCAACGACTGAGCCTCAACCTCTGATTGACCCGTGATTTAGGAGCAATCCTTCACTTCTCATAAAGCAACGACACTGAATGGCGGAAAGCCCCGTCATTCATCTTTTACCCGCGTATATTTGTTGATCCAGTTCACCTCCCAGGTCTTCCCACCATCGTCTGAGAAAGCCTGTTCCGACTGCGCAGCATCCGCATCAATGCTCCACATTGAAAACCGCACCAGCACCGACCGCCCATTGAACAACTCATAGTCATAAAAATCCACGCGCCCATTCTTGAACTGCCCGACGCCCGGCACCGCTCCAAACATCCCCGCAGTCGGCGTCGCGAAATCAATATTCCACTCATGCGTCGTCGGATTGAACCACCGGAGCGCGATCAGTTCGAGATGCCCCGCCACCGGCCCGTCCGCCTTATATTCCGCAAGATTCGACTTGCCATCCCAAACCTTCTTCACCACCGACACCCCATCCAGATCCACCCATTCCTTCGATCCCGTCAGCGGATGCAGCAGCCGCGTCGAATATGTCTTCCACGTTCCCAGATCGAAATCGAAAGCATGTTGTGCCTCGTTGTCGGCAGCGGAGTTCGAAGTAGCAGAAGCCCTCACCATCTTCGCTGCGGCAGCCTCTTTCTCGCGCGTCAACTCCGCGATAAAAGCCGGAGCCCATGTCTTCCCTCCATCGTTCGAATACGACTCTTCAAAACGGTGCGAGTCCGGCGTAATATTCGACCACACCGCCCGAACCAGAATCGCCTTCCCATTAAACGTGTCGCTCGAAAACAACTCCCCACGACCATCATGAAACGCCCCAATCTCCGGCGGATTCAACGCAGCCATCTTGCTGTCGATGAAAGACTGGCTCCACTGATGAGCCTGTGGGTTATACAAAAACAGCGTAAGCCCCTCCCAATGCCCATTCGGCCCATCCGCCTCAATTTCCTCCAGCTGCGCCCGCCCATCGAACACCTTCCGCACCGTCACCGTCCCATCCAGGACTATCGACTTATCCGAGCCCGACCACGGGTCCGGCACACGCCGTATATGCGTATGCCAAACACCAATGTTGAAATCAAAATCATGCGCCCCATCGCGCAACGCAGTCCCCGTCTGCGGTCCAGCAACCGCCACCAACGCAGAGCTCGTCGCAACCAACAACACAGTCGCCCGAACCACCCTCATCACGCCCCGACTCGCTGCACCTTTACTTATCCAAGCACCAAAAGAATCGCTCATAGCCCGTCTCCTCTTATTTCTGCCAGCAGTGTAGGCTTGTTTTCAAGCACTCTAACCCACTTATGACACACGGATTTTCAAAGAAAAATCAAAGCCCCGCCGAGACCGCCTATCGCTTCGCTGATTTCGAACTTCACCCGACCGATCGCCTCCTGAAAAAATCCGGCACCCCTGTCCCCCTCCAGCCCAAAGCCTTCGATGCGCTCCTCTGCCTCGTCCGCCGCGCCAAACACCTCGTCAGCAAACAGGAACTCACCAACACTCTCTGGCCCGATATCCACGTCAGCGAAGCCAATCTCACCAACACCATCGTCAGCCTCCGCAAGATCGTCGGCCGCGACGCCATTATCACCGCTTCCAAACACGGCTATCGCTTCGAGCTCCCCGTCGAGGGCGAACCCGGCATCCCCCGCTCCACCTACGAGAGATTCCTCCGCGCCAAAGAACTCACCACCCAGCGCTCGGTAAACTCCATGCTCCTCGCCCGCGACCTCTACTGGACCTGCCTCGCCGAAGATCCCACTTTCGCCTCAGCCTGGGCCTGGCTCGGCCGCTGCTGCTGGTTTCTAGACAAATTTAGCAGTAGTTCCCCCGCCAACCTCGACCTCGCCCAAGCAGCCTTCGAGCGAGCCTTCGCCATTGACCCCGATCTCGCCCCAGCCCACCAGTTCTACACATTCGTCGAAGTCGACACCGGCCGCGCCGCTGAAGCCATGGCCCGCATCCTCGCCCGCCTCGATCGTCATCCCGGCGAACCCGAATCCTTTACCAGCCTCGTCCACGTCTTCCGTTTCCGCGGACTCCTCCAGCAGTCCATCGAAGCCCACCGCCGCGCCACCCAGCTCGACCCCCTCATCCTCACGAGCGTCGCCCACACCTACTTCCTTGCCGGAGACTATCCCTCCGCCATAGAAACCTACAGCGGCCGCGCCGCCTACTACCTCGACGCCGCCGCATGGGCTGCCTTGGGGGATCGGAAGCGGGCGATTGCCATTTTGCGCGAACGGCTAGGCAGGATGTCCTTATCTACGTTGATGACAGCTCTCATGAGTTCGCTATTAGCTCTTCTCGAGGGCAAAACGGATGAAGCGGTCCGCCTCATGGAGACGGCGGATACAACTCGCGAACCCGAGATTCTCATGTATTTCGCGCGACATTACGCCCGGCTAAAGCAAGTAGATTCGGCTATAACAGCTCTGAAACGGGCAGCAGAGTCAGGCTTCGTCTGCGCACCGAAAACCCTAATTTCAGACGCCTGGCTAACCGCAGTGCGGAAACACTCGGAGTTTGCCTCCCTATTGGGCACCGCAGAAACTCTCGTTCAAGAAGCGCGATCAAGCTTCGAATAATGGAGGATCCGAATGTATGCGAACGGAAACGAGCTTGTGTTTACCGATCTTCGGCCAACTCCCGGAATGTCGGCCAATCCGGAAAATTAGCCATGTGTCCGAATCTCGGTGAGTGGTAAATCGCCAATGCACTCATCGATGGTCCGGCTGAATCGGAAACTATCCTGTGGTGTCCGCAAAATCGAGGCGTCTCGGAAATTCAAGTTTAGTTGTTCAGAACCAGACCTGTTGGCTTTCTGTCTGTTTGCCACCTACGGTAAGGATTCGTGTTGGATTGTCACACTAGGCTCAATTTTGTTTTAGAAGGAAGCGCTTTAGCCATAAATCCTGATTCACCTGTCTGGAATCCGAGATACGGCGTATCTGTAGATGAGGAGTGCGCCGTCCATGCTGACCCGAGAAGACGAGACCAAGAGTCGGGGCTCCGGCTGAAGGGGGAACCAAAGCAGCTGAGGACTCAGAATAACCGCGAGTTTCTCGACCATCTGGCTTGGTTGAAGGAGCACGCAATCGGTGCGGGCATCTTTCGAGAAATTCCAGCTGTGAATCTGAAGCCGTTTGCGGCTGAGGCCCGTTCGCTTGACGTTACAGCGATGAACGATTTGACGTGGCGAAAGGATGACCCGCACTGCCAACGTCGCAGTGACAATCCAACACGAATCCTTACCTGGGGTGCTTAAGCCACCGCAGCGCGTCGCTTAAGCTCTAGGATAGTTCCCCGGAACTCGCGATAGGCTTTGTTGCGCAAACCTGTTGCACCCGGAAAGGCATTCGCAATAGCCTTTTGCAACTCAAATTGCTGGCCTTTCGACCAGTGCGAGCATCGTTGCGTAAACGTTCGTTTTCGCAAAATGCCGATAGACCCCTCTTGATTCGATTGCTTCAGTTCTGTCGATGAGTGCGTAGGCGATAATGCATCATTCCCGTCGGTCATTGCCGCGAACCTCGCTTAGAGTAACCTGCTTAAACAGCTCTACCAGAGACGTGCTCTTTGACTAAGCAGTCAGGGAGCATTTCCAAAGCTGTTCACCCCAAAAGATGGAAACCACGTAGAGGGCGAAAGCAACAGCCAAGACCCAGAGTCCCGTCCTTGCCGCTCCGATTCCAGCTAATCCGCCCAGAAGAACCTGTGCAACTCCGAAACGTGGATCTCCTCCGACGAAACGCCATCTACGCTGGTTCGCCCGCTGCCTCAGCGACGGGTATCGCCCGACCGCGATAGCGACCAATCCAAATGCAATGCCTGTTCGTAGACTTAGGAGTGAAACCATGACGGCAAGCGGGATCAGGAAAGTCATGTCCTGCGTGACGAGCAGCTTCCACCCTGCTATCGGTAGGAGACGATAGCGCAGCAATGCTCGCCCCTCATCCAGACAGAGCATGCGTTGCCCAATCGTGCTCATTGCAATACCCACGAATAAAGACAGCATCGGAAATGCTTCGGGCTCTGGTGCCCGCCCGAACAGTCGATAAAGGGTTCCGCTAACAGCTATAAGCAGCGCGGTCCAAAAGTCTAGGGTCCCCTGCAGTTCCCGCCACATTTCTTGCGCGATTCCGCCGACCTTCAAGGGCGTCCTTGAGATGTTGAGACCTGCAGGCGTCCTTAGCTCGAACGGGAGACGGCCAACGGCGTATACCGTCCAATGGACGATTAGTGCCAGTAGAACAAAAAAGAGACCCGCGGGTAGGCCCATCCAGAACAGGTAGCCAAAAAACAACACTATAAATAATGGATTCAACACAAAACTTACGGAAGTGAGCAAGAGTCTTTGTGTACGTGTCAGCGGCCATGTAGCGACTCGCTCCGGGGGCAACCTATGCTGTGTATCTACGGAAAAAGTAACAAGCAGAGGCGCAAGGAGGACAATTTGAAAGAAGAGCGTACTCCAGAATGCTGCTTTCGGTGCCCTGCTTTCTAAACCCGCGGCCATAATAAAAAGGATGGAGAACAGGAAGTTGTTGAAACGCACGGAGGAAAAGCTGCTCAGTTCCTTCAACATCAGTTTCTTCAACAACAACAGAAGGGCTAGGGTCTGAGCCAATCCAGCACCTCCGGCTGTGGTTCGCCAACGATGCTGAAATACACCTCCTCAACTCCTTCGTCTGCCGTGGACGGGTCGAAATCTGATTCAACTCGACCTTGGTGAAGAATGACTACGCGGGTGGCTATCTTCTGCACGATCGACAGAATGTGAGAGGTGAGCAAGATCGTAGCGCCATCGCTGGAGAGTTGGCCAAGCAGCATCTCAATGACCGCGGAGGATGCGGGATCAATACCTTCAAACGGCTCATCCAGCAGCAGAACCCTCGGCTTGTGCAGGAGGGCCATGGCCAAGGCGGTCTTCTTCCGCATGCCGAACGAACAATTGCGTGCAACGGTGTGGCGTCCTTGTGTAAGATCGAGCAGGCCTAGCAGGTCCGCTGCTCGAGCTGCTGTTTCGCTCTTCGTGAGTCCGTAAATAGGTCCAATTGCCATCAGGTTCTCGATGATGGTCAAAGACTCGAACAGCCCGAGCCCCTCGGGGAGCACACCCAAATTCCGCCGGATTTCAACTGCATGATCCCGGAAACCCAGTCCACCGATGAACACGGAACCACTGTCTGGCTGCTCTAATCCTGAAAGCAAGCGTAGCAGCGTGGATTTGCCTGCACCGTTCGCCCCTAATAAGGCGCAAATGCCAGGTTCTAGAACGAGGTCTATACCTCGGAGAACAGGTCGAGTGGCGTAGCTCTTCGTCGCGGCTCTGCAGTCGATCACTCTGTTATTCCCCACTGATCAGTCAACCATACCAAAACTCCACAGCCGTCTATCGGCTGCCCGAGGTGGAACTCGCTCTTCTCGCACATGCGGGCCGGCTTTCATTCTCTCTGCACTCAGTCTGGAGGGAATCGACCAGAAGGGTTCGCCATGCCGTTATTGGCCGCAACGGCGCCAGGCAAGATCGTCGAGGGAATCGTTCCGCCGATCAAAGTTGGATTGCTAGTTCCAGCATCTCGTCGCGGAACCGTACATCGTGGCGCTGTCTCGTCATCAGGTTACGGATGCGAGCGAACCTCCGTTTTAGATCCTTCATGCGATGGCCCTGTATTCACTCTGTTCTCAGCGCTTCCATCGGCTCTGTCTTCCCTGCGCGTATCGCCGGCCTGAGGATAGCCACCAGCAGGGGCGCCAGCAGGACCAGCAGGGATGCAAGGTAAAGCCGAAGATCATCCGGTTGCACCCCGTACAACTGACTGCGTAACAGCCTGTTCGCCGCCAGCGAGACCACAGTACCGGTCGCCAGGCCTATCGCTGCCGGGACCATCGCCCGCCGCACGAAAAGTCGTGTAATGTCACCCCGCGTCGCTCCGAGTGCCATCCGGACGCCAATCTCCTGCGTGCGCTGCGCAGCAAAATACGATATCACTCCATAAATTCCAACGCAGGCCAGCAGCAATGCGATCCCGGCAAATGACGCAACTACCGCTGCGTTCAGCCGTGGTTGCGCCACAGCGTCGCCTAGTAGCTGATCCATCGTCTCGATCTTGCCTACCGACTGCTGCGGGTCTGACTGGTATACCTGCTCGCGGATCGACTGTGCCACTTGTTCCGGCGGCACCTTCGTCCGCACCAGAAAGTAGCGATGCCAACCGCCATTGGCGTTCGCAGGCCAGTAGACAGCCGGTCCAGGCTCCGCCGCGATCGCTCCTGATACCCCTCGCACATCGGCAACCACCCCCACGATCTCGTGCGCCTGTCCATCCAGAAGCAGGTGATGTCCTATTGGATTTCCCTTCGGCAGAAACTCCCGCACCAAGGCCTCGTTCACCAGTACCGGTGGCACTGTCGAGACCTGGTCCGCTGCGGCAAACGCTCTCCCTGCCAGCAGTGGTGTCCCGATCGCCCCCAGCAGATTTCCCGCGATATTCCGATTTTCCGCGCTGATTGCCGGCTGATTGGCAACTTGCGGCAGCCAGTCCGCGTCGAAGCTGCCGCGCGAATGAAAGTCGGTCATCGGCGGCGAACTGATCTGTCCCGCAGCCTCTACTCCAGGGAGATTTTCAATTCGTTGTTGCACGTCGTTGTAGAAATTGCGTACCACGTCCGGCCTCGTGTTCCACGGTAGCGCCACCTGAACCGTCAGCAGGTGTTCCGGCTCAAATCCCAGTGGCTGCTTCATCAAGTTCCACAGCGATTCCGCCAGCAAAGACGCACCCACCAGCAGCACGAGAGACAGACCTACCTGCACCCCCACCAGGACGCTGCGCAACCAATTGCCCGATGATCCTCCGAGGCGTGTCTCACCCTGCTTGAGCGCCGAATGCAGCTGCACCTTCCGTGTCTCCAGCACCGGAACCACTCCGAACACGATTCCAGTTGCCACCGAGATCAGCAGAGCGACCCCAATAACAATCCCGTCCATGTGAATCGTGCCCGGCCGCCCCAGAATTCCCGGCAGGCTGGTAGCGGCGATGCGAGTCAGCACGAATGCCAGGAGGATTCCCGTAACGCCGCCTGCCAACGCAAGGAGCACACTCTCCACAAAAAACTGAAAAGCCACGCGCCGTCCCGAGGCACCCAGCGCCCGCCGCAGAGCGACCTCTCGCTGCCGACTTGTCGCCCGAGACAAGAGCAGGTTGGCCACATTGATGCAAGCGATCAGCAGCAGCAGCGCCGACGCGATCAGCAAGACCACCAGTGCCGACTGTACCTGACCGTACCGGTCCTCGCGCAGCGTCTCGCTCGTGAACCGCCACGCGCCGTCGCTCGACGGATACTCCCTCCTGAGTTGCTCCCCGATCCGATCCAGATCGGCCTGAGCCTGCGCCAGGGTCACGCCCAACCGCAACCTCCCAAATACATTGGTGTTCCGCAGTCCGTCGCCCCGATAATTGCCCCAGTTATTCGGAGTAAACTGCGCCGCGTGCCAGAGGTCCACGCCTCCCGGCGCAGAAAAACCTTGCGGCATCACGCCCACAATCGTCGCCGTCTGCTGATCCAGCTTCACCTGTTCTCCGATTATGTTCGGATCGCCTCCGAAAAGCCGCTGCCATCCGGGATAGCTCAACACCACGGTTCGCGGGGCATGGGGCACGTCGTCTCTCGCATTGAATACCCGCCCTAGCATCGGCGCTGTGTCGAAGACATCCCAGAATCCTGCATTCGCTCCCGCTCCCTTCACATAAATAGGCAACTTCTTTCCCGCAATCAGGGTGCTCTCGTCGAAGTAAAAGATTGCCAGACTGGAGAAGCTCCGGTTTCGCGCCTCAATGTCATAGAATCGCGGACCCGTCATCAGCCCTCCAGCCGACAGCCCGGCAATCCGTGTGTCGTGAATCGCGACAATTCTTTCCGACTGTGGATAAGGCAAGCTCCTGAGCAGCGTCGAATACACCACCGTGAACATCGTTGTCGTCGCCGCAATCCCCAGTGCCATCGTCAACACTACGACGAGCGTGAACCCCAGCGAACGCCTCATCTGTCGCAGCGAAAATCGCGTGTCCTGCGCCAGACATTCCAGCAAGGGCAATCCCCCCTCTGCGTGGTACTGCTCTCGGATCGCCTCCGCGGCGCCAAGCTTCATCCGCGCCTGCCGCCGCGCCTCTTCCTCGCTCATTCCGGCCTGTATATTGGCTTCCGCCTCGCGCGCCACGTAGTCTTCCAACTCTTCACGCAGCCTCTGATCGCCGCGCCGGCCAGTGACAAGATTGCGCAGACGGATCAGGAATCGATTGAGAGTCTTCATGCCAGATCCTCGGCTTTCACTTCAAAGAACCGTGCGATGATCGCCGCGGTTTGCTCCCAATCGCGCTTCTCGGCTTCGAGGAGCTTATGCCCCGCACGCGTCAGACGATAAA
>Ga0193726_1001339_pt1 | contig 19738 bp, 14 predicted proteins | sample H2c1metaG_FD_144928 | JGI IMG/M metagenome (GOLD analysis project Ga0193726, IMG submission 144928) | Soil microbial communities from a riparian zone of the East river system, Colorado, United States - H2c1 | ecosystem: Environmental > Terrestrial > Soil > Riparian zone | place: USA: East River... | reverse complement strand
CGTAGGTGTTGCCGCGGCGCTTGAGATTGGCCAGCACGCGATCGCCAACAGCGGGTGCGGGGCCGCTGCGCGAGGCCTGCGGGGCGATCTCGATGCGGGGCGGCGGGCCGTCCTTCTCCTCGTCGTGCTTGCGCGGCACGGCGATCAGGTGGCCGTCGCCGTCGACCCGCACGATCTCCAGCACGGCCACGTCGGAGAGCGCGGCGGGGTCGCGGAAGGTCTTGGCGCGGTCGGCGGCGATCTCGCCCGAGTCGCGCAATTCGCGCAGCAGTTGCTTCAGTTCGATGCGCTGGTCGCCCTTGAGGCTCCAGGCGCGGGCGATCTCGCGCTTGCCGACCGGCGTGGCGCTGTCGCGGATGAAAGCCAGCAGTTCGTCGCGGGTCGGGACTTTGCCCTTAGCCATCGGTTCCAGTGCGGGAAGGTGGCCCGGTCTTGGCCTTGGCGGCCTTGCGCTTAGGCGCGGGTTTCTTCTTGTCAGTTTTAGGTTTCTTTTCTTTATCGTTGTTCGTGTCGTTGGCCGGCGCGGCAACCGCCACGCCATTGGTTTTCGCCTTGGGCGCCTTCTTGGCGCGCGCCGGCTTCTTGCCGTCGCCCTTGGCCGCGCGTTCGGCCAGCAGCGCCACTGCCTGGTCGAGCGTCAGCTCTTCCGGCTTGAGGTCGCGCGGCACGGTGGCGTTGATGCCGCCATGCTTTACATAGTGGCCGTAGCGGCCGTCATAGAGCTCGATCGGCGCCTCGTCGGCGGGATGGTTGCCGACGGTCCGCAGCGGCTTGGCCGCACGGCCGCGGCCCACGCTCTTGGCCTCGGCGAGCAATGCCACGGCGCGGTTCATGCCGATATCGAGCACGCTCTCGTCGGCCGGGATCGACTTGTACTTGGCACCATGCTTGACGTACGGCCCGAAGCGGCCGACGCCGGCCAGGATTTGCTCGCCATCCTCGGGATGCGGACCGAGCTCGCGCGGCAGCGCCAGCAGCGCCAGCGCCTTCTCCAAAGTGACCTCGTCGGGCGTCATGCCTTTCAACAGCGACTGCCGCTTGGGCTTCTCCTTGCCCTCGGGTTCGCCGAGCTGGACATAGAGTCCGTACGGGCCGTTGCGCAGGGTGACCGGCTTGCCGCTCACCGGATCGATGCCCAGGAGCTTGGGGCCGTCGAGATTGGCGCCCGAGGCGGCATCGGCGTCGGCATCGACGATGCCCAGCTTGCGGGTGAAGCGGCACTCCGGATAGTTCGAGCAGCCGATGAAGGCGCCGAACTTGCCGAGCTTCAGGCCCAGCCTGCCGTTGGCGCAGGACGGGCAGTCGCGCGGACTCTTGCCGCCATTGTCGTTGGCCGGGAAGAAATGCGGACCGAGCTCCTCGTCGAGCTTGTCCAAGACTTCCTTGACCCGGAGGTCCTTGGTCTCGCCGACGGCGGCGGAGAAGGCCTTCCAGAATTCGCGCAGCACCTGGCGCCAGTCGATCTTGCCGTCGGAGATGTCGTCGAGCTCTTCCTCGAGATGGGCGGTGAAGTTGTATTCGACGTAGCGCGGGAAGTAGGTCTGCAGGAAGGCGGTGACGATGCGGCCGCGATCCTCCGGCACGAAGCGCTTGCGGTCGAGCTTCACGTAGTTGCGACGCTGCAGCACTTCAATGATGCTGGCGTAGGTCGACGGGCGGCCGATGCCGAGCTCCTCGAGCTTCTTCACCAGGCTGGCCTCGGAATAGCGCGGCGGCGGCTCGGTGAAATGCTGCTCGGGCAGGACGTCGCGGCGGTCCAGCGCCTCGTTCTCGGTGACGTCGGGCAGGATGGTGTTGCCCTCTTCGTCGTCGCTCTTCTCATCCTTGCCCTCGTCGTAGAGGGTGAGGAAGCCGTTGAACTTCACGACCGAGCCGGTGGCGCGGAGCTGCACCGTCTTGTCGCCGCTGGTGATATCGACCGTCACCTGGTCGAGCACGGCGCTTTCCATCTGGCTCGCCACGGTGCGCTTCCAGATCAGCTCGTAGAGGCCGAGCTGGTCCTTGTCCAAATACGCGGCCACGTCCTGTGGCGTGCGGAAGAGATCGGTCGGGCGGATCGCCTCGTGCGCCTCCTGGGCGTTCTTGGCCTTGGAGGTGTAGACGCGCGGGCTCGCAGGAACGTAGCTCTGGCCGTACTTGGTCTCGATCAGGCGGCGCGTCTGGCCGATTGCTTCCGGCGCGAGCTGCACGCCGTCGGTGCGCATGTAGGTGATGAGGCCCACGGTCTCGCCGCCGATATCGACGCCCTCGTAGAGCCGCTGGGCGATGCGCATGGCGGTGGCGGCGCCCAGCCCCAGCTTGCGCGAGGCCTCCTGCTGCAGGGTCGAGGTGATGAAGGGCGGCGGCGGGTTGCGCCTGACCTGGCGGCGATCGATCGAGGCCACCGAGAAGGCGCGGCGCTCGATCTCGCGCTTGGCCTGCTCGGCGCGTTCCTGCGTATCGAGGTCGAACTTGTCGAGCTTGCGGCCGTCGAGATGGGTGAGGCGGGCCTTAATCGTCTGCTTCTTGGCGGTGCCGAACAGGACGTCGACCGTCCAGTATTCGCGGGTCTTGAAGACCTCTATCTCGGACTCGCGTTCGCAGATCAGGCGCAGCGCCACGGATTGCACGCGGCCGGCCGAGCGGCTGCCCGGCAGCTTGCGCCACAGAACCGGCGAGAGGGTGAAGCCCACCAGATAGTCGAGGGCGCGGCGGGCCATGTAGGCGTCGATCAGCGGCTGGTCGAGCTCGCGCGGATGGGCGACGGCGTCGAGCACCGACTGCTTGGTGATGGCGTTGAAGGTGACGCGCTTCACGTCGACCCCATCCAGCGCCTTCTTGGCCTTGAGCACGTCGCGGACATGCCAGGAAATGGCCTCGCCCTCGCGATCCGGGTCGGTGGCGAGATAGAGCTTGCCGCCCTTGGTCACCGCCTTGGCGATGGCGTCGAGCCGCTTCTGGGACTGGGGGTCGACCAGCCAGTCCATGGCGAAGTCCTCGTCCGGGCGGACCGAGCCGTCCTTGGCCGGCAGGTCGCGGACATGACCATAGGAGGCCAGCACGGTGTAGCCGGGGCCGAGATATTTCCCAATGGTCTTAGCCTTGGCCGGGGACTCGACGACCAATACGTCCATCGCCGGTATATGCTCCAGTTTAAGATCAAGAACCGGAGCTAAATCACTGATCTACATCAGAGATACGCGGTTACCCCGGTGCCGTTCCAGGCGGCCCTCCAGCTCGAGAGCCAGCAGGACCTCCGCCATGGCGGCGGCGGACACTTGGCATCGACGTACCAGTTCGTCAACCGCAGTGGGTACCGACCCCAGCGCGGAGAGGACCTGGGCGACCGTCGGGTCAGCCGGTTTTTGCCTCGGTTTCTCAATGACTTGTGGGGTAGCCCGTGGCCGGCCGAGCACACCTAGAATATCGTTGGCATGGCAGGCCAGAATGGCCCCATCCTGGATAAGGCTATTGGATCCGGCGTAGCGCGGGTCGGCCGGCGAGCCCGGCACGACGAAAACCTCGCGACCCTGCTCGGCGGCCCTGTGGGCGGTGATCAGCGAGCCCGACCGGGCGGCAGCCTCGATGACCACGACGCCGGTCGACAGGCCGCTGACGATGCGGTTGCGGCGCGGGAAGGCGCGGGCGACCGGCGGGATGCCGAGAGGCGATTCGCTGAGCAGGAGGCCGCGTGCGGCGATCTCGGCATGGAGGGTGGCATTCTGCAGCGGATAGACCTGATCGATGCCGCCGGCCAGCACGGCCACGGTGCCGGTGGCCAAGGCGGCCCGATGGGCGACCGCGTCGATGCCGCGGGCCAGGCCCGAGGCGACCACGAAGCCCGCCGCGCCGAGGTCCGCCGCCAGTTCGGCGGCGAAGCGACAGCCGGCCGCCGAGGCTTCGCGCGCGCCCACCACGGCCAGGGTGGGCCGGCCCAGCAGCCCGAGATCGCCGATCGCCGAGAGCACCGGTGGCGCATCGGGCAGCGCGGCGAGGGCGGCCGGATAGGCCGGATCGCCGATCACCAGGAAACGTCCGCCGGCGCGCGCCAGGGCCTCTTCCTCGCGGGCGACCTCGGCATCGCTGACCGTGGCCAGGCGCGCGCATGCCGCGCGGGCCGAGCCGAAATGTTCCAGCGCTTCGTGGAAGGTGACGGGGCCGATCCGTGCGCTGCGCGTCAGCCGAAGCCGGGCGCGCCGCTCCGCGGGGTCGAGTTCCGATGCAAGGGGGCCGTCGAACATGGCCCGACGATACGCGCGAGCCTCCAGGATGTAAAACAACCCAAGATAGAATCAGCGAAGCTTGGGATTGAGCGCGTCGCGCAGCCAGTCGCCCAAAAGATTGACGGCCAGCGACAGGATGACGAGCGCGAGGGCGGGGAAGATCACGATCCACCATTCGCCGGAGAACAGGAAGGCGTTGCCGATCCGGATCAAGGTGCCGAGCGAGGGCTGGGTGGCCGGCATGCCGACCCCGAGATAGGAGAGCGAAGCCTCGGCGATGACGGCGAGCGCCAGCTCGATGGTGGCGATCACCAGCACCGGCCCCCAGGCGTTGGGCAGCACGTGGGCGAGCGCGATGCGCGCGCCCGGCACGCCGATGATGCGCGCGGCGTTGACGTAATCCTTGTTCTTTTCGGCGAGCGTGGTAGCGCGCGTGACGCGCGCGAATTGCGGCCAGTAGGCGACGCCGATCGACAGCACCAGCACCCAGATGGCGATGTCGTCGTGCACGTTGCGCGGCAGCACGACCCGCGCCACGCCGTCGAGGGTGAGGGCGATCAGGATGGCGGGCACCGTGAGCTGGATGTCGGCCAGCCGCATCACCACCGCCTCGACCCAGCCGCCGCGATAGCCTGCCAGAAGGCCCAGCAGCACGCCCGTGGTGACCGACAGCACGATGGCGGCGAGGCCGATCACCAGCGACACGCGGCTGCCGTACAGGATGGCCGACAGCACGTCGCGGCCCTGGTTGTCGGTGCCCAGCAGGTGGCGGGCGCTGCCGTTCTCGGTCCAGGCCGGTGGCGTGAAGGCGTCCATCAGGTTGAGCGACTTGATGTCGAACGGATCGAACGGCGCCACCCAGGGCGCGAAGATGGCGCCCAGGAAATAGAGCACGGTCACGATGGCCGAGGCGACGGCAAGCGGCGAGTGGCGGAAGCTCCACCACATGTCCGACTCGCGCAGCCGGGCGCGCAGCGTCGTGTCGCTCATGACGCCCGGCGGCGGTTAAGCAGCGCGCCCACCGTGGCGGCGAAGGCGAGCGAAGCGGCCAGCGGGCCGAAGCCCTCGAAGCCGATCGAGCCGATCATCGCGGCGCCCAGGGCCGCCGCGCCGATCCAGCCGACACTGGCCGTGGTACCGTTGAGCCCCAGCACCGTGCCGCGTACTTCTTCGGGCACCGCTGCAAGGGAAGCCATGTAGGAAGGCCGGCCCAGCGCGTTCAGGAAGACATAGACGAAACCCAGCGCCACCGAGATCGTGAGGGTGGGATGCCACATGAAAAGCGCGAGGGCAGCCACGCCCGACAGCGCCATGGCGATGGCAAAGGTCAACAGCCGGTCGCGCCGCCGGTCCGCGAGCTGGCCGCCCAGGATGGTGCCGGCGACATTGCCCAGCGCGAACACGGCCAAGGGAATGGCGGTCTCGATCAGGGAGAGGTGATAGGTCGCCTGCAGGAAGGTGGCGAAATAGACCGCCGCCAGCCCGTAGCAGATCCGTTCGGCGATGCCGGTGCCGAGCAGGCCCAGCACCTTGGGCGACAGCGCCGTGCGCAGCGACGGCCGCACGCCGCCGCGCATGTGGCCCGCCGTGCCGCGTCCGACTGCGGCGAACAGGCTGAGGCTGGCGGCCAAGGCAAGGCCGCCGACGCAAACCAGCCAGCCGCGCCAGCCGATCAGCGAGCCCACGGCGGCGGCCATGGGTACGCCGATCACCAAAGTGAGCGACTGGCCGCTCATCACCCAGCCAAGCGCACGGCCGCGCTGGCTGTCGGGCACGCGCCCGGAGACCTCGGCGAAGACCACGCCCATGAAGGCGCCGCTGCAGCCACCGCCGACTGTGGCCCACACGGCAATCCAGAAGAAGGAGCCGGCCAGCGCCTGCGCCAGCACGGCGAGGGCCAGGGAAAAGAGAGCCGCCACCAGAAGAGGCCGTCGGCCGACGACATCGGACAACCAGCCACCCAGTGCCGAAGTGACACCCCATGATATGGACGTCAGGGACACCAGGTTGGCGACCATCGGCATGCTGACATCGAGATCGTGCGCCATGTCGAGCAGGAAGGGCGCGCGCGTGGTGCCGCTCGAGGTGGCGGCGAACGAACCGAGGCAGGCCGCGCCGATCAGGGCCCAAGGAAGGTTTGCACTTTTCGGAGTCATCCGCCTGCGGTTCCCAACTGAGCCCGGTCGAGCCGGAGCCGCGGATCGATCGCGGCGTAGAGCAGGTCGACGAAGAAATTGATGATCACGAACAGGAAGGAGACCATCACCAAGTAGGCCGCCATCACCGGAATGTCGGCGAACTGCACCGACTGGATGAAGAGCTGGCCCATGCCCGGCCACTGGAACACCGTCTCGGTGATGATCGAGAAGGCGATCAGGCCGCCGACCTGCAGACCGATCACGGTGATCACCGGCAACAGCGTATTCTTCAGCGCGTGGCGGAAATGCACCGCGCGGTTGGTGAGGCCGCGGGCGCGCGCGAACTTGATGTAGTCGGTGCGCAGCACCTCGAGCATCTGCGAGCGCACCAGCCGCAGCACCAGGGTCATCTGGAACAGCGACAGCGTGAAGGCGGGCAGCACGAGCGCCTTCAGGCCCGACGCCGTGAGCAGGCCGGTGCTCCACCGGCCGAGCTTCACCGTCTCGCCGCGCCCGAACGAGGGGAAGCACCAGCCGGCCGGCAGGCCGAGCGCCGGCGCCCAGTTCTTGCATTCCACGGAGAAGACATAGATCAGCAGGATGCCGATCACGAAGGTCGGCACGGCAACGCCGGCCAGCGAAAAGGTCATGACGGCGCCGCTGTCGAGCTTGTGCCGGCGCAGCGCCGTCAGCACGCCGAGCGGAATGCCCATGGAGAGGGCCAATAGCGCTGCCACCGCCACCAACTCGAGCGTCGCCGGCATGCGCTCGACGATCAGGTCGGAGACCGGCCGCGCCAGCCGGTAGCTCTTGCCGAAATTGCCGGTGGCGGCGTTGCCCAGAAAGCGGGCGAACTGGACCGCCACGGAATCCTCCAACCCGAGGTCGCGGCGCATCTCGGCACGCTCGGCCGGCGTCGCCTCCTGGCCCACCATGTTGTTGACCGGGTCGCCCACGAAGTTGAACAGCGCGAAGCACAGGAACGACACCGCCAGCATGACGGCCGCGGACTGCAGCAGACGCGAGACGATGAAGGCGAGCATTCCGGACCTTACTTCCCTCCCCACGCAGTGGGGAGGTGGCCCGAAGGGCCGGAGGGGTCATGAGCGCCAGTGATGATGCTCATGACCCCTCCGCCCGCTGCGCGGGCACCTCCCCATCGTATGACGATGGGGAGGCATATGAGCGACTCACTTCATCGTCGAATATTTGAAGTTGGGCGAATCGTTGGCGAAGATCGGGATCGTCACCTTGTCGCTCATCGACCACACGATGAGCTGATGATGCAGCGGCAGATACGGCATGTCGGCGACCGCCAGCGCCCAGGCGTCGGCGATCATCTTGTCACGCTTGGCCTGGTCGACCTCCTTCAGCATGGCGTCGGTCAGCGCGTCCATCTTGGGATTGCTGTAGCCAGTGTAGTTCCAGCCGCCGACCTTCTTCGCCGCATCCTCGGTCTGGTAGAGGAAGGTGAAGACATAGTGTGAATCGAGCGTCGGCACGCCCCAGCCCAGCAGGAACATGCTGGAGTCCTTCTTCTGCAGCTTGGGGAAGTGCAGCGTCTTGGAGCGCGCCTGCAGGTCGATCTTGATGCCGATCTGCGCCAGCATGCTGGCGACCGCCTGGCAGATCTGCTCGTCGTTGTTGTAGCGGTCGTTGGGGCAATCGAGCGTGACGCCGAAGCCGTTGGGATAGCCTGCGTTGGCCATCAGCTTCTTGGCGCCGGCGACGTCGTATTTGAGGCGCTCGTCGAGTTCCTTGGTGTAGCCGTGCACGCCGGGCGCGGTGGTGAGGCCGGCGGGCGCCGAGAAGTTCCGCATCACCTTGGCCTTGATCGCGTTGATGTCGATCGCCTGGTACATGGCCTGGCGCACGCGCTTGTCGGCGAACGGGTTCTTGCCCTTGACGTCGGAGTATTTGAGCTCGGCCGAGCCCATGTCGAGGCCGAGGAAGATCGAGCGGACCTGCGCAGTCTCCTCGGTCTTGAGGCCCGGCGTCTGCTTGATGCGCGCGTTGTCCTGCAGCGGCGCGTCGAGCACGAAGTCGACCTGGCCCGAGATCAGCGCCGCCACCCGGGTCGCCGGCTCCTTGATCGGCGTGTAGACCAGCTCGTCGGGATAGTTGGGGAAGTCCTTGGCGCCCCAGTAGGTCGGGTTCTTTTCCAGCACGGTGCGCACGTCGGGATCGCGCTGCTTCACCGTGTAGGGGCCGGTGCCCATGGCGTTGCGCACCGCATAGGTCTCTTCCTTGTCCTTGAAGCTCTGCGGCTTGGCCACGTTGTGCTTCTCCGCCCACGCCTTGGACATGATCAGGATGGCGCTGGTGTAGTCGGGCAGGATGGGATTGGGTCCGTCGGTAATGATATGCACCGTGAGCGGATCGATCGCCTTCACCTCCTTGATCGAGGAGATGTAGGCCTTGAAGTCGGAACTGGACGACAAAGCGCGGTTGTAGCTGAACACCACGTCGTCGGCGGTGAACGGCGTGCCGTCGCTGAACTTGACGTCGGGCCGCAGCTTGTACTCCCAGACGTCGGAGGCGATCGTCTTCCACGACAGCGCCAGCCCCGGCACCTTGGCCAGCGAGGGGTCGCGGCTGATCAGGGCTTCGTAGACGTGGCTGTTCATCGCCGTCGTCGGCCCTTCGTTCTGGGAGTGCGGATCGAGGGTGAGCGCGTCGCCCTGGCTGGCCCAGCGCAAGGTCTTGGCATCGGCCGGCGAAGAGGTGCACAGCGCGACCGCGGCGAGAACAGCCATACGAGCAAGGAACATGGCCATTGCCTCCTGCAATTGTTGTGCAGCGGACCCTAACGGCCGGTCGGCAGCCGATCAATGCCGCGTCGACGGACGCACCTCGCCGCGCCACACTGGCGATGGAGGAGACAATGGTGAGAAGCTTCATGACGGCCGCCGTGCTCGCGCTCGGCGTATCGAGCGCCGCAGCGCAGGACCGCGTTCGGCTGGAGGTCTATTCGACCCTGGAGGTCGAGAACATCAACGACTTCAAGAAATCGTTCGAGGCGGAGAACCCCGACATCGAGATCGTCTGGAACCGCGATTCCACCGGCGTCGTCACGGCGCGCATCCTGGCCGAGCAGAGCGTGCAGCGCGCCGACGCGATCTGGGGCCTCGCCGTCACCTCGATGCTGCTGCTCGACAAGCGCGGCCTGCTCGAGCCTTACGCGCCCAGGAACCTCGCGGCCATCAAGCCTGCCTTCCGCGATCCCGCCAACCCGCCGGCCTGGGTCGGCATGGAGGCGTGGGTGGCTGCGGTCTGCTTCAACACGGTCGAGGCCGCCAAGCTCGGCCTGGCCAAGCCGGTCTCGTGGTTCGACCTCACCGAGCCGCGCTTCAAAGGCAAGCTCACCATGCCGCACCCGGCCTCGTCGGGCACCGGCTACTTCCATGTCGCGGCCTGGATCCAGATGTTCGGCGAGGCCAAGGCCTGGGAATTCATGGACAGGCTGCACGACAACATCGCGGTCTACGAACATTCCGGCACGCGGCCCTGCCGCCTGGCCGCATCGGGCGAGTATCCGGCTGGTATCTCCTATGAGCTGGCCGCTGCTAGCGCGCGTCAGAAGGGCGCGCAGATCGAGGGCCTGGTGATGAAGGAGGGCGGCGGCTGGGACATGGACGCGGCCGCCATCCTGCGTGGCACCAAGAAGCCCGAGGCGGCGCGCCGGCTGATGGATTTCGCCTCGAGCCGCAAGGCCAACGAGCTCTATGCCTCGTTCGTAAGCCAGGTCGCCATGCCGGGCGTCGCCAGCCACATTCCCGACTATCCCGCCGGCGTCGCCGAATCGATGATCAAGAACGACTTCGCCTGGGCATCGGAGAACCGCACGCGCCTCCTCGAGGAATGGGCGCGTCGTTACGATGGCAAGGCGGCGAAGAAGAACTGAACGCGCGGGGACCGGTCATCCCATCCGCTTCGCCGGTCGTCCCACGAACCCTGCCGGTCGTCACAATTCACGGCAAGATCAAGGAGTTGACGGTTAGGAAGCAGCGCCTGTCACGACAACCGATCGAGGGCTCCCATGAACCGACGTAAGCTCATGATGCTGGCCGGAGGACTGCCGCTGATGTCGACCGCCTATGCCCAAGACCCCAAACCCGTCTTTCGTCGCAGCCGTCCGGGCGATGCTTCCTGGCCTTCGGCGGCACAGTGGGCCGAGCTCGACGCGAAAGTGGTCGGGCAGCTCGTGCAGGTGCGCTCGCCGCTCGAGGCTTGCCGCGGCGCGCCCGAGAGTGCCGAGTGCGCGGCGGTCTTCCGTGGCCTCAAGAACCCCTGGTACATCGGCGACAATGTCGCGCTCACCCAGACCAGCGGCTGGGTCGATGCCTGGACGTCGGCGCCCAGCGCCTATGCCGTCGCCGCGCGCAACGCCGCCGACGTGGCGGCGGCGGTCGACTTTGCGCGCACGCACCGGCTGCGGCTGGTGGTGAAGGGCGGCGGACACAGTTACCAGGGCACGTCGAACGCGGCCGACTCGCTGCTGGTGTGGACGCGGCCGATGGATCGCATCGACATCCACGACGCCTTCGTAGGCCAGGGCTGCAGCGACGCTCCGCAGCCCGCGGCGTCGATCGGCGCCGGTGCGGTCTGGCTGCACGCCTATGCCGCCGTCGCCAAGGCCGGCCGCTACGTGCAGGGCGGCGGCTGCCTCACCGTGGGCGTGGCAGGCCTGGTGCAGAGCGGCGGCTTCGGCAGCTTCTCCAAGCGCTACGGCTCGGCGGCCGCCAGCCTGATCGAGGCCGAGGTGGTGACGGCGGACGGCGCCGTGCGCATCGCCAACGCCTGCACCAATGCCGACCTGTTCTGGGGCTTGAAGGGCGGTGGCGGCGGCAGCCTGGCCGTGGTCACGCGGCTCACCTTGCGCACCCACGAACTGCCGAAGTTCTTCGGCGGCGCGTTCGCCGCGGTGAAGGCCAATTCTGACGCGGCGTTCCGGCGGCTGATCGAACACTTCTTAGCCTTCTATCGCGACGCGCTGTTCAATCCGACGTGGGGCGAGCAGGTGAAGTTCCATGGCAGCAACGTCTTCGAGGTCGCCATGATCTTCCAGGGCATCGACCGCGACCAGGCGGAAGCGGCCTGGCGGCCGTTCACCTCCTGGATTGCGGCGCAGGGCGGCGATTTCACCACCGTCGCGGCGCCGATGTTCTTCACCGCGCCGGCGCAATATCTGTGGGACGCCGAGTTTCTCAAGAAGAACGCGCCGCAGATCGTGCTGGGCGACGACCGCCCCGGCGCGCCGGAGGGCAACGTGTTCTGGCGCACCAACCAGGAAGAGTCCGGCTGGTGCCTGCACGGCTATGAGTCGACATGGATGCCGGCGTCGCTGCTCGAGCCGGCCCACCAGCCGCAACTCGTCGACGCATTGTTCGCCGCCTCACGCCGGCGGACGACGTCGCTGCATTTCAACAAGGGCCTCGCGGGAGCGCCGGCCGAGGCGGTCGCGGCGGCGCGCGACACCGCGACCAACCCCGCCGCCGCCGATGCCTTCGCTCTGGCCATCATCGCCGCCGCGGGGCCGCCGGCCTTCCCGGGGATCGCGGGCCACGAACCCGACCTGCCGCTCGCCCGCCGCAATGCGCGCGACGTTGCCGCCGCGATGGGTGAACTGCGCAAGTTGGTGCCGAACCCCGGCTCCTACGTATCGGAGTCGAACTATTTCGAGGCCGACTGGCAGGGCGCCTTCTGGGGGACGAACTATCCCAGGCTGCGGCAGCTCAAGGACAAGGTTGATCCCGACGGACTCTTCTTCGTCCATCACGGCGCCGGCAGCGAGGACTGGAGCGCCGACGGCTTTACGCTCCTGAAGTAGAGGCGCCCTCGGCCTTGGCGCGCTGGCCGATCTTCGGCTCGGTGCCCTTCAGCAGCCGGTCGATGTTCTGGTGGTGGCGCGCCCAGACCAGCGGCACCAGCAGGGTGAGCAGGGTGGCCGCGCGCGGATCGACCAGGAACCAGGCGGCGATCGCCGCGACCACGGCGGCCAGCAGTGTCGCCAGCGAGGAGTAGCGGAAGAGCGCGGCGAAGATGAGCCAGGCTGCGCAGCCGATGGCGCCGACCGGCCATGACAGGCCCCACATCACGCCGAGCGTCGTGGCCATGCCCTTGCCGCCCTTGAAGGAGAGCCACACCGGGAACATGTGGCCGAGCACTGCGCCCGCCGCGGCGCCGACGGCGGCGATTTCGCCCAGTTGGGCTGCGATCAGCACCGCGACCGCGCCCTTCAAGGCGTCGAGCAGCAGGGTGGCGGCGGCCAGTCCCTTGCGGCCGGTGCGCAACACGTTGGTCGCGCCGATATTGCCCGAGCCCACCTTGCGGATATCACCCAACCCCGCCGCGCGGGTCAGCAGCAGGCCGAACGGGATCGAGCCCAGCAGGTAACCCAGCAGGAAAGGTCCCAGCAGAAGGACCAGGGTGGAAATCATCTGCGTCTACGGGCTCACGACCTTGCAGTTGGTCGAATCGATGTAGGTTGTAGTCGGCGGTCCGATCAACTCGGTGGTGATCTGCTCGCCGGGCTGGATGTACACCGGCCCGAGATAGTCCGTCGAGACCGGCCGTCCGGCGTTCATGAAGGTGCACTCCGCCTGGGTATTGACTCCCTTCGGCGTATTGGAGGTGAGCGTCACCGTGACCTGCCAGTAGCGCGAATCGCCATAGGTGAGGTTGGTCGCCCCCAGCGTCACCAGCGGCTGCGGCGTCGACGAATAGGGGATCGGACGTGAACCGGTCCGGCGCATCTGCGGCTGCGGCTTGGGACCGGTCGGCCCCGGTACGCGGTAGGTCGAACTGCTCGGGTCGAAGGCGGCATTGGGATCCTGCGACGACGGCGGTGCTCCCAAGGGCGGCGAGGGGCCTCCGAGCGTGGCGACGCCGCCACCCGGCACGCCGAGCGGCTGGGGCGCGAGCGGCTGCGGCGAGAGTGGCTGGGACGAGAGCGGCGCGCTGCTGATCGACGATCCCGACGATCCCGTGCTGGGCGGCGGGCTCTGGCTCTGCATCGAGGGCGCGGGGGCTGCCTGCAATGGCGTCGGCGTGGGCGCCGGGGCGGTCACGCCGCCGACCTGGGTCTGCAGCCGGTCGTAGCAGGACAGGCGCTGCTGGGTGTCGGTGATCTCGCCGCAGATCTGGATGTGGCGCGTCAGGGCGTCGAGCAGGTCGTCGCGCGACTGGCCGCGCGTCTGGGCGTGCCCCGCACCGGCGAACGCCGCCGTCGCGACCGCGAGAAGAAGAGACTGTCGAACCATCATCCATCGCCCCGGTCTGTGAGAAGGCGCCGACAATAGCAGACGAAGTGGCCATTTGGAGGCGGCTTTTGGCCGGCCGCCGCGGCGTCAGGCCGCTTGCGCAGTCGTCGTGAAGCCATCGTCGCGATAGATGGTGCGGCCGCCCACGATGGTCGCCATGACGCGGCCCTGCACCGGGCGCTCGTCGAACGGCGTGTTCTTGGTCTTGCTGCAGAGCACGTCGCGATCGACCTTCCAGGCATAGTCGGCGTCGAACACCACGAGGTCGGCCGGCGCGCCTTTGGCGAGCTTTCCGCCCGGCAGGCCGAACAACCGCGCCGGCGTGCTCGACAGCAACTGGAACAGGCGGGGCAGGGTGAGGTGGCCGTTGTGCACCAGCTCGAGCGAGATCGGCAGCAGGGTTTCCAGGCCGATGCCGCCCGGTTCGGCCTGGGCGAAGGGCACGCGCTTGCTGTCCTGGTCCTGCGGCCGGTGGTCCGAGACGATGGCGTCGATCGTGCCGTTCTTCAGGCCTTCGACCACGGCCATGCGGTCCTTCTCGGCGCGCAGGGGCGGCACCAGCTTGCCGAAGGTGCGGTAGTCGCCGACCGCGAGGTCGTTCAGGGCAAAATAAGGGGCGGCGGTATCGCACGTGATCTTGAGGCCGCGCGCCTTGGCGGCGGCGATGGCGGCGACCGCTTCGGCCGTCGAGATCTTGGCAAGATGCAGGCGCCCGCCGGTCATCTCGGCGAGGCGAATGTCGCGCTCGACCATCATCACCTCGGCGAGCGGCGGATTACCCGAGAGGCCGAGCCGGGTCGCCGTCTCGCCGCTGGTCATGTTGCCGGTCGACAAGGTCGGCTCCTGCGGCAGGTGGACGATCAGCACGTCGAAGGCCTTGGCGTAGTAGAGCGCGCGACGCATCACCTGGGCGTTGCCGACGGAATGGTCGGCGTCGGTGAAGGCGACGGCGCCAGCCTCGGCCAGAAGGCCGATCTCGGCCAGCTCCTTGCCCTCCAGCCCGACTGTGAGCGCGCCATAGGCGTACATGTTCGCGAGCTTCACCTGGCGGGCGCGGCGGGCGACGAACTCGATCAGCGAGGCGTCGTCGAACGGTGGCTCGTTGTCGGGCAGCAGCACCAATGAGGTGATGCCGCCCACGGCGGCGGCCGCGCCGGCGCTCGCCAGGGTCTCCTTGTGCTCCTCGCCGGGCTCGCCGGTGTGAACGCGCGTGTCGACCAGGCCCGGTGCGAGATAGAGGCCGCGGCAGTCGACCGACTGGATGCCGTAGGGCGCCCCCGAGGCGAACAGGTTGGGCCCGAAATCGGCGATCTTGCCGTCGCTGATCAGCACGGCGCCGCGATATTCCGAGTCGCCCGTCGGATCGATGATGCGGGCGTTGATATAGGCGGTCGATCCGCTGTGCTGCGGCGCGCCCCTGTCGACGTTGCCCCTCACGCGGCGGCTCCCGCCAGCGCATTGCGCCGCCCGCCGATCAGGGCCTCCAGGCAGGCCATGCGCACGGCCACGCCCATCTCGACCTGCTCGTGGATGACCGAGCGGTCGAGGTCGTCGGCCACCTCCGAATCGATCTCCACGCCGCGATTCATCGGGCCGGGATGCATGATCAGCGCGTCGGGCTTGGCGAACTTCAGCTTCTCGTGGTCGAGGCCGAAGAAGTGGAAATACTCGCTGATCGACGGCACGAACAGGCCCTGCATGCGCTCGGTCTGCAGGCGCAGCATCATGACGATGTCGACGTCCTTGAGTCCGGTCTTCATGCTGTAATGGACTTCGACTCCCATCTTCTCGATGTCGGTCGGCATCAGGGTGGGCGGGCCGACCACCCGCACGCGCGCGCCCATGATCTGCAGCAGATGGATGTTCGAGCGCGCCACCCTGCTGTGCATGATGTCGCCGCAGATCGCCACCAAAAGGCCCTGCAGGCTGCCGCGTCGTCGTCGGATGGTGAGCGCGTCGAGCAGCGCCTGGGTCGGGTGCTCGTGCTGGCCATCGCCGGCATTGATGACGGCGCAGTTGACCTTCTGCGACAAGAGATTGACCGCGCCCGACTCCGAGTGGCGCACGACGATCGAGTCGGGCCGCATGGCGTTCAGCGTCATCGCCGTGTCGAGCAGGGTTTCGCCCTTGCGCACCGACGAGGTGGCGACGTCCATGTTGATCACGTCGGCGCCCAGCCGCTTGGCGGCGACCTCGAAGCTGGTCCGAGTTCGCGTCGAGTTTTCGAAGAACAGGTTGATGACGGTGCGGCCCGCCAGGAGGTCGCGCCGCTTGTCGATGGATCGGTTCTGGTCGATGTAGCTTTCGGAAAGGTCGAGCAGGCCCGAAATGGCTTCAGGCGCAAGACCCTCGATGCCGAGAAGGTGGGGCAACCTCGGCACGCCCATGCGTTTTCTTGTCACTAAAGCGCGACGTTAAGCACGCTGGTGCGGTGCTCGCAAGGCGGCGATTTGGTGGATAACCGAATTGCCGCCGTTTCACGCCAGCCGCACGTCCGAACACGGACACACCAGGGCGGGCCCGCGGGGCGCCAGGAAGTCCGACCAGATGGCGTTGTGATGCTCGATGATCTTGGCGGCGGCGAGATGCGGCCGATCCGACGTCGTGTGGCCGTCCGACGGCACGGTCGTCGGATAGCCGCGCGCCAGGGCGCTGCGCACGGTGGTGTCGACGCAATAGTCGGTCGCGCAGCCGGTGACGATCAGGCGATCGATCGACCGGGCGCGCAGGAACTCCTCGAGATCGGTATCCAGGAAGGCATCACAGGATTTCTTGCGGATGACCGCATCGGCCGGGCCGACCTCCAGCGTGTCGAGCAGCTTCCAACCGGGCAGGTCCGGGTGATGGGGATCGCCTGGCGGGCCGTCATGCTGGATGAAGACGACCGCGCCGCCGGTCTCGCGCACCGTGCCGGCCAGCCTGTTCAGCCGGCCGACCAGCCCCGCCTCATCGTGCCGCGGGGTCGCCGCGCCGAACGAGCCTTGTTGCATGTCGATGATGAGCAGGGCGTGTGTCATCAGGTGTTGCTTCCGCTTCCGGGTCGTGGACCCGTATAGCGCGCGCGCGGCCGGATCAATGCCCCATGTGCAGCTTGTTCCAATGCGTGGGCGATCCAGCCCACGGTGCGGCCCAGCAGGAAGAGGGCGAGCGCGGAATCCTTCGGCAAGCCGAGCACGCGCTCGACCGTCACGGTGGTGAAATCGACGTTGGCCTTGCGGTCGATCAGGCGTTCGGCGGCCGCCGCCAGGCGTTCGGCGAAGGCCAGTTCGGGCGATCGCGGCACGGCCTCGCGCAGCAAGGCGAACAGGGTGGCGGCCCGGACGTCGCCGTCGGGATAGAGCAGATGGCCGAATCCGGGAATGTAAATGTGGTCGCGCACCCGCTGTGCCAGCTCGGCGTCGAGGTCGGTGGCGTTCTTCAGGTCGTCGAACAGCGCGGCGACCCGGCGCGTCAGCCCGCCATGGCGTGGACCGTTCAGCGCCGCCAGCCCGGCCATGGTGGCGCCGTAGAGGTTGGCGCCGGTCGAGGCCACGACCCGGGCGGCGAAGGCCGAGGCGTTGAACTCGTGGTCGGCTGACAGAACGAGCGCAGCGCGCAGCAGCGGGGCGCGATCAGGCGGCACCCTCCACGTGGTGGCGAGCTGCTCGTGGACGGGAAGCGGGGAAGGTGGCCGCGCCGTCACTGCCGCCGTCAGCAGCCGCAGCACGCGGACGCCCGTCTCGAGCATCGCCGTGCGGTCTTCGACCCAGCTCGGATGGTCGAGGGCGGCCGCCGCAGGCAGCAGCACGAGGCAGCGATCGACCGGCGCGAGCGTGGCCGCGGCCAACCAGGCCCGGCGCAGCGCCGTGGTCATGGGAGGGATGTTGTCGGCGGCGAACGGCTTGTCGTCGCAGTCCCACAACAGGCGGGCGATCTCCTCCAGGGAGGCGGTGCGCGCGAGCTCCGTGGCATCGAGGCCGCGATAATAAAGGCGGCCATCCTCGATCAGGGTCAGCGCTGACTCGAGAACGGGCGTGCCGAAATCGAGCGCGTGGTTGGCGATCGATTCGGCCTTGCGCCCGACATCGCGGCGGCGCTTCAGGCGCGAGATGTCGTCGGCGCGGTAGCGGCGCTCGCGGCGGCCGTCGACCGCCTCCGAGCGCAACAGGCCGCGACTGACATAGGCATAGAGCGTCGCCGCCGACACGCCGAGGCGTCGCGCCGCTTCCCGGGAACTCAGCCATTCGTTCGACATCGATAATATATTGATCAATATAATCAAGATTGACAATATATTTCGGCAATCCGACGGTGCCGGCGACACTGGGAAAGGAAATCCAATGCTGCAGACACGGGTGGATAGCGGCCTCGACGGGGTGATCGTGGCCGACACGGTGATGAGTGAGGTCGATGGCGAGGCGGGCCGGTTGACCGTGCGCGGCCATGCCGTTGAAGAGCTGATCGCCACGCGCGGCTTCGAAGGCGTCGCCGCCCTCCTGTGGGAAGGCTACGCAGAAGGCGGCGGCGACGAGGCGGCGGTGCGCGACGGCTTGGCGGCAGCGCGCAGGCAGGCCTTCGCCGAGGTGCCGAAGCTGCTGGCCGCCACGCGCGGCCTCAACCCGGTCGAGGCGCTGCGCGTCGGCATCGGCATGCTGCCCGACAGCGCGAGAACCCCGCATCACTTCCTGGTCTGCGGCGCCATGCCGGTGTTCCTGGCGGCACTGCTCAACGCCGAGAAGGGCCTGGTGCCGATCGCGCCGGACGCCACGCTCACCACTGCGCAGGATCTCCTGCGCATGATCCGCGGCCAGCGCGCCGGCGTGGTGTTCGAGAAGGCGCTCGACACCTACCTGGCGACCATAGCCGACCACGGCTTCAACGCCTCGACCTTCACTGCCCGGGTCGTGGCCTCCACGCATGCCGGCCTGATCTCCTCGGTGCTGGCGGCGCTCTGCGCGCTCAAGGGCCCGCTACATGGCGGCGCGCCGGGCCCGGTCCTCGACATGCTGGACGAGATCGGCGAGGCCTCGCGCGCCGAGGCCTGGTTCGACGATGCCTTCGCCAAGGGCACCACCCTGATGGGCTTCGGCCATCGCATCTACAAGGTGCGCGACCCGCGCGCCGACGTGCTGAAGCACACCGTGGCCACGCTGCCCGCGACCGCCGGCCGGCTGGCCTACGCCACCGCGGTCGAGAAGGGCGCCATCGCCGCGCTGCGCAAGCACAAGCCCGGCCGGCGTCTCGACATCAACGTCGAGTACTACACCGCGCTGCTCCTGGAGGCTCTCGAGGTGCCGCGGAGCGCCTTCACCGCGCTATTCGCGGTCGGCCGCACGGCCGGCTGGTGCGCGCACATCTTCGAGCAGGAAAAGGGCGGCCGCATCATCCGCCCGCAGTCCAACTATGTCGGGCCGCGGCCTTAAACCTCAAATCTTTCTTTTCCTCCCCCGTCAAACGGGGGAGGGCAGGGAGGGGGAAGGCTCCAGTAGTGAACTCTAAAATTTCAGATCTGAAATCTGCGGACGCTTCGACTGCGGCTCTCCCCCTCCGGCCCTTCGGGCCACCTCCCCCGTAAGACGGGTGAGGCAAGGGGTGAGGCCCTAATCATCCCGCGTCGCCGAGCCGCGCCACGTACGGGCCCGCGTGCCGGCGGCGTCGAACACCCAGACGATTACGTCGGCGCCGGCCGGTGTGAAGCGGGCGTTGAAGTGGCGGCGCCAGAAGCTGCCGTCGGCATGGTTGAACAGCGCCTCGGTGCCGAGCGAGTCGGGGCGAACGATGAGGTTCGCCGAGCGCGGCGCGGGGCGGGCCTCGGCGCCGATCAACGCGGCGAAACCGCCGACCAGCGGCGCGAAGCGCAGTGTCTCGCCCTGGTAGGTGGTTTGCATCGGCCCGCCGTCGATGCGCAGCCAGACGACGGCGGAGCCGTCCTCCGCACGGAGGGAGAAATAGACGGCAAAGGGCGCCGCGCTGTCGAGATCGACATGCGGATGCTCGGGCGGGGGATAGATGTCCTCGAGCGGGATCGAACGGTAGAACCGCACGGCGCCGCTGTAGCTGCCGAGCCATTCCGGCCACAGGCCCGATTGAGCGCGCGCATCGGACGCGATGAGGACCGTGGCACCGGCGCCGAGGAACTGGCGCCGCGCCATCATCG
>Ga0193726_1001338_pt1 | contig 19762 bp, 17 predicted proteins | sample H2c1metaG_FD_144928 | JGI IMG/M metagenome (GOLD analysis project Ga0193726, IMG submission 144928) | Soil microbial communities from a riparian zone of the East river system, Colorado, United States - H2c1 | ecosystem: Environmental > Terrestrial > Soil > Riparian zone | place: USA: East River... | reverse complement strand
TCCTGCCGTGCTCGTGCCGTATCTCGCGCAGGCGACGACGCACCTGGGGATCGTGCCGACACTGTCGGTGTCGGAGTATCCGCCGTACCTGCTGGCGCGGCTGGTCAATTCGCTCGACCACGTGACGGAAGGCCGGATCGGCTGGAACTGCGTGACCGGCAGCAACGACGGCGCGGCGCAGAATTACGGGCGCGACAAGCACTATCCGCACGACGAGCGGTACGACATCGCCGACGAGTTCGCCGAGGTGGTGACCAAGCTGTGGGAGGCGTGGGAGCCCGACGCCGTGGTGCTGGACCGCGAGATCCCGATGTTCGCCGACGGCAGCAAGGTCCATCCGATCCATCACGAGGGCAAATACTTCAAGTGCCGCGGCCCGCTCAACGCGCCGCGCTCGCCGCAGGGCCGCGTGCCGATCTGCCAGGCCGGCGGCTCGCCGCGCGGCCAGCGCTTCGCCTCGCGCTGGGCCGACACGATCATCACCGAGGGCGGCGGCAGCGTCGAAAGCATGAAGGCCTATCGTGACACGGTGCGCCGCCAGGCGGTGGAGATCGGGCGCAACCCCGACGACATAAAGGTGCTCTTTCTTGCCCATCCGGTCATCGACGTCACGATGGAGGCGGCGCGCGAACGCACGCGGCTGGAGGCGCTCGAGGCCGAGAAGCACCTCGACCTGCATCTGTCGGGAATGTCGCGCCTCACCGGCATCGACTTCTCGAAGTTCGACCTCGATCAGCCTCTGCCGTCGACCCTGACCACCAACGGCCACCAGTCGGCGCTCGCCAAATGGATCGGCAAGACGCCGCGCTCGATCCTGCAGAGCTATACGAGGAAAGGCGGCGTCGACTTCACCGGCACGGCGGACCACGTGGCGGGCATGATGCAGGAGATCATGGAGGAGGTCGGCGGCGACGGCTTCCTGATCTTCAACAGCTACTTCGACCGGCGCTACGTCATCGAGGTGTGCGACGGGCTGGTGCCCGAACTCCAGCGCCGCGGCGTGACGCGCAAGGCCTATGCGCACAAGCACTTCATGGACAATTTGAGGGAGTTTTAGACTTGCTGGGGGCGCGCCACTCCAGTGGCGCGTCATCGTCGGCACCAAAGAAAGATCGCGCCACTGGAGTGGCGCGCCCCCAGCGATCTAGTCTGGCGCTACGCCATAGCCGCCGCCACCTGAAGTTTCCATGACGACGCGATCGCCCATGGCCAGCGCGAGGTTCTCCTTGCCGGATAGCTCGCGGCTGCCACCCGCGGCGCGGTGCAAGGTGACGCGGAAGGGTGCGCCGGCGTCGCCGCCCTGCAGGCCGTAAGGCGGCACGACGCGGCGCTCGAACATGGTGGTAAGCGACATGCCGTCGGCCAGCACGGTGTAGGACCGCAGCAGGCCGGCGCCGCCCTTGTGGCGGCCGGCGCCGGCGGAGTTGGGCCGCAGGCGCTGCTCGTCGACCCGGATCATGTACTCGGCTTCGACGATCTCGGCCGGCGTGTTCATGGTGTTGGTGAGGTGCACCCGCACCACGGGCACGCCGTCGCGATGGGCGCGTGCGCCTTCGCCGCCGCCATGCGTCTCGTAGAACGTGCCCATGGCACCGTCGCGCCGTCGGCCGCCGAAGATCAGGATGCCCGCCGTCGTCGAGCCGCCCGCCGTCAACCGCTCCGGCACCGCCGGCTCGAGGGCGCGCATGATGGCGTCGACGGCGCGGTTCGAGGTCTCGTGGTTGCCGCCGACCACAGGCTTGTCGATGGCGGGCTCGAACAGGGAGCCCGGCCGCGTGATCACCTCGAGCGTGCGGTAGCAGCCGCCGTTGGGCTGGATTTCCGGGCCGGCGACCGCCTTGATGGCGTAGTAGACCGCGGCCATGGCGACGAAGGGCGTCGTGTTGAGCGGGCCCGCGACGGCATCGTCGCTGGCGCTGAAGTCGAAGCGGGCGTGGTCGCCCTTGATCTCGATGCGCACCCGCACGCCGGCCGGCTGTCCGCCGGGGCCGTCGTCGTCGAGGAAATCCTCGCCTTCGTAGACGCCGTCGGGCAGGCCCGCGATCGCCTCGCGCATCTGTGCCTCGGAAAGATCGTCCAGCCGGTCGAGCGCGGCGCGGATCGTGGCGGCGCCATGCTCCTCGCACAATCGCACCAGCCGCGCCTCGGCCGCCCGCGTCGCCGCCATCTGGGCCAGGATGTCGCCCTCGCGCTCCGCCGGGCCGCGCAGGTTGGCGAGCAGGAAGTCGAGCTTCTCCTGGTCGACGCCGTCGGCGGTGAACAGACGCAACGGCGGGATGCGCACGCCCTCCTGCCAGGTCTCGGTCGCGGCGGCGAAGTAGCTGCCCGCCCAGGCGCCGCCGATGTCGCCCCAATGGGCGAGGCTGACGGCGAAGGCGAAGAGGCGGCCTTCGAGGAAGATCGGCCGGATCGCCTTCACATCGGGCAGGTGATTGCCGCCCACTTCCGGGAGGTTGAGGTACCAGACATCGCCTGGCTTCAGGCGCTCGGCCGGGACGCGTTCGAGGAACTTCTTCACCGTGAAGCTCATCACGCCGAGGTGAATCGGAATGTCGCGGCCTTGCGCGATGAGGTCGCCCTTGTGGTCGGTGAGGGCGGACGACAGGTCGCCCGCCTCGCGCAACAGCGGCGAGCGTGCCGAACGCATGACCACGAACGACATCTCCTCGGCCGCCGCCGTCAGCGCATGGCGGATGACTTCCACGGTGAAGGGATCGATCGAGTTCTTCATGCCACGACCTCGTTGATCCAGAGATGACCCATCACATCGGCGCGCAGAACGTAGCCGGGCGGCACGACGATCGTCGACCAGGCATCCTCGACGATGGCCGGACCGGCGATCTGAAGGCCAGGCGGCAGCCGATCGCGATCGAAGCGCGGTGTCTGGTGCGGCGCGGCGGGTTCGAACCAGCAGGGGCCGACGCTGGTCGGCTCGGGTGCGCCATCCAGCGCCGCCAGCGGCCCGAACGCCGTTTGCCGGGGGACGAGGGCGCGGATGCGCAAACTTTGCATCTCCCAGTGCTCGTCGGTCGCGTAGCCGTAGATCTCATGATGCCGCTTGCGGAAATCGCGACCGAGCACCTGCAGATCGAGCGGCTCGGCGAAGGGCACCTCGACCGCGGTGCTTTGGCCGACATAGCGGACCAGCGCCGTGCGCTCGACGGCGATTTCCTTCGTGCCGTGCCCCTGGCTATGCAATGGCGCCATCAAGGTCTTCAGCATGCCGTGGTGCAGGGCGCCGAAACGGTCGAAATCCCAGTGGGTGCTCAGCATGCGCACGGATTGCTGCTGGGTGTAGCTCATGTCGGCCACGATGCAGCCCAGCGCGGAGAAGCCCGACGAAAAGCGCGGCACGACGATCTCGCCGATGCCGAACTCGCGGGCGAGGCGGGCGGCATGCATGGGGCCGGCGCCGCCGAAGGCCAGCAGCGTGCATTGCCGTCCGTCGACGCCGCGCTCGACGGTGACCCTGGCCAGCGCCCGCACCATCGTGGCGTTGGCGACGCGCTGCACGCCCAGCGCCAGCTCGATGACCCCGACGCCGAGGCGTTTGGCGAGCGGCGCCAGGGCCGCTTCCGCCGCGGCGACGTCGAGCGTGATGGCGCCGCCCAGCCGCCGCGTCGGATCGAGGTAGCCCAGCACGGCATTGGCGTCGGTGACGGTGGGCCGCGTGCCGCCGCGGCCATAGGCGGCGGGGCCGGGCTCGGCGCCGGCGCTTTCCGGGCCGATCGACAGGCCGCCGGTGCCCAGGCTTACCAGCGAGCCGCCGCCGGCGCCGATCGATTCGACGGCGACCATGGGCTGGCGCACCGGCCGGCCGGCGAGCTTGGAATCGGTCGAGATCTCGGCCGCGCCGTCCGTGATCAGGCAGACATCGGTCGTCGTGCCGCCCATGTCGAAGCTCAGCACCTTGTCGAGCCCGAGGGCGGCCGCGACATGGGCGGCGGCAGAGACGCCGGCGGCCGGGCCGGACAGCGCCATGGCGAGCGGCCGCCGCGCGGCGGCCTCGGGCGAGGCCATGCCGCCGGCCGAATGCATGACATGCAGGCGTGCGCCCTTGACCTCGCGTTGCAGGCGCTCGAGGTAGCGCGCGGCGATGGGCATGACCGAGGCGTTGAGCACGGTCGTCGCGGTGCGCTCGAACTCGCGCGTCTCGGGATTCACTTCGTGCGACAGCGAGACGAAAGGCAGGGAAGCTGCCAGCGCCTCGCCGACGGCGCGCTCGTGCGCGGGATTGGCATAGGCATGCATCAGGGAAACAGCGGCGCTTTCCACGCCGGTCGCCTTCACGCGGGCCACCGCGTCGGCGATCGCCGCACCGTCCGGCGCCAGCACGGCCACGCCGGTGTGATCGACACGCTCGGCCAGGCCGATGCGCCGCTCCGGCGGCACCTGCGACGCGCGGCGCGGCGGCAGGTCGAGGCGATAGAGATGCTGGCGTCCGCCACGGCCGATATCCAGCACGTCCTCGAAGCCCAAGGTCGCCACCAGCGCTACCGGCTCGACGCGGTCCTCGACGATGGCGTTGGTGACCAGGGTCGTGCCGTGGACGAGGTCGTCGACCTCTTCCGGCGCCAGGCCGGCGGCCGCGAGGGCGGCCTGGATGCTGGCGACAGGGTCGTTGCGCTGGGTCGGCACCTTGATCGAGCGCACCTCGCCGGTCGACGGCAGCAGGGCCACCAGATCGGTGAAGGTGCCGCCGATGTCGATACCGACCTGCCAGCCGCTCTTCGGCATGATGCTCAGGCTCCCAGATAGGCTTCGCGCACCCGAGGATGGCGCGCCAGGTCACGCGCCGGACCGTCCAGCACGATGTGACCATTCTCGATCACGTAGGCGCGCTGTGCCACCTCCAAGGCGAGGACGGTGTTCTGCTCCACGAGCAGCACCGTCACCCCCTTGGCGTTGATATCGGCAATGCGTTCGTAGACTTCGGCCGAGAGGCGAGGGGCCAAGCCCAGCGACGGCTCGTCGAGCAGCAGCATCTTCGGCCGGGCCATCAGCGCGCGGCCGATCGCCAGCATCTGCTGCTCGCCACCCGACAGCGACCAGCCGAGCTGGGTAGCGCGCTCCTTGAGCCGCGGGAAGAGCGCGAAGACGGTGTCGAGGTCGCCGTCCGCGCTCATGCCGCGGCGGCGCCACACGGTGGTGGCGACGTCGAGGTTCTCGCGCACGGTGAGGCCGGGGAATATGCGCCGGCCTTCGGGCACGTGGGCGAGGCCGCGCTTGACGCGGCTCTCGGCCGAGCTGTTGGCGAGCGACTCGCCCTCGAAGCGGATCGCGCCCGATTTGGGCCGGTGCAGGCCCGAGATGGTTCTCAGCAAAGTGGTCTTGCCCGCCCCGTTGGCGCCCAGCAATGCCACGACCTCGCCCTGGCCCACCTCGAGCGAGATGCCATGCAGTGCGTCGATCGCGCCGTAGGCGACGGCGAGCTGTTCAATCTTCAGCATGCCGGTACCCGTGTCCCAGATAGGCTTCCAGCACCTTGGGATCGGCGCGGACCTCGGCCGGGCTGCCCTCGGCGATCTTCTCGCCGAAGCTGATCACGGCGATGCGGTCGGCGACGCGCATGACCAGGCCCATATTGTGCTCGACCAGCACCAGGGTGAGACCCTGGGTCCGCAACGCCTCGAGGATGCCGCGCAGGCGCTCGACCTCGCCGGAGTTGAGGCCGGCCGCCGGTTCGTCGAGCAGCAGCAGCTTGGGTTTCGACACCAGCGCACGGGCGATCTCGACCATGCGCTGGCGGCCGTAGGGCAGGGCGCCGACCAGCCGATCGGCGTCGTCGGCAAGACCCAGCGTCGCCAGAAGCTCGCCGGCGCGCTGGCGGATCTCGACCATGCGGGCAGCGGCGCCGCCGGCGATGGCCGACCACACGGACTGCGGCAGCAGATGATGGGCGCCGACCAAGACGTTCTCCATCACCGTCAATCGGTGGAACAGGCGGCCGTTCTGGAAGGTGCGGACCATGCCGGCCGAGGCCACGAGGTGGGCCGGCGCGTCGGTGATGTCGCGATCCTCGAAGCGCACCTTGCCGCCCGAGCTCGACAGGATGCCGGTCAGCACGTTGATCAGCGTGGTCTTGCCGGCGCCGTTCGGGCCGATGACCGAGAAGATGCGGCCGCCGGGGATCGCCAGCGACACCGACTGGACGGCGCGCACGCCACCGAAATTCTTCGACAGGCCGTCGATCGCGAGAATGGGGCCGCTCATCGACCGGAGGCTTTCAGCCGGCGGCCGACGATGCCGGTCAGGCTCAGGAGGCCCTTGGGCAGGAAGATGAGGATCAGCAGCATCAGCGCGCCGAAGACGATCATGTAGGCGGTGCCCAGATCGCGCATCAGCTCGGGCATGAAGGTGACGATGACGGCGCCGGCGATGCTGCCCAGGATCGAGCCTTCGCCGCCGATGATCAGCATGGCGAGATAGATGATGGAATGGCCGAGGTTGAAATCGTCGGGCGCCACGAAGTTGGCCATGTGGGCGAACAGCGCGCCCGAGAGGCCGGCATAGACGGCGGAGAGGGCGAAGGCCTGCAGCTTGATGCGAGTGACGCCCACCGAGGCGGCGCCGGTCGCGATCTCGTCGTCGCGCACCGCGATCATGGCCAGCCCGATATGGGAATTGCGGATGCGCCAGGCGCACCAGGTGGCGGCCGCCAGCACGGCCCAGATGACATAGTAGTAGCGATGGTCGGTGGCGAACGCCCAGCCGGGCAAGGCGAGCGGCGGGATGCCGGAGATGCCGTCGGTGCCGCCCATCACCGACTTCCAGTTGGTGGCGACGATGACGAACGACACGTTGAAGCCCAGCGTCGCCAGAGCGAGGTAATGGCCTTTCAGGCGCAGCATCGGCAGGCCGATCACGACCGCGATGAACCCGGTGCCGATGACAGCCGCCGGAATGGAGAGCCAGGGCGAGAGGCCGAGCGTCGTCGACAGGATCGCCGTGATATAGGCGCCGCAGCCGACGAAGCCTGCCTGGGCGAGCGTGATGAGGCCGGCATAACCGAAGGCGAAGTTGAGGCCGATGACGGCGATGGTCGAGATCAGCGCCAGATTGAGGATGCGGATGCCGTAACCGCTGATGAAGGCGGGCAGCACGAGCGCCACCAGGAAGACTGCACAGGCGGCGAGCAGGGCGGTGCGGGCCTTCATGCGCGCTGGCCGATGCGTTCGCCGAAGATGCCCTGCGGGCGCACCAGCAGAAACAGGATCATCACCAGGAAGACCAGCCCGTCCTTGTAGGCAGAGGAGATGTAGGCCGCGCCCAGCATCTCGGCCAGGCCGACTAAAATGCCACCGACGATGGCGCCGGGGACGCTGGAAAAGCCGCCGATGATGATGGCGGCAAAGGCCTTCAGCGCGATCGGATCGCCCATGTTCACGTCGGCAAACCACATCGGCCCGACCAGGATGCCGGCGGCGCCTGTCAGCAGGCCGGCGATGATCCAGGTCAGCACGAACATGCGATCGACGCCGATGCCCATCAGGCGCGCCGCGTCGCGATCCTGCGCCACCGCCCGCATGCGGGCGCCGATGGCGGTGCGGTAGATGAAGAGATAGAGGAGCGCGATCATCAGGAAGGCGACGACGATCACGAACAGCGCGTGCGCCGAAAGGGCGGCGCCGAACACGTCGATCACCTGGCGCCCGAACGGCGAGCGCGGGCGGAAGGGCACCGAGCCCCAGGTCATCAGCGCGGCGTTCTGGATGACGATGCCGATCATCACCGTGCCGATGATGACGGTGACCACCGGTCGGTCCTGCAACGGCCGGAAGACGACGGCGTAGAAGACCACTCCGAAGAAGGCCATCGCCGCCAGCGCCAGCACGTAGGCCGGCGCCAGCGGCAGGCCCATCTGCAGGCTGGTGGTGACGCCCAGGAAGCAGCCGATCGCCACCATCTGGCCGGTGGCGAAGTTCACCACGCCGGTCGCCTCGTTCACCATGATGAAGGCAAGACCCACCAGCGCGTAGACCGAGCCGACGGCCAGTCCGCTTACGACTAGCTGGACGAACTGCTGCAAGCGGCTACCGCCACGACAGGTTCATGGGAGGTAAGAGCCTACGTCACGCCGTGATAGTGCGTATGAATACCGGATCGCGCGTGCCGGGCTTGATCGAGAACACAGCCAGCGAATGGACCATGTTGCCGACTTCGTCGGTCGTGAACACGTTGGTGACGCCCTTGTAGTCCTTCACCAGCTTCAGTTCGTCGCGGATCTTGGTGCGGTCGGTGCCGACCTTGTCCATGACCTGCTTCATGATCCAGGCGCCGTCGTAGTAGCAGGAACCGAACGGATCGGGGTCGACCTTGAAGCGCTCCTTGAAGGTCTTGATGTAGGCGGCGACGTCGGGCCCGCGTTCCGGCGCCAGGTAGGCATCCATCACGCCGTTGACGTGGGCGAGCTCGTCGGGCGCGATCAGGTTGCGCGCCGCGGGCACCATGACGCCGGACGAGATGACCACGGGCAGGTCGATGCCCATCTCCTTCATCAGCTTCAGCACCAGCGCGCCGTCCTTGCCGTAGCTGATGCAGATCAGGCAGTCGGCGCCGGCGTTCTTGAGCTTCTGCAGCTGCGCCGACATGTCGTTGTCGGTGAAGGCGTAGGCTTCCATGCCGACGACGTCGGCGCCGGCGGCCTTGACGACTTTCTCGGCGGCGACGGCGCCCGGCTGGCCGAAATCGTTCTGCACGTAGATGATGCCGATCTTCTTCTTGCCCAGGCCCTCGGTGGCGTGCTTGGCAAGCGCCAGGGCCTGCAAGCCGTCATGTGGGCGGATGCGGAAGAGCCACGGGTTCTTCTTCAGATGCATGGCGTCGCCGCCGCCGGCATACATGCCGGGGATCTGTGCCTTGGTGACTTCAGGTTCGGTGGCGAGGTTCTGCGTCGTGTAGCTCGACAGAAAGACCAGCGGCGGATCGATGTCGCGCACGACCTTGAGATAGGCGTTGACCGCGACGCTGTTGGAATCCTTCACGTCCTCGAAGACGATTTTCAGCTTCTTGCCGGCGACGCCACCTTTGGCGTTGATCTCGTCCTGCACCATCTGCAGCGAGAAATGATACTGCTGGCCCGACACGTTGAACGGGCCCGTGATCGGCACCATGGCGCCCACCGCGACCTCGCCCGACTGGGCCGAGAGGCGCTGCGACCAGATGGTGAGGCCCGTCGCGGCCGCGGCGCCCGCCATGACCTTGCGGCGACCGAAGAGACGTTTGTTTCCCATGATTGGCTCCCTTGTTCTTCCCCGCGCGTTCACCCCTGCGAACAGGTGGAAAACAAGCAATCGCCGCGCCAAGCCGGTTATGGTGGCTCGCTGCTTGCTTCTGTCTGCTCACCTGCCCTGAGGATCGTCACCTTGTCCCTGCCGCTGATAGACGTCCACACCCACATGTATCTGCCGCGCTATGTCGCCCTGTTGCGCGTGCGCCAGAAACTCCCGCGCATCGTTTCGCGTGCCGGAGGCGATCGCCTGATCATCCTGCCCGACGAGGAAGCCGACACCTCGACCTCGGCCGGCCGGCCGATCGGCGGCGAGTTCCACGAGGTGAAGCGCAAGCTCGCCTTCATGGATCATCACGGCATCGCCGTTTCGGTCATAAGCTCGGCCAATCCCTGGATCGACTTCGTCGAGCCGGAAGAGGCGCCGGCGCTGGCGGCCGAGCTCAACGACGATCTCGAGGCGATCTGCGCTTCCTCCGCTGGCCGGCTTTTGGGCTTCGGCGTGCTGGCGCTGCAGCGGCCGGAGACCTGCGCCGCCGAGCTGAAGCGCATCGCCGGGCATCCACACATGCGCGGCGTCATCATCGGCTCGGCGGGACGCGGGAAGGGGCTCGACGATCCGGCGTTCGAGCCGATCTGGAAGGCCGCAGCCGATGCCGGGCTCTTCGTCTTCATCCATCCGCACTACGGCATCGGCCACGGCCTGTTCCCCGATACCGGCCATGCCCTGATGCTGGCGCTGGGCTTCACCTTCGAGACTTCGATTGCGGTTTCGCTGCTCATCCTGCGCGGTGCGCTCGAGCGTCATCCCGGGCTAAAACTGCTGATCGCCCATGCCGGCGGCACGCTGCCCTATCTCGCGGGCCGCCTCGATTCCTGCGTGAAGAACGACATCTCCAAGGATTTCGGCCTGCCCCATCCGCCCAGCCACTACCTGCGCCAGTGCTGGTACGATTCGATCGCCTATCACGGGCCGGCGCTTGCCGCCCTGGAGGCCTTCGCCGATCCGGCCAAGATCATGTTCGGAACGGATCACCCGTTCTTCCGTCCGCATGTCACCGACGCCGTGCTCGACAAGACGACCTGGCCGTCGCCCGAGGAGAACCTGCAGGCGCTGTCGTCGCTCGCTGCGGAGCGCCAGAAGGCCATCGCCTATGAAAATGGCCTTGTAGCCTTTGGTATCGCGCTGCCGACGCACATGCGTGCAGCGCAGGCCACCTGAGCGCGAGAGGGACCCTGGCTCGTTTGCCACGACTGCTCCCCTGCCGATACGATGCTCGCCATCGCATTGGAGTGTCCGCATGTCCTCTCCCAGCCTGGTGATTCGCAACGGCACCATCGTCGACGGGTCCGGCGGAGACCCCTATGAAGCCGACCTCGCCGTGACCGACGGAAAGATCGTGGCGATCGGTGGAGACATTGCCAAAGGGGTCGAGGAGATCGACGCGCGCGGCAAGCTCGTCACGCCAGGCTTCATCGACGTGCACACGCATTACGACGCGCAGGTGACCTGGAGCGATCGCTTGTCGCCCTCATCCTGGAACGGGGCCACGACCGTGCTCTTCGGCAATTGCGGCGTCGGCTTCGCTCCGTGCCACGAAGACCAGCACGACATGCTGATAAACCTGATGGAGGGCGTGGAAGACATCCCCGAAGTCGTGTTGAGCGAAGGCCTGCCGTGGAACTGGCACAGCTTCCCGGATTTCCTCGATGCCATCGCCGCGCGTTCCTATGATGTCGACGTGGCCGCCCAGGTGCCGCATGCGGCCTTGCGGGTTTATGTGATGGGCGAGCGCGGCGCCAACCGCGAGCCCGCCACCGAGCAGGACCGCCAGCGCATGGCGCAACTGACTGCCGAAGGGCTGCGCGCCGGGGCACTCGGCTTCTCGACCTCGCGCACGCTCAATCACCGCGCCGCCGACGGCCGGAGCATCCCGACCCTGCGTGCGGAGGAAGCCGAGCTGACCGCGATTGCCCACGCGATGCGCGAGGCCGGCACCGGCTGGATGCAGATCGTCTCGGACTTCGAGGACCAGGACGACGAGATCGGCCTGTTCCGCCGACTGGCGCGGGAATCCAACCGCCCCGTCACCATCTCCCTGCTGCAGTCCGATGCCCGCCCCAACGGCTGGCGCGAGCTGATGTCGCAAATCGACGAGGCCAATGAAGAGGGACTGCGTATCACCGCCCAGGTCCGCTCGCGTCCGACCAGCGTGCTGCTGGGGCTCGAATTATCGCAGAACCCGTTCATGGGCCGGCCCTCCTACAAGCGCATCGCCCATCTGCCGTTCCCGGAACGTCTGGCCTGTCTGCGCCAGCCCGATTTCCGCGCCCGGATTCTCAGCGAGGCGTTCGAGGGCAGCCGGCGCGCCAAACGGGTCGAACGGTGGGATCGCATGTACCCGCTGGGCGATCCGCCGGACTACGAACCGAAGGCCGAGAGCAGCATCGCCGCCCGGGCGGCCCGCGAGGGCCGCTCGCCCGAAGAGGTTGCCTATGACCTGCTGCTCGAGCGGGACGGCAAGGGGATTCTGTATCTGCCCGTCACCAACTATGCCGGGGGCAACCTCGACGTCGTGCGGGAAATGATCTCCGCGCCCAATACGCTGATCGGCTTGGGCGACGGCGGCGCCCATGTCGGCATCATGTGCGATGCCACCGCCACCAGCTACACGCTGACGCATTGGACGCGCGATCGCGGCCGCGGGTCGCTGTTCCCGGTGTCCTGGGGCATCAAGCGGCTGACCGCGGACAACGCCGCCGCGATCGGGCTGAACGATCGCGGCCTGCTGCGGGCCGGGATGAAGGCGGACATCAACATCCTGGACTACGACAACATGCACCTGCGCAGCCCCGAGATCGTCTACGACCTGCCGGCCGGCGGCAAACGGCTGGTCCAGCGGACGGACGGCTTCGATGCGACCATCGTCTCCGGCGCCGTCGTCTATCGGCACGGCGAGGCGACCGGTGCGTTGCCCGGCCGCCTGATCCGCGGCACGCGTGGGCCTTGATCTTTGCCGGGAGCGCGCCACTCCAGTGGCGCATCTTTGTCGATGCTACGCCCCATGAGCGCCACTGGAGTGGCGCGCTCCCAGCCATGAGAAGGACCGGCACCCCATGAAGGCTGCTTACATCCAACAATTCGGCGGACCGGAGGTCCTGAAATACGGCGATCTTCCCGATCCGGTCGCAGGGGCTGGGCAGGTCGTCGTCGATACCGTGGCCGCGAGCGTCAACGGCGCTGATCCGAAGGTGGCAGCCGGCGAATACAAGCAGACCAGTTTCCCCCTGATCCTGGGGCGCGATTTCTCGGGTGTGGTGAGCGCCGTCGGCAGCGGTGTTCAGGACCTGAAGATCGGCGACGAGGTGTTCGGCGTGCTGGAGGCCGGCCGCGATGGAACCTATTGCGAAAAGATCGCCGTCGGCGCCGCCATCGTCGCCAAGAAGCCGGCAGGGATGTCGCATGTCGACGCCGCGGCGCTCGCCCTCATCGGTCTTACCGCCCTGCGTTCGGTCGAGGACACGCTGAAGCTGAAATCCGGCGAGACCATCCTGATCCAGGGCGGGGCGGGTGGCGTGGCGGGTTTCGCCATCCAACTCGCCAAGCACATCGGCGCGCGCGTCATCACCACCACAAGCACGGGCAATCTGGGCTTCGTGCGTGACCTCGGCGCCGATGAGGTCATCGACTACAAGACCACCGATTTCACCAAGGTCGTGAAGAATTGCGACGCGGTGTTCGACACCGTGGGCGGCGACGTCGCGTTGAAGTCCTTCGCCGTGCTGAAGCCGGGCGGACGTGCGGCCTTCATCGCCTCCGGCGCGCAGGCGCCCAAGCCCGAGCGCAGCGACGTCACCGCTCTGCGACCAGCCGTCGGCCGCGACCGGCCGCCGCTCGAGCGCATCGCCGAACTCTACGCGTCAGGCGCCGTCCGCAAGCCTCATGTCACGCTCTATGATCTGTCGAAGGCCCAGGAGGCGCTGCGGATCAGCGAAGCGCGTCACTTGAAGGGCAAGCTTGTACTCAAGGTGAAATGAGAAGCGGGAGGGAAGCGTGAAAGTAGGATTTATCGGCGTCGGCAACATGGGCGGCCCGATGTGCCGCAACATCGTCAAGAAGAGCAATCATCAGGTGACGGTGTTCGACCTGAACGCCGCGGCGCTCAAAACCTGCACCGATCTTGGCGCCACGGCCGCCAAGTCGGTCGCCGACGTCACCAAGGGCGCCGACGTCGTGATGACGTCGCTGCCCATGCCAAAAGACGTCGAGGCGGTGACCCTGGGCGACGGTGGCATCCTGGCCAACATCGGCAAGGGCCAGACCTACATCGACCTCAGCACCAACGCGCCCTCGATGGTGAAGAAGATCGGCGCCGCCATGGCTGCCAAGGGCATCGCCATGCTCGACGCGCCGGTGAGCGGCGGCACGACGGGCGCGGAAGCGGCCACCATCGCCATCATGGTGGGCGGCGACAAGAAGGTGTTCGATGATGCGTTGCCCGTGCTGCAGTCGTTCAGCGCCAACGTGATCCACATGGGCGGGCTGGGCTCCGGCACGGTGGCCAAGCTGGTCAACAACATGTTGTCGTTCTGCAACATGGCGGCCCTGGTCGAGGGCATGATGCTCGGCACCAGCGCAGGCCTCGACCCGGACAAGCTCTTGCACGTGATCGCCAATGCCAGCGGCAACTCGAACGCGATCAAGAACTTCACGCTGCGCGCGCTGCCGGGCAAATATTCGCCGCCGTCCTTCGCGCTGGATCTCGCCTACAAGGACCTGCATCTCGCGCTCGAGCTGGGCGACGAGCTCGGCGTGCCGCTGCAGCAGGGCGCCTCGACGCACAACCTGCAGCGCCTGGCGAAGGGCATGGGCTTCGGCCCCGACGACAGCTGCTCGGTGCTGCGCGTCTATGAATCGATGCTGGGCCGCAAGGTCAAGCCGTAGGCAGGTCCAGCGCATATCTCTTCAGATAGGCCGGGTCAGGATCGAAGCCCAGGCCGGGACCGGCCGGGACGCCGAGATCCGGCTGCCAGCGCGTGAAGCCGCTGTCGCCGTACATGTCCATGTGCGGCTCGGCCTCGATGACGGCGAAGTAGGCGACCTCTTTCATCGCGGCCAGGACGTGCAGCGTGGCAAGCGCGGCCGGTCCGATGAAGGGCGTGTGCGGGGCGATCGAAACGCCAAGCGGGGCGAGCAACGCCATGGCGCGCCGGACCTCCGACACGCCGCCTATCATGCAGATGTCGGGCTGTACGACGCCGACGGAAGGTGCCCTGGCATAGACCGCAAGCTGCTCGGCCGAGCCGAGATCAGCACCCAAGCCGACCGTGACCCGAGGAAACGGCGGCGCCTCGAGCAGGGCTTCCGGCGGCCAGGCCGGATCTTCGAGGAACAGGAGATCGAGCGCCTGCCAGCGCGCGAGGTGGGCCTGGACGTCGGCCATCGTGTGGGCGTTGTTGCAGTCGGCCACGAACGGGATCTGCGGGCCCGCGACCTCGCGCGCCGCTTCGATGACATCGAGGTCGAACTCGTGGACCTTGACCGCGGCGACCCTGGCGTCCAGCGCTTGGGCGATGCGCGCCGTGACCTTGGCGGCGTCGTTGTAGCGGTCGAGGCTCGCCATCACCGGCACGCGGCTGCGTTGCACCCCGCCGAGCAGGGTGGAGAGCGAGCGCCCCGCCGCCTTGCCGGCAATATCCCAAAGAGCCATGTCGACGGCGGCCAGGGCATTGAGATTGGTGCCGGCACGGCCGAACGAGGCCAGGCGGATGCGGGCCTCGACATTCAGGCGCTCCCGCTGATCGACCGACTTGCCGAGGAAGAGCGGCGCGATGGCGTCGCGGATCGCAGCGACCAGGCTCTGCTGCATGGCCGGCCGAAGGCATAGGCACTCGCCATAGCCGACCAGCCCGGATCGGACGGTCACCTTGCACAGAATCAGATACAAGGCGTCGGCTCCCGCCGGTCTGTTGATGGGAAGCCGCAGGGCGATAGGGTCGATGCGATCGATGATCATGGCGACCCAGTTAACGCGCGAAGTCTCGTAATGTGAAGCCGATGCGCTCCCATCGACCATGATTCTTGCATAGGCTGTCGTTGCCGCCATTCGGAACAGAAAGGAACACGTCGTGAGCACTCCGCCGATCGATGAAGCTGAACTCAAGGCAATGCTGGTCCGGGCCGGCCTGACGCTCACGCCCGATCAGGTGAGGGCGATCCTTCCAGGCGCCGAGATCTTCCGCAGAATGATCGAGCGCGTGAACGCGCCGCTGCCGCGCGAAGCCGAACCCGCGCTGACCTTCGATGTGGAGCAAGGCTGATGTCGGCGATCCTGACCATCGCCGAAGCCGCCCGACTCATCGCAGCCAAGAAGCTGTCACCGGTCGAACTCGCCAAGGCGCATCTCGACCGTATCCGCCGCCTCGATCCGGACCTGAATGCGTTTCTCCTCGTGACGGAAGACCGCGCGCTGGCGGATGCCAAGGCCGCGGAGGCGCGGCAGATGTCGGGAGCGCTGCGCGGCAAGCTCGACGGCATCCCGATCGCGCACAAGGACATCTACAATACCGCCGGGATCCGCACGACGGCGCATTCGAAGTTGCTGGAGCACAATGTGCCCACGCGCGATGCGCATACGGTGAAGAAGTGGGCGGACGCAGGTACCGTCATGCTGGGCAAGCTGGCGACGCATGAATTTGCCTTCGGTGGGCCGTCCTTCGACCTGCCGTGGCCGCCGGCGCGCAACCCCTGGAACAGGGACCACTTCACGGCGGGATCTTCCTCGGGCACCGGGGCGGCCGTCGCCGCGGGTCTCATCCTGGGCGGAACCGGGTCCGACACCGGCGGATCGATCCGCGGACCGGCGGCTCTTTGTGGCATTGCCGGAATCAAGCCGACTTATGGTTTATCCAGCCGGGCAGGAATCCTGCCACTCGCCTTCTCGCTCGATCATGCCGGCCCGATGGCCTGGACGGCGGAAGATTGCGCGTTGCTGCTGCAGGGCATGGCCGGTCCCGATCCCGAAGACCCCGCCAGCGTCGATCGGCCGATCCCGGATTTCACGGCCGAGCTCGGCAAGGGCGTGAAGGGACTGCGCATCGGCGTGGTCCGGCATTTCTTCGAACAAGACCATCGCGCGTCGGACGCCACCCGCGCGGGCATCGACGCGGCCATGGATTTCTTCCGCAAGGAAGGGGCCGAGGTCCGTGACATCACCCTGTCCCCGGCAGCGGATTACCACGCGGTCGGCTATCTGATCATGGTTACCGAGGCGTTCACGCTGCACGGCCCCTGGATGCGCGAGCGTTTCATGGACTACGGCGAACTGTTCCGTGACCGCGTCAGCCTTGCCGCGACCGTGAGCGGCCCGGACATGATCCAGGCGACGCGCCGCCGCCACATGCTGTGCCGGGAAATGGCCGCGGCGATAGAGAATCTCGACATCATCGTCAGCGCGTCCCAGCCCGGCGAGGCGCCACGCATCGACAGCGTGCCGAAATGGGCCAACATGGAGAAGCCGTCCTTCACCATGCCGTTCAATGTCACGGGCTTTCCCGCCATCAGCATCTGCACCGGTTTCGGCGAAGGCGGCCTTCCCGTCGCCATGCAGTTGGCCGGCAAGCCGTTCACCGAACCGACACTGTTCCGGGCCGCACATGCCTATGAAACCGCGACGAAGTGGCGCGCGCGGCGCCCGGCGATGGCCGGCTGAAGCTCATTGCTGGGAGCGCCACTCCGTGGCGCTCATGATGCTTCCGCACCACGGCGTCCCGCCCGCTCATGATTCGTGAGGCGGACAGGACGCCTGTGGTCCGTATGAGCATGAGATGATGCGCCACGGAGTGGCGCACTCCCAGCAAAGACATGGCCCGACGCTTGCTTCCCCTGGGGTCATGACCTTTCGCTGATCGGCGTCGTGTTCTTGCCAGCAGTGGCTTAAACCGTCACCGTCGGCAGACGGGCCAGCCATGGGATCGACAAATGACCTATGCGATTAGAATGGTAATTGCGCTGCTGAGCCTGGCGTTGACGCTTTCCCCGCCGGTGGTGCGGGCTGCAGATCCTGTCGATTTGCTGCTGGTGCTCGCCGCCGATGTCTCGCGCAGCGTGACCGAAGGCAAATTCAAGCTGCAGCGCGAGGGGGCGGCCGCCGCCCTTGCGGATCCCGACGTGGTCCGGGCGATCACATCCGGCCCGAACCGGCGCATTGCCGTGTGTTTCGTCGAATGGGCGACGACGGGCATGCAAACCGTCGTGGTCGACTGGACATTGATCGCCGATGGCGACTCCGCGCGCGGCTTCGGGGACAGGTTGGTCGAGGTGCCGCGATCGTTCGCCGGGAGCACCTCGATCAGCAGCGCCATCGACTTTTCCGTGGACCAGCTCGAGCGCGCGCCGTTCCAGTCGAACCGGCGTGTCATCGATATCTCCGGTGACGGCAACAACAATTCCGGTCGCCCGGTCGCCGAGGCCCGCGATGACGCCATCGGCAAGGGCATCACCATCAATGGCCTGGTCATCCTGACGCCGCCGGGGCAATCGTTCCGCCCGGAGCACACAGATCCGCCGGGCGGCCTGGAAAAATACTTCCAGGACAACGTCATCGGCGGCTTCGGGTCGTTTACCGTCGTTGCCGAAGGACATGAGTCATTCGGTCGAGCCCTGACCAAGAAGCTGATCGCGGAGATCGCCGGTCTGCCCATCCAACAGCACGCTGCCGCGCCGCTTAGCCCTTAGCGGCTGTCGTAGAGGCGCATGACGACCGCCTCCAGCGCGAGGAAGATGGCGAACAGCACGACGCCGACGCCGCACAGCAGCAGGATGGCGGCGAGCAGCAGTGCCGTCTCGAAATTGTTGGCCGAGAACAGGATGATGTAGCCCAGCCCGGTCTGGGCGGTGATGAACTCGCCCAGCACCACGCCGATCACCGCGAAGGTGACGCCGATGCGCAGGCCGCTGAAGATGTGCGGCAGGGCAAAGGGGAATTTCACCGCAGCGAAGGTCTGCAGTCGCGACATCATCAGGCTGCGGCAGAGCCTCTCGTAGCTGGGCGGTGCGGCCTGCAGGCCCGTGATGGTCGCCACCACGACGGGGAAGAAGGCGATGAACACCGAGAAGATCACGTTGGCGCTGAAGCCCGTGCCGAACCACAGCAGGAACACCGGCGCCAGCGCCACCTTGGGAATGAGCTGGAAGAAGACGATGGTGGGATAGACCGCCTGCATCAGCGTGCGCGAGTAGGAGACGGCGGCGCCCAGCGCGATGCCCAGCGCCGCGGCCAGCACGATGCCGGCAAGCGCGCCCCAGAATGTGGGCTGCGCCTGTTCCAGCAGGACACCGAGCGAGCGGACGAGCGTGTCGAACACCTTGCTGGGTGCCGGCAGCAGACGCGCGCTGAGCGTGCCGCTGCGGCTGAGCGCTTCCCAGCCGCCGACCAGCAGGACGGCCAACACCACGGGCGGCGCGATCAGCCGCACCGCGTCGCGGCCGAGACCGGCAAAGTCTCGCCAGGGATGTCGCGCCAGCGGCAGGCCGATGTCGGTCATTCGCCGTGCCACCGGCGCACGGCCAGCTCGCCCGCATGCACGGCGCCGTAGCAGACCAGGCCCACGAGGCAGAGAACGGTGATGGCGGCCAGGATGATGTCGGTGCGCAGCAGGGCGGCGCTTTGCAGGATCAGGAAGCCCAAGCCCTCGGACGATGAGATGAACTCCGCCACGATGACGCCGATCACGGCCAGCGTAATGGCGATCTTGAGGCCGGCGAACAGATAGGGCGTCGAGGCCGGCAGGCGGACCAGCCAGAAGGTGCGCCACGGCGTTGCGATAAGGCCGCGGCACAGCCGGACCAGCGAGCGATCGGTCGATTCGAGTCCGGCCATCATGGCGATGAAGATCGGGAAGAAGCCGATGAAGGTCGCGATGGTGAGCCGCGACGGCCAGCCAATGCCGACCCAGACGATGAACAGCGGCGTCCAGGCGATCTTCGGGACGAGCTGGATGACGACGATCAGGGGATAGATCGCATCGCGCAGCAGGCGGCTGAAGCTCAGCAGCGAGGCAAGGCTCACGCCGAACAGGGCAGCCAGTGCAAAACCCGCCAGCGTGTCGCGCACGGTGGGCACCGTCTGCTGCCAGATCATGCCGAAATTGTCCCTGAGGGCGATGAAGATGTCCGACGGCGCCGGCAGGATCACCTTGGGATAGCCGAAGATCAGGACCAGCGCCTGCCACGTCAGCAACAGGGCGGCGGCGAAGGCCGTCGGCAAGGCCAGCGGGCGCAGGCGATCGTTCATGTTCGGACTGTGGGCCGCTGGCCCGCATCTTTATAAACCGTCATCCCGACCGAAGCCGAGCGCAGCGAGGCGCAGTGGAGGGACCTATTCATCCATGCGCGCCACAAGACTAGGTCCCTTGTGTACGGCGGCTTTGGCAGAATGTGCGAACGGGCGACTGCTTCCAACAGCCGCCCGTCGCCAGATCTGAGCCCGTAGGTCCCCAAGGCGTGAAGCCTGTAGTGGAGCGAGGGACAGA
>Ga0193726_1001337_pt1 | contig 19784 bp, 18 predicted proteins | sample H2c1metaG_FD_144928 | JGI IMG/M metagenome (GOLD analysis project Ga0193726, IMG submission 144928) | Soil microbial communities from a riparian zone of the East river system, Colorado, United States - H2c1 | ecosystem: Environmental > Terrestrial > Soil > Riparian zone | place: USA: East River... | reverse complement strand
CAGGTCAAGCCAACTCGGCTGTTTGCGGACCGAGATCCTTTTCGTAGACTTGGCCCAACTGGTTCACGATGAAAGTGAAAATTCCGCTGCGTCCGTATTCGACTGGCCACGCCACAAGCGTAAGTCCCAAAAGCGGGCGGCGGTCCAGCCTATAAGGCCGTAGGTCTCCGCGTGTGACTGCGCCGTGCCGCGTTAAAATCTTGTAGCTGTAATGATTGCGGCCACTCAAGACGTACTTCATTTCGGGGCGAAGCATCGAGTGGGCCCGATTTGTTTGGCCTTGTAGCCCGGCGCTAACATGCACGGTCTTAGGTACCTGCGGCATCGGTACGGAAATCTGATTGGGTAACTGAGTGCCAACACGCACCGCGCCGAAGATTGCCAGTCCAGCGAGCACCAGTACGGCGGCGCTTCGCTCAAACTGCGAAGTGGAACCGTTAGGAATCATTCTCGTGACCTCCGGTGCGCTCTTCCGCGCGTTCGTGCGCGCCTTTTTTCTTATCCCAAAAATCCGATCAGGGCCCAGCAATCACCGCGCTAGTGCTGGGCCCCGCCGGGGTAGGTTCACAGATCGACTGAGGGTGATGGTTGGGGACGTGTACGACTTGAAGATTAGCGGGCTGGATTTCGTGAATCGTCATTTTCAGAACGGTTGGAAAAGGAATTCGGCGCTGCTGCGAAACTGTCGCTTCGTATCTGGATCCGAATGGCAGAGCACGTAACTTATTTCGTCTCATTCCTGTCGCTCCAAATCGGTTCGTTCCGCGCGCATTTAAAACTTACAAAACATCCGAACATGGGCGGAAGTTATAGGATTCGCAAACGATCGTTAACTGTCAAAGATGACAGGGGCGCGTGCGCTGTTACGAAATTGTAATAGGAACGTGAGAAATGCCACCAACGTGCCACTGAATGAGAAAATTGACTGGTAGTTCTGTCAGTTATTGTCTCTCAACCGTATCGCTACGCTCGCCAGTCCATGACTGCCGGTAGTCCGCGTTTAAAAATATTCGCCCGAATGAATTCCACCTATCGCAAAAAATTGTTCCCGGTTCTAGCTGGCAGTTCTGACAGTTCTATCCGTTTGTGGTTCGATTCATGATTCCGCTGGCCAACGTTTGAGAATTGTTTTCTTGAATTTTGAAACGAGTGGAGGGACATCGTGAAAAAAATCGCTGCAATCCCGGCTCTCCTACTTCTGACGGCGTCGGCAACATTTTCGCAGGCAAAAGAACACGGGCGCGTTGAGAATTCCGGAACCGTGGTGACCGAACTCCTGCAGGCTCCCGACACCATTCCACAGAACGTGTTGGATAAGGCGGATTGTGTGGTCGTAATACCTTCCGTTGTGAAATTCGCAGTCGTAGCGGGCGGCAGCTATGGCCGTGGTCTTATGACCTGCCGCGGCGGCAAAGATTTTCGCGGCCCGTGGGGAGCTCCCACAATGATGGCCTTGGAAGGCGGAAGTTTTGGATTTCAAGTTGGAGGTCAAGCCACGGATTTTGTTTTGCTTCTGATGAATTCAAGGTCGGCGTCCAGCATTCTTACCAGCAAAGTAAAACTTGGCGGCGATGCGTCCGCGGCCGCTGGTCCCGTCGGAAGAAATGCTTCGGCCGAAACGGATGTGAACATGCGCGCCGAGGTTCTTTCCTACTCGCGAGCCAGAGGATTGTTTGCTGGGGTTTCCCTGGAGGGTTCCACGCTCCGCCCGGACGATGGCGCGAACAGGAATCTCTACGGGAAACAATTTAGCGCAAAGGACATCGTGCTGAATGGAGCGGTGACGTCGCCCCAGTGTGCTGAAGAGCTGCTTGCTGTTCTGAACAAGCGGTCGCCAAAAAATAAGTCGGCCAACTGAGTATCGCCTGCAAAACTCGGAGGAATCAAAATGAGGAAATTTGCCTGGAGTGCCGCTCTTGGAATTTGCGCAGCCATCGCGGTTGGCGCGCCACTGTATGCACAACAAGCGCAGGCCAGCCAGAGCACTCAGGGCACTTCGTTAATAAATATCAACGTATCGCGCAGCACGCAAGCAGTGAACTATCGCGATCGCACATCCACAAAAATAGATTTTCAAGGAACGGCGTTGATTCCGCGCGCGGAAGGGCGTGCCAACGTGAATGCCCGTGACGGACGTGTGGAGATTAAGGCTGAGTTGGATGGCCTCCAGCCCGCTGCTTCTTTTGGGTCTGCCTACCTAACGTACGTGTTGTGGGCGATTTCTCCAGAGGGCCGCGCCAGCAATCTGGGCGAGATCCTGTTGGACGGAGATAGCGGAAAACTGACGGTGACGACCAGACTGCAAACCTTTGGCATGATTGTGACTGCCGAGCCTTACTTTGCTGTCACCTCTCCAAGTGAAATGGTAGTGGTCGAAAACATCGTGCGAAAAGATACCAAGGGCACAGTGACTACCGTAGATGCCAAGTTCGATCTGTTGCAACGCGGTGTGTATGACGATCTGCATTTGGAAGCTCTACAGATTGATCCGCAAGTGCCGCTGGCGCTTTATGAAGCGCGCAACGCAGTGCGCATCGCTAAAGCGCAGCAGGCGGACAAATATGCCTCCGAGTCGTGGGCAAAAGCCGTGCGCTCACTTTTGCAGGCCGAGGAGTACCAGGCTCACAAGCAGAAACAACCGGTGCAGACATCGGCGCGTGATGCCGTGCAGGCTTCCGAGGACGCGCGAGCGATTGCCGTAAAACGGCGGAACGACGAGCAAATTTTGCTGGCGCAAAAAGCCGCCGATGACAAGGCGACGCAGGCCAAAGCGGCGCAAGAGGAAGAAGCTCAGAAGCGCGAAGATGCCGACAAACAGAAGATGCAAGCCGAATTAGACGCCGCACGTGAAGCAAAGGCGAGGGCGGAAGCCGACGCTGCCAGCCAAGCCGCAATGTTAAGGGAACAGCAGGCTCGCGATCAAGCCGCTCAGTCGGCGCAACAAGCACAACAGGCGCAAGCGCAGATGGCACAGGCCGAAAAGGACAAGCAAGAATTACGCGCAAGACTTCTCGCGCAGTTCAATCGCATTCTCGACACAAAAGACACGGACCGCGGTCTCGTCGTGAATCTAGGCGACGTATTATTTGATACTGGAAAATTCGCACTGCGTCCTCCCGCGCGCGAGGCACTCGCCAAACTTTCCGGCATCGTGCTGAACTATCCGGGGTTGAAGCTGCAAGTTGAGGGTCATACGGACTCGGTCGGCAGCGCGGAGTTCAATCAAACACTTTCCGGGCAGCGCGCAAACAGCGTGCGTGATTATCTGACCCAGCAGGGAGTTGATGGTGCTTCCGTCACTGCGATGGGGCTCGGCGAAGAAATGCCCGTCGCAGATAATAAGACTGCTGATGGGCGCCAAAAAAATCGGCGCGTGGAAATTATTGTCAGCGGCGAAGTGATTGGCACAAAGATTGGCACGCGCTGAAAACACCGAAGCGCGCTCGTCGCGATTTGTCCTCGCCGAAAATCAAACTCCGGTGAATTGCGAGGAAGTGCTGGCCTCTAAAAAGTGCCTCGAATTGTACAGTGTGTATTCGCCGTGAATGTGCAATCCCGTCTTGACCTTTCGCGACGTGCATATACACTTAAACTCCCTTCCAAAAACTGTGCGCGGCTTCAGGCTGTCCTCTTACAGCCTTCAGTGCCGGGCGCGGAGTAGCAATTCCATTTAATTTTTGAGGATTGATGACCAAGAAATATTTGCTCGCCCGCAAGATAAAGCTCGCGTTCGCGTGCGCCATTTTGACTTTGCTGGTCGTCGGCGCGATCTGCTACCGCGCGGTGGGCGTATCGAGTGAGAGCGATCGATGGGTGGTGCACACCAATAGCGTTCTAACAAATCTTCAGGATCTGCTCGCCGCAATGTTGACAATTGAATCGAGCACTCGCGGTTACGTGCTAACTGGCGATAAATCCTATCTCGACACTCACAGGGCGGGGGTCTCCAGAACAAAAGAAGAACAGGGAATCATTCGGAACTTGACGGCGGATAACCCTACGCAGCAACGCACTCTCGCAATGCTGGACGACATTGTCACCGAAAGAATCGACCTCGCAGAGAAAGTGATTAGTTTGCGAAGCGTTCAGGGATTGGACCCTACTTTAGAGGCGTTTCGGGGCGCGCGCGGCAAACAGATGATGGACGATTTCCGCGCACGACTTCGCGATATGCAACAGGAAGAGGAGCGGTTGCTGGTAATACGCGTCGCCGATGCGAAGCGCCGCTTGAGCCAGAGCAGAGTCGCCCTGATTATCGGCATAGTTCTCGGCTTGTTGATTACCGCTCTCGCCGGCTGGAGCGTACAGCGGGAAAGTTCACGGCTCGAAAAGGCCGAGCAGGCCCTCCGCATCAGCGAGGACAAATATCGCCGGCTGGTTGATGGCGTGCAAGACTACGCGATATTGATGTTGGGTCCTCTCGGCGAGATTCGCAGTTGGAATCCCGGAGCGCAACGCATGACAGGTTTGAAGTTTGAAGAAGTCGTCGGTCAAAATTTTTCCCGTTTTTATCCTCCTGAAGATGTTGCAAAGGGCAGGCCGCAGGAAATTCTACGGCTCACCGCATTGAATGGCCTGCACGAGGAACAGGGTACGCGAGTGCGAGGCGACGGCACGCGATATTTGGTGCGTAGCACATTCACTGCTTCGCGTGACTCCGCAGGGACACTGAGAGGATTTTCTGTGATTAGCCGCGATATTACCGAAAGTTCGGCGTCTGAAGCGAAGTATCAGGGGCTTTTGGAAGCGGCCCCGGACGCGATGGTAGTCGTAAACGAGAGCGGAGAAATTGTTCTTCTGAATCTGCAGGCGGAAAAACAATTCTGCTATAGCCGCGATCAACTTGTTGGACAACAGGTGGCAAAAATTATTCCTGAGGGTTTTGCCGAACGCTTGATTGCCGACGGCACGCGCACCGCGGCCGAAGCTCTCGCGCAACAAATTGGAACGGGCATCGAACTGTACGGACGGCGCAGGGATGGAACCGACTTCCCAATCGAAATCATGTTGAGTCCGCTGGAAAGCGCCGAAGGAATTCTGGTGACGGCGGCGATTCGCGACATCAGCGTGCGCAAAGAAGCGGAAAAAAAGATTTTGCGGATGGAAGGGCGCTATCGCGGTTTGCTCGAAGCAGCTCCGGACGCAATGGTGGTCGTGAATCAAGCGGGAGAAATCGTCCTGCTGAACGTGCAGGCGGAAAAACAATTTGGGTACCGCCGCGATGAACTCATCGGCCAAAAAGTAAAAAATATTATTCCGGAAGGATTTGCCGAGCGGCTCGTTGCCGACGAGTTGCGCTCCGCCGAAGATGCGCTGGCGCAGCAAATCGGAACCGGCATTGAACTGACAGGACGGCGAAAAGACGGCAGCGATTTCCCAATTGAAATCATGCTCAGTCCGCTGGAAAGCTCCGAAGGAATTCTGGTAACGGCCGCTATCCGTAACATCAGCGTTCGTAAAGAAGCTGAAAAAAATATTGTGCGCATGGAAGGGCGGTACCGTGGACTACTGGAAGCAGCGCCGGATGCGATGGTCGTTGTGAACCAGGCGGGGGAGATCGTCCTGCTGAACGTGCAGGCTGAAAATCAATTTGGTTACAGCCGCGACGAACTTGTCGGGCAGCAAGTGAAGAACATTATTCCGGAAGGCTTTGCTGAGCGAATTATCGCGGACGGCACGCGGTCCGCGGAAGACGCTTTGGCGCAACAGATCGGCACTGGAATCGAACTGATCGGTCGCCGCAAGAACGGCAGCAACTTCCCGATTGAGATCATGCTCAGCCCGCTGGAAAGCGCCGAAGGAATTCTGGTCACCGCCGCCATCCGCAACATCAGTGTGCGCAAAGAAGCGGAAAAAAATATTGTACGAATGGAAGGGCGTTATCGCGGACTTCTGGAAGCAGCGCCGGATGCGATGGTAGTCGTAAATCAGCAGGGAGAAATCGTTCTGTTGAACGTGCAAGCGGAAAAACAATTTGGATACCGCCGTGACGAACTTGTCGGCCAGCAAGTGATCAACATTATTCCCGAAGGCTTCGCGGAACGGCTCGTGGCGGACGAACTGCGCTCCGCGGAAGATGCGCTTGCCCAACAAATCGGCACGGGCATTGAACTCACCGGGCGCCGGAAAGACGGCAGCGATTTCCCAATTGAAATCATGCTCAGTCCACTCGAAAGTTCTGAAGGAATTCTGGTAACGGCCGCCATCCGCAACATCAGCGTTCGCAAAGCAGCCGATAAACATCTTGCGCAGATGGAAGGCCGCTACCGCGGACTACTTGAAGCCGCGCCTGATGCGATGGTCGTCGTGAACCGGCGCGGAGAAATTGTCCTGCTAAACGTTCAGGCGGAAAAACAATTTGGGTATCACCGCGATGAACTCGTCGGCCAGAAAATGAAAAATATTATTCCGGAAGGATTTGCAGAGCGGCTGATCGCCGACGGTCTGCGTTCCCCGGAAGATGCGCTTGCGCAAAAAATCGGCACTGGAATCGAACTCAGCGGGCGGCGAAAAGACGGATCAGATTTTCCGATCGAGCTGATGCTCAGCCCGCTGGAAAGCGCCGAAGGAATATTGGTGACCGCCGCCATCCGCGACATCACCATGCGCAAGACCGCAGAAAATCATCTTCTGCAAAAAGTTGAGGAACTGAATCGCTCGAACGAAGAACTCGGCCAGTTCGCCTACATCGCCTCTCACGATTTGCAGGAACCGTTGCGCATGGTGGCGAGTTACACGCAACTTCTCTCCAGACGTTACGCGGGAAAACTCGACGCCGACGCCGATGAATTTATTGCTTTCGCGGTAGATGGGGCCAGCCGGATGCAACGCCTGATTCAGGATTTGCTGGCGTTCTCGCGCATCGGGACAAAAGGCGCGGACCTTGTGGATTACTCAAGTGAAGAAGCGATGCAACAGGCGCTGATTAATCTACGCGGCGTAATTAGCGATAGTGGCGCACTGGTGACACACGATCCCTTGCCGCTCGTTCTGGCCGACGAAATGCAACTCGTCCAGCTATTTCAGAATCTGGTCGGTAACGCCATCAAATATCAAAGCCCCGGCATTCCTCACGTGCACGTTTCTGCCGCAATGAATTCCGATAAGAAATGGGTTTTCTCGGTTAGAGACAACGGGCTTGGAATCGACCCGCAATATTTCGACAGGATTTTTGGAATGTTCCAGCGGCTTCACAAACGGGAAGAATTTGCCGGCACAGGGATTGGTTTAGCAATCTGCAAAAAAATTGTCGAACGCCACAAGGGCACTATTTCGGTTGAATCTCAAGTGGGTCAGGGCTCCACATTTCGCTTCACGATGGAAGGAACGGAGAGGAAATCATGAGCATGATTGGTGAAAATGGTAATCCAATAGAAGTTCTTTTGATTGAGGACAGCCCCGGAGATGTGCGCCTGACCAAGGAGGCTTTCCGCGTCGCCAATCCGTCCATTCATTTGCACGTCGCTTCGGATGGCGTGGAGGCCATGGCTTTTCTCAATCGCGAGGGATCTCATGCGAACGCTCCTCGCCCCGACCTAATCCTGCTGGATTTGAACTTGCCCAGAATGGATGGGCGCGAAGTTTTGGCGCAGATCAAGCAGCACGAAGCTCTCCGTACGATTCCTACGGTGATTCTCACTACCTCCGATGCGGAAGTAGATATCGCGAAGAGTTATGAACTTCAGGCGAACTGTTACCTCAATAAGCCCGTGCAGTTGGAGGCCTTTGAGAGTCTCGTGAAAAGTATCAACGATTTTTGGCTCATGGAAGTTAAGTTGCCGAAAAGCGGGGCGGCTCCCGGCGGATGAAATTCAAGTCGATTGCAATTAGTTACGGCGCGCAAGTTCGCCCCCAGAAATCAGTTTGCGAACGGATAGACGAAAGCGAGAGGACAAAACAATGAGAATTCCAGAAAAAGACGGCATGAAAATCGAAGTTCTTTTGGTAGAAGACAGTCCAGGAGACGTTCGCCTCACACAGGAAGCATTTCAGGGCGCTAACCCATCCGTCCATTTGAACGTGGCTACCGATGGCGTCGAAGCGATGGCCTTTTTGAACAACGAAGGCGCTTATAGACAAGCTCCGCGTCCGGATTTAATTTTGCTGGATTTGAACATGCCCAGAATGGATGGACGTCAGGTACTCGCGCAAATCAAGCAGCACGAAGTTCTGAAAACTATTCCCACAGTGATCCTTACCACCTCTGACGCAGAAGGAGATGTTGAGAAAAGTTATCAACTCGCGGCGAATTGTTATCTCCGAAAGCCCGTCGAGTTGGTGGTCTTCGAGCGGCTGGTAAAAAGCATCAATGACTTCTGGTTGACGGAAGTAAGGCTGCCGCAGCACGAGTCGGTTGGAGAACAGTCAAATTGACGAGACCACTTCTCGCGTTGGCGGCGCGGCTTCGCGATCAAGAACGGGAATTGCCGAGAGCGAAAGGAAAAAATGCAGATCTTGAAGACTCTAAGTAGCGACAGAATAACGATCGAAGTTCTTTTAGTAGAAGACAGTCCCGGCGACGTCCGGCTGACGAAAGAGGCTTTTCACGAGGCCAATCCCGACGTTCATCTGAACGTGGCTCCCGACGGGGTAGAGGCCATGGCCTTCCTTAAACACCTTGGCAAGTATGCCAATTCTCCGCGTCCAGATCTTATTCTGTTGGATCTGAACCTTCCCAAAATGGATGGCCGCGAAGTTTTGGCGCGAATCAAGAGCGACGTCGGCTTGAGAACGATTCCGACAATCATTCTCTCCACATCTGAAGCAGAGACGGACATCGAGAAAAGCTATCAACTCCAGGCGAACTGTTACCTCAGCAAGCCGGTGCTGTTTGAGGCCTTCGACGGTCTCGTAAAAAACATTAATACGTTCTGGTTGACGGACGCCACCCTGCCGCGTCAGACGGCATACGCCCTGTCAACAGATTGATTTGCGCGATTTTGACGCGCGCGAAATGAAAGCGGGCGGCGTTCACCAGATGCGCTTGGAATTATTTTTTGTAATGAGGACTTCATGCAGATCGTGCAAATCCTCGGAGGAAATGGAATGCCCATCGAAGTACTTTTAGTCGAAGACAGTCCCGGCGACGTCCGGCTGACGAAGGAGGCGTTTCACGACGCCAATCCGTCCGTGCATTTGAACGTGGCTACCGATGGGGTCGAAGCGATGGCCTTTCTGAAGCATCAGGGAATCTACGCGCAGGCTCCGCGGCCGGATCTTATTCTGTTGGATTTGAATTTGCCGAAAATGGATGGCCGTGAAGTTCTGGCTGAGATCAAAAAAGATGCCAGCCTGAAAACGATTCCTACCGTTGTTCTCACCACTTCCGAATCGGAAGTGGATATCGCAAAAAGTTATGCACTGCAGGCGAATTGTTACCTTAGCAAGCCCGTGGAATTGGACGCCTTCGAGGCTCTGGTGAAGAGCATCAATGATTTCTGGCTGACCAAGGTGAAGTTGCCGCAGAACAGGCAAACCCGATGAGCTCGAAATCAATCAAGATGTTGTTCTTAGTCGAAGATAATCACGGCGACGCTCGGCTGCTTCGCGAAATGATCAACGATCAGGGCGATCGAGACACCGAATTCACCCATGTCCAAACGATGGGCGAAGCAGAAAAGTATCTCGCCGAATGGAAGTTTGACATTATTTTGCTCGACCTCGGCCTGCCGGATTCATCCGGCCTCGATGCCGTCCGCCGGGCTCGCGCGGCTGCGCCGCACACTCCTCTAGTGGTGCTTACCGGTTTGGACGACGAGACGCTCGCCGCGCAAGCTCTGAAGGAAGGCGCACAGGACTACCTCATCAAGGGCCAGATTGAGGCGCGTGGACTGATTCGAGCCATGCGCTATTCCGTCGAGCGCAAAACCATGGAAGAAGCTCTGTTCACAGAGAAGGAACGCGCTCAGGTTACGCTCAACTGCATTGGCGACGGCGTGGTTTGCACGGACATCGCGGGAACGATCACTTTCGTCAACCTCGTCGCTGAAGTAATGACGGGCTGGTCTTATCAGGAAGCGTCGGGCCGGTTGATGTCCGATGTTTTCAGAATTTTAGACGCCACTACGCGCGAACCGATCCCAAATCCAATGGAGCTGGCAATCAACATGGACCGCACGGTTCACTTGCCTTCCAACAGCATCCTTATCCGGCGCGACGGATTTGAAATTCCCATCGAGGATTCTGTCGCGCCGATACACGACCGTGAGGGGTTGGCCACTGGAGCGGTAATCGTATTCCGTGACGTGAGCGTGGCCCGCGCCATGGCGCAGCAGATGACTCATTCCGCGCAGCATGATTTTCTCACCGGCCTTCCCAATCGAATGTTATTGAACGACCGCGTAGGCCGCGCGATATTACTGGCGCCGCGCCATCTGAAAAAAGTCGCGTTATTATTCCTGGATCTCGATGGCTTTAAGCACATCAATGATTCTCTCGGACATCCTGTTGGCGATAAGCTGCTTCAGTCCATCGGAAAGCGTCTAGTGGATTGCGTTCGCTCGTCGGATACCGTCAGCCGGCAGGGTGGTGACGAATTTGTAGTGCTACTTTCGGAAATGGAACATCCCGAGGACGCCGCTATTACCGCGAGAAGAATGCTTCACTCCGTTGCGGAAGCGCATTCCATCAATGACCGCGACCTTCACATCACTACCAGCATCGGCGTCAGCGTCTATCCCGACGACGGCATAGACGCGGAGACGCTCATCAAAAACGCTGACACCGCGATGTATCAGGCGAAAGAAAATGGCCGACAGAGTTATCAGTTCTTCAAGTCAGGCATGAACGTGCGTGCGGTCGAGCGGCAGTCTATCGAAGAAAATCTGCGCCATGCGCTGGAATACCAGGAGTTCACACTCCATTTTCAGCCGAAGATTAATTTGAAGACGGGCGATATCACTGGCGCCGAAGCTCTCATCCGTTGGACGCACCCGGTTCGCGGCATTGTATCGCCCGCGCAATTCATTCCCGTTGCAGAAGACTGCGGCTTGATTTTGCCAATTGGTATCTGGGTCCTGCGCGAAGCGTGTAAGCAGGCCAAGGAATGGATGAACGCGGGCCTGCCCGTCAAAACCATAGCCGTGAATATTTCCGGCATGCAATTCCGGAATGAAAAATTTCTCCACGATGTATTCGCCATTCTTTCGGATACGGGCCTGGATCCAGCCTGCCTCGAACTGGAACTCACGGAGAGCGTCTTGATTAAGCGAGCCGACACCGCTGTGTCCGTCCTTCAATCCTTGCGAGCGCGGGGCGTGCAAATTGCCATCGACGATTTCGGCACCGGGTATTCCAGCCTGAGCTATCTAACAAAGTTTCCAATCGATGCGCTGAAGATTGACCAGTCATTCGTCCGTCAGATTTCTTCCACGCCCGGCGATGCCACCATCGTCACCGCTGTCATCAGCATGGGCCAGAGTTTGAAACTGCGCGTCGTTGCCGAAGGCGTTGAAACTTTGGACGAACTGACATTTCTTCAGCGGCACGGTTGTGAAGAAGCGCAGGGATATTATTTCAGCCGTCCGGTACCCGCGCACAAATTCGCGAAGCTGCTCGAAACGGGCATACGAGAAGCAGTCCTGCGCTGAGTTTTTCAGCATCGAGTATTCAGGCTGTAAAGGATTACATTGCACGCGAACGGCAGGGCGCTGTTCGCCGCGCCCTCATCCGAATCCTCAATCAATAATTCGGGACTATTTCCGTGAACGTTTTGCGGGCTTGGACGCGGGCTTAGCCGATTTCTGCTTGCGCGCAAGAGGAACGAAATCCGTAGCCAGCTCTAACCGAAAAATTCGCAAGCGAGAAACTCGCGCGTTCTGTTTCACCGTCAAATGTTGCGCTTGCACATCAAATAAAGTTTCGAGCTTCTCAGAATGTCCACGCAAAAATACCGACGCATGCGTGGCCCCAGTCCGCAACGTGCGCGGATCGGGCTCGAGCAAAGCGATTTCATCATCGTCAAGCTGGAGCGTCTCGTTGAACTCGATGAAGTAGCAGCCGCGATCAAGTTCCCACCACTGGTAATTGTCTTCGGGACGCAAACGGTGCGCCTCGATCGGGAAGTGTCCGGCCGGAACGTATTCGCCGCCGCCGAAATCCAATTGTCCGATCGGATTCACCCGCGATATATTTCTGACAGTAAGGTCAATGGAACATGCGTGAACTTGATGCTTCTCGCTCAAAATTCCTTTTACGTGTGCGACAGCCTCGTGGCCGCTCAGAAGTTTCATCCTTAAAACTATACCCCCGCGCCAAAAGAGCGTCCACCGCCGACCTATCACGCTAGTTTATTTTAGGAAATTCAGGAAGATCTCGAATTTTAGGAATGTGTGGAATATGTCTTGTCTTTGGAATAGCAAAGCTTCTCAAGATTACATTCGATGCAGCGCGGCTTCCGCGCCACGCAAACACGCCGGCCGTGCCAGATCAACTGGTGTGAAAAAATAATCCATTTATTCTGCGGAAGTATCGCCATCAAATCTTGTTCGATTTTCTTCGGATCGGAATTGTGCGTTAGGTCTAAGCGGTTTGAGATTCGTATCACGTGCGTATCCACCACCACTCCTACTGCGATTCCAAAACCGCTTCCCAGCACCACGTTTGCCGTTTTTCGCGCGACGCCGGGCAAAGTTAGAAGCTCGTTCATGGTTTGCGGAACTTTGCCGCCGAATTCCTCAACGATCTTCTTACTTGCTCCCATGATGGATTTTGTTTTGTTACGGAAGAATCCAGTGGGACGGATTTCCTGTTCCAGTTCAGCCGGATTCGCATACGCAAATTTCTCCGGCGTCGAGAATTTCGGATACAAAGTCTGCGCCACCGCGTTCACGCGAACGTCGGTGCACTGTGCGGAAAGAATCGTGGAAATTAGTAATTGGAAAGGCTGCTCGTGCTTCAACTCGCAGCTTGCGTCCGGATAGGCTTCATCCAGCTTCGCCAGAATCGCCGATACGCGCTTCGGATCGGTATTTGGTTTGCCGCCAGCAGTTTTTACTTTACCCGCGGTTTTCCCCGTCGAAGCTTTTGGCCTCGGTTTTGCCTTCACCTTCTTAATTTTTTTCTTCATGTTCGCCGCAAAAATATATCACAAGCCTCAAACAGCCGTCGTCAACGCCGCCAGCATCTTACGGAATGCTTTTCCACGATGGCTCAGCCGATTTTTCTCGTCGCGCGAAAGCTCCGCAAATGTTTTCTTCACTTCATTCACATAAAATATCGGATCGTATCCAAATCCATCAGAGCCGCGCGGTTCCTCCAACAAAATTCCACCCACAAAATCAGAAGTAACCGTAAACACGCGCCCACCTCGCGCCACCGCTAACACACAAACGAATCGCGCCGCGCGATCGTCTCCAGTTTTTCCACGCATCTCTCCAATCAATTTCTGAATCCTATCCTCATCCGACGCCCCAGGTCCCGCATATCGCGCTGAATGGACTCCAGGCGCGCCGCCAAGTGCAGCCAGCTCAAGTCCGGAATCATCCGCGAGCACAGGCAAGTCCGTGAATCGACTATAGTGCGCCGCTTTACCCGCTGCATTTTCAGCAAACGTTGGCGCGGATTCTTCAAATTCCGGCAGGGAAGCGAACTCCGGAAATAATTCCATCGCAGGAATCCAAATCGTCGTCGCCGCAGCCAGCGCCTGAAACTCGGCGAGCTTTCCGCGGTTCGACGATGCCAATAAAATTTTAGCGGGAGCGTCCACTGAAGTTTATTTGCAGCAAAGCTTGCTGCTGAATTTGTAGTTGACTGATTCCGCTAGCGGCCATTCCCAGCAGCCGCTGCATCTCGCTCGATGAAAATGTTCGTCCTTCGCCGGTGGCCTGAATTTCCACGAATTGTCCGCTGCCAGTCATCACCACATTCATATCCACCTGCGCGCGCGAATCTTCGTCGTAAGCAAGATCGAGCAGCACGTCGTCATCCACCAGTCCAACGCTCGTCGCCGCCACCGAATCACGCAAAGGAAATTCTTTCAATATGCGCGATGTCACCAATTTTTGTAGCGCCAGCGCCAGCGCAACAAACGCCCCAGTGATCGACGCCGTCCGCGTGCCGCCATCCGCTTGAATCACGTCGCAATCCATCACCACTGTCCGCTCACCTAATTTTTGTTGGTCCACGACGGACCGCAGCGCGCGTCCAATCAGCCGCTGAATTTCCAGCGTGCGTCCGGATTGTTTTCCGCGCGCGGCTTCGCGATTCGTCCGCTCGTCCGTTGCGCGCGGCAACATTCCATATTCGCTCGTAACCCAGCCCTTGCCCTGTCCCTTCAGAAAACTCGGCACGCCGTCGTCCACCGTCGCGGTACAAATCACGCGGGTGTTCCCAATTTCAATCAACACGCTGCCCTCGGCAGTCGTAATAAAATCCGGCGTAATTTTCACCGGACGCATCTGATCGGCGGCTCGGCCATCGCTGCGCAAAATATCCTCCTCAAGTGCAAATCAAAATTTATTTTCAGCTATGTCGTGTAGCTCACGTTCTCCGAACGTGAGTCTTTCGCATTTCAAGCCATGCTAACACGCGCAGGCACGCGTTTACGTTCCGGGTTTTGTGGCGGGAGTTGCCGGCGTGGTTGGCGGAGGTGGCGCGGGAGCCGGCATTGTAGAAGCAGCCGCACGCACAGCGAAAAATCCCGTCAGGTCGACGTGTCCTGCCAGCGTGTCCGCTTCCTGCCCGTGCAACAAAATCTTCAGCCGCCGGATTTGCGGTACCGAAGCTCCAAGCGTCTTCGTAATCGAATCCACCGCAAATTGCTCGCTCATAATTCCGGAAGCAGTCCCGGTCGAAATCGAGTCCGCGAAATCCGCGATCGCCGTGCCATCCGCCAATAAATAAAAATCCAGCAGCGCGGTATCCGCCGGCAACGTGCGCTGCTGCGCAGCAGGCGGCGAAAGAATCAGCGCGTTCACAAGTTGCCGTGAACGCTGCACCGGATCGGCCGAAAGCGGCAGACTCACATTTTCTGCTTCAAGCACCGTCGGGTTCGACGCCGAAATCCAAAATAATTTCGCTTCCGCCTTCACATCGCTTGAAGTAACAATCGGCGGCTGCACAATTTCTCGACGCGCCTGTTCATCTGACGTAGCAGGCTTCCCCAAATCGCGCGCGCCTCTCCACAATCTCGGCAAATAAAATAAGCCAATCAGCACCGCCGCGCACAACGCCGCGATCGCCAACTTGATTTTCGGCGGCATGTTCGTGAACGACGACTTCTGCTTCACGCCCGCTTCTTCATTATCAAATATCAATGTCCCGCCGCCTCGTAAATCGGCTTGAAACTCGCTACCGCCTGCACAATCGAATCCGCAATTCCCGGCGCCATTCGCAAAAGCGGTTCGCGATCCGCAATCGACACGCTTGAAACTTCAATCGCAATTGCTGGTGCACCAACTGTTCGCAGCTGACGCACCGCCGCGGAAATCGGCACGTCCGGCGATCCCTTAAATTTCTGCGCTAGCGCAGTCTGCAGTAACTCCGCAAATTTCCGGCTCGCCGCCAGATACGGTTCCTGCGCGCGATCCCACGGCAAAAATCCATTGCGCACCGGAAAACTCAAAACGCCAAACGATTGCCCGTTCAGCAAATCTCCCGGCACATCCGCGGGGATTTGCGAATAAACGCGCACCTGTCCAAATGTTCCGGTGGAAGCAACGTGAATCGAAACGAAGACCGCCCCGCGTTGCGCATTCGCCACCGCGCTGCGGTCATCAAATGACGGCCCTTCATTTCCCGCGCGCGTCTGCACCACGCGCAGTCCCTGCGATTCCAGCGCCGCACGAATCGCGCGCGTGAAATCCATCACAATTTCGCTTTCATTAATTCCGCTGGCCCCGCGCGCCCCAGAATCCGATCCGCCATGCGCCGGATCAATCACCACCACAGTCAAGGGAGTTCTCGCGGATTGCGTAACTGCAGGCGGAGTAATCTGATCCAATCGCTGTCCCGGCGGGGTAGGCGGTTTAACCTGCTGTGTGCGTCCAACACTCACCACAAAAAGTGCCGCAACGCCAAGCGCAGCAATTATCAGTAAAAATATTCCGGAATGATTTCTTCGATCCACGCACCGAGAATAACAGAAATCGTTCAGCCAGCGCACCGCGCCCGCCGATTCACCTTCATTCGTAACGCAACGCCGTCATCGGGTCCACGCGCATCGCGCGCCGAGCAGGGAAGTAGCACGCCAGCGCTGAGATCGCCAGCAATGAAAACGTAGCGCCGGCAAAGGTAAGCGCGTCAAGTGGCCTCACGCCAAAAACGCTCCAAACAGCCCAACAACGGCTCCCACAATCGCGGGGGACAATCCTTCCCGCACTACTAAACGCAAAATGTCGCGTGGCATTGCGCCTAATGACATTCGCACGGCAATCTCCCGCGTCCGCCGCGCCACGGAATACGCGAGCACTCCGTAAACTCCCACGCCGGTCATTACCAGCGCCAGAATTCCAAAGCATGACGATAGTTGTGCCATTGTCCGCTGGGGCGTCAGAGCAAACTGCACAAGTTCTTCTTGCGTCTTCATGTCCTCAATCAAAAGATTCGGTGCCAGCGCTGTTACTGCCGCGCGTATGCCCGCCGCTAGCGCCGCGGGATCCCGCGTGCTTCTTAACTCGAAGCTCACAAATGCCCCCCGGCCGGCCCAGTAAATCGTCGGGACGATTTCACTCCGCAAAGTCTCATTCTTTATGTCGCCAACCACACCTACAATTTCAAATCCGCCCTTTGTGTGGGCACCAATCGCGTTGCGGTTCGGAAAGTATTGCGACGCCATCATGCGGTTTATCCACATCACTCCTTTATCCGCTTCGGGCACTGCTGTGGGGGCGCGCTGAATGCAGTCGCGTTCTTCGACGTCTCGTCCCTCCAGCACTGGAATTCCCATCGTATGGAAAAAGTGAGGCCCGACAGTGGCAAAGTCCACGATGATTCCATTCGGATCGTCGCGCCCTTCCAGTCGAAGTGACGCTCTGGAATAAATATCAGTCAGAAATGGAGCGTTTGCCCACGTAGCACTTTCAACTCCGGGAATCTGAACCAGCCGATCGCGAATTTCGGTGGCAAGCCCCAATTGTTTTTCGTCGGATATGTTCATTCTGTCCGTCACAATCGAGAACGTCAAAAGGTGGTCAACACGAAATCCGGGATTCACAGTCTTCAGCGCCACTAATGTTCGGACAAACATTCCCGCCCCAATCAGCAAGACGAGCGCAATAGCGGTCTCGAATGCCACGAGGGTCCGCCCCATCCGGCGACTGCCTCCCGCGTTCCCGCCATTCGATTTCAGCGCCATTCCTGGAGCAACACGCGTGCTTGCAAATGCCGGACCCAGTCCGAACGCCACAGCGGCAATCGCGGCAATTCCCGCAGTAAATCCGAATACCGCCGGATCAGGCAAAAGGCGCGGCTGCAGTATTTCCGCCGCTTGCGAAAGAATTAGTGAGCCCAGAACGCGACTTGCCCATATTGAAATCAGCATGCCCGTCGCTCCGCCGATTAGCGCGAGAAGCAGACTCTCCGTCATTAACTGACGCACCAGTCGCATTCGTCCGGCGCCAACCGAAACGCGCACAGCGATTTCGTGCCTTCGCGCAGAGGCGCGCGAAAGTAAAAGATTCGCAATGTTTGTGGACGCAATTAACAGCACAAGTCCCGTCACTGCCATCAACATAAGAAGTGGTCCAGCAAATCCCGAAAATTTCGCCAGTCCGTATGCCAGGCTCTTCACTCGAATACTCATGTCGGTTGGGCTAAGCTTCCCAATAGGGGTGCCACTCGCGCCGCCAAATGCGGAATCCACACTCGCTTCCGCCGCCAGCGTGGAATGAAATATCGCTTCAATTTCGGAACGGGCCTGCTCTAGCGTCGCTCCCGGTTTTAATCTCGCGAATACATACAGCCATGCGGACTGTATGCCGAAATCTTTCGGTGTTGTTTTCTGAATTCTTTCTCGGCTGTGCAGCGGGATCCAAAAGCTTGGCTGTTCTCCAGACTGAATACCAAAAAACTCCGGCGGCGCCACTCCAACAATTGTGAACGCCGCGCCGTTCATGCCAACAGTTTTTCCAATCACATTTGGATTGCCGGCAAAATGTTTTTGCCAGTAAGAGAAGCCCAAAACCGTGACGGGTTCGGCGCCGCTTTGGTCGTCTGTTGGCGAAAGCATTCGACCGACGAGCGGATTCGCAGCGAGCGTCGAGAAATATTCGCCGCTCACCAGATTCCCAACGGTGGATTCCAATTTGCCGCCCCAATCCAGATGCACATTCGTATGGCCGCCCCAGGCTGCGACACTTTGAAAGTACTTCGGATGTGCCCGCAGATTCTCAAACACGGGATAGGAAAATGAACAGTTTGAGTTGCCCGAGCCCGGATCCGTCGAATCGCATCCGGCGTGGTCAGCGTATCCGTCCCACGGATAGAAGCCCTTGGGTTTTGATGTCCATTTTAGGAGCATCAACTGCTCAGGATTTTGCACCGGCAACTTCCGCAACATGATGTTGTTTACAACGCTGAATATCGCGGTATTCGCTCCAATTCCCAACGCCAGTGTCAGAATCGCCACCGCCGTAAATCCCGAATCGCGCCGCATCTGCCGCAACCCGTATCGCACATCTTGAGTCAATTCTTCCAACCACCGAAATATCCACGCGTCTTGGCTCGCTTCCTTCGCGATCATCACATTTCCGAACGTGCGCCGCGCCGCATCGCGCGCTTCGTCTGCAGAAACTCCCGCTTCACGTTGTTCCGCTTCTTCCATTTCAATGTGCGCGCGAATTTCATCATCCAGTTCACGTTCCGCCTCTTCGCGTTTCGGAACCGAGCGCAGCCGCGCAAGGAATCTTCGCAGGGACATGGTTATTCCTCTTCAGGTGCAGCTTTCGACGGATGCAAAATGTGCCCAATCGCCGCGGTGAATCGCGCCCAGCGCGTTTGCTCGGCCGTCAATTGTTTTCGTCCAACCGCCGTAATCTTGTAAAACTTCGCGCGACGATTATTCGATGACGTGCCCCACTCCGCCACAATCCAGTCTTCTTGTTGCAGCCGTTGCAGCGCGGGATAAAGCGACCCGTGCTCGATGCGAAAAGTTTCGCGCGAAGATTGCTCGATGAATTTCGCGATGCCGTGGCCGTGCATCGGTCCCCACCGCAAGGTGCGCAAAATTAGTAAGTCCAATGTTCCTTGAAACAGTTCCAAGCGTTCGGGAATTTGTGCGGGACGAGTCATGGGTAGAAAATCTACTAGTGCTACGGGTAGAATGTCAACTAGTAAAGAATGGGAGCCAGTTTCACCGGGCGCGCCACCCGAACCTCGCAACCGCAACACCTCTTCTTACGTCTAACAATTCGATAGCGCAACAACTTCCGCATGATATGGTTAGCACCGTCCGCAACTTTTTGAGACAGACCGTGTTTCCATAATGAGTTGTGCCCGGCCGAAGTACGGATCGAACCCAGGGCGCCGGCAAGGAGACTTCAAAATGAATTCCAGAATGAAATTGATCGTCGCTCTCGTAACGTTCGCAGTCTGCGCGCCGCTCGCGCTCGCGCAAGATAATTCACAGTCCCAGCAAACTCCTCCACCGGCGCAGCAAAATCAAGGTCAAATGGCGCCACGCGGACCGATGGGCTCCGGCGGCGGAATGGGCCCCCGCGCATTCCAAGGCGCGCCGCTTTATGACAATGGCGGTCCAATGCGCAACGGAATGAATGGCCAAATGAATCGTCCGATGCATCGCCCGATGGGCCCGCGCGAACGTATGTGGGCTCGTGGCGGGATGGGCT
>Ga0193726_1001336_pt1 | contig 19802 bp, 21 predicted proteins | sample H2c1metaG_FD_144928 | JGI IMG/M metagenome (GOLD analysis project Ga0193726, IMG submission 144928) | Soil microbial communities from a riparian zone of the East river system, Colorado, United States - H2c1 | ecosystem: Environmental > Terrestrial > Soil > Riparian zone | place: USA: East River... | reverse complement strand
CGTTTGCGACCGCACATGAAGACTCTGAAATCGGTCGAGGCGGCACGACTTGCGGTCGACCCGCGCCACGGCGGAATCGCCGTGGCGACATTGAACGAAGCACGGTACTTCTTCGAAGGCGGGTTCAAGGACATCTGCTGCGCGGTCTGTCTGGCACCGGAGAAATTCGAGCTGGCTGCACGACTTATTGCAGCTGGCGCGCACTTGAGCTTTTTCGTCGACAGCGTCGCGCTTGCCAATGCGGTTGTCGCACACGGAGCGCGGTTTTCCCTATGGATAGAGATTGATTGCGGCGAGAACCGCACTGGAGTCGAGGCCGATGATCCGGCGCTGCTGGAAATCGCCGGCATCCTTCGTGAAGGCGGCCAGACTCTAATTGGCGTGGCGACGCATGCCGGGCACTCCTATGCCTGCCGCTCGATCGAAGATATCCGCGCCGTCGCGGAGCGGGAGCGTTTGGTTGCTGTGCGAGCAGCGAATCGGCTGCGCGCAGGTGGCTTTTCGATTCCGCATGTAAGCGTTGGCTCGACACCTACGACCGTGCACGCCGTTTGCGCCGATGGCATCACTGAGTTCAGGGCCGGCGTTTATATGGCGGGCGACTTGGTGCAGTCCGTACTCGGCTCCCTTGCCTTGAATCGCGTCGCGTTTTCCGTACTAAGCTCGATCATCAGCATGCAACGGGAGCGACATCAAATCGTGGTCGACTCTGGTGGTCTCGCGCTATCAAAGGATCGGGGCACCATGGCGACCGCGCACGATTACGGCTACGGCTTGGTCACCGATCTCGGCGGCCAAGCCGCGTTCGGCGACTTGATCATTGCCGACGTGCACCAGGAGCACGGCGAGATTCGCAACGTACCGACCCATGTCTTCGATCAGATGGAGATTGGCAGCAAAGTACGCATCCTGCCAAATCATGTGTGCATGACCGCTGCCATGTACGACCGACTGCATGTCGTGAACAGCGCAACGCAGTCGGTCGTGGACATCTGGCAGAAGACGAATGGCTGGTAATTCGTCGTCCGGTCGAGCCAGTCGCTGCGCTAACCTGCTTCGCTCACGAACTGCCGTCGCTTTGAGCGAAATACCTGCATGGCCACCAGGTATCCCAGCGCAAGCAGCGTCCATCGATCCATTCCCCCTCCCCCACTCTTAGGCGGCACGGTTTCCGTCACTGTGGCAGTCGCCGACGCAGTTTGTACATAGGCGTCTTGCACCGTAATAGCCAAAGTCGCCGTCCCCGCCGTGCTCGACGCCGTGCCTAAATTCGCGGTACACGTCATCGTCGTAGTGCCGCAACCCGACGTTAGCGTCAGCCCTGTGATGTTGCTGGCATTAGGCGTGACAACGAGAGATCCGGTTCCCGTCAGAGTAAACATCACCGGCGCGATGGCCGAATTGACGATAACGCTTTGCGTGGCTCCAGACGTCAACGAGATCGTCGGCGGCGCCGGCCTTGTTACAACAACAGCGACCGGAGAAGAGAGTGTGCGATTGGCCCCGTCCTTGACCGCTACCTGAATATTGGCTGTGCCGTAAGATCCCGTCGCGGGTGTCACCGTGAGAGTGCACGATGTTGTCGGATTCCCGCAGGTAGAAGGCGAAATGGCGACGGTTGCCGAGCCGCTCGACGTCATACTCACGGACGGTGCAGTGGAAACTCCCAGCGCACCAGTACCACCGACCGTAAACTGAATGACTGCCGGAGCGCCCCCGCCAACGATGGATGCACTCTGTAGCCCACTCACCGTCGGACCCGGAATCGCTGCAAGTGCACCCAGCGCATCCACTCGCCCGTACCCAAACGTTCCATTAGGCGACGAACCTCCGAGTTGAGCCGCTCCCGCCTGCATGTATGTCGTGACTTGGGTCGGAGTCAACGTCGGAAACGCCGATCGTAGCAATGCGGCTACCGCGGCCGCGTTTGGCGATGCAGCTGATGTGCCGAAGAAAAGACCGCCACTCGCGGGGAACTGCGTGCCGCTGGCATCCACAAAGATGCCATCGGGCGCCACCAGGTGCGGCGCCTGTAGAGTCGATGCAGTTGGAACTTCAATTTGAATCGGTCCCGTATCGCTGAATTGCTCTATCGTGTTTCCGATCCCATCACGGCCATACACCGCGCCAACCAAGACGACGCCGGCCGCGAAAGCCTGAGGCGAAGTGGGTGCACCCGCTGCAACCGGCGTAAATGTATCGGCGCCATCCCCTACACCGATGAGCTTAAGAAGGGTGCCGCTGAGCGACGCATCCTGCGTCCCAATGATCACCTGATACGTGCCGCTCGGAATCGTGCTGCCATCGATGACGGTATAGCTGGTTGAACCCACGGTTCCGCCGCTCGCAGAAGTGCTGCAGGCAACTACCTGAGCTGTAGTGGGGTTGTAAACATACAAATCGATATTGCTAGGAGTTGTTTGTCCGTTTGGAAGAACTGACGCCAAAAACAGTACATTGCCACCCTTTGTCCGCCAAGTGAGATATTTACTGGTGCCAAACTGTTGAAAGAAGTTGTCTGTCTGCGGCGCTTGCCCGCTGGGTGCGCAGACTCCACCACTCGGAGATGAAACAGCAGTATAGGTCCCCTGCCAAAAATCCTGCGCATCATTACCTGCCGAATGGTAGAGCATCACCTTGGGATTCGCAGCCAGGAGATTCGCTAGCGCTTGCGCCGCAACATTCTGTGGCGTTCCCGACATGACATCAAATCCGAAGTAGACGATATCGTCTGATATCACTGTCGCGCCCGCGGCGATCAGGTTCGTTACGCATGCCAAATACTCGGTCGCGCTACCGGGCCCACAAAAGGCGAGATTCGCGCCCGGCGCAACGGCGTACACCTCCTCCAGCATCATCGTACCCTCGTCCGTAAGGGTCGAATGAGATGTAGGATTGGCGCTAGGCTTGACAACATTGATCGACGCCGGCAATTCACCGCGACTCTGAATTACCGCGAGATTAGTTGCGTCATCGGAGATCACTCCAATGGTGATGGAGGCGCCGTTCTTGCTCGTCTGCTGAATGTACTTGTCGGCGTTCATGATCGCGATGCCGTTTCCATCAATCGCCGGCGTACCATTGGTCGCCGTCGTAATCGCCGCTCCAAGTCCAATCATTCCCGAATGGGGTGACAGCGGCGGGTGCGATCTCGAGTATTTTGGCAGATCAATCTTCCTGACGTTGGGTACCGATGCCAACCCCGCGATAGATGACGCGGCCGCCCACCCCTCTACGACGCACATTGGCGGCACGTTTACCGTCGTGCCAATGACCATTCCAGCCGTAGTAAGCGAAGCAATCGGCGCCGCATGTGCGCAATCGAACTCAACATCGATTTGCAGCCGATTCTTCGAATCGAAACGAGCGGTAGCACCGGCGATCTTCGACGGACTCGGGCTGCTGCCCTGGACATCTTGCAAGACTTGCTGAACTCTTGGCGTGACTCGCGACTGCCAGTCTACGGAGAGTGGTCCCGGAGTTGCCGCAATCCCTACCGCCGAGAACGTTGCTATCAGGCCGGCAGTAATTGATCTGACCGGACGAAACCGGGGTGATTCGCGACGCATTTAGTCTCTCCCTTGACCTTTAAGGCGGCCATTCCTTGGCTCATCAAGATACCGCCGCTCCCGATAGCTGCAGTGTGTCGAGAATCTCAATGCCATTCAGGCGATTGAGAGGCAAGTCGCGATTGAAACTGATTGCGAATCATGTTCCGGAGTCGGACTAAGAGTTTCGCATCTGTTGACCATCTTGTGGTCGCTGTCACTGAGCTGTGCCGCCTACCTGCCGATGGCGAACTGCAGCTTCCAGGCACACATTTTCATCAGGGTATTTGACTTGATGCACTATCATGTGTCCGGATTCTCTGACAGATGAAAGACTCGCGGCCGACTATGCCAAGCCCAAATGGGTTCTCATAAACTCGATTGAACTGCGAACAATCTGCTTAGAAGGTTCTTCATCGCCCTTATTGTCAAAGCTATCAAAGCCGTGACCTCCTGCCGGATAGTTCGTGACTGTAATCGGCGCATTGGCCGCCAACGCCCTGGACACGAATCGATCCAAGGCATCGTTCAGCGTCGGAATATCGTCTCGACCCGCGCGCACAATCAACATTGGCATCAGGGTCGACGCGTCTTCCGGCAAGGCCGTGATCGCTGAAAATGCCTTCAGGTACTTAAGCGCCGCCGCGTCCCCCGGCGGCGCATATTGCTGCACATCAAGCAGCGCGTAAAACGCCACCAGACAGCGCACGAATACCGGCCTTTGCGCAAGGAGTGGAGTCAACAACTCGCCGCCCGACGACCAGGCACAGACGCCCACGCAATCCCCGTCTGCTTGAAACGATCCCGCGTTTGACCGAAGGTACTGTAGTGCGGCACTCAGGTCCGATGCCGCTTCGACCAGCAGTAACTTGGGCGGCGGGCTGAACCGATGCGTGAACATCACCGCAACCATTCCCGCGGCGGCAACTAAACGACCCCAAGACTGAAACATGCCCCAATCCTTTGGCTTGTATTCAGGGCCGGCGCCGCCGTGGATGAAGACCACGACCGGACGGCGCTCATGAGGCTTAAGGTCGGGAGGAATATAAACATCCATCAACAGATATGGATTATCGACCTCGCTATATTTCAGGTTCGAGATCACACGGACCCTATCCATGTCAGGCAGTCGATAGACGACGGGCCTCGCAACCCTCTCTGTCACTGTCAAACTCTCGGCAACTGACCGCGCCGAATCTACTTTGTCGTTCATGCATCCACTCCTTGGGGTTTGTCCGCGCCAAAAAACAAAGCCGCGATCAAACTCGTGAGAGTCTGCGCGGCCACCAGAAATACAAAAGCCGCAACGAGTGCGGCTTTGAACTTGCGTCACAGTATCCCCCAGAACAGCGTCAGTCAAGATGGACTTTCGTTCGGGCCCTTGCGGGCGCCTGGCATCGAGACGCCCGATTCTGCTGAAATGGGTTTGGCTGAAGCCTCGTGTCCGCGAAATCCCACAGAACAAAACCCTACGCTCGAATCAGCGCGGCTCGCACGCTCGAGTAATTGCACCGCATCATGCTGCGGATCTACGACCCGCTACCGCTCCATCCAGAAACTCACGCCGTGTCATCATGCCTCTTCCTCCCCGAATCGCTATCTCGACCGATTCTCTTAGGTGCTTCCTGTGAAGAAGTGCCAGGCAAACAAAAGTACGCCGCGGCCTGACTTACTCTGCCCATGCGAGGCCGTCCGCGCCTTGGCCGGCTTGGATCGCTCCTAATTGCTAAATGTCACGAGTGTTCCATCCAGGGGCAGCTCGCGCGTCCGCTTCTCGATCGCTCCATCCTTTGTTGTTTCGGTGTATTTGTCGAGTGCATACGGAACGCCTTCTCCTCTGAGTGCGCTGTTGGACGTCGTGATCTCGAAATGCAAATGTGGCTCAAAGGAACTCCCCGTATTACCAATCCGACCGATGACCTGCCCGCGCCGAACGTGGTCGCCTTCCTTGACTCGCAGGCTGCCCGGTTTGAGGTGCCCGTAATATGCGTATCTTCCGTTACCCAGATCCAAGCCGATCATGTTCCCGTAGATGGTCTCGTAGGACATTGCAACTGCAATCTTCCCCTTACCGAAATGCCCGGGGATATTTTCCGCGATTCCGTCTCTTGTCAGGACTACCTTTGCGTCGCTGACGGCCAACACGGGTTCGTCATAGCTGAAGTACGATCGATTGTCCTGTTTGTCGCCCGATGAAGCCTCCGAATTCTTCAACCGCATCCAATCGATGGCGAATCGCGATGACAAGTGGAGGTTTCCTTCGAGCACCGCAATTTGACGTCGGTGATGTGATTCGTTGCCCGGCCCAGAGCCCGCTATCCACGGACCCCCTCTCAGCGGCGGACCGACGATGTGTACTTGTTCATGACGCGTAGAAATCGATGCGGCCTCTACTGTGGACCCTCCGATGACGAGGCGGTGAACTAGACGAGCTGGAATTTGTGCATGCTCTTCCGACTTTACAAGGAGATACACAATTGAGGTTTGACCCGCGGCAATATCGCGCTGCGAATTATCATCCGCAGACCCGATCTCGTCCCCAATAATTGGCTGCCCGACATGATGAATCATTGTGTTCAACTGAGGCACTTCGAACGAGGCTGCTGGCTTCGTAGTCCTTCTGATAGCGTCGACTGCTTCGATGCTGTCCACGCGAAGCGTGTGGTCCTCAAAGTTTGTCAAATAAATTTCGTAGACTAGGTACTGCCGACCTGCACTCTGAAAGGCGGTTGGTTCGTAAGGCACCCATGCAACAACTTGGACTTGGGGGGGCCATAGATTGGCCGGTGGGCTCGATGTGCCTTGCCCATCCGTTCCACTTGCTATCGTCGTATGACACAAGAGTAATCCGGCCAAGAGGAAAACTACGTTGCTTAGGGTCATCCGCAACTCTCGCTATTTTCGTTGATTTAGGATCAGATTCTCGTGCACCGCTATGCTATCAAAGTCTTGTTTTCTGTCGGACGCCCCTTCTCGAACTCGTCCCCATTGTCTTGGCGTCCATCCCGTGTGTGGACAGGCATGCAATTCTAACCAGCCAAAGGGTAAAGGAGGCGTCCGCAATTAACCACCCGGTACCTTGGATGACAGCGAAATTCGGGCCTGAAACCGAAGATGGGCGGGCTTGCTGAATCTCTTGATCTTATGCCATCGTCACGGAGCTTGGTCCAAGTGATACTTTCGCACCAGCTCACGCAACCGGACCCCGTCGCTCAGCACAGTGCGAAAAATACTGAGATCAACGCTCACGTCAGGATGACCGACCACCGCGATTTAGATAATGAGTCGCCCAGATTTACCAGGGGCCAAGCCTGGATCAGGTGAGAGTGTCGCCGACAATGCAGTCACCGGCACCTTGTCCAGCCTCATGCGCATCCCAAGCCCCACTTCGCCATTGTCCGGGGCTGCCCTCGGCATAGACGCCGTCGATCGAGAATCGGATTTGACAATGCGCAAAGACTACAGAGAGGCTGCGACAGGGTCGCGGGACGGTGGCAATGCATCGTGGCATAAAGATGCCCACGGCGAAACATGCGCCCACCCACAGAGATTGAACCAGTGCGCAAAACGGGCCGAAACTTAAGTCGCGATATTGCAAGCGAGTATGCAATGCCAGCGCGGGCGAAAGCCGACCTCGTATCAATTTCACGACACAACCATATGCTCGCCCTGTCCGAGTCCCTCATAGTGAAACACTCTGCTGAGTTGATTAGTCGCCGCAGGCTACTCGCCAGGCCTTCGAACGAGGGGCAAGACCACTCCCGGTGGCTGCAGGAAGTCGAATGCTTCATCGACGAGGTCATCGAAGTGTCAGGCGGCCACGCGCGGAGGTCGCCGGAGCGGTTGCGGGCTGTCAGATGGATGATCGCCAGTGCAACGGCTCAATTTTCCCTCACGACTTGATTCCACGGCTTTGGCTATCTGAGATGCCGCGCACACTGCGAACCCAAGAAAATTGGTGAAATGCGTCATCAGATCGTCTCTACGATAGAACATAAGTCAGGGATCGACATGCAACCACCGCCTACATTTGCGCTCAGCTCGCGTGAGTCAGCTATTCGCATACGCGAAGCTTGTGGTCCGACAACCCAATCAATCAGACGCCATGTGGCAAGGCACAGTAATGATCGGTAAAAATGGATCAGTAAGATTTTCGGCTTTGAGCCTGGTCGGCTCGGTTTTGGCGGTTTCGCTGGCTGGATGCGCTACAACCTCGGCGCCGCAGCAAATCGTAGCTGGACACGCTACCCCCGCTCAACAGGCGGAGGCTCAGCGGCAAGCAGCCGTTCTTGTGGCCAAGACTCTGAAGCGAAAAGTAGCGATTGGAAGGTTCACCAACGAAACCCGCTACGGAAAGACATTTCTGGTGGACGCGAACAACGATCCATTGGGGAAGCAGGTCGCAGACATGCTCTCGACGCGTCTGGTCGCTTCACAACAGTTTCTCGTGTTTGAACGCCCGGACATAGACAAAGTGAAAGCCGAGCAATCCATCGCGCGCGAGTCAGGCCTCGTTGGCGTTGATGTACTGGTCATTGGTTCCGTCACCGAATTTGGCCGAAGCACGACCGGTAAGTCAGGATTCTTAAGCGGTACAAAAGTCCAGACGGCGCACGCAAAGGTAGAAATTCGGCTGGTCGATGTCCGCACCGGGTATGTCTTCTTCACCGCGAGCGGTGCTGGCGACGCCACCACCGAGTCCGGCGAAGTAGCCGGTTTCGGCAGCAAGGCGGATTACGACGCAACCCTCAATGATCGCGCGATCGGCGCGGCGATCACCGATGTTCAGAACTCGCTGATTGCCAAACTGGAGGAGCGCCCTTGGCGGACGGACATCCTCAAAGTCGACGGGCGGCAACTGTATATTTCTGGTGGATCCCGCCAGGGCTTGCATGTTGGCGACACGCTTTTCGTACTGAAGCAAGGCGAGCGCGTCAAGAGTGGCCAGACAGGATTTGATATCACCCTCCCGGCTAAGACAGTCGGCCAGGTTCGTATTACGAGTTTATTTGGTACCAATGAAACTGACGAGGGTGCTGTAGCGGACATTTTGTCAGGCGACATCAGCGGCGCACACAAAGACGGTCTCTACGTCAGCGAGAAGGAGTAGTCACCGTGAAATCCCTAGCGATTCTTGTTGCAATGGCAGCCCTGACAGGCTGCATGCCTCAAACAACTGTGCGCACCGGCATGTCGCCCCCCACCCTGATGGTTGCCGGCGCACCGACCGGCTCAGTCTTGTTTGTTGACAGTCTGGACATGGGTTCGGCCACACAATACGACGGCAATCCAAAAGTGCTGGCAGTGTTGGAGGGCACTCACCAGGTCGAAGTGCGCTTAGGTTCAAATCTCGTTTACAAAGAAAAGGCGTTTGTCAGCAGCGGCCAAAGCCACACCGTTGTGGTCGGCGGCGCTACTTCGCCATGAGCGTTCGGCTTCTCTTAATTTCCCCTACTCTGGCCCTGTTGTTGGCCGGTTGTGTGACGAATCATCAGCGGTATGGATGGGGTACATACGACCCGTCGCTGTACGCCTATTACAAGGACTCGACTAAAGAGGCTGCGTTCGCCGAGTCCCTGGCTGCGATCATCAGCACGGCGGATTCTGACCATGCGCAGGTCCCTCCCGGCATTTACGCCGAGTATGGGTACCTTCAGCTACAAGAGGGGAAGAATTCTGCGGCGGTTGAGCTTTTCAAACAGGAAGAGGCACATTGGCCAGAATCAAAAGTCTTCATGGATCGCATGATAAAGGTTGCATCGACACCAACCTCACCGAGCTCCACAAAATGAGTCCTCTTTGCAAGGCACTTTTGATTGGCGCGCTTCTAGTCCTCACCGGCTGCGTATCAGCGCCAAAGCGCTACGACTACGCGCATTTTCGCACCGAAGGTCCACGGTCTATTCTTATCGTGCCTGTGACCAACAAGAGCGTTGACGTCAATGCGCCGGACTATTTCCTGGCGACGATTGCTACGCCGCTAGCGGAACGCGGTTACTACGTGTTTCCCGTCAACATGGTCAAATCCGTGCTGTCCGATGACGGCCTCAGCGACGCCAATTTGGTGCATGCCGGCGACCCTCGCCGCTTAGGCGAACTCTTCGGCGCCGATGCCGTAATGTACATTTCCATCGAGCGCTGGGATGCCAGGTATGCCGTGCTGTCGACGGCCGTCACGGTAGAACTCACCTACACGATGAAAAGCGCACACACGGGTCAGGAACTGTGGAGCAACCACCAGCACGTTGTATATCAGCCGCGGGCAAACGGCGGTGGCATCGCCGGCTTGCTCACCAATGCAGTTGTCGCCGCAATGACGAAAGCGGCTCCGAATTACATGCCCCTGGCACACCAAGCAAATAACGGCGCAATCAACCTCAAAGGAACCGGACTACCCGCAGGTCCCTACGACGGTCTGTACGGCAAGGACGCATCGGACTACTAGAGCTGTGAATTGACGCCCAACCGCGCCTGGAGCCAAGTAGTCCATGGAATGCGAATTCCCGGACAAAGGATTTAGGCGTCGCGACACCGTGAACCCTGGGCGATGGACTTGCAAGTAGCGACACCCGGCCGATCAAGGCAAACTAACCTGCTCTGATCTAAATAACCGAGGAATGGATTTCGGCGATGTGCAAGACACTTGTACTTATCGGTGCATCCGCGCTGCTAAGCGCCTGCTATTTTGTCCGCCAAGAGAAATTCGAGCAATCGGTTCACTCTTGGATTCGAATTGACATGCCGTTCTCATTGGCAATATCGATCCTCGGAACCAAAGGCATGACATGCACTGGGGAACACCCTGCTAGCTGCTCTAGGGTGCGACAAGGCTTGCAACCATACAGTTGCGTGGAAAGAGTCAATGTGAGTTTCGCTGGACCTCATATGTTGGTCGATTCGATTCAGATACCAAAGATCGTTTGTGCGGGCCTTTAGACATTGGGGTGATAGTGGATCCTGCGTAATGAACAGGACGAAATGAAACAAGGACCGTTGCCACCGCCGCGAAAAGTATGGAATGCAAGAAGCAGTCGTTGCCAACGCCCCTTAGTCGCGTTTGTTGCTGCGGCTTGGCTCCATTCTCATTTTTCCGCCGGCTATCAAGCCACAACAGGAGTGTCAGCGCTTCTCGGCAAACAATCCGCCTGAATGCCGCGGTTCAAGGTCGCAAATGATGTGCGAAAATGGCATGCTGGCTGTAGGCTAATTTAAAGTCATCAAACGGAATAGACTTGCCCCGCGTTCTTGGCACGCCGCATAACGCCGCCATGTCGGCGATCCCCCGCCTCGCGGCACTTCTTGCCGGTTCGGCGCGAACCGTCGTTTTCACCGGCGCCGGCATGTCGACTGAATCTGGAATTCCGGATTTCCGTAGCCCGGGCGGCGTCTGGAGCCGGATGAAACCGATCGACTTCGACACATTCATGCACAACGAAGACGCGCGGCGCGAGGCTTGGCAGCGCACCTTTTCCGGGACGGCCGGTTGGGTAGGCGCCAAACCGAATGAAGGTCATTTTGCCATTGCGCGTCTGGTCGACACCGGCAAGGTTGGCCATGTGATCACGCAGAATGTGGACAATCTGCACCAGGACGCGGGCGTGCCCGCACATCAGGTGACCGAGCTTCATGGCAATGCCGGCTATGCCACCTGTCTCATCTGCGGGCTGCGACACCAGCTGGCGGACTTGCGCGACCCGTTTCTGGAGCAAGGCATGCTGCCAACCTGCCGAGCGTGCGGCGGTATCGTCAAATCGGCGACGATCTCGTTCGGTCAGCCGATGCCCAGAGAAGCGATGCGCCGTGCCGATACCGCTTCGCGTCAGTGCGACCTATTCATCGTGCTCGGCTCGTCGCTGGTGGTCTATCCCGCTGCGGCACTTCCGATGGTCGCAAAGTCGAACGGCGCCGCGCTTGCCATTATTAATCGCGAGCCGACCGACATGGATGGCAGGGCGGATCTCGTCCTCCACGCTGAAATCGGCGCTGTGCTGAGAGAAATAGTGCCCTGATCGGGCGCCGAGCACCGCGGCCGCGCCGAGCGCACGATGTCTGCGCACAGGCATCGCCCTTCAGGGGTGGTTCAAAAGTCACATCGCACGGCTTGCGATAAAACAGGTTAGCAGAGCATTCGAACGAAACGGTCGATCATGTCGTGCCTTTCAGAAGGCGGGTTTCATCGCAGTGAGGGTAGTTCAACTCGAAAGGGAGAATGCAGACGCATTATGCGCCTGTCGTTGCCTGCCTTCACCAGTTAACCAAACACGCCGACTTAGCGGATTGCTATACTAAACGGCCCGATTGGAAAAAATAAGGAAGGTCGATGTTTTCCCACATCATGATTGGCACCAATAACCTAGAGCGCGCGAAAGTTTTCTATGATTCTGTACTCGGTACGCTTGGCGTGCCGCCCGCAAGAGTTGATGGGCACAGGATCTTTTATCGAACGCCGAGCGGCGTTTTCTCCGTCACAAAACCCATTAATGGCGAGGAAGCGACGCGCGCCAATGGCATGACGATCGGTTTTGCTGCAGCGTCGCCCGCGCACGCAGATGCCTGGCATGCCGCTGGCCTTGCTGCTGGCGGCACGACGTGTGAAGGCCCTCCGGGCGTCCGCGAAGGCAGCGCGGGTAAGCTTTATCTCGCCTATCTTCGCGACCTTGACGGGCATAAGCTCTGCGCGTTGCACAGACTCTGAATTGGTGCTCAATCGTGCTATTTCATCAAGTGGGAGATAAATGCCTATCGATCAAGGCGGCGCATGCCGATGTTTGACGCGACCAAGGTGTTGGCGTCGTCCGCAGTGCCTTCCTTAATCGCCGAGTCCGGCAACCATCGAATAACGCCCGGCCTCAGCAGCAGGATGCCATCCCAAAAACGTACTGCGCGAGGATAGACCAACTCGTTCGAGCCATTTTTTCATAATCAAAGTCCAGCGCACACAATCGGCTCGGGAGTTACCTCAACGATTGTCCTACGATCCGGATCTGTCTTTAGATCGACTCGCTGAATGCATGCATATGGCAAAGTGTTCTGCCGCATGCGAGTACACGTAACCGCGGGCGCCGAGCCCCGATCATCACAAATGAACCCTGCTTTCGCGAGATGCTTTATCCCGGTGACGAAAGGCATGCCGGGAGACACACTCTTAGCGACTACCGCCTGAAAGTTCGTATTGTCCGGCGGACTCATACCCGCGCAACCGCCGAGCGCGATTATGGTGCCAAGGATGAGATTAACCAGGTAGGCAGTTCGGGATGTATGAATGAGCTGCCCGGCCACCAGGGCATAGGGAACGAGGATTACGAGGTCGAGGGCATAAGCCGCGAGACGCCGCCAGAATCCCACGTAGATCAATTCGGCTTCGCCCTTACCGCTGCTTAACGGCATTGTAGGGGCTGCCAATTCCACAATCCTATTGTTCTCAACACTCATCCCACACATCCCTGTCGCCGATAGCCCCATTGTATGCGTTTTCGTCGTCACCTGGGCTGCTCGTACATCCTTGTACTCGCGCGGCACCGGCGGCCCCAAGGCACCACTCCGATCCGCCTTCCGGACTTCGTTCACTTGGGATTGCATGGCCAATTCCTTTTGACTCGTAGAATCGTACAATGAGAGAACAGCTACGACAGCGCTCTGACCCCACGCTCATGACCCAACCATCCGTGCAGCCTTTCCTTCCATTTACCAGACCCAACATTGATGAAGCCACCATAGCCGCAGTCGGCGAAGTGCTGCGATCCGGCTGGTTGACCAGCAACGGACTAAAGGTACAAGCCTTCGAATCGCATTTGTCCGCCTATTTTGGCGGCAGACCCGTCCGTACCTATAACTCGGGCACCTGCACGATGGAAATCGCGTTGCGGATTGCCGGTATCGGTCCGGGCGATGAAGTGATCACGACGCCGAACACATGGGTCGCTACCGCCAACGTGATCATCGAAGTCGGAGCGACGCCGGTGTTCGCCGACATCGACCCACGCACTCACAATATCGATCTCGATAAGGTAGAAGCGGCGATTACTCCTCGTACCAGGGCGATCATCCCTGTTCATATGTGCGGCTTGCCTTGTGATATGGACAAACTGTATGCGCTCGCGAAGACCAACTCGCTTCGCGTCGTCGAGGACGCAGCGCAGGCCATCGGATCGACGTGGAAAGGCCGGCGCATCGGTGCATTCGGAGATTTTGCGTCGTTTAGTTTTCAAGTGAACAAAAACATCACAACCGCCGAAGGCGGTTGCTTGGTAGTCAATAATGTCGAAGAGGCGAAATTGGCAGAGAAGTATCGCCTGCAAGGCGTCACCCGCAGCGGTCTGGATGGTATCGACGTCGACGTACTGGGCGGCAAATACAACATGACGGAGATTGCCGCAGCCATCGGCCTCGGGCAAATGGCACACCTGGAGGCATTCAACGTCAAACGGCAAGCGCTAGCCCGGCACTACTTCCGCTGTTTCGGCGCAGACTTCGAAGCAACATACGGTGCGGAATTGCCCGTTGCCGATTTCCAGCACAGCAATTGGCATATGTTCCATCTGGTCTTGCCAGACCGCATCGTGCGCGCAGCGTTCATGCAGCAAATGCTCGACCAAAACATCGGACTGGGCTACCACTACGCCGCAATTCACTTGTTCACTATGTACCGCAAGCGTGGCTTTAAGATAGGAATGTTTCCCGTGGCAGAACGAATCTGTCGACAGATTGTTACATTGCCGCTCTTTCCATCCATGAACGAATCCGATGTCGAACGAGTGGTTGCCGCGGCAAAAGCGATTCTCGGCTCCGGGTAGTCGTCACTGCTATTTTCCGTCGGTCGAGCCATTCGGTCGCGACGCTTCACCGTCCGCGCTGTGGGCTTGATGTGGGCGCCGGCGCTGTCGGCCGCCACTCGCTAGATCAAATCGGCGCGGCGATTATAAGCCAAGAGCGGCGACCGCAAGATTGTACTGTTCCGGACGCACGTAAATAACGTAACCGAAGCTGCCTCCGCCGTCGGCTACTCCCGTAGAGGCATACACGTTGACATTGGCCCTCGTGAGCTTCATGTGCAGCTCGGCTAGGGCTCCAAGCTCATCGTCGCCCTGCACCAGAAGGGCCGGATGCGGACCATCCAGCTCGAGGCGATTCTTTTTTGCTTCGTTGGTAAGCTTGGTGGAGTCCTCAGGAAAGATGGTCAGCTGTGTATGCAGGGGCCCTATAGGCACCGCAGTAAAGGCAAGCAAGTTCACTCCCAAGTTAGCGAGAATCGCCAGCAGTTTGTACGCCTCTCCAGGGTCGTCTCTTGCGGTTGTGGAGAAGTAGTCGATGCGTCGTACGTGAAATGCCATAGTGCCTCCAGGAAGCGGTACTTGCACGATCGTCCGACCCCTCATTGAGCAGGCCGCCCGGGTACCAGAATATAGCGCACAGCAAGCGAGCCAGTAGCAAAACGCGGCATCGAACTTACCGTGCGTGCGAGGGCCATGAAGCGCCCAAATGCCTGGTAGATCAAGATCGCGGCCTTCCAAAACACGAAGTGACCCGCCGCGGCCATGAAAGGACTTGAACTCCAGTCAGACGTGCTCGCCCGGAGGCAGATGGTACTCGTAGACGTAGAAGTCATTGTCGCGGACCCACCCCTCGCGCTCATACAGACGTTGCGCAGCCAGATTTGTGACGCCAGTTTGCAGCATGAGCTGACCAGCACCTTGACCGGCCGCATAGTCCACCGCCGCCCGTAACAATGCCGCGGCTGCTCCGCAGCGCCGCGCCGGCGGCGCGACGAACAGATCGTACAGCACGAACATGCGCGTCAGAGACACCGAAGCGAAACACGGGTAGAGCTGGCAGAAACCGATCGCCCCGCCCTGCGATCGTGCGAGAAACACCACCGACTCGTGGCGCGCGACCCGCTCTTCCAAAAATGACCGCGCCCGCGGATCATCGGTGCGGTTGTAGAAGCGCCGGTAGGCGTCGAACAGCGGCGCGATCTCATCGATGTGGTGCAGCTCGGCGCGTTCAATGCTGACTTGAGTACTCAGGCTGATTTTCTCCGTCTTGCCGGGCGGCTCGTGCTTTTGCATTCGCCCGCTGTGGTATTTCTTTGAAGCGCGAAATGTAGCACGGCTTTTGCGCAACTCAACATTTGGCGCATGGCGATCAGGCGGTAGATTGCGAGAGGAACTCATAGCAATTTACGCGCGAATCATTCTATCTGGTCGAAAAGAAATCCGATTGAGGACAGCCCCGACCAGGCAATATAAGCTTTACGAGCAGCCATCGTGCTGCAGTCAAAGTAGGACTTAAGATGAATACCATAGTGCAAGGCGTCGTGGGCAGCGCGACCTTCTTGATTCTGAGCCTGTTATTGGCGCCTTCCGCGACTTGTGCCGCAGAGCCTCCAATACACTCGCTGCGGTTCAAGCCCTGGATCAACGGCGTTTCGACCGGTGAGCCGCCGATGCAAGTGCAGCGCTACGACGAGGACACCTACGTCATCCGCCAGTCGATCCGCACCAACTTCGAGGGGCCCTTCCTTTACGTGCTGTTCGGTAGCGCCCGCGCCCTCCTCATCGACACCGGAGCCGGTGGATTGAAGGTGCGCCCGACGATCGACCGGGTGATCGCCGAATGGGCGGCCCGACATCACCGGATTTCCATCCCGCTGGTCGTCTCCCATTCCCACAGCCACGGCGACCACCACCAGGGTGACGCGGAATTCCAGGATCGACCGGACACCACTGTTGTCGGCCTTTACCCGAAGGACGTGGCTGACTTCTTCAAGATCGCCGACTGGCCGAATCAGATCGTGCCGTTTGACCTCGGCGGCCGCATGCTAGATATCATCCCGACGCCCGGCCACCAGTCGGCGCATATCATGGTGTTCGATCGCAAGACGCGACTCCTGTTCTCAGGCGACTCCCTGGGTCCCTACCGTCTCTACATACCGATGAACGAGGCGAAGACCTATCGCGACAGCATCGACCGTGTGGCGGCCTTTACTAAGGATTTGCACGTGTCCTGGATCCTCGGCGCTCATATCGAGATGACCACAAAGCCCCGAGAGCTAATCCCCGACGAGGCGCCCAGCCACCCCGATGAGCACGTGCTCGAGATTTCCTACTCTAACCTCCCCGAGCTGCAGACTGCGCTCCACGCCATGGGCGATAAGCTGGAGCAGCAGGCACACAGCAACTTCGTGATCTTTCCTATACCGGCACGCGAACAGCAGCCCTTCGCGCCGCCGACACCGCCGAAATAGGGTGTTCTTCGTCTGGTGCGCTCGCGCCCGACCTTCCGGACTGCCGTCGGTTGGTGCGCCCTCGGCGTTGATCCCCTATGGTTTGCTCTGCATTATCGGCAACTCGATGTACGAAGCGTTCGCGCCGGCGTGATGAATCGTGTTGTTGGCCACGACGCCCGTGCTCTCGCTTTCGTTCGCTCCACCCGTGTTCAAGTTGCGCACAAATTTGGGAAAGTCGGATGAGGTGACCTCCACCCGTATGCGGTGCCCTTTGTCAAAGCGGGTGCTGGTGGTCATCGGCGTCGGCTTGATGGTGTAAACGGCATTCGGCGCCATCATCTCAGGCTTGTTGAAGCCGTTGCGATAGCGGGCGCGGAAAATCGTATCGGCAATGATGTAGGCCGTGCCATCCGGCAGCACATCGACGAGCTTGACGGCGAAGTCCGTGTCCTTCGCACTGGAGGACACTTTCAAGACGGCATTGACGAAACCTGTGACGTCCATTGCTTCCTTTAACGGTTCACTCGAATACACGAGCACATCCGAGCGTGCCTCGATGGAACGCTGATCGTAGGCACCTGGCGTCACCAGACCACCATTACAGCAATCGCTGCCTCCCAAGGTCTGTACCGGATTCATGGGGTCGTAGGTGAAGTGATCCGGCTTCTCGCTGCCGGGCGGTGCCGCAAGATCCAACCGACCATTGCCATACAGACTGTTGGCGGCTCCCTCACTGCGAAGGTACATGCGCAGGGACTTCACTTCCTTGGGAGGCCAGCTGTCTGCAGCGTTCCAGCGGTTCTCGCCCATGGTGAAGTAGCGGACATGCGGCGTAGTGGCGGGCCAGGCGTTGGCGTCTGCCTTCAACCACCGGTCAAACCAGGCGAAGATGGTTCCATCCACATCGAAGCTCGTGTCACCCATGGAGCGTTCCCCGACGGTCGTATCGGGACCCATCTTCCAGTAGGTGCAATGAGGTATGGGGGCGACTACTGCATATTGGTTGGGCGCAGCGTTCTTGTCGCCATCGGTACGCGCGTGGTTGAAAAGCTCGAGGTTCGGTCCGATTGACACGTCGTACCAGGAGTTGAACCACAGTGCCGGCACTCCCCAACCCATGTCCTCGTGATAGAGGCCGCCCTGACGCCAGGCCGGATCTGCAGGCGTGCGATCGATCAGCTGTTCAAAGGTGCCCGCGGGCTCGCCGAGGTCACTCAGGAGCTTATCGACCGGCAGGTGTCTGATCTGCTTGGTCCATTCCACCTTGGGTTTGGTCACTGAAAGATCATTGTATTGGGACACGCGAGCGTGCATCGCGGGGTCGGTGATGAGCGGCAACTGCGCGCGCAGCGGATTGTCGACGCCGTAGAGCCAGACGAAGAAGAGGCTTCGCGGCACACCGCCGGTGTACCAATTGCCCTGTTCCTGGAAGCGGCCTACTTTGCCGATGCCGGCACCGGCCGACATGGGCACCATGGCGGCGAGCGCGGGGTGATGGGTGCCCGCGAGGGCCAATTGCCACTCGGCGCTCGATGAACAACCGAGCGTGCCGACCTTGCCATTGGACCATGCCTGCTTGGCAATCCAGGTGAGAGTGTCATAGCCGTCGGTCTGCGGCTGGCCGAGAATTTGCCAGTTACCTTCCGAGAAGTATCGTCCACGTTCATTCTGCACGACGAAGGCATATCCGCGCCGCACGGCCGCAAGCGCATAGTTCAGCGCAGGTCCGGACTTCATTTCCAACTCGTTGTACGGGGTCTTCCAGAAGATGGTGGGCAGCGGCCCCTTGGCGTTCTTCGGCCGATAGACGTTGGTATCGAGACCCACACCGTCGCGCATGGGGATCATGATGGCGTCGTCCGCGACGGCGTCGCGCTTGAGTTCCCGGATGATGGCCTCGGGTTGATAGTCCCGGTAGTACTCGCCGGTGCTTGAGGGCGCTTGCTGTGCGAGTGCCGCGGCCGAGGCAAGTGAGGCAATGAATAGCAACGTTTTTGTTATCGTCATAAATCCTCGTTCGATCTACTGCGCCGACAGCATTCGGCCGCGGCTAACCCCGGCCTGTGAGCGCGAATGGCAGCGAAATTAACCACAGCCCCAAAATTGTATAAGCCATCATTACGGTGGATCGCCCCTGTGAGGCAGGTTCAATGGATTCCATTCGAATCCGAATGGGTCGGTAAGCAGGTAGGGAAGTACCGGGGTCCGCACGAGGATGAGCGTGAAATAGTGGGCCAGGTTGTAGACAAACGCGATGGGCAAACTACGAGCGCTTTTTAAATTCCAGCTTCTGGCCGACGGTACCACATATTTGATATATTCCTCCACAACACGAGCTTCTGGAATTGCAAAGATAAGTAAAGGAAGCATCGGCGTCCGGCTCTCCAATGCCTCGCGGATGCAGCGCTCAAAAGCGGCAAGTCCCCACGTGCGATAATGGATCTACAGAGGCCAAGAATCCTCTGGGAATCAAGTGTGAGCGAAACAAATAAAGCAATATTCATAAGCTACGCTAAACAGGATGCCGAAGCCGCCGCGAGAATCTGCGCCGTCTTGCGTGAGGCTGGCATCGAAGTCTGGTTCGACCAAAGTGAACTGCGTGGGGGCGATGCCTGGGATGCCGCCATCCGCAGGCAAATCAAGGCCTGCTGCTTGGTAATTCCTATCATCTCGGCAAACACGCAAAGACGTGCCGAAGGTTATTTCCGTCTGGAGTGGAAGCTGGCAATAGACCGTTCGCACCTGATGTCGCAAGACCGTCCGTTCCTGATACCGGTCGTGATCGACAACACGCAGGAAGGCGACGAGCGGGTGCCGGATAGATTTCGCGAAGTGCAGTGGACTCGGTTACCGCAGGGTGTCGCCACCCCCTCCTTTGTCGCCCGAGTAGTGAAGTTGCTTGAGCATGAGACCGGTACCAAGGGCCCCGCCGGACCGCCTGCAGGGAAGCTGGCCCCGCCAATTCCGGATGCAGGCCTGGTTTCCCCAACAGCGACCCCTCCGAAGCAGCGCTCGCCTAAGGTGTGGGT